>OIVA01000001.1_pt1 | contig 173516 bp, 158 predicted proteins | sample 1587121 | NCBI WGS metagenome assembly OIVA01 (sample SAMN02674970, study PRJEB24791) | human gut metagenome, SKBSTL043 | isolation source: stool | host: Homo sapiens | place: USA
CAGGCAGTTGGGAGGGGGATGGAATGCCCCTCACTTGCGTGGCAAAGCTCCCCGAACGAACCTGCTTTAAATGTCAGTTGTTGACCTTTTTAGCGGCTTATAGTATACTACTTTGTAAACGACACCATGGCAGGGTCAAGCCATGTGGATTTAAAAAAGAGAGGATATTTTGCAATGAGCAAATCGTTTAGCTTCCCCAACGCGGGCACCTGTTCCAAGCAGACCAACATCGTCCTGAACGACGACCACACCATTGAGTCCATCGAGGTCGTTGGCGGCTGCAACGGCAACCTGAAAGGCATCAGCCGCCTGCTCAAGGGCATGAAAGCAGAAGACGCCATCGCCCGTATGGAGGGCACTACCTGCGGCCCCCGTCCCACCAGCTGCCCGGATCAGATTGCCAAGAATCTGAAAAAGGCTCTGGCCGAGATGTGATCTCAAATTTTCATCAATGGATGAACGCACGGTGCACCTGCTGCATGGTGCGTTTTTTGCTGTTACGACAGGAATGACTGATTTTTTCTCTGGAAATGGGGCTATACTTCTGCTGGATACCAAAATGGAGGCAGAGGGAGCACATGAGCATTTGGGAAGCATTCGGCAAGGGCAGATATAAAGGGTTCTCCCGGGAGGCAGGGCTGCTGCTGGACGAGGCGGTAGAGCTGGCCGGGGGGCTTGGCTGCAAAAAAGCGGATACTGGCCACCTGCTGCTGGCAATGCTCCAGACCGACCACGGCCCGGCGGCGAAGTTCCTGGCCGGGAAAAATATCTCGGAGCTGGCCGTCCGGCGTCAGCTGGGGGCCGACCGGGAGGGCCCGGCACTGCATCTGGACCGCAAAGCGCTGGCGCCGGACCTTAAACGCGCCATGGATTACGCGCTCATCGGGGCACAGAATGCGCATCTGGCGAAAGCGGAACCGGAGCACCTGCTCTGCGCCATGTTGGAGGATACCGATTGCGCGGCCGGGGTGCTGCTGGCTTCCATGGGGGTCCAGCTTGCGGAGGCGGTGCGGGAATGCCGCCAGCTGTCCGGTCAGTTCATCCTGCCTCTGCAGCCTCGCGCGGCTTCGGCCATGCCGCGGGGCAGCCGCGCCAGCGATAAATACTGCCGTGACCTGACCCGCCGGGCGGCAGATGGGGAGCTGGACCCGGTGTTCTGCCGGGAAAAAGAGCTGGACCGGATGGTGGAGATCCTGTGCCGCCGCCAGAAAAATAACCCCTGCCTCGTGGGGGAGCCCGGCGTGGGGAAGACTGCGCTGGCAGAGGGGCTGGCCCAGCGCATTGCCAACAAAAATGTGCCCCGGATGCTGCAGGGGAGGCGGCTGCTGGCGCTGGATATGGCCAGCCTGGTGGCAGGCACCAAGTACCGGGGCGATTTTGAAGAGCGCTTTAAAAACCTGCTGGAGGAACTTGTCCGGGATGGCAGCGCGATTTTGTTTGTGGACGAGTTCCACACCATCGTGGGGGCAGGAGCTGCCGAGGGAGCCATTGATGCGGCCAGCATCCTGAAACCGGTGCTGGCCCGGGGCGAGCTGCAGCTCATCGGGGCCACCACCAATCAGGAATTTCGCACCCATATCCAGAAAGACGCCGCCCTCGAACGCCGCTTTGGAAAGGTGCAGATCGAAGAGCCTACTCCGGAGCAGGCTGTGGGCATTCTGGAGGGGCTGGCACCCCGCTATGAGCGGTATCACAGTGTCAAGCTGCCGCCTGAGACCCTGCGGGAAGCCGTGGAGCTCTCCGTGCGGTATCTGCCGGGGCGCTGCCTGCCGGATAAGGCCATTGACCTTGTGGATGAGGCCTGCGCTGCCGCCCGCATCCGGGCAGAACGGGAGCACCAGCCCAGCCCGGTGCTTACCCGGGAAGAGGTGGCCCTGGTGGTGGCACGGGCCAGCGGCATCCCCGCCGAGCGGGTGGGCGAGAAAGAACGGGAGCGCCTTGCCCGGCTGGAAGCCCGACTCAATGAGGAGATCGTGGGCCAGCAGCGGGCTGTGGCCGCCGTGGCCGGAGCCATCCGCCGCAGCCGCACCGGGCTGGGGGAGCCGGGCCGCCCCATCGGGGCCATGCTGTTTCTGGGGCCCACCGGCGTGGGCAAAACAGCCCTTGCCAAGGCACTGGCTTCCAGCTGGTTCGGCAGCGAGAAAGCGCTCCTCAAGTTCGATATGTCAGAGTATCAGGAGCAGCACACCGTGGCCCGCCTGCTGGGCGCGCCTCCGGGCTATCTGGGCCACGACGAAGGCGGACAGCTGACCGAGGCCGTCCGCCGACGCCCCTACAGCGTCGTGCTGTTTGATGAGATCGAAAAGGCACACCCGGATATCCAGAATATCCTGCTGCAATTGCTGGAAGATGGCCAGCTGACCGACTCCATGGGCCGCAAGGCGGATTTCCGGAATACCATCGTGCTGCTGACTTCCAACCTTGGTGCACGCTTTCTGGCCGGGCAGAGCGCTCCGCTGGGTTTTGCGGCGGGGAGTGAGGCAGCCTTTGAAAAGCAGTCGGAGCAGGCCGTGGCAGAGGCAAAAAAGTGGTTCCGCCCGGAGCTCATCGGGCGGCTGGATGAGGTTATTGTGTTCCGCCCTCTGGGAGAAGACAGTCTGTGCACCATTGCGGAAAAGCTGCTGGGCCAGCTGGAGACCCGTGCGGCCCGCAGCGGCTATCAGTTGACCCATACCGTCCGGGTAGGCCCGGCGCTGGCGGCAAAAGCCCGCTCACCCTACGGAGCGCGAGAGCTGCGGCGGCAGGTGGACCGGGCAGTGGAACAGGCCCTTGCCAACGAGATCGCCTCGGGGACAGCAGCTCCTGGCCAGCACTGGACGGCGGACTGTACCGCTGACGGCTGTGTAACTCTTCAGGAAACGGATCCCGTGAGTGCGGTTTTGTAAAGGCTGCCTCTTGCAATTGTGTGCGGTTTTGGCTATCATAAAAGAAGCTTTTACGCACACAGGAGGAAGCCATGCGTTATCTGTTTATCTTGAATCCTGCCGCTGGGAAGCAGGACTGTACCGTCCAGCTCATTCCGCAATTGCAGCAGGCTGCTGTCCGGGCAGGCATCCCGGTGGATGCGGTTGCCACCTGCAAAACAGAGTATGCAGGCCATGCCAAGGCACTGGCTCGCGCCGCGGCGGAAGAGGCCGCGAAAGCAGGGGAGCAGCTGCACATCTGGACGGCAGGCGGCGATGGTACTCTGGTGGAGGCACTGACAGGCGTGCAGGGCTTTGCCAACGCCGCCGTGGGCTGCCTGCCCTACGGCAGCGGCAACGACTTCCTGCGCACCTACGGCACCCGGGAGGAGTTTACCGACCTCGACGCCCAGCTGGCGGGCGGGGAAGTGACCATCGATACGATGCAGACCAATCTGGGCCTTTCCGCCACCATCTGCGCGGCGGGGCTGGACGCCCAGGTAGCCTATGGCATCCCGAAGTTCCGGCGTATCCACCTGTGCGGCGGCGAGATGGCCTACGCTCTCTCCATTGTGGAGCAGCTCTGTGGGCAGATTGGCCGCAAGATCGAGTATGAGATCGACGGCGAAAAACTGACCGTCGATTGCCTCATGTGCGCGGTCTGCAATGGCAAGGCCTACGGCGGCGGTTTCCTTGCGGCCCCGGAGGCCGTCCCGGACGACGGTTGGATGGATGTCGTCATCATCCGCAAGGTGGGGCGGCTGACCATTGCAAAGCTGCTGGGGATGTATAAGCGGGGCGGGCATTTCGTTCACGGCCAGCTCACCGAGCAGGCAAAGCCCTATTTCATCTACCGCCGGGCAAAACAGGTGACCCTCCGCCCTGTGGATGACCGCGGGCCCATCGTTGCCACCGCCGACGGTGAGTGCGCCCCCTGTGACCGGGTGGAGATCGCCCTCCACCCGCAGAGCGCCCGCATCCTGCTGCCCAAAGCAGCGTATGAGCGGTTCTGTGCTCAGAGAGAAAACGCTGCCTCGGCGGTAACGCGGTAAAGCGTTCCGAACGAAAATAGAGAACAGTCCCTGTCCTGCGGAAAAGAACTTTCTGCCAGGACGGGGACTGATTTTTTACGCTGAAAAGCAGCTTTTTGAGAGGACACAAAAACTTAACAAAAAAATGCCCCAAACCACTTGATTTTTACCCCGGAGATGAGTACAATACACTTAGCACTCAGAGAAATGGAGTGCTAAAGAACCGGACGACATGCAAAGAAGCGCCCGGAGTGCTAAATTGTTTTCATTATATTTTACTATAGGAGGGCAAGAACTATGAAGATCATTCCTCTTGCAGACCGCGTTGTTATCAAGACTGTTGAGGCCGAGGAGACCACCAAGAGCGGCATCATCCTGACCGGTAGTGCCAAAGAGAAGCCCCAGGTGGCTGAGGTCGTTGCGGTTGGCCCCGGCGGCGTCGTGGATGGCAAGGAAGTCAAGATGACTGTCAAGGTGGGCGATAAGGTGCTCACCAGCAAGTACTCCGGTACTGAGGTCAAGGTGGACGGCGAGGAGTGCACCATCGTGCGCCAGGGCGATATCCTGGCTGTGGTGGAAGACTGAGCAGTTTCCCCTCATCAATAAAAGAAATTCAAGCTTTATAAAAGGAGCGATTTGATTATGGCTAAGCAGATTAAGCAGGGCGAGGATGCCCGCAAGGCACTGTGCGCTGGCATTGATACGCTGGCAAACACCGTGAAGATCACCCTGGGCCCCAAGGGCCGCAACGTGGTGCTGAGCAAGAAGTTTGGCGCCCCGGTCATCACCAATGATGGCGTGACCATTGCAAAAGAGATCGAGCTGAAAGACGAGTTCGAGAACATGGGTGCACAGCTGGTGCGTGAGGTCGCTACCAAGACCAACGACGCGGCAGGCGACGGTACCACGACTGCAACCGTTCTGGCACAGGCGATGGTCACCGAGGGCATGAAGAATGTCACCGCCGGTGCAAACCCGATGGACATCCGCCGCGGCATGAGCAAGGCGGTTGCCAAGGCTGTTGAGACCATCAAGGCACACAGCCAGAAAGTCAAGGATGCCAACGACATCGCTCGTGTCGGCACCATTTCTGCTGGCGACCCTGAGATCGGCCGCCTGATCGCTGAAGCAATGGAGAAAGTCACCTCCGATGGCGTCATCACCATTGAGGAGAACAAGACCACCGCTGAGACCTACAACGAGATCGTCGAGGGTATGCAGTTTGACCGCGGCTACCTGACCCCGTATATGGTTACCGATACCGAGAAGATGGAGGCTGTCCTGGATGACGCCGCTGTCCTCATCACCGATAAGAAGATCAGCGTCATTCAGGATCTGCTGCCCCTGCTGGAGCAGGTGGTTCAGAACGGCATGAAGCTGCTCATCATTGCAGAGGACATCGAGGGCGAGGCCCTGTCCACCCTGATCGTCAACCGTCTGCGTGGCACCTTTACCGTGGTTGCTGTCAAGGCTCCCGGCTTCGGTGACCGCCGCAAGGAGATGCTGCAGGATATCGCAACCCTGACCGGCGGCACCGTCATCTCCTCTGATTTGGGCTATGAGCTGAAAGATGCAACCCTGCAGATGCTGGGCCATGCACGTCAGGTCAAGGTCACCAAGGAGAACACCACCATTGTCGGCGGTGCAGGCGACAAAGAAGCCATCCACAACCGTGTGGCTCAGATCCGCAACCAGATCGAGGCTGCTACCAGCGATTTCGACCGCGAGAAGCTGCAGGAGCGTCTGGCAAAGCTGGCTGGCGGTGTGGCTGTCATCAAGGTCGGTGCTGCTACCGAAGTCGAGATGAAAGATAAGAAGCTCCGCATTGAGGACGCTCTGAACGCAACCAAGGCTGCTGTTCAGGAGGGCGTTGTGGCCGGCGGCGGTACCGCTCCCATCAACGCCATCCCCGCTGTCCGTGAGCTGTGTGATACCCTGGAGGGTGACGAGCGCACCGGTGCCCGCATCGTCCTCAAGGCTCTGGAAGCTCCTCTGCGCCAGATCGCCAAGAACGCCGGCCTCGAGGGCAGCGTCATCATCGACAAGATCATCACTGCCAACAAGCCCAACTACGGCTTCGACGCTCAGAACGAGGTTTTCGTGGACGATATGATCGCCGCTGGCATTGTGGACCCGACCAAGGTCACTCGTTCCGCTCTGGAGAACGCAGCCTCCGTTGCTGAGATGGTCCTGACCACTGAGAGCCTGGTCGCTGACCTGCCGGAACCCCCGGCACCCGCAGCACCTGCTGGTGATATGGGCGGCATGGGCGGCATGTACTAATAACTGCCAAAAAACCGCATGAATCCTTGATTTTTGGAGCGCGCAAAAGCGGATTTACGCCAAACTTACGCCACTTACGCCAAAAATCAAAGCGCACTATAGGGTAACAAAATCGGCACTCGCTGAAAAGCGGGTGCCGTTTTTTGTGTCTAGGGGATTTGAAGAAAGAGCGATTCGCTGGTGGACTCTGTGCCAGGCAGAGCGTCAGTGAATTTTTCTGCGTGATGGCATATTGACAAAATCCAATCACGCAAGTATAATAATGATGGAAGAATACAAAAATACTATCATGTTCAAAAGGAGTGAAGTGAATGAACCTGAGCGTGTCCGATGTTGAGAACTATCTTGAAGCCGTGAAATGTGCGGTGAAAGCACACCGCTACAGGCTGGATATGAATGCTAAACGCCCGGATAATCGAAAACTCTTTGATACATATTTGCTTACCATGAGGGATGCAGAGAATATCATTCTGGATTTGAACGCAATGGACTTCTCAGATGCAGTTCCGAATGAGCATGTTGGCTTTGAACACGAGACACTCTATATCTTTGGAAAAGAAGTTCTGTTGATCGAACGATACGGAACAGCGGAAAAGCTGGTTCCGCTTTATATCAAGTTCAACAAACTGGACAACGAATTCGTCATCGTGATCTCATTCCACGAGCAACGCCATCCGCTGACTTACTACTTCAAATAAATGAGCACAAAAGAAGGAGAGGACACTATGCGCGAACGAAAGGACTTCTGCACAGAATGCCGCAGAGAAACGAGCTACACCCTGAAGAAAATCAAAATCAACCAGACTATCCGGGAAAAGGAGTATACTTTTGAAATCACGGCTGCTTTCTGCAACGAATGCGGCGGCGAAATGGGGATTCCCGGCCTGATGGACTACAACGTAAAGGAAATGGATGAGCAGTATCGCAAAGCGGAGGAGATCATCACGGTGGAGGACATCGAACGCCTGATGAAGCTCTACAATATCGGCAAAGCACCGTTGTCGTTGGCACTGGGCTTTGGGGAAGTGACCATCACCCGTTATCTTGCCGGGCAGGTGCCGTCCAAAGAGTACTCGGATATCATGCTGCACGCATTGGCATCGGCTTCCTATATGAAGGAACTGCTGGACCAAAACCGTGAGAAGATCGGAGAGACCGCCTATAAAAAAGCCTATACTGCTGCGACCCAGCTGGAAAATCTCTATGTAGCCGTTCCGGTGGAGCTGCTGGCGGTGATCGCCTATATCTTCTCGGCGCTGCATGAGGTGACACCACTGACCCTGCAAAAGCTGCTGTATTATATTCAGGGCAACTATGCAGCGATTTACGACAAATCGCTGTTTGATGCCCCCTGCGAAGCGTGGGTGCATGGCCCGGTGTATCGCAATGTCTATAATCTGTTCCGAGATTTTAAGTACAACCCCATTGACGATGACCGCTTTGTGCCGCTGAAGGAGAGCGCGCTGCCGCTCACCCCGGAGGCCAAAGAGGTGGTGGACCGGGTGCTGGATACCTTTGGTATGTACAGTGGAAAGGTTCTGGAAAGCATCACCCACAAAGAAGCCCCCTGGCTGGATGCCCGGAAGGGCTTTCTGCCAGACGAAACTTCTCATGCGGAGATTTCGCTGGATGCGATGAAGAGCTACTTCAAAAAGGTGGATGAGAAGTATAACATCCGGACGGAGGATGGATTGCGAGAGTATATCTCCAAAATGTTATAAAAACAATTGCCCTTAATGATAAGCGCTGAAAAGCAGACGGTATATCATTAAGGGCAATTTATCGCGTTATTTAAAGTAAACTACATACAACTTATGCATTCCTCAATGTAAAGTAGCTTTTGCTTGTGCGACAAGTTTTTGACAGCAGAGTTTTTGAATATAATCACTTTTGTCTAGAACCATAGGAATAAGTCCAATAATAGCTGAAACTAGCAGAGATAGGATAACACCTATTTGTATAGGAAATTACTTCTTTTGGGGAAGCTTTTCCGAGAGTTCCAAAAGCTTCATGAAGCCATCTGGATTCTGCATACAACTTGCGATAAGTTGCATTTGCAGAGCGGTGTCGGGAGAAACTTGAGGTTGTCCTTTTTGCATACCACGAATTACAGCCTCTAGTGTGTCTGTGTTTATGGCTTCGATTTTGCTTTCCAACTTTGTGATTTCATCTAAAATTTGATACAGAATAGGTGTAGCCAAAGAAGTGACTTCGGAATCTTTTTTGATTTCATCTTCGCTTTTTTTTGTGAAATCAAATGATTGAATGGTTTTTTGCAGCCGGTCTCGAAGCTGCTCTACATTGTCTAAATCAGTCAAATCATAATCGAAGGCACGAATGGTTGTCACATCGAAAGGAATCTTTTCACCCTTGGACTTCAAATGGATAATTGGTTTTTGAGTTTGTGCTCTGTATCCCATCTCGAAAAATACATTTGGATTGTGCTCTGTGAGATCGGCAATCACCAACTCGGCGTGATCTAGCTTATTGATAATGGTTTGTGTTATAGAGTTAGCATCGTTTAGCTGATCGACTCTTATAGCATCAAATCCACACTCCTCGCAGACGGGTTTGATGATATATTTGAACAACTTATCTGCGTTAGCTCGTGTGGGGCTTCCGTCTTCGCCAATAGGGGAAACAACAAAGCAGGTCATCATTTTTTCACTCCTTGTCTCTATTGAATAAATGCCTCGGTTGTTTTTTTTGATAGAACCATTACGAATTAGCGTATTCAGTGACCCAGCAAACTGTCCTTCTGTGTATTCACTGATACCGTCTTGAGCTAAAGTGGCTTTCATTTCTTGTACGGTGTGCTGAGCTCCATCCGATAAAAGAGTTAAGACAGTACGCTGGATTTCTGCACTTTTAGTCATTGCAAAACCTCCTTTGTAAATATTGTAGCTATAAAGTCAAATGATGTCAACAAGAAAAAACAAATTCTTGTGTAAATCTTGCAGTAATCTTGCAGTATTGGTGCAAGTACTGACAGACATAGAAAAAATAGTTTTAGGGCATCAGCAGGAAGAGATAAAAAGATTTGAATACACTGTGTAAAACAACAGCCGCCCAGCGACCTTGCGGTCTCGCTGGGCGGCTTATTTTTTGCGTTTCCACAACAAATATTCTTCGTAGCGGTGCATCTCGTTCTGTTCTTCTTCGGTCAGGCGCTGGCGCTGTTTGCGGGCTTCGTCCGAGGGGTCGATGTCGGTCAGGCCCAGCAGGTAGTCGGCAGAGGTGCCATAGTACCTGCAAATGGCAATCAACATCTCGTGGTTTGGGGAACTCTTTTCATGCTCCCAACTGCGGATGGTAGAGGTTGCAACGTTAAGGGCTTTGGCGAGTTCTTCCTGCGTTTGGTTATTCCAATCTCGCAGGTCGGCTAATCGTGCTCCAATCATCTTTTTCCCGCCTTTCTTTGCCATAAGTATAGGTGTTTCATATCACTTTTGGTAAAAAACGCCGAGAATCTTGTTAATTTGCCTCGAAAGTGATAAGATACTTGTTAGTATAGGCCGAAAGTGCTAAGAATATTATCACTTCCGCCGCAACGCTAAGGCAAAGCGAGGGAATCCCCGTTGGAACAACTGATCGACTTTCACGCACCGGAAGTACAGGCGGTTCTGGATGCACTTCTAAAAGACCGCTCCACCGGTAAAAACATCATCTGGGCCACCGACCCGCCGGAAGAGCTGCAAACGGTGATGTACGAGCCTGTTACGGACAAATCCCAGATCACCACCCAGCAGCTCGGGCTGACCCACTACGAGGTGGTGCTGCCCCGGATGATGAAGCAGACCGACACCCAGCAGCAGCGCACCCGCAAAAAAGGCGAGGTGTTCAGCCCCGCATGGGTCTGCAACAAGATGAACAATGCACTGGACGCCGACTGGTTCCGTGGGCTGGGGGCAGGGGAGAGCGCCGGGCAGTTCACGGTGGAGCTGCCCCAAGACTGGCAGACGGTGGAAACGCCGGTGCAGTTCCCGGCTTGCGGGAGCAAGACCCCGGCATGGGTGCAGTATGTGCAGAGCCGCCGCTTGGAGGTGACCTGCGGCGAAGCCCCCTTTCTGGCGTCCCGGTACGATGCCGCCACCGGCGAGATGATCCCGGTCGCCCGGCGCATTGGCATTCTGGACCGCAAGCTGCGTGTGGTAAGCGAGAACGCTGCCACAGAGGACGAGTGGCACAAATATGCCACCCATGCGGTGCAATCCACCTACGGCTATGAGTATCAGGGAGATAATCTTTTGCTGGCGCGGGTCAACCTGCTGCTGACCTATGCAGAGCATCTGCAAGCCCGGTGGCAGCGCAAACCCACAAAAGAGGAACTGCAACCCATCGCCAACATCATCAGCTGGAACCTGTGGCAAATGGACGGCTTGCACCTGTCTGTGCCCGGCGGCAAGCCCCAGCCGGAGACAGAACAGCTTGACCTCTTTTCCATGTTCGGGGCGGCAGAGCCGCAGCCGCCCACGGTATCCTGTAAAGTGAAAAACTGGCGCAAGGGCAGCCATGGAACGACCCAGAACTTTGAAACCATTCAGGAAGGGAGTACCAGCATGAAGTTTGATTATGTCATCGGAAACCCGCCGTATCAGGATGAGATGGAGGGAACGTCGGATAATCCTGTTTATAACTTGTTTATGGATGCCACATATCCTATGGCATCAGTGGTAGAACTTATTACACCCGCCCGATTTTTATTCAACGCTGGTAAAACTCCAAAAACTTGGAATGAAAAAATGTTGAATGATGAACATTTGAAAGTTCTGTACTATGAACAGAATAGCGCAAAGATTTTCAATAACACTGACATAAAGGGCGGCGTAGTTATTACATACCATGACAGAGAAAAAGAATGCGGTGCAATACAAATCTTTACGGCATATCCGCTTTTGAATACAATCATTCAAAAGGTGAAAAAGCAAATAAAGAGTTCTCTTAGTGATATTGTATTTGCTCCAGAAAGCTATAAATTTACTAAACAAATGTATGTAGATCATCCTGAAATCCTGTCAATGACAATGATTTCAAAGGGAAAAGAAGTACCATTGATAAGCAAAGGACACGACTACGATTTGACATCTAACATATTTGATAAGCTATATAATATCGTGTTTTTTGAAACAAAACAAGGCGCAGATGAATGCGTTGAGATATTCGGCAGAAAATCAAATGAACGTGTATGCTTATACGTTAATAGGAAATACATTGCAAAACACCCGAATCTTGATAAATATAAGCTATTCTTCCCTAAAGCTAATGGCTCTGGACGATTTGGTGAAGTTATGACAGATTCAGATATTGGAGAAAAAGGCGTTGGACATACGCAAACGTTTATTAGTATTGGAGCCTTTGATACGAGAGAAGAAGCTAAAAATCTTCAGAAGTATCTAAAGTGTAAACTTGCGCGCGCGTTGCTATATGTTCTAAAAGTAACCCAAGATAACAAAAAGTCTGTTTGGAAATACGTTCCCCTTCAAGATTTTACCGCCCATTCCGACATTGATTGGAGCAAGTCGGTGGCGGAAATTGACCGGCAGCTTTACCGCAAGTATGACCTGACTGCGGACGAGATCGAATTTATCGAGACCCATGTAAAGGAGATGGCATAATGGCTGGCATAACCCTGCGCACTGCCCGGCAGGTGGTGCCCATGATCTACGCCTATACCACCCCGGAAATTGCCCGGCACAACGGCTGGACGAAGATCGGCTACACCGAGCAATCGGTGGACAAACGCCTGAAACAGCAGACCCACACCGCCGATGTGCTGTTCCATGAGGAGTGGCGGGGCAATGCCGTCTACGATGACGGCAGCGGCGAGGTGTTCACCGACCACGATTTCCACGCCTACCTCCGCAAGCTGAACGTGGAGAACGACCGCAAAAACGAGTGGTTCCATCTGGATGGGCAGCAGTCCCGGCGGTATTTTCAGGATTTCCGCATGAACCGGGGGCGCGTGCAGCTGGATGCCGCCATCGCCTACACCCTGCGGGAAGAACAGGCAAGGGCAGTCCGCGACACTAAAGTCTATTACCAGAGCCACCCCGGCGGGGAATACCTCTGGAACGCCAAGCCTCGCTTTGGCAAGACCCTCTCCGTCTACGATTTCTGCAAGCAGGTCGATGCACAGACGGTGCTTATCGTCACAAACCGCCCAGCCATCGCCAATAGCTGGTACAGCGACTATGTGCGCTTTCTGGGCAGGGAGTCCGGCTATCTGTTTGTCAGCCATGTGGATGCCCTCGCCGGGCAGCCCCATGTGCTGGACGAGCAAGGCTATCTGGATGCCGCCGCACAGGGCGAGGAACTGTATAAGCGCATCGAGTTTGTCAGCCTGCAGGACATGAAAGGCTCCAAGTATTTCGGCGGCGAGTACGAGAAGCTGCGCCACCTGACCGAGCTGAACTGGGATGTGCTGGTCATCGACGAAGCCCACGAGGGCGTGGACACCTACAAGACCGACCTTGCCTTTGACCGCATCCGCCGCAGGTTCACGCTGCACCTGTCCGGCACGCCCTTCAAGGCACTGGCGAACGACAAGTTTGCCGGGGATGCCATCTTCAACTGGACCTACGCCGACGAGCAGGCCGCCAAGCGGAACTGGCAGGGCGCACCGGGGCAGCAGAACCCCTACGCCAACCTCCCCATGCTCAACCTCTACACCTACCAGATGTCCGAGATCATCCGGGACGAGATCCAGCAGGGCGTGGAGATCGACGGCGAAACGCAGGAATTTGCCTTTGACCTGAACGAGTTCTTTAAGGTGAAGCCCAGCGGCAGCTTTGAGCACGACGCCGAGGTGGACCGCTTTCTGGATGCCATGACCACCCAGAACAAATTTCCGTTTTCCACCCCGGAACTGCGTGCCGAGTTGAAGCACACTTTCTGGCTGCTGAACCGGGTGGACAGCGCCAGAGCGCTGGCGAAAAAGCTGCAGGCGCACCCGGTATTCCGGGACTACGAGGTGATCCTTGCCGCCGGTGACGGCAAGCTGGACGACACGGACGAGAACCAGAAGAGCTTTGACCGGGTAAAAGCCGCCATCGCCCATCATGAAAAGACCATCACCCTGTCGGTGGGGCAGCTGACCACCGGTGTCACCATCCCGGAGTGGTCGGCGGTGCTGATGCTCTCCAACCTGAAAAGCCCGGCACTGTATATGCAGGCGGCGTTCCGTGCCCAGAACCCCTGTCTTTTCCACGAAAACGGCACCTTCCGCCGCAAAGAGAACGCCTATGTGTTCGATTTTGACCCCGCCCGCACCCTGCTGATCTACGAGCAGTTCGCCAACGACCTTTCACAGGACACCGCCAGCGGCAAGGGCGACACCGAGGAGCGCAAGGCGCACATCCAGAATCTGCTCAACTTCTTCCCGGTCATTGGTGAGGACGAGGAAGGGGAGATGATCCCGCTGGATGCGGAGAAAGTCCTCAGCATTCCCCGGAAGATCAAGTCCAAGGAAGTGGTGCGGATGGGTTTCCAGAGCAACTTCCTGTTCCAGAACATTTCCAACGTGTTCAGTGCGCCGCAGGAGGTGCTGGACATTCTGCAAAACTTCCAGCCCGTCAGCGAGGCCAAGGCAAAGCCCATCCAGATCACCCCGGAGACCGGCGCAGACCTCTCCCTGAACGACAAGGGCGAGGTGGATTTGGACGAGGGCTACGTCATCGGCAAGGCGGCAGATGTGTTCGGGGCGAAGATCTACGAAAGCACCCCGGCGCTGGACACCGCCCTGCAAGACCTGACCGATGCCCCGGCTCCTGCCAAAGAAGAGCATCTGGAACCCCTGAAAAAGAGCATCACCAAGGAGATCATCACCCCCATGGTGGAGCAGGCAAAGCAGGAGTATGGCCGCGACCTGAAGCTGTCCGACCAGAAGCGGTTTGAGAGCGCCGCTAAAGCCAAGATGGACGTGGCGGTGAACAAGGTGGTGGACAACTACCGTATCGACCAGAGCCAGTTGGAGACCCAGCGCACCCAGCAGCTGCAAAGCTGCACCACCGCCCAGCAGCGCCAGCAGGTGAACCGGGAGTTTGACGCAAAGCAGCAGCGGAGCACCGCCGCCCTGATGGAAAACCTGCAATCCACCATCCAGCAGACGGCGCAGGAAATGCAGCAGACCATCGTGCGCACTGTGGAGACCAACCAGAAGGAGCAGGAGAAAAAGGGCTACGAGGACACCGTCCGTGACCATCTGCGGGGCTTCTCCCGCACCATCCCGTCCTTCCTCATGGCCTACGGCGACGAGACCGTGACACTGGCAAACTTTGACCGGATCATCCCGGACAAGGTCTTTCAGGAGGTCACCAGCATCACGTTGGAACAGTTCCGCTTTTTGCGGGACGGCGGGCCCTACCTCAACCAAGCCACCGGACAGGAGGAACATTTTGCAGGCCACCTGTTCGACCCGGTGGTGTTCGATGATTCGGTGAAGGAGTTTTTGAACCTGAAGGTCAAGCTGGCGGATTACTTTGACGAGAGCCGCACCGAGGATATCTTCGATTACATCCCGCCCCAGAAAACCAACCAGATCTTTACCCCCAAATGGGTGGTGAAAAAGATGGTGGACTTGCTGGAGCAGGAAAACCCCGGCTGCTTCGATGACCCCGGAAAAACCTTCCTGGACCCCTACATGAAGTCCGGCCTGTACATTACGGAAATCGTCAAGCGCCTTTACCGCAGCGAGAAGATGCGGCAAGCCTTCCCGGACGATAACGCCCGGCTGGAACATATCTTTGCCAAGCAGGTCTATGGGCTTGCCCCGACAGAGATCATCTACCGCATTGCTATCAGCTACATTCTGGGCTTTGCAAAGGATCACGGCATCACCGCCCACCATATCCATCAGGCGGATACGCTGGAATTTGCCAAGGCGGGCACCATGGAAAGGGAACTGGATAAGATTTTCAGAGACTGACAAATAGAATACAGCATAAAACCAAAGGCGGCTGTCTGCATGGGTGCAGATGGCCGCCTTTTTGTGCTATACGATTACGAAAACGGACGAATTTGTCAGTTCTCGTTACATCGGAGCCGGACGAGCTGTCCATTCCAGGACAGCTTGCCCGGAGCAAGAGTGCAGAGAGGTGCGGGTCGCCTGCGGCGACCTCAAAAGGCCACTGGCCTTTTGAAGCACCGACCGAGCCGACAGGCGAGACCAGCTCTTTGAAGGGAGTCAAGGGGGAACGCCTTGCCCAGTGATATGATGCTGTGCGTCATATCCTACTGGGTATTATCTGGCGCAAAACGGCGGCAGATCCAGCAGCTCCGCTGCTGCGTTCTCCCACGCCAAGCTGTTGAAATGAAAGAAGCTCCTGCTAAACCTTATACCAAAATCAGGAAAAAGTAATCAAAACGGGTTCACCTAGGGGCCAATAATAGGCCTGCGAAGCCCACGACTTTAGTGATTTCAGGTGCTATGATAATTACAGAGATACTGCATCTTAATGATTTTCCGCAAAGAAAGAATAGCGATGCAACAAGAAATGGGAACGATGCTTCCTACTTTCACTGAAAATTAGGAACTCACAGTTCCTGTTCGACTATGAGTTTCTCTGTTATACTTTTCTTGCAGAGCGAAAGCAAACTCTTCTAAGCAGAAAGCGACAAACGCCATGATCTCCCACTGAGGGAAGGAGCGGTAGGTCACTTTCTTTGCAGTATGACAACCACATAAATCCTTTTCTGAAAGGACTACTTCTCGATTCCGAGAGAAGAGATTTCAAGACTTGATCTTGAAATGCATGACCCTTTGCTTGGAAGAATTGTATTACTCTTGTGATCTAATAGCATGAGAGCATGAGTGGCCGTACACAAAAATACAGGAAAAGAGGGATGTCTATCTGAAATTAACACGACACAATGGACGAGCCGGAACCCACGGCACCTATAACCCCAAGCACAATGACCGCAGTTTCAACCTTGCCAACAGTGAACACATCGACTCGGAACGAGCAAAGGGCAATATCTACTGGGACTGCTATCATGGCATCCGTTCTGCATCCGACAAGGATAAACAGACTGCCGCATTCAGCGATGTGGAGAAGATGTTCTATGAAATCCATTACGCTCACTTTGTGGAGAACCAGAACGCCCGCAATGCGAAGATTCGTCATACCGAGCGCAACCGAACCATAGAGGACTTGCTTGCCGGAAAGAAAACCTGCCCGGAAGGAACCATCTACCAGTTCGGAACGTTGGACGGCCTCGCTCTGGTGGAAGGCAAAGTAAACGAGAGCAAGAAGGCGAAGATCGCCCGGCCGGAGCAGGCCCCCACAGACTATACGGCCTACTGGGTCGTCCGCCCGGGGGACAAAGCGGAGCCGTCGATGCAGATCCCCGGTGCGATCATCGGCAGCGAGGAGGAAGCCCGCCTCTTTGAGGGCTGGTTCCTCGAAGACGGCACCCGCTTGGAGGATAGCCCCTACTACATGGGCCCGGGCGCGGACCATGTGGGCAACCTCGACCGGGACGTGACCTTCTATGGCCATTGGCGCACCGCCGAGAGCGGCGAGGGCAGCCCAGACGGCGGAGACGGCTTCGGCACCCTTCTGGTGGGCGTCGCAGTCGTGGGCGTGGCGGGCGTCGTGGCCTATCAGGTGGGCACGGAGCTCATCCTTGACCAGCTCCTGCCTGCAGGGGTGGCCGTGCCCCATACCCGCGCCGAGCTGGCAATGTTCCTCTGGAACACCGCAGGCCGCCCGGCCCCGGCCACTCTGCCCGCCTTTGCGGATGTAGCCGACCCGGAGCTGGCCCAAGCCGCCCAGTGGGCCATCGAGCAGGGCTACCTGAAAGCCCGCGCCGACGGCAGCTTTAAGCCGGACAAGGGCGTTGCCAAGTGGCGCGTCATCCGCGGCTACCGGGCAGTGACCGAACCATGACCGTGCAGGTAAAATAGCCCCACAGCACAAGGCCCCGCAGACTTTGAAAAAGGTCTGCGGGGCCGCTGTTTGTTTATTTATTTATTTATTGCAGCGTCTCTTTGGTGCGCAGGCGGCGGCAGACGTCTTCCTTCACCAGCTCCAGCACCACCGCCGTCAGCGGGATGAAGAAGAGGATGCCGAGGATGCCGAAGAGCTTGCCGCCGATCATGGCTGCCACAAGGGTGTACAGGGGCGAAAGCCCCACCGATTTGCCCACCACCCGGGGGTAGATGAACTGGTTCTCGATGAACTGCACCGCAAGGTAGACCAGCAAAGCGCGCATCGCCAGCAGGGGGTCCACCAGCAGCACCAGAAACACGCTGATGACGCAGGAGAGCAGCGCCCCCACATAGGGGATGATGGCGCAGATGGCGGTGAGCATCCCCACCAGGCTGCCGTAGGGAATGCGGAAGAGGGAGAATGCGAGGCTCATAAGCATGCCGAGGATCACCGCCTCGCTGCACTGGCCCGTGAGGAAGTTGGCGAAGGACTGGCGGAACAGGCGGCAGAACTTCAGCACCCAGGCGGCGTGGCCGGGCTTGAGGTAGGCGCGCACCAGGGTGCGGGCCTGGTGGCCCAGGCTCTGTGCCCCCAGCGAGAGGTAGACGGAGATGATCAGCGCAAAGGAGGCCGTCACCACAAGATTCACCGTGGCGGAAACGGCCCCCGCCGCGTTCACCAGCACCGTGTCGAGGCCGGAGGTCACCTTGTGCAGCAGCTGCTCCCAGTCGATGCCCTCCAACCGGCTCATCAGCCAGCCCATGTCGGGGTCCTGGGCGTGGAGGTAGGCCGTCCAGCGGGGGATGTTGGCTTCAATTTGCAGATACAGGCTGTGGAAGGACTGCACCAGCTCCGGGATCAGCAGCGTCAGGGCCAGCACCAGCACCAGCACCACCCCCAGCAGGGTGAGCAGAAAGCTCAGCAGGTGGAGCGCCTTGCCCGAGGGCTGCTTTCTCGCTTTGGCAAACAGCCGCCCCAGCCGCTTTTCCAGCCCGGCCATGGGCACGCTGAGGAACAACGCCAGAATGCCGCCCGCCAAAATGGGCAGCACCAGATCCACCAGCTGCGCGGCAAAGGCCAAAACGTCCGAAAGCCGCAGCAGCGCCACAAAAAGCGTCACGCCCACCACCGTCACCAGCAGGGCCTGTTTCGTGTTCGATCTCATCCAAATGTTCCTTTCCCGGAGCGTCTCCGAGGTTTTTTCTTTGTATTGTATCCAGAAAAAATCAGCTTGTCAAGCAGCCGGGGCGCGGCGCAGCACGCGCTTTACAGCCGCCCCCGGAGCTTCCGGCTTAAATCGGCCAGACACCATGCGATGGCCATGCCGCCCGCAATGCCCAGCGCCGCCAGAAAGGTCTGCTCCCCAAAATGCTCGGCGGCGGGCAGGTCGTTGGAGACGACGGCGTTCATGCAGTAATACAGGGTGCTGCCGGGGATGAGGGGGATAGCCGCGGTGATGAAAAACGGGGTAGAGGGGGCGTTGCGGCAACGGGCAAGCACCTCGGCGTAGAGAGCCGCGCAAAACCCGGCCAGCAGGTTGGCCAGAACCGAGAGAAGATTTCAAGACACGGTCTTGAAATGCGAGACCCGTTGCTTAGAAGAATTGTATCACTTCTGTGATTTGATCGCACGAGTGGCCGTACACAAAAAATACAGGAAAAGAGGGATGTCTATCTGAAATTAACGCGACACAACGGACGAGCCGGAACCCACGGCACCTATAACCCCAAGCACAATGACCGCAGTTTCAACCTTTCCAACAGCGAGCACATTGACCCGGAACGAGCTAAAGGCAACATCTACTGGGACTGCTTCCACGGTTTCCGTTCGGCTCTCGCTCCACAAGACCCGGACAATCTGGCGGCAACCTTCTCAGATGACGTATTCTATTTGAGAACTGTGCAACGTCTTTTCTGTACGATATCGGTGGAAATCGCATGGTCGGTATGGTATACTAAAATCAACCCCTATATGCGCTTTTCACAGAAAGGAGTTTCTAAATGTCTGAAAAGCGCAAAGATAGCAAGGGCCGTGTTTTGAAGGATGGCGAAAGCCAGAGAGCAAACGGCACCTACGACTATCGTTATACCGATATCCACAAGAAACGGCGTTGTATTTACGCTAAATCCCTGACAGAGCTGCGGAAAAAAGAGGAAGAACTGTGGCGCGATTTGGCAGACGGCATCGACTACGCCGCCGGAGAGATGACGGTGGCTGATCTGGTTGACCGCTATATGAACCTGAAACGTGGGTTGAAACCCAATTCACTTCGGTCGTACAACACAGCGGTCAAGCGGATTCATGCTGACCCTTTCGGGCAAAAAGCCATCAAAACGGTAAAATTGTCCGATGCGAAAGGCTGGTTCGTGTTTCTGCATGACAGCGGTTTCAAGCAAAACACCATAGGAATCCTGCAAAGCGTTGTCAGACCGGCGTTTGAGATGGCGGTGGAGGATGACATTATCCGCAAGAATCCATTCAAGTTCAAGCTGTCGGACGTTGTGCCGAAGGACGCTTATGTGCGCAATGCCCTGACCAGAGAACAGCAGGAGAAATATCTGCAATTCGTTCAGGACTATGGCGGCAACTATTATGATGATATCGTCATTCTTATGGGAACCGGCTTGCGTGTGAGTGAGTTGTATGGCCTGACACAAGCAGATATCGACTTTGAACGGCACTGTATCCATGTCCGGCGGCAGCTTTGCCGGACGGCTGAAAAGCCCTACTTTGTCACACCGCCGAAAACAAAAAGCGGTATCCGCAATGTTCCCATGACAGATACCGTTTGTGCAGCGTTGCGGCGTGTAGTAAAAGCTAGAGCGTCCACGAAAGTGGAAGCGCTGGTAGATGGTTGCAGTGGATTTCTCTTTCTGGACAAGTCCGGGATGCCGAAGGTGGCAATGCACTTGGAAAACTATATGCGTGGCGTGCAGGGAAAGTTTGAGAAGGCGTACAGCAAACCTGTTCCGCGCATTACACCTCATGTGCTGCGACACACCTTCTGCACCAATGTTCAGCAGGCCGGGCTGGATGTAAAAAGCCTGCAATACCTGATGGGACACTCCAATGCCAGTGTGACGTTGGATGTCTACACGCACAGCAGCTTTGAATCGGTTGAAAGGGCCTTTGAACAAATCGCCGGCAACCTGTGATTTTCGACGCATGAAGCGGAATTGCTTACGCCGAAACTTACGCCAAAACTTACGCCAATCGCCCGGTAAGTGGCGTAGATTTGCGTAGAAAAGCGTGGATCGTGAAAAAACGGAGAATCTGGAAAAATCGGCTTGTGGACTTGATAATTCTACAAAAGTCTACGTTTCCCGATATTCGTGATTCGGCTCCAAAAGTGTGGTTTGGAAGGGCGGCATGTACTAAGTCGCAGTCGCTCCCTAAAACTGCAAATACTGTTAAGCGCACTTTTGAGGCGGAGTCTCTTCGGAGGCTCCGCCTCTTTTGCGTCTTTCTTTCAGAGCTTGACGAATGCACCCTTTCTTTTTCGTCCATACTGTAACCGGATATGGAACGGGAGAGGGGGCTTTTGATGTCGGGCCGTCGGGTGCTGGTGCTATATGGCTCACTGCTGCTTGGCTTTGCAGTGGTGCTGTGCAGGCTGTTCTGGCTTTGCTCCAACACGGCCTATGCAGCCCGGGCGGAAGCGCAGAGCACAGCCACACTAATGTTCCCGGCCCGGCGGGGCAATTTTTACGATTGCAATGGTCACCTGCTCACCGGGCTTGGGGAGCAGTGGCTGGCGCTTAGTCTGCCCGGGGAGGGAAGCTACACAAAACTTTACCCGTATGCCAGCAAGGCCGGTCAGGCAATGCTCTACCAGAAACGGAACGCCTCCCGGCCGTTTCTGGTGGAGGTGACGCGGGATGTCTCTGCAATGGGCGCGTGGTGCTATGCCGTCCCGCGCCGCTATGGGGATGCACCTTTGGCGTCGGCCCTGCTGGGCTATCTCGATGGCGAGGGGCACGGCGTCGCAGGGCTGGAGGCAGTGCTGGAGGATCTGCTCTCCGGCACCGGGGCACAGGACAAGTTGGTCTGTGCGGTCAACGCACAGGGAAAGCTCCGGAGCGGGACAGAGCCGGAGCTTGTAAAATCGGACAGCGGCGCAGTGGGCGTTCAACTGACTCTCTCCCGGTCCATCCAGCGCGCGGCAGAAGCCGTGGCGGTCCAGACGATGCAGAGCGGCTGCATTCTGGTACTGGATGCGGCCAGTGCAAAAGTGCGGGCCTGTGCCAGTACGCCGGGCTTTGACCCGGAAAATGTCTCCGCCAGCCTGAATGCTCCGGACAGCCCGCTTGTGAACCGGGCATTTCAGGCCTATGCGGTGGGTTCTGTTTTCAAGCCGGTGTTGGCTGCCGCAGCGCTGGAAGCGGGGAAGACGGGCCTTGTGTGGGATTGCCCGGGCTATTGCGTTGTGGATGGGCAGGTGTTCCGCTGTGCCGGAGGTGTCCCTCACGGAGAAGTGGATCTGGCAGCCGCCCTGCAGAAAAGCTGCAACGGATATTTTATCCGGCTGGGGCAGGAGCTTGGCCCGGAGCGGGTGCGGGAAATGGCTGTCCGCCTCGGTTTTGGCCGGGCGCTGAATTTGGCAGACACCCTGAGCACGGCTGCCGGTCAGCTGCCGGAGGCGGAAACACTCACATCCAGCGGGGCTTTTGCCAATTTCTGCTTTGGGCAGGGAGAGCTGTTGGCGACACCGATCCAAATTGCCGCCATGATGAACACCATTGCGGCGGGCGGTATCTGGCGGGAGCCACTCTTTCTGGAATGCACTTTGGATGAAACAACCGGTGAATCGCTGACCGCGCTGGCCCACCGCGGCACCCGGCGGGTGTTCTCTGCACAGACTGCACGGGCATTGCGGGAGCTGCTGGCAAGTGTTGTCACGGAGGGCACGGGCCATGAGGCGGCCCCCACAGAGGGCACCGCCGCCGGGAAGACGGGCACCGCCCAGACCGGCCAGTTTGCGGCGGGGAAAGAGCTGAAAAATTACTGGTTTGCAGGCTTCTATCCGGCCCGGAACCCACGCTATACCATTGTGGTGCTGCAGGACGGCCAGACGGGCCCGTCGCGGACCAGTGCGGCCGTCTTCGCGCGGGTGTGTGACGCTTTGGACACTGCAGGGGAGTAAAATTCAATTTTGCTTGCAATTTCACACGGAGTATGATACTATATACTTGTATTTGTATGGTTGATCTTAAATTTTTGATAAATCAAAGGAGCGTTTCATCCATGTCTGTCATTGAAATCGTCGGCGGCGTCATCCTGCTCATCGTTTCTGCCGCTATCGTGTTCCTCACTCTGATGCAGCACACCCATGGTCAGGGGCTGTCCGGCGCCATCAACGGGAGTGCCTACGGCGCGAACAATGCTCGCCTGACCCCGGCCGACCAGATGCTGGCAAAGGTGACCCGCATTGCAGGCATCGTCTTCTTTGTGGTGGCGATCCTGGCCTGTGTGTTTGCAAGCCGTCTGGCCTGAGCACGCGTATGCAGCCCCGTGTAGGACGGGGCTGTTTTTCTGCCCGGAAATCCCCAAAATCATTTGATGACTCGTTAGGAGAAGCTGTTGCCTCGGGAATGTGCCGCAGGCGGCAGGAGGGAAGTGCGGGAGTGTGCCCGCTGTGTGAAAAGGCTCGCAGCCCGGTGGAGGCAGAGCCGTTGGAAGTAAGGAGAAAATTATGCCGTTACGCGATAAAATTGAACATGCGATCCAAAACCAGCCCTGCACCGTCAAGGATCTGAAAGCGAAGTTTGGCGGAGACCGCGGTGCGGACCGCAAGGTGATGGAAGCGCTGGACCAGCTGGTGCATGAGGCGGTCATCTGCCAGAAGCAGGGCGTGTTCTTCACCGTCCGCTCGGGCCGCGCGGAGAAAGCCCTGCTGTGCAAGGTGGTCAAGCTGGGTAAGAACTTTGCCTTTGTTATGCTGGACGATGGCACCAGCGATATCTTTATTCCGGGCCGCTTTACCCGCGGTGCCATGCCGGGCGATGAGGTGCTGGTGGAGAAGTTTGCCCACCCCCGTGTGGAGGGCAGTGATGAGGGCGAGATCCTTGCCATCCTCACCGAGAAAAATGACCTGGTGGGCACGGCCCGCCGGGTGGATGGCCGTTTGAAATTCGTCCCGGACGACTGCCCGGCCATTTCCATGCAGCTCATGCGGGATTGCGAGGGCGGTGCCAAGGACGGCGACAAGGTCGCTGTGGAGATCCTCATGCGCGGCAACCGTCAGGAAGACCACCGCGTGGGTGTTGCCATGCGGTTTGGCAGCTCGGACGAGGCCAAGCGCTGCGCCAAGGCTCTGCTCTACGCCAAGGACATCCGCAGCCGTTTCCCGGATAAGGTGCGGGAAGAAGCCAAAAAGTTTGAGGACATGTCGATTTCCGAGGCCGACTGTGAGGGCCGCATGGACCTGCGTGCCCTGCCCATCTTCACCATCGACAGCGCCGAGACCAAGGACATCGACGATGCCATCAGCCTGACCAAGACTTCTGACGGCGGCTTTGAGCTGGGCGTCCACATTGCGGATGTTTCCAATTATGTCAAGCCTGGCAGTGAGCTGGACAATGAAGCATTCAGCCGTGCTACCAGTGTTTACTATGCCGACCAGGTCGTCCCCATGCTGCCGAAGCAGCTCTCCAATGGCATCTGCTCTCTGAATGAGAAAGAGCTGCGTCTGGCGTTCTCCTGCCTCATGCGGCTGGATCAAGACGGCAACCTGACCGATTACCGTTTTGTCAAGTCCATCATCTGCAGCCGGGTCAAGGGCGTGTACTCTGAGATCAACGCCCTGCTGGCCGGGACCGCGGATGCTGAGATCAAGGCCAAGTATGCCGAGGTGCTGAGCCAGCTGCCTGCCATGAAAGAGCTGTACGGCCACCGTGCCCGCCTGCGCAAGGAGCGCGGATGCATGGACATTGAGAGCGGTGAAGTCAAGCTCATCCTTGACGAGGACGGCCACTGCATCGACGTCAAGAAGCGCACCTCCGGTGAGAGCGAGTCCATGATCGAGGAATTCATGCTGCTGGCCAACCAGTGCGCGGCCCACTTTGCCCGCGTCAAGCAGATCCCCTTTGTCTACCGTGTGCACGAGGAGCCCAACGCCGAGAAGCTGGAGCGTCTGCACGCTCTGCTGCAGGCCTGCGGGATCAATGACCACTTTGCAAAAGAGGTGCCCACCCCCAAGGAGCTGAGCGCCATCCTCGAGGGCGTGCGCGGCACTCCCTATGAGCAGATCATCAACACCGGAATGCTCCGCTGCATGTCCAAGGCGGTGTACGAGGAAAAGCCCAAGGGCCACTATGGTCTGGTCCTCAAGGACTACGCCCACTTTACCAGCCCCATCCGTCGTTACCCTGATCTGGCCATCCATCGCATCATGACGGATCTGCTGCAGGGCACGGATAAAGAGACCATGATCCTCCGCTACAGCGATTTTGCGGAGAAAGCCAGCAAGCAGTCCAGCGAGCGGGAGATCATTGCCATGCAGATCGAGCGCAAGGCCGAGGATTGCTATAAGGCTGAATATGCCCGCCGCCATCTGGGCGAGTGCTATGAGGGCACCATTTCCGGCGTGACCCAGCGCGGCCTGTTTGTGGAGCTGGAAAATGGTGTGGAGGGCTTTGTGCCTGCTTCCAGCCTGACCCCCTCCGGCACCAACCTCACCGAGGGCATCCGCCTCTCGGATCCCGTCTCCGGCAAGAGCTGGAGCCTGGGCGACAGCATGATGATCACCATTGTGCGTGCCGATGTCAACCTGGGCAAGGTCGATTTTGAGGTCGCCCCGGAAAAGAAATAATTACAGAACCCATCAAACACGATCAAGTGGTAAAAGCATCGGTTCCCGGCAGCACGGGAGCCGGTGCTTTTTTACTATCAAAGGCGGCGGAATGTAAAAACTTCTTACACTGCCGCCTTTTTGTTTGTTGTAGGGCGGCCCTGAGCCGGGTATACTAAGGCTACAACGATGGTGCGCGTACCGGAGAAGAGCGCACAGTTCCTACCATGCTCAGGAGGTTGATCTGATGTATTATTCCAGTGGCAATTATGAGGCATTCGCGCATCCCCGCAAACCGGAGGGGGTCGATCATAAATCGGCCTATCTCATTGGCTCGGGCCTGGCCGCGCTGACCGCAGCCTGCTATCTGGTGCGGGATGGCCAGATGAAAGGCGAGCGCATCCACATCTTTGAAAAAGACCCCATCCCCGGCGGTGCCTGCGATGGCTATAAATATGATATCGGCTATGTCATGCGGGGCGGCCGCGAGATGGACAACCACTTTGAGGTCATGTGGGATCTGCTCCGCTCTATCCCGTCGCTGGAAACCGAGGGTGCCAGCGTGCTGGATGAATATTACTGGCTGAACAAGGCAGACCCCAATTACTCCCTTTGCCGCGCGACGGAGAAACAGGGCCAGGACGCCCACACGGATGGTAAATTTGCCATCTCGGATCAGGGCGCGCTGGAGATCATGAAACTCTTCTTCACCCCGGACGAGCAATTGCAGGATAAAAAGATCACCGATGTTTTTGACGAGGAGGTTTTCTCCTCCAACTTCTGGCTTTACTGGCGCACCATGTTTGCCTTTGAAAACTGGCACAGTGCTCTGGAAATGAAACTCTACCTCAAGCGGTATATCCACCACATCGGCGGTCTGCCGGATTTCACGGCCCTGCGTTTTACCCGGTATAACCAGTATGAGTCCATCATCCTGCCCATGACCTGTTACCTGAAAGACCACGGCGTCCAGTTCTTTTATGAGACAAAGGTAACGGATGTACAGTTTAACATTGAAATCGGCCGCAAGCAGGCCAGCTCCATCACGGTAGACCATAAGGGCCAGGTGGAGACCATCGACCTGACCGAGAACGACCTGCTTTTCATTACCAACGGCGGCTGTGTGGAGAGCTGTACCGTGGGTGCGCAGGACAAGGCGGCGGGCTTTGACCCCACCATCAAACCGGGCAATGGCTGGGATCTCTGGCGGCGGGTCGCGGCGCAGGACCCCTCGTTCGGCAACCCGGATAAGTTCTGCTCCAAACCCGAGGAATCCAACTGGGAGAGTGCGACCATCACCACGCTGGACGATACCATCCCGCAGTATATCGAAAAAATTTGCAAGCGGGATCCGTTCAGCGGCCATACCGTCACGGGCGGCATCGTCACGGTCAAGGATTCCAGCTGGCTCCTCAGCTGGACTCTCAATCGCCAACAGCAGTTCCGGGATCAGCCCAAAAACCAGCTCTGCGTCTGGGTCTACGGCCTGTTCAGCGATAAGCCCGGCGATTATGTCAAGAAATCCATGAGGGATTGCACCGGCAAGGAGATCTGCATGGAGTGGCTGTACCATCTGGGCGTGCCGACGGACAAGATCGAGGAATTGGCCGAGCACAGCGCCAACACGGTGCCGGTCATGATGCCCTATATTGATGCGTTCTTCATGCCCCGCGCCATTGGTGACCGGCCCGACGTGGTGCCGAAAGACGCTGTCAACTTTGCATTTTTGGGCCAGTTTGCCGAGACGCCGCGGGATACCATCTTCACCACGGAGTATTCCATGCGCACCGGTATGGTGGCGGTGTACAGCCTGCTCAGCATTGACCGCGGCGTGCCCGAGGTCTGGGGCAGCACCTACGATGTCCGCTGCCTGATTGATGCCGCGGTCAAGCTCCGGGACGGCAGAAAGCTCACGGATATGGAGCTGCCGTTTGTAAAGAAACTTGCCCTGAAAGAAGCGCTGCGGAAGATCGAGGGCACCGACCTTGAAAAATTCCTCAAGAAATATAACGCGATCTGATGTTTCCCAGACCTGTTTTGAGTCGTTCCTCTTTTCGGAAAAACCGGGCTTTGTTCTCCTGAGGCAGGAGGCAGGGCCCGGCTTTTCTTTGCTTTTTCAAGAAAGCTTCTAAAAAGAATGACTTTTTGTGAATGAATTTTACGCATATTTGACATTTTGCTCTTGCCGGAAGCTGCATTTTGTGTTAAGCTTAACGCAACAGTGCAGCGCAGGGGAGAGAGCCCGTCGCTGCCAAAACCGGAAAAAACAAAAGGAGGTCGTTCTTCGTGAAACGATTTATCTCTCGCCGCAGCTTTTTGAAAACCGCTGGTGTTACTACGGCTGCCGCCGCTGTGGCCGTAGGAGCTCCCTCGGCGTCTGCCTGCTTTGGCAAAGGCAAGCTGCCGGAAATCACCATCCTTTATACCAACGATGTCCATACTTACATCGACCACAAATCCCCGGAGCTGACCTATGCTTCCATCGCAGCCCTCAAGAAGAGCTATGAGGAGCAGGGCAAGAATGTGCTGCTGGTGGATGCTGGCGACCATATCCAGGGCACGGCATACGGCTCTATGGACGATGGCGCCACCATCATCCGGCTGATGAATGAGGCAGGCTATGATCTGGCCACGCCGGGCAACCATGAGTTTGACTACGGCATGGACCGCGCAAAAATGGTCCTCAAGGAAGCGGATTTTCCGTACGTTTCCTGCAACTGGATCGACCTGCGCAGCGGTCTGCGGGTCCTGCCCAGCATCAAGCTTTTCAATATCAAGGGTGCCTTTGTGGCCTTTGTGGGCATTACCACACCGGAAACCTTTACCAAGTCCACTCCGGCCTACTTCATGAACGCCAAGCAGACCCGTTACATCTACGATATCCTCGGCGGTGACGACGGTGCCAAGCTGTACGATGCCGTCCAGAAAGCCATCGATAAGGCAAAGACCCTTGGCGCGGATTATATCATCGGCCTGGGCCATCTGGGTGTCGATCCCTCGTCCGCTCCCTGGACCAGCAAGGATGTCATTGCCCACACCACCGGCTTCAACGCGTTCATCGACGGCCATTCCCACACGGTGATGGCGGGTGAGACGGTTGCCGATGCCGCAGGTACCCCTGTGTTACTGACCCAGACCGGCTCCTACTTTAAGAATATCGGCTGCATGACCATCAACCCCGAGAGTGCTGTAGGCACCATTACCACCACGCTCATCTCCACCTATGAGGGCGCGGACCCGGTGGTGGATGCCATTGCCAAAGAGTGGGTCGCCGATGTGGACGATATGCTGGGCGAGGAGATCGCAGTGGGCGACGGCGAGTTCTATATCAGCGATGCAGAGACCGGCAAGCGCCGCATCCGCTCGGCAGAGACCAACCTCGGCGACTTTGTGGCCGACGGCATCTACGCCTACTTCAATGAGATCGAAGAGCTGCACTGCGATATCGCAGTCATGAACGGCGGCGGCATCCGTGCCGATGTCCCGGCAGGTGCCTGGAGCTTCAAGACCTGCAAGATGGTCAGCCCCTTTGGCAACGTGGCCTGTCTGATGTCCGTGACGGGCAAGCAGATCCAGGACGCTCTGGAGTTTGCCGCCCGCTTTGCAGGCTCCGGCCAGGAGAACGGCGGCTTCCTGCATGTGGCAGGCGCGACCTATGAGATCCACACCGAAATCCCCAATACCGTCCCCACCGACGAGAAGAACGTCTGGCTGGGCAGCGCCACCGGCACGCCGCGCGTCCAGAACGTCAAGATCTATGACAAGGTCCTGGGTGATTATGTCCCGTTGGATCCGGAGCGGAAATACGCTCTGGCCGGCATGAACTACACTCTGCGCAATCTGGGCGACGGTTTTGCCATGTTTGATGGCGCAGAGCTCATCAAGGACTATGTCTCCGAGGATTATCTGGTCATGTCCAGCTATGCCATGATGTTTGGCGGCGCGGATGGCGATGGTTTGCCGCACCTCACCAGCGCCAACAGCCCGCTGGCCGATTACCCGGGCTACCTGCTGGATTATGAGAATCCCTATGGTGCAGGCCGCATCACGATTCTCTGAGCCTCTGTAAAATCAGAAAATTCAAGATAAGATAGCATAAGGCCCCTGCTTCCGCGAAACCGGAGGCAGGGGCCTTTGCATGTGCAGGTTGGATTTAGGAGACGAACTGCTTCATAAATGCAATATCGCTGGCCGCGCGGGCAGGCGCGGCTTCCTCCCGCAGTACCGGGAGCGATGCCTGCGGCATCTGGCGCAGCATTTCAAAACCGCCCGCATAGTCCACGCAGGAGTCTTCGAGGCTGGTGGAGTAGAGGGTGCCGTCCGGCTGGAAATTCTGGCCCTTGAAATGGACCGCCACGATTTTATCGCCATACCAGCTGCCCACTTTGTCCCACAGGCGGCGCTGGGCGTCCACGGAAGCATTCTCCGGGCCGACATAGTTGGCAAAATCGCAGATGACCCGCAGGTTGGGGCTTGCCATCGCGTCCAGCACCATCTTGACGGCCTCCGGGGTGTTCATAGCATGGTAGTAAACGCACTCCACGGCAAACAGCACGCCCTGCTCTTCGCAGGCGGGCAGAATCTCACCCAGGCTCCGCAGCAGCGCTTCCTGGGCCTCTTTCCGGCTGATACCCGGCTGTTTTGCCATATTGGTGGTCTCGCTGCCCATGCAGCCAGCGCCCAGTGCTTTTGCTACGGGGATCTGGCTCAACACTTTGGTCACTTCCGCTTTGCGTTTCTCCTCATCGGCATAGCTCAGCTCCACATAGGTGCCGTCTACAGCAATGCCGACGTTGGAAGCTTTGGACGCCGCGCGGGCAGCTTCTACCAGGGAGGGGGTCACATCGGCATAGCTTTTAACGCCCTCAATGGCCTTGGTAAACGCCAGCTGTGTGCAGCGGAAACCTGCCTGCCCGATGGCAGAAAACAGCGCTTCCGGGGTCTGACGGCCAAAATCATGGCCGCGTGCTCCAATGATAAATTCCGGCATGGTCGTTCCTCCTTAACATGGCGTTCTGCTTACCCGAAAATACGCTGGGCAAACATGCCCAGCTCTTTGCCCCACCAGTACCAGTCGTGGGAGACATCATTGCCCCACAGCTCTACATGGCAGGGGAAAGCAGCAGCTTCCAGCGCGGCCTGCAGCGCTTTGGTGTCCACGCGGGCATCGTCTTCGTAAGCGCCCTGCCCGGCACAGAGCAGCAGGCTGTTTTCCCCAGCCTTGGCAAGGGCAGCGGTGTTGTAAATGCCCGTTTCGGCCAGTGCGTTCAGCGGGCTGTTGCGCAGGATGAGGTCATCGGCCTCACTGCCCATAAAACGGCTCATGTCATACAGGCCGGAGAGGCCGATGGCACCCGCAAACAGCTCCGGGCGGCGCAGACGGCAGTTGACGGCCTGATAAGCGCCCGTGTCCACGCCTGCGCACCAGAGCACCGGGGTGGATGCGGCCTTAGCCGCTTTCTCGTCCGCTTCTGCCTTGGGTTCGTCGGCGGTCAGGGCCAGGACACGGGGAGCCAGCTCGGTGGTCAGGTAGAGGAAATACTTCTCCTGCATCTCGGCCCGGCGGCGGGGAGCGGAATTCCCGGCCAGCAGGCTCTCGCCGTCAATGCTGTCGGCACAAAAAAGCTGTACTTTGCCCGCGTGGAGCAGGCTGGCCACGGCTTCGGGCATCCCGTTGTTCTCCCAATCGTAAAAGCGGCCGCCCCGGGCAGGCAGTGCCAGCACCGGCACGCCGCTGTGGCCGTAGCGCTTAAACTCCATGGCGCGGTCCAGCACCGCGCTCCATTCCTTATAATAAATACCATCCATACCCAAACGCAATGAAATAGAGTTATGAACCACAAACAGGCCGAGTATACGTTGATTTCGTTCTTGGCCGGCTTTCTTTTATATTTGATGTTTACAAGTGCAAACATCGCAAACAGACAAAAGATTTTGAATCCCCCAAGACTATAGCATAGCGAAAAGAACATACAAAAAATTGAAGCATATTAATAACAATTCTTACAACATTGATAAAACAATTTGATGCGGAAAAGTTAAAGTTTTCTGAAATTTGTATTTGCTGCAACACAGCAAGTTATTAAAACGCACAAAACCCCCGCTCCACAAAAAACGAGACGGTATTCAAGTGCTTGAGTGCCGACTACATTAATAATAAGTCCAAGATTTGATTGCAACAGCTTCGGTAAAACAATGTCAACAAGCGGGCCTACGACAACGTATGACAAAGGAACAAAACACCTTGCAATCATGGAACGCGATGCAAACACACGCCCCTGAAGAATCCGTGGTGTTTCCTGCATCCACAATGTGCCGGCAACCGTATTCAAAATTGGCGTAACAAATGAAAAGGAAAATCTTCCGATTGCAACAATGCAAGTAATATGTGTGAACCCCATAAGTTGCAAAGCTATGCCAGCAACCAAGCCACCAATAACGATCGTTTTATAAGTAAAATGTATTTTCTTTGAAAATGTAACAACCAAACTTCCGCATAAAATCCCGAATCCACCACAAGCCTTAATAATGCCTAGGTCAAATGTATTCCCAAGTGTCAAGCCGAAAGGCTCTATTAATGAGGTTGCGAGATTAAACGTAAAGTTTAAAATAGTAAAGTAAATCAAAAGTACACGTAAACTTCCTTGAGAAAAAATAAATTTGAATCCAAGCAAAATTTCTCTTTTTGTATTTCGTTTCTTCTGATTTTCGTTGTCCATTGAAAACTTGCTTGAATCTATCGTAACAAGAATTACTAAAGAAACAAGATAGCTTATTAAATCAATTATTATAATCCCATTTAGTCCAATTAATGGATAGAGCATTCCGGCAACAATCGGGGAAGCAATACTATCCAATGAATCAATAATCTGACTCATGCCGTTAGCAGTTTTTACTTCATCAGGAGAAACCAAAGTTGTAATTGATGCTTGATATGCATTATTATCAAAGAAATTTGCACAAGAATCAAGAAAGGTAAAAACACAAAGAACAAAATAATTGAATTCATAATAACTGACGCAAATATAGATAAACACACTTATCAAAGCGGCAATGGAGTCGGCGCAAATAATGATAGCCTTACGATTGTATTTGTCACATAAATAACCACTGAAAGGTGCTAAAAATATCGCTGGTAATATAGAGAAAAGGAGAATCAAAACCATTGGGGTCGCTTTTCCTGTGACCGTGTAAACCCAGACACTTACCCCAAATGACGTTAATCCTGTCCCCAAAATGGAAATCAATCTTGCAAACCAAACTTTCCTATAAGACGAATTGATATTCATAACTATTATGCCCTTCCGCCATCAAATGGGATGTGCTTCATCACAATCTCAAATATAAAATCACAAATGGTGGCATCCTCCTGTTACACAAACTGATTCCGTGCTGCGTCGTATTCGTACCCCACAGCGGCAAGGCTGGCGCAGAGCGCTGCCTGATCCGCATCCAGGTCGTCACACAGCGCATCCAGGCTGGGGTAAAAATCCCGCAGTTTCAAATTGACCACGCTCAACAGCATGATGGGGTCGCTGGGCAATGCCATTTGGTGTCCCTCCCTGTAAAAATTATAACAAAAAAGCCGGCCACTCGACAAAGTGACCGGCAACATGCATCAACTTAGACAGCGCGGGTAACTTTGCCAGCGCGCAGGCAGCGGGAGCATGCGTAGATATACTTGGGAGAACCCTCCACGACCGCCTTGACACGACGGACATTCGGCTTCCAGGTACGGTTGGAACGGCGATGGGAGTGGGAAACCTTGATACCAAAGGTAACGCCCTTGCCGCAGCATTCACATTTTGCCATGGTAGTTGCACCTCCTAGCAGTGAAATAAGGAATTCAAAATAATCAGCTTGACTATTTTACCAGAGAACGCCGCAAAAAGCAAGTCCCTTTTTGATTTTTTTGCGGCTTTTTTTCAAGAGGCTCCAAATGCTTGCCGAAACGGCAAAAAAATAGTACAATAAAACTGTATATTATTTTGCTGATTGGAGAAAGACATGACGGCACAGGGACTCTATTACCTCATCCGTACACTGGTGGCGTTGGTGGCCATCCCGTTCCACGAGGCCGGGCACGCACTGGCGGCCTGGCTGCTGGGGGATGATACCGCCAAGCGGGAGGGGCGGCTCTCGCTCAACCCGCTCAAACATTTTGACCTGCTGGGTACGCTGTGCATGGTGTTTGCCGGAGTGGGCTGGGCAAAGCCCGTTTCTACCGACCCGCGCAATTTTAAAAATCCGAAGTGGGGCATGGCTCTTACCGCGCTGGCCGGCCCGGCGGCAAATCTGCTGCTGGCGTATCTGGCCATGGTGGCCTGGAAGCTTCTGTATTATTGGGCCCCGATCACGGAAGGGACGGTTCTCGTGGCACGCTTCCTCCAATACTTGGTGTATATGGATGTAGGGCTGGCCGTGTTCAACCTCATTCCGGTGCCTCCGCTGGATGGCAGCCGCATCCTGCTGGCAGTACTGCCTCAGCGCATCTATTTTGGGGTGATGAAGTATGAGCGGGTCATCCTCATCATTGTACTGGCCGCCGTGTGGGGCGGTTTTCTGGACGGCCCTCTCAGTGTGCTGAACGATCTGGTCTGGAATCTGCTGGACCTGGGCACATTCTACATTGACCGCATCGCATACGCCGCTTATTATGCCAGCCTTGGGGCGGTGATCTGATGGCCGACGAACTGACGTTCCACCTCGAAGATTTCGATGGCCCGCTGGAGCTGCTGCTGGCACTGGTGGCCAAGCACAAGATGGACCTGCACAATATTCCGATCCTGACCCTCATTGACCAGTACACCCGCACGGTAGAAGCAGCACAGGCGGCTGACCCGGAGATCGCCAGCGCGTTCATTGAGATGGCGGCCCATCTGGTGGAGATGAAAAGCTATCTGCTCCTGCCCCGCAGCGAAGAGGGTGAGCGGATGAAGCAGGAGCTTACCGGGCAGCTCATTGAGTACGAGCAGTGCCGCCGGATGGCCGCGCGGTTGCGGGAGCGGGGAGAGGCAGTGATGGTCTTTGTCCGCTGCCCGGTCCAGCTGGAGTGGGACCAGACCTACCTGCTGCATCACTCTCCGCAGGTGCTGGCAGACTGCTGGCAGGCCCTGATGGGGCGTACCGCTCTGCACCGGATGCCCACGCGGGAGCAGTTTGAACCGCTGGTGTCCGCGCCGCAGGTGTCGGTCAGCAGCCGGGTGGTGTATATCCTGCGCCAGCTCATTGCGGGCGGCGCGGCAAGGATGAACCAGCTGTTCTCCCGCCGCCAGACCCGCGGCACCAACGTGGCAACCTTTCTGGCCTTGCTGGAACTGGTGCGCGGCGGGCGGGTACAGCTGGGCCCGACGGGCGAAATGACCATGCACCGCGGCCATCTGAGCCGCAAAAAGGAGATCAAATGAACCAGAAACAGATCCGGGCGGCAGTAGAGGCCATGCTGTTTGCAGCAGCTGATCCCATCAGCGCGGACAAACTGGCACAGGCAGTGCAGCTGCCTCAGGCCAGTGTGGAAGCGGCACTGGAAGACCTGCGCACCCGTTACCAGCGGGAGGACAGCGGTTTGTGCCTGCTCCATCTGGATACCCGCTGGCAGCTCTCGACCAAAGCGGAATGGGCCGATTGCATCCGCCGCCTGCTGGATGCCCGCCGCGCGGTACCGCTGGGGCCCGCCGCAATGGAAACTCTGACCGTCATTGCCTATAACCAGCCTGTCTCTCGTGCATTCATCGAGCAGGTGCGCGGCGTGGATTCATCGTCCAGCGTGACCAGCCTGTTGGAAAAGGGCTTGATCGAAGAGGCGGGCCGTCTGGACCTGCCGGGCCGCCCGGTCAGCTTCCGTACGACCGATGTCTTCCTACGGTGCTTTGGCCTGTCCAGCCTGGCGGACCTGCCTCCGGTGCACAGCGCGGAGGACGAAACAACAAAAACAGAGGAGGCAAACGAATGAGTGTACTGCTGGCGCTCTTTTCCGCACTGGGGGCGGTGCTGCTTTTTCTATTAAAGTTGGTTGGCATCCTGCTGCTGATCGGGATGGTTTTATTGGCGCTGGTACTGTTCTGCCCGTTCTGTGCCGATGTGCAGTGGGAGCAGGGCGTCTTCACCGTAAAGGCGGGGGCACTGGGCCTTGCATTTCCGGTGTTCCAGTATCCAAAACCTCAGTCCACGGAACCAGAAGAACCCAAGGGCCCGCTTGGTAAACTGAAAGCAAAATTCCGCGCCTGGCGTGCGGAACGCAAAGCGAAAAAGGCGGCGGCAAAAGCAGCAAAACCTGCAAAGCCCAAAAAAGAAACGACTCCCCGCAAAAAGGCAAAACTCACCCTCAACAGTATCTGTACGATGCTGCGGGGAGCCGGGCGGCTGACCCGGGCGATCTTCGGGGCGCTGCGGTTTACCAAAATCCGCATCTGCCTTGGTGTCCGGGGAGAAGACCCCGCGCAGGCGGCCCGCACCTATGGCAAGCTGAACGCCTGGCTCTACACCTCACTGGGTGTTCTGGACCGCTTCATCTTCCTGGATTTTGAGGAGCTGCGCCTCCTGCCGGATTTCGGCAGCGCGGAGCCCACCGTGGAAGACCGGGTCTCGTTCCGGGTATCGGCGCGGCTTTTTTTCATCGTTTGTGCCGCCGTGCGCGTTCTTTACGAGTTCTGGCGCGAAAAAGTGCTGGACGTATTCATCTGATTTATGTTACAATAGCACTGTATGGTGAATACTGTAGGGTGCATTTGTTCCCGTGCACTGCCGCAGGCGGGGCAGGGGAGAGATCCCACAAAAAATAAGAGGAGGCCAATTTTATGGCTGAGCATCCGATTCAAGGTTTAATGAACGTGACGATGGATAAGATCCGCCAGATGGCAGATTCCAACACCATCATCGGCAAACCCATCCAGACCGAGGATGGCACCACCATCCTCCCGGTGTCCAAGGTGTCGTTTGGCTTTGCTTCCGCAGGAACGGATTTTGACGGCAAGAATGCCGCGAACAAGGACCTGTTTGGCGGCGGAGCCGGTGCGGGCGTCAACATCCAGCCCGTGGCGTTCCTCATCGTCAAGGATGGCTGCGTCCGCACCATCCAGCTGTCCGATGGCACCAATACTGTGGACCGCGCCTTGACCATGATCCCTGAGCTGGTGGAAAAGGTCAGCGCTCTGCTGAAGAAAGACGAAGTGCCCGCTGCAGCAGAAGAAACCAAACCGGCACAGTAACCCGCCGTGCCTGCGGAGGTTTCCTGATGATAGAAATGATAGGAAACCCCCGCGGCCGTAACCACCGCGCACTCGCAGCAGAGTGCGCTTTTGAGCGCCGGGAGGCGCACAAGGAGAACTACTATGGCAGAAGAACGTATTCAGAAGATCATGAGCGAGCAGGGGCTGTGCTCCCGCCGTGCGGCCGAGCAGATCATTGCCGAGGGCCGCGTCAAGGTCAACGGCCACCCCGTCAAGGTGGGCGACAAGATGGACCCCAACCGTGACGTGCTGCATGTGGATGATGAGCGCATCTACATCCAGAAAAATCAGCAGCTCTATTATCTGGCCCTGTACAAGCCCCGCGGCTATGTCACCACCGCCAGCGATGAGCTGGGCCGCAAGACCGTCATGGAGCTGGTGAGCGATATCCCGGCGCGCCTGTACCCGGTGGGCCGCCTGGATAAGGACAGCGAGGGCCTGCTGCTGATGACCAACGACGGTGCCTTTGCACAGGCGGTCACCCACCCTTCGGGCGGCATCTCCAAGCTGTACCGCGTGACCGTCCAGCCCCGCGCCGATGAGGCACAGCTCCTGAAAATGAGCTCCGGCGTCGTGCTGGACGATGGCACCAAGACCATGCCCTGTGCCATCAATGTCGTCACCGACGAGCCGGGCCGCACCGTCATGGAAATGACCCTGAAAGAGGGCAAAAACCGTGAGATCCGCCGGATGTGCGAGGCTGTGGGCCTTGAGGTCGTCCGCCTCAAGCGGAACGCCGAGGGCGTTGTCAAGCTGGGAATGCTCAAGCCGGGCACTTACCGTGAGCTGACCAAGGCGGAAGTCAATGGTCTGCGTGCCGCGGCGGCCAAGGGCCGTGCCCAGACCCGCTCGGCTGCCCTGCAGTCCAGAGCCGCAGAGCGCCGCCCCCGCGGCCCGGTCGGCCGGGGCCCGGCAGCTGGCAAAAAGCGCAAGTAAGCAATATGCCCGAAATTTCTGACTATTTGCTGAAAATGTAACATTTCCGGAAAAATCGGAATGGAATAACCCTTGTGCAACTGGGAAAAGTAGGGTATAATATAGCTAATTTTGAAAGTTCACACAGAAAAGCAGGAGGTCTTACCATGGCTTCAAAGAGTACCAAAGGAGAAATCCTCGCCAAGTTTTTCGATGACGGGGAGTACACCGCGCTGTTTGCAGACGGCGCAGTGAGCGCTGCCAGCGGCTATGCGGCTGGCCAGCAGGCTTACGCTGTTTTCCAGAACGGCGAGGCTGTCACCGTCAAAGATGTAGAGAAGAACATCAAAGTCCTGGAGCTGGCTGCCCAGACGGGCTGCCCGGTGGTCACGTTCTATGATTCCGTCGGCGCAAAGCTGGCCGAGGGCCTGGATGTGCTGACTGCCAGCGCCAAGCTGAATGCCACCATCGCAAAGGTGTCCGGCGTTGTGCCGCAGGTCGCCGTTGTGCTGGGCGTGTGCGGCGGCACCAGCGCTCTGAGCGCTGCCAATGCAGACGTCTGCGTGATGGCAGAGGATGCAGAGCTGTTCTTCACCGCTCCCTTTACCGCTGCCGCCAAGGGCGATAAGGTCGCCAATGCCGGTTCTGCCGCTGCCGCTGCCAAGGCTGGTGTGGCTGCCATCGTGGTGCCCACCGCTGAGGAAGCTGCCGAGAAAGCTGCCCACATCGTGGGCCTGCTGCCTGCCAACAACCTGACCGGCCCGGCCATCTTCGAGTTTGAGCAGCCCACCGCTGCCCTGACTGTGGGTGCTGCCCCTGAGAAAGCAGCCGCCGCCTTGATCGATAAGGACAGCGCTGTGGAGATGTACGCAGGCTTCGGCAAGAGCGTCTACACTGCGTTTGCTACCATCGGCGGCAACGCTGTGGGTGTTGTGGCAACCGGCGAGCAGCTGTGCCACAACTGCGTGGCCAAGGCTTCCCGTTTTGTCCGCCTGTGCGACGCGTTCAGCGTCCCCGTGCTGACCATCGTCAACACCAACGGCTTCGTGCCCAGCACTACCGATGACATCGCTGGCGGCATCCGCGAGGCTGCCCGTCTGGCTGCCACTTATGCCGATGCTACCACCGCTAAGGTCTGCGTGCTGGCTGGCAAGGCTGTGGGTCCTGTCTACACGGCTCTGGCCAATGCCGATCTCAAGATCGCGGTCAACGGCTGCACCGTCAGCGCCCTGGAGCCCAACGCCGCTGTCTCTGTGCTGTATAAGGACGAGATCGATGCTTCCGATAACATCATTGCCGCTACCAACGCCAAGGCCGCTGCCTATGCCGCTGAGGTGTGCAGCGCTGCCAATGCCGTTGCCTGCGGCGCTGCCGATATGACCTGCGAGGCTGCCAATGCCCGCGCCAGCGTCGTGGCTGCCTTTGAGCTGCTGAGCACCAAGCGTGCTGCCCGCCTGCCCAAGAAGCACGGCAACATGGCTCTGTAAGAAATGTACATCGAATCAAAACGAGATTGAACTGATTTTGTTCAGGAGGATTCTTCCATGAAGTACTACAATATTACCGTCAATGGCGTTGCTTACAGCGTCTCTGTTGAGGAGACTGCCGCTGGCGCTGCTCCCGTTGCTGCCGCTCCTGTGGCTGCTCCTGCCGCTCCCGCTGCCCCCAAGGCTCCGGCTGCTGCTCCTGCCGCTCCCGCTGGTGCTGCCGGTGCTGTTGCTGTTAAGGCTCCCATGCCCGGCAACATTCTGGACGTCAAGGTCAAGGCTGGCGATTCCGTCAAGGCTGGCGACGTGCTGGCCATCCTCGAGGCTATGAAGATGGAGAACGAGATCGTTGCTCCTCAGGACGGCACGGTTGCTTCCGTCAACGTCAACAAGGGCGACACCGTCAACTCCGGTGACACTCTGGTTTCCATGAACTAAGAGAGAGGTGACAACCATGGCCAAAAAGCCGATCAAAATCACGGAAGTCGTCCTGCGCGATGCTCACCAGTCTCTGCTGGCTACCCGTATGACGATGGATGAAATGCGCCCGATCCTGCCCGAGATGGACAAGATCCCTTACTTCTCTGTGGAGTGCTGGGGCGGCGCTACGTTCGATAGCTGCATCCGTTTCCTGGATGAGGACCCCTGGGAGCGTCTGCGCATCCTGCGCAAGGAGCTGCCCCACCAGAAGCTGCAGATGCTGTTCCGCGGCCAGAACATGCTGGGCTACCGCCCCTATGCAGATGACGCCGTCGAGTACTTCGTCCAGAAGTCCGTTGCCAACGGCATCGATGTCATCCGTATTTTCGACGCGCTGAACGATCCCCGCAACCTGAAGACTGCCATCAAGGCGGCCAACAAGGAAGGCGCTCATGTTCAGGGCTGCATCAGCTACACCCTGAGCCCCGTGCACAACAACGAGTATTATGTCAACTACGCCAAGACCCTCCAGGACATGGGTGCAAACTCCATCTGCGTCAAGGATATGGCTGGTCTGCTGACTCCCTATACCTGCTATGACCTGGTCTCTGAGCTCAAGAAAGAGCTGAACATCCCTGTGGACATCCACAGCCACTACACCGCAGGCCTGGCTTCCATGTCCCTGCTCAAGGGCATTGAGGCGGGTGCTGACATCGTCGATACCGCGATGAGCCCCCTGAGCGGCGGTACCAGCCACATGGCTACCGAGAGTCTGGTCGCCGCCCTGCAGGGCACTGATTACGACACCGGCCTCGACCTCAAGCAGCTGAATATTGTCCGCGCGTACTTTGCAAAGCTGCGCGAGAAGTACATCGCCAACGGCCAGATCAGCCCCAAGTCTCTGGGTGTGGATGCAAACACCCTGCTGTATCAGGTGCCGGGCGGCATGTTCTCCAACATGCTCAAGCAGCTGAAAGATGCTGGCAAGGAAGACAAGCTGGATGATGTGCTGGCTGAGATCCCCCGCGTGCGTGAGGATGCCGGTTATCCTCCGCTGGTCACCCCCACCAGCCAGATCGTTGGCACGCAGGCTGTCTTCAACGTTATCCTGGGCGAGCGCTACAAGATGGTCACCAAGGAGTTCAAGGGCCTGGTCCATGGCGATTACGGCAAGACTCCCGCTCCCATCAAGCCCGAGTTCACCAAGAAGATCCTGGGCGACGAGCAGCCCATCACCTGCCGCTTTGCAGACACCCTTGCTCCTGAGATGGACAAGCTGAAGGCGGAAGCTGCCAAGTGGGCTACTCAGGAAGAGGACGTGCTGACCTACGCAATGTTCCCGCAGGTCGCACCCAAGTTCTTCGAGAAGCGCAACGCAAAGCTGCAGGGCGTCGATGCCGACCATGCGGATTTTGCAAACAAGTCTCACCCTGTCTAAATCATAATACCAGAAAGGGCAGCTGCACCATTTGATGCAGCTGCCCCTTTTTTGTTTTTATTCTTTACGTTTCAGAAGTTCTCAGTTGTTCTTGCCGTTCTCGGCTTTCATGGCGTTGTAGCCGATCAGCACGGTCCAGACGTAAGCGCAGGTCTTGGGGATCATCAGCATACCGATCAGGGGGTTGACATCTGCCCACAGCACCACCGGGAGATAGAAGCCGAAGCTCAGCACGATGGTCAGCCACATCCAGCGGAAAGCCTGATCCCTGTGTTCCTTGGCACTGTGGTAGAACAGCACGATGATCAGCAGGCCCAGCAGTGCAAAGGGGATGTTGCGCAGGATGCCCCAGGTCAGCGGGGTGTGGTTGGTCAGCCACTGGTTCTGCGGCATCATGCACAGCACGATGCGCACGGCAGAAAGAGCGTACACGGCAATGGTCAGGTCTTTCTGGCCCTTGATCTGGTAGCGCTTGCGCCAGACGTAGTACAGCAGCACATAGAACACGGTCATGGTCACAGAGGTGATCCACTTGCCCAGACCCAGAGGCACAGTGTAGTTCTCCAGGCCGGTGGTGCACAGTGCCAGCGCACGGGGCACCAGATGGAAAGAGTCACCTGCGCCCAGCACCACGGCCATCAGGCCGAACAGGCGAAACTGGGGGTTGTTCTTGCTGCCGCGGATCATGCGGATGCCCACGGTCAGCACGGTGACAAGATAGAAGATGTCGAATACGGTCTCAATGATTGCTCTCATAAAAATATTGCTCCTTTTGTGAACAATGTTCACTTTTGGCCGTAAAAAACTCCCACAAGACGGTGGGATGTTTTTTACACTTCATAAATGGTCCTGCGGATGATCTCCAGTACCGCTGTGGGGTCAAAATCCTGCTGCACCACGGCAGAAAGCATGAGGGAGAACAGGATGCCCGCAAATTTCTGGCGGCTGAACTCCTCCGTAAATGCGTCCGGCCGGATCTTTTTGTCTCGGGTCAGCACCATGGTCAGCGCATCCAGGATGTGCTGCCAGGTCTGCCGCATCTGCTGCTTGCCATCAGCGGTGTCCTGCCGCACAAAGCCGAGCGCGTGATGGGTGAAGAAGCCGGGGTACTGCTCAGAGCCGTACTCCATCTGCCGGTACATCCAGCGGATGCAGGAGAGAGTATCCTCAAACACCGCCGGGTCGTCCGGGTGGCGGAAGATATCGCTCCAGATGCTTTCCACCGCCGCGCTCACCAGCTCGGTCTTGGAACCAAAGTAGTTGTAGATGCACCCCACGGATACCCCGCAGGCTGCTGCCACCGCACGGATGTTGACAGCTTCCCATCCATTCTGCTGGATGAGGACCCGGCTCGTTTTCAGGATCTCCTCCTTGGACGTTGCCATCGGATTCGTATGACCACCTCCTCAACGTGAACGCTGTTCACGAAGCGTAGTATAGCGCTCTTTCTGCTCTTTGTCAAGGTGGTAAAATAGATTTTTTTGCTGCATTGCTTGCAAAAAAAGGGGCAGCAGAGTAGAATATATAGTATATGTATCGTAACATGGGTCTGTGTGCCCCAAAGCGGATACATATACGAAGAATGTCCGCAGAAAACCCTTTGGAATACGAGGAAAAAAGCATGATTTTGAGCATGACCGGTTTTGGCCGGGGAACTGCTGTGCGCAATGGCCGCGAGATCACGGTGGAGCTGCGCAGCGTCAACTCCCGGTACTTTGAGTATTCTTCCCGGATGCCGCGCACCTGCAGCTATCTGGACAGCCGCCTGAAAAAGCAGCTCAACGAGCGTGTCACCCGCGGCAAGCTGGAGCTGAGCCTGACGGTGCAGAATGTGGAGGCTGCCGACACGGTCGTTACAGTGAATATGGAGCTGGCCCGCAGCTATCAGCAGGCTCTCCGCACCCTGTCCGAGGAGCTCTGCATCAAGAACGACATCACCACCAGCCTGCTGACCCGGTTCCCGGATGTGCTGGCGACCCGCCACGCTGATGTGGACGAAGAGCAGTTGTGGGAGGATGTTTCCGCCGTGACAGCTCAGGCACTGGACCGCTTTGTGGAGATGCGTGCCGCCGAGGGCGCCAAGATGAAAGCGGACGTGGAAAACCGCCTCAACTTCCTGGAGGAGTGCGTCGGCAAAGTGGAGACCCTGAGCGCAGGCCGGGTGGAGGCTTATACCAACCGTCTGTATGAAAAGCTCAAGGTCATTCTGGAAGACCGCAACATTGACGATGCCCGTGTCCTGACCGAGGCCGCCATCTTTGGCGATAAGACCGCGGTGGATGAAGAGACCGTCCGCCTGCGCAGCCACATTGCCCAGTACCGCTCTATTCTGGAGCAGAACGAGCCGGTGGGCCGCAAGCTGGACTTCCTGACGCAGGAGCTCAACCGTGAGACGAACACCATTGGCTCCAAGTGCCAGGATCTGGACATCACCCGCATTGTGGTGGATATGAAAGCGGAGATCGAGAAGATCCGCGAGCAGATCCAGAATCTGGAGTGATCCTCCAAGAAAAGAGGGAACAGGATGAAGCTCATCAACATCGGCTTTGGCAACCTTGTCAGTGCCGGGCGGGTCGTGGCCGTTGTCAGCCCGGATTCCGCCCCGGTCAAGCGTCTGGTCAAAGAGGCGCGGGAGCGTGGAATGCTGATCGACGCATCCTATGGCCGGAGCACCCGCGCGGTGCTCATTATGGATTCCGACCATGTCGTCCTTTCGGCCTTGCAGCCGGAAACGGTGGCCAGCCGTGCCGCCGGGCAGCCGGAGGGCAAAGTGATAGAAGAGGAGCAGTAAAATCATGGAAAATGAAAAATATCTGTTTGTAGTCTCGGGTGCAGCCGGTACGGGCAAGGACAGCGTTGTCAAAGCCCTGCGGGAGGCCCACCCTGAAATCGAAAAGACAGTCTCCGCCACCACCCGTTCGCCCCGCCCCGGGGAGCAGGAGGGTGTGGATTACTACTACCGCACCCGGGAGCAGTTCCAGAAGCTCATTGAGGACGATGAAGTAGTGGAACACAACTTCTATAACGGCAACTACTATGGTACCCTGAAAGAAGAGGTCAACAAGCGCCTCAACGCAGGCAAGCTGGTGGTGCTGGTCATCGACGTGCACGGCGCGGCCAATATCCGCCGGATGTATCCCGGTGCAACCACGGTCTTCCTGCTGCCTCCCTCGGAGGAGGAGCTGGAGCGCCGTCTGCGGGGCCGTGGTACCGAGACGGAAGAAAGCATCCGGGAGCGTCTTGCCACGGCCAAGCAGGAACTGGCCCAGCAGGACCACTTTGCCGTCAAGCTGGTCAACAACGAGATCGGCCCCTGTGCCGAAGAGCTGTACCAGGTCATCTGCCAGCGTGCAGGACTGAACGCATAAAGGAGCCGCGCGAATGCCAAAAACGGTGGGCGTTGCCGTCAGCAATGCAACCTTTCATTTCGACAAACTCTATACCTACGCCGTTATGCCGGCCCAGCAGGACGCTGTCCGCCTGGGCAGCATGGTGCTGGTGCCATTTGGGCGGGGGAGCCGTGCCCGGATGGGGGTGGTGCTGGCCTGCGACGCCGAGCCGGAAAGCTCCAAGCTCAAGTACCTGTTTGACGTCGCCCCGGCCTCGGCTTGCCTGACGCCGGAGCTGCTCAAGCTGGTCTACTTTTTAAAAGAACGGACGTTCTGCACCTATTACGAGGCCGTCAAGGCGGTCATCCCGTATGGGGCACAGTACAAGCCCGCCGTGGCTGCCGATGGTGTGACGCCGGTACTGCAAAAACAGCTCACCCGCCACACGGAGAATTCTTACCAGCTGGCCGGGGAGCTGCCCACAAAGCCGAAACCGACCGCCAAACAGCTGGCGGCAGTGGCGCTGCTCAGTGGAGGCCCCCGCACGCAGGGAGAACTGGAAGAAAAAGGCATCAGCCGGGCGGTGCTGGACAATCTCTGCACCAAAGGCGTGCTGGCCTGTACGAGGGTCAACCGTTCCATCGACCTTTACGCCAGCATCCCGTTTCAAAATGAGCCGATCGTTCTGACGGAGGAGCAGCAGGCTGCCTATGGTGCCCTGCTGCCTCACCTGGAAGATACCGCCCCGCACTCGGCGCTGCTTTACGGTGTCACAGGCAGCGGAAAAACGCTGGTCTTTTTAAAGCTCATTGAGCGGTGCTTACAGCTGGGCCGCAAGGCGCTGGTGCTGGTGCCGGAGATCAGCCTGACACCTCAGATGATCCTGCGGCTCAAGAGCCAGTTTGGCCGCCGGGTGGCCGTGCAGCACTCCGCCCTCAACCACACCGAACGGCTGCTCCAGTGGCAGATGATCCAGGATGGCGGGGCGGATATCGTGGTAGGCACCCGCAGCGCGATTTTTTCGCCGCTGGAAAACATCGGCCTTGTCATCATTGACGAGGAGCAGGAGCATACCTACCGCTCTGAGTCCGCACCCCGGTACTCCGCCCATGAGGTGGCCCGCCAGCGCGCGGCGGAAAACGGTGCACTGCTCCTGCTGGCCAGTGCCACCCCCAGCACCGAAAGCTACTTTGCGGCTCAGAAAGGCCGCACCCAGCTGGTCAGGCTGACCAGACGCTATGGAGGCAACCCGCTGCCCCGTGTCCAGATCGTGGATATGCGGGCGGAGCTGGCTTCCGGCAACCCGCGGGAGATCAGCCTTGCGCTGGAAGACGCCATCCGCCGCAACCTTGAAGCTCACAAGCAGACCATCCTGCTCCTCAACCGCCGGGGTTACCAGACGGTGGCTCAGTGCGAGGACTGCCGCGAGGTGCTCAAGTGCCCCAAATGCAGTGTCCCCATGGTCTACCACAAGGCCAGCCACAAACTGCTCTGCCACTACTGTGGCAGCCAGATGGACCCACCCCCCAAAAACTGTCCCGCCTGCGGCGGCAAGCTGCAATACCGGGGCTTTGGCACACAGAAAGCAGAGGAAGAGCTTGCAAAGCTCTTCCCGGAAGCCCGCATCCTGCGGATGGATCAGGACTCCACCGCCGCAAAAGACGCCCACGAGAAGCTGTTGGCCCGGTTTGCCGATCATGAGTATGACATCATGGTGGGCACCCAGATGGTGGCCAAAGGGCTGGATTTTGAGGACGTGACCCTTGTAGGTGTCCTCGGCATTGACTCGCTCCTGTTTGCACAGGGCTTCCGGGCCTATGAAACGGTCTTCAGCCTCATCACTCAGGTGGTGGGCCGGAGCGGCCGGGCCAAAGACCCCGGTTTTGCCATCATCCAGACCACCGACCCGGATAACCCGGTTCTGAACCTCGCCGCCGCGCAGGATTACGATGCTTTCTTCGAGCAGGAGATCGCATACCGCAGGCTGGGCCTTTACCCGCCGTTCTGCGGGCTCTGCGTCATTGGCTTTGCAGGTGGCAAAGAGATCGAGGTGGCCCGGGCGGCAGCCCGTTTTTCCGCATTACTGGGCCAACAGGCGGCCAAACAGCCGGACCTGCCTCTGCGGGTGCTGGGCCCGACCCCCGGCAACATTGAAAAAATCAACGACACCTACCGCTATAAGCTCACCATCAAGTGCCGCAATGACCGCCGTTTCCGGGATCTTGTCCGGGAAACGCTGGGCCTCTACGAGCAGGAAAAGCTGCCCTCTAAGGCCTCGGTCGTTGTAGACCTGCACTCGGATGGCGATATTTGATGATAACACAATACAAACTTTTGGAGGTTTCGATTTATGGCGATCCGTAACATTGTAAAAGAGGGCGACCCCATCCTGAACAAGGTCTGCCGCCCTGTGACCAATTTTGATGACCGTCTGGCTACCCTGCTGGACGATATGCGCGAGACGATGATCGCGGCTGATGGCGTGGGCCTGGCCGGCCCTCAGGTTGGCATGCTCCGCCGCCTGTTCGTGGTGTGGGACACCACCGATGCTCCGGACGAGATCCCCGAGGATTACGAGTACAAGTTCATTGATTTCGTCAACCCCGAGATCCTGGCTGTTTCCGAGGATGAAGAGACTGCCTACGAGGGCTGCCTCTCGTTCCCTGGCCATAACGGTGCAGTGACCCGCCCGGCGGCTGTCAAAGTCCGTGCACAGGACCGCAACGGTAACTGGTTTGAGCTGGAAGCCGAGGGCCTGCTGGCCCGCTGCATCCAGCATGAGAACGACCACCTGGACGGCATCACCATCATGCAGTCCAGCGAGTATTTCTATGAGGATACGGAAGAGGGCCGCGCTGCAGCCCGCAAAGCGAAAGGAAACAACTGATGCGCATTCTGTTCATGGGTACGCCGGACATTGCTGCCGAGTGCCTCAAGGCTCTGTACGCTGCAGGGCATGATATCTGCGCCGTCTACACCCGCCGGGATAAGCCGGTGGGTCGCAAGCAGGTGCTCACGGCTCCTCCGGTCAAAGAGGTTGCTCTGGAGCATGGCACGCCCGTCTTCCAGCCCCGCACCCTGCGGGACGGAGGCGAGGACGCCAACATTCAGGCGCTGGCCCCGGAGCTCATCGTGGTGGTGGCCTATGGCTGCATCCTGCCCGCCAGCGTGCTGAACATCCCCAAATACGGCTGTGTCAACCTGCATGTCTCCCTGCTGCCCAAGTACCGTGGCAGTGCCCCGGTGCAGTGGGCAGTCCTCAATGGGGATACAGAGACGGGTGTCTCCATCATGCAGATGGATGAGGGCCTCGACACCGGCGATGTGCTGGTCTGTGAGAAGATGCCCGTTGACCCCGAGGAGACCAGCGGCGAGCTGTTTGACCGTGTGACGGCTGTGGGGGCCCGCGTCCTCTGTGAGACCATCCCGGCCATTGCGGCAGGGACGCTCAAGCCCCAGAAGCAGGACCACGAAAACGCCACCCTGGCCCCCATGCTGGACAAGGCCATGGCCGAGTTCAAACTGTCGGAGTCTGCCGCACACATCCACAACTGGGTGCGGGGCATGAACCCCTGGCCCGGTGCCTGGTTTATGACGGCAGGCGGGAAGAAAGTCAAAGTCATGGAGTGCCGTGTGGCCCCCTCCCATGGAGAAGCGCCCGGCACGGTGCTGGCCACCAAGCCTCTGACGGTTGCCTGCGGTGAGGGTGCTGTCCAGCTGCTGCATGTGGTGCCGGAGGGCAAAAAGCCCATGGACGGCACCTCGTTTGCAGCGGGCCTCCGCCTGAAAACGGGGGACAGCCTCTGATGGCGGCCAATCCCCGCGCGGCGGCGGTGGCGGCTCTGGTCCGGCAGGAGCAGGATGGCTTTTCCAACCTGATTCTGGATGCCGAGCTCCGGCGCCGGGAGCTGGATGGCCGTGATAAAGCCTTTGCCAGCGCCATTTTTTACACGGTGCTGGAGCATCGCGGAACGATCGATTCTATTTTGGAGCAGTTTCTGCCCAAGGGCCTTGCCAAACTGGACGCCCCGGTGCGGGAAATCTTGCGGGCGGCAGTGGCGCAGGCACGTTATATGCAGGTGCCCGTCTCGGCGGCTGTCAATGAGGCCGTCAAGCTGACCCGGAGTTTCAAAAAATCCAGTGCGTCAGGCCTGGTCAATGCGGTCCTGCGCAAGGCCTGTGTCTATGACCTGGACAAAGCCGTTTTCAAGGATGAAATCGAAAAGCTCATGGTTCTCGGCTCCGCCAGCCGGGAGGTCGCGGAGTTTCTGCACCGCCATTACCCGGAGGAGGCACTTGGCATCCTGACCCATACGGCAGACGGCGGTATGACCAGCCTGCGGGCAAACCCGCTCAAAGTCAGCGCGGCACAGCTGTGTGAGCTGCTGATGCAAAATGGTGCCAAGAGCGCGGAACCGGGGATCGTCCCGGGCAGTGTGCTGGCCCGTTTTGAGGGCAGCCCGGCGGAACAGGAGCTCTTCCGGCAGGGATACTACCATGTGGAGGGACAGGCCAGCCAGCTGGCGGCCCTCTGTGTGGAGGCAAAGCCGGGCGATACCGTGCTGGATCTCTGTGCAGCCCCCGGCGGCAAAACGCTGCTGCTGGCTGAGGAAATGCAGGGCACCGGGCGGCTCATCAGCTGTGACGTGACCGAAAACCGCGTCCAGCTCATTGCCAAGGCCGTGGAACGGATGGGATTTACCGCCTGCGTCGAGACGCTTTGCAATGATGCCTCCAGACCAAACCCCAAGTTGCCGCAGGCAGACCGCATCCTGGTGGACGCACCCTGCAGCGGGCTGGGAATCCTGGCCAAAAAGCCGGATATCCGCTATAAGAGCCTGCCCAAAGCCCGCCACGATGAATTATTGGCCACCCAATCGGCCATTCTGGACACAGCAGCCTCTCTGCTCAAAGCAGGCGGGCGGCTGGTCTACTCCACCTGTACCATTGACCCGGCCGAAAATGAGGAACAGGTGGCGGCATTTTTAAACCGCCATCCGGAGTTCCGGGCCGTCACGCCGGAGGTGCCGTTCCCGCAGGGGATGACGGTGGGGGAGCATGGAGCCCTCTCCGTACCTACCCGCACTGAGATGGACGGCTTTTTCCTCTGCGCGATGCAGAAACAATGACCAAATCCCGGTGTGCTGCACCGGGAAGCAATAGGAGAACGCAATGGAACAAAAACGTTGTATATCCTCCCTGACGCTGGAGGAGCTGGCCGCAGAGCTTAAAGCGCTGGGCCAGCCGGGGTTCCGGGCAAAACAGATCTTCCACTGGGTGCATCAGAAGCTGGTCACGGAGTTTTCCGCCATGACCGATCAGCCCAAGACCCTGCTGGCCAAGCTGGAAGAGCAGTTTTATATCGCGGCCCCGCAGATCGAGCGTCGGCAGGAGGCCAAAGACGGCACCGTGAAATATCTGCTGCGGATGGAGGACGGCAACTGCATTGAGACCGTCGTCATGCGCTACCACTATGGCAATACGGTCTGTGTCTCCACTCAGGTGGGCTGCCGGATGGGCTGCCGCTTCTGTGCCTCCACCCAGGCGGGCCGGGTGCGCAACCTGGAAGCAGGGGAGATCTGCTCTGAAATTTATACCGCTCAAAAGGACATCGGAGAGCGCATCTCCCACATCGTCCTTATGGGCATTGGCGAGCCGCTGGATAATTTTGACGAGGTGATGCGCTTCCTCGAGAACATCACCTCGCCGGAGGGCGTCAATATCGGGATGCGGAATATCAGCCTTTCCACCTGCGGTCTGGTGCCCAAGATCGACCAGCTGGCGGAGAAAAAGCTGCAGCTGACCCTTTCCGTCTCATTGCACGCACCCAACAATGAGATCCGCAGCGGGATGATGCCCGTCAACGACGCCTACCCGGTGGAGCAGCTGATGCAGGCCGTCCGCCGCTATCAGGATACCACGGGCCGCCGCGTCAGCTTTGAGTATTCTATGGTGCGGGGCGTCAATGATTCCGATGCCTGCGCAAAACAGCTGGCAAACCTTATCCGGGGCATGGGAGCCCATGTCAACCTCATCCCCATCAATCCGGTGGACGGCAGCCCCTACTCCGCCACCGATGCCGCAAACGTCCGCCGTTTCCAGCAGAAGCTGGAAAGTCTGGGCGTCAACGCCACGGTCCGCCGCCGTTTGGGCAGTGAGATCAGCGCCGCCTGCGGGCAGCTCCGCCGTGACGAGATGAATGGGAAAGCATAAGGAGAAACCTATGAAACTAGCAGGAAAAACGGACGTTGGCCGCGTCCGCCAGGAAAACCAGGACGATTACCGTGCCGGGGAGCTCCCCGGCGATGCGGCTTGGGTGCTTGTGTGCGACGGTATGGGCGGTGCACGGGGCGGACGCGAAGCTTCACAAAGCGCATGCAACGTCATTGAGCGCTGCTTCCAGGAGCAGTATGCCCAGTGTATGCCCGGCGAGGAGGAAGCGTTTTTAAAGCGTGCCCTCATCAGTGCCAACCGTTTCATTTTCCAGAAAGCGATGCACGAGGAAGCCTTTGCCGGCATGGGCACCACCGCGGTCTGCGCGCTGGTGCGGGCCGGGCAGGCATTCCTATGCCATGCGGGGGATTCCCGCGCCTATCTCTACCGGGATGGCAAGCTCACTCAGCTCACCCACGATCACTCCTATGTGCAGGAGCTGGTGGACTGCGGCACCATCACGGTGGAAGAGGCCGAGCACCATCCCCAGAAAAACATCATTACCAAGGCTCTTGGCGCGGATTACCGGCTGGAGCCGGAGTGCACCATCGTCAAGGTGCAGCCCGGGGATCTGCTGCTGCTCTGCTCGGACGGCCTGACCAACGCCGTCCCGCGGGAAGACATCGAGCAGCTGCTGGGCAAGGGCTCGTTCTACGACCTGCCGGACCGCCTGGTGGATACCGCCGATGAAAACGGCGGGCCGGATAATATCACCGCCCTGCTGCTGGGCGTAGAGCCGCTGGAGGTACGCCATGGATAATCTCATTGGCCGGACGCTGGACGGCCTGTATGCAGTCCGGGAGCTCATTGGCACGGGCGGTATGGCAAATGTTTATAAGGCAGTCGTGGTGGGGGAAAACGGCCCTGTCCCGGTGGGAACGGTGGTGGCCGTCAAGGTCCTGCGCCAGGAGCTGATGCACGACCCGGACCTTGTCCGCCGCTTTAAAAATGAATCCAAAGCCATTTCGCTGCTCAACCATCCCAACATCGTCAAGGTGTATGATGTCTCGGTCAGCGAAACGCTGCAATATATCGTGATGGAGTATGTGGACGGTATGACGCTGCGGGAGTACCTGAACGAACGCGGCGGCAAGCTGACCAGCCGGGAAACGGTGCATTTCATCTCCCAGATCTTAAAGGCTCTTGACCATGCCCACCGCAACGGCGTGGTGCACCGGGACATCAAGCCCCAGAACATCATGCTGCTGGACAATGGCCAGCTCCGGATGATGGATTTTGGCATCGCGCGGGTTTCCCGGGCCGAAAATCAGCTGGGCGGCGGCAAGGCCATGGGCAGCGTTCATTATATCAGCCCGGAACAGGCCAAGGGTGACGAAACAGACCGCAAGAGCGATCTTTATTCGGTGGGCGTCATGATGTACGAGATGCTCTCGGGCAAGCTGCCCTTTGACGCCGACGATGTAGTGGCCGTGGCCATGAAGCAGATCACCGACGAGCCCCGCTCCCTGCAGGAGCTGGCTCCCACTGTGCCGCATGGTCTTGTGGAGATCACGGAACGTGCCATGGCAAAGCTGCCAGCCAACCGCTACAGCAGCGCGGCGGAGATGCTGGAAGCGCTCAATGCCTATGTGGAGAACCCGGCCATCGTCTTCAACTACACTTATCTCCCGGAAGAAGTTCCTGAAAAGGTGGTGACACCCTCTATGAGTCAAAAACGTGAGGCAGGCACTGTCCGCGGCAGTGCCAAAAATACCCGCAAAAAAGGCAAGAAGCAGCGCTCGGCCTTTCTCCCGGTGCTGTTTGGCATCACGGTGGCCTTTGCGCTGGCCTGTGCCGCTTTGTGCTGGAGCATCCTCAACGATTCCAGCAATCTGATGAACCAGAAAGCCGATGTTGTCCTGGGCGATTACAGCGGCATGACGCAGGATGAAGTCAACGCTTCTCAACAGGTGGCCTCCGGCCAGATCACCGTCAACTGGGAGCAGGAGTATTCCAACGACTACGCCGCAGGCTATGTTTACAAGCAGTCTCCCGTGGCGGGCCGTACCGTCCGCGAGGGCCAGAGCGTGACACTGACCGTCAGCCTGGGCATCCAGTATGTCACGGTGCCGGACCTGACCAACTACCTGCAGGCCGATGGCGAACAGCAGCTCAAAGATCTGGGCGTGTCCGTTCTGGTCACCCAGGCGGTGGATGAATCGGTGGCCGCAGGCTCCATCATCCGCACCGACCCGGCCGCCGGCAGTCAGGTGGCCGCCGGGACTACGGTGGTCGTCTATGTCAGCCGCCCGCAGGTGAGCACCACCACCAAGGTGCCTTCTCTGGTGGGCATGAGTGTGGACGATGCCCGCACCCTGCTGGTGCAGAACAAACTGGGCCTCGGCAGTCAGTCGGAGGAGTACAGTGACCAGCCCGTGGGCACCATCATCAGCCAGAACCCCGGCGCAGGGGCATCCATCAAGCTGAACAGCCGTGTCAGTGTGGTCGTCAGTGCAGGCCCGGAGCCCGCACCGGAACCGGAAGCTCCCAGCAGCTCGGATGGCGGCAGTGATGGCAGCTGGTGGGGCGGCCTGTGGGGCAGCGGCGCTTCTTCTTCCAGCAGCACGGAGGGCGGCGAGAGTGCATCGTCCTCTGGCGGTGCCACTCTGGGGGACTGGTGGCAGTCCTGGCTGTCGTAAGGGAGGCCGCAGATGAACGGTTATATCGTGAAAGGCATCGGCGGGTTCTATTACGTCAAAACAGCGGAGGGAATCGTGGAGTGCAAGCCCCGCGGCATCTTCCGCAAACAGAAAATCACCCCGGTGGCAGGCGACGAAGTGACGCTGGAAACCGAGAACGGCGCAGCCGTCATTGCACAGATCGCGCCCCGCAAAAACGTCTTTGTCCGTCCGCCGGTGGCAAATCTGGATGTGCTGTTCCTGGTGGCCAGCACCACACAGCCTACCCCCAGCACACTGGTGCTGGATAAACTCTCGGCCATTGCAGTGGATAAAGGGGTTCAGCCCGTCATCGTCTGCACCAAAGGCGACTTGGCCGAAGCAGAGTTCCTGCGCTCGGCTTATGAAAAATCCACCCTGCCTTTCATCCGGATCGATTATGAGACCGGAGCCGGGCTGGATGAGGTCAAGCAGTGGATCACAGGCCGTCTGTGCGCGTTCTGCGGAAACTCCGGCGTGGGCAAATCCACGCTGCTCAATGCGTTGCTGCCAGACGTGGAGCGGGAGACGGGTGCCATCAGCCAGAAGCTGGGCCGTGGCCGCCACACCACCCGGGAAGTGACCATTTTTGAGGCGTTTGGCGGGCGCATTGCCGATACGCCCGGCTTTGCCAGCCTGGAAGCCAACCGTGCCGGGTTTATCCCGAAAGAGAATCTGGAACACGCGTTCCCGGAGTTTGGGCCTTACCTGGGAGAGTGCCAGTTTACCGGCTGTTCCCACCGTGCAGAAAAAGGCTGCGCCGTCCGTGCCGCATTGGCCGAGGGGAAACTCTCCCAGACCCGGTACGACAGCTATTGCGCCATGTACGACGAAGTAAAAGACGTCAAAGACTGGCAGCGGCCCAAAGTTTAAAAACCTCTCACCCGTTCCGTCCCCCTACGGGGGCGCGTCCGGGAGCTCCCCTAACAGGGGAGCCAGGAATCGAGGAAGAAAGAAGAATCAGTTTTATGTCCCGTTGTGTGATCCTTTCCGCCTGCCCGGTTTCGCCGGAACTGGCAAAGCTGCTGCGCCCGGATGATTTCATCATCGCCTGTGACGCAGGCTACCGCAATTGCACTCCGCTGGGCTGCAAGCCCAATATCATAGTGGGCGATTTTGATACGGCTCCCTGCCCGGAGCGGCAGGATGACGACATTGTTGTTCTGCCCCATGTCAAGGATGATACCGATACCGAGTATGCCGCCAAGCTGGTCTCTCAAAAAGGCTTTACGGAGGTGCTGCTGCTGGGTGCTCTGGGTGGCAAGCGGCTGGAGCATACACTGGCAAACCTTTGCACCGGCCTTGGGCTGGAGCAGCGCGGCGTGCGGGTCACCATTCAGGATGAGCGCAGCCGCGTCAGCTATGTACTCCCCGGTGAGACCCGCAGCTACCCCAAGGAAGATTATTTCTTCTTTTCTGTCTTCCCGTTGGAGGGAAAGGCCGAGGGTGTGTGCGAGAGCGGTTCGTTCTATGAACTGACGGATGCGATCTTGACAGCAACCTATCCGCTGGGCGTCAGCAATGAATATGCTGAGGGCTCTGACTGCATCACCGTCAGCACCCGCACCGGAGCACTGGTGGTCGTTGAAACGCTGGCAGACGGTCCTGTTTGCTGAAGCGCCTGCACATTTTGTGCGCAAACCGCTTATACTGGGGCAAAACCAATGAAAGGCGGGGTGCATCCATGCAGGTGGTTGTGGTAAAAAGCCCGAAACTTCTCCGGGGGCTGCTGTGTCGGTTGTTCGGCATCAAAAAGAGCCCCAAAGAGAACCTGTAACAAAAATCTGCCGGATGGCTGTGTGCTGTCCGGCAGATTTTTTGCGCATACCGTTTCATTACAGGGCATAAAATGTGCCAAGCGGACAGGAAAGGAGCGCGTTGCATGGAACTGAAGATTTTCCGGGATGCTTTGCCCGCTGCAGGTGCCAGCTGCACCCTCAAGGCGGAGCTCCCGTTGGAAACAGAGATTTTGATTTCCGATTACCTGCCCCCGGTCTTTAAACTGGTCAAGTGTTTTGTGCGGCCGGTGGTGCTGCAAAAACAGCTGCAGCCCGGGCGGCTGACGCTGGACGGCTACCTGCGCTGTACGGTCTATTATCAGGGCGAGGACGGCGCGGGCCTCTGCCAGACCGAGCAGAAGCTGCCCTTTACCAAAACGCTGGAGCTGCCGGAATTCCCATTTACGGCGTGGGCGGCACAGGTGGAGGGACAGACGGAATATGTCAATTGCCGGGTGGTCAACCCCCACCGTATCGAGGCACGGGGCGCGTTCGGGCTGGTGGTATCGGTTCATGCGCAGAACAAAACAGAGCTCATCACTGCACTCTCGGAGGGGGGCATTGAGCAGAAGTTTACCACCATCACGGGCGTGCGGCGTGCCGCTGTGCTGGAAAAGCTGATCACCGTGGAGGGGGAGCTTGCACTGGAAACAGCCCCGGCGGCAGTTCTGGACTTCTCCGGCACGGCAGAGGTCCGGGAGCTGAAAGTCTTGCGGGGAAAGGCTGTTGCCAAGGGAGAAATCAAAGGACAGTGTGCCTGGCGTGCTGAGGGAGAGACGAGCCTGCGGAGCACCAGCATCACACTGCCGTTCAACCAGGTGCTGGACGCGGAGGGACTGAGTGAGGACTGCCGCTGCCTGTGTGTGGTGGAGCCCACAGGGTTCACACTGGCACAGGGCGAGGGGGACACTTCCGGCCCCGGCACACTGACCGTGACCGCCATGCTCCGGCTGCGGGGTTGGCGGCCTTACCAGCTCCAGTGCGTGACCGACGCGTTCTCAACGAAATTTGAGACGACACAGACCATGCAGAACATCTTATCCGAGCAGATCGTCTGCCCGCTGAGTGCATCTGTTCCCCTCAAAGGCTCCGGTGCGCTGCCGGATGCCGGGGCAAAAGTGCTGGCCTGTTTTGCCTCTTTTGGCCCGGCTCAGCTGGCATTCCAGAATGGCCGCTGGAATCTGACGGCCCGGGTAACCGTCACGGCCTTTGCGGAAAATACGCTGGCCGAGCTGGAAAGCTATGAAAAAACGTTGGAAATGAATCTTGCGCTGGATACCACGCTGCCGGAAACAGCGGATCTCTACCCGGAGTGCTGGCTGAGTGTGGAAGATCTGCAATGCACGGCACAGGGCGGTGCACTGGAAGTAACGGTGACGGCCCGGGTGGAGGGGACGATCCTGGAGCGATGCACAACAGCCTGCGTGGAGAGCATTGCACTGGGAGAACCGCTGACTCCAGCCGACCCGGAGATCTCGCTGCGGGTCTATTATGCACAGGCAGGGGAGCAGCTGTTTGAGATCGCCCGGAGATTCTCCGTCTCCCCAGGGCAGATGCTGGCTGCCAATGACCTGCCCGAGGGCACAGAGACCCTTGCAGCGCCTCGCAGACTGCTGGTACCCGGCGGGTAATATTTGCCAAACAATCCGAGTCTTGTCTGTAAAAACTGCACAAAGCCCGATTTAAGTATGACTTATGAAAGAAACGGGAACAAAAACTTGCGGAACCCTCTGGTAAAGTGCCGCTGGCGCTGTTATAATTTGAATCGTCTGTTAAAAGAGAACCCCAAAAGAGGGAAGGAGCAAGGATATGTTAAAAAATACGGAGCTGGAAAGCGCAGCTTACCAGTTTGAAGCAAAAATGCCCCTCAAGCACGCCATCCCGCTGGGTCTGCAGCATGTGTTTGCCATGTTTGTGGGCAACCTGACCCCGCTGCTGATCATCACCAGCGCCTGCGGCCTGGCAGGCGGTGAGTTTGCCGACCTGCAGGTCAGCCTGCTGCAGAACGCCATGTTTGTGGCCGGCATCGTCACGCTGGTCCAGCTGTATGCAGTGGGCCCCGTCGGCGGCAAAGTGCCCATCATTATGGGCACCAGCTCAGGCTTCCTGGGCGTGTTCAACAGTGTGGCGGCTACCATGGGCGGCGGCGTCACGGCCTATGGCGCCATTATGGGCGCGTCCATTCTGGGCGGCATCTTTGAGAGCGTCCTCGGCGTCTTCCTCAAGCCTCTGCGCAAGCTGTTCCCCTCGGTCGTTACCGGCACGGTCGTGCTGTCCATCGGCCTGTCGCTGATCTCCGTCGGCATCAACTCGTTCGGCGGCGGCAACGGTGCAAAGGACTTTGGCTCTATGGAAAACCTGCTGCTGGCAATTTTCGTGCTGGTGGTCATCCTGTTCCTCAAGCACTGGACCACAGGCTTTCTGAGCTCTTCTTCCATCCTCATCGGCATCATCGTGGGTTATGTTGCTGCCATCATGATGGGCTTTGTGCTGCCCACCACTGGTGTCACCGCTGACGGCGTGGAGTTCACCAAGGCATGGGTCCTCAACTGGGACAAAGTAGCACAGGCCAGCTGGTTTGCCATTCCCAAGCTGGTGCCCGTTAAGATCGTGTTTGATCTGCGCGCCATCCTGCCCGTGATGGTCATGTTCATCGTCACCGCTGTGGAGACGGTGGGCGATATCTCCGGTGTGATGGAGGGCGGTATGAACCGCGAGCCCAGCGATAAAGAGCTGTCCGGCGGTGTCATCTGCGACGGCCTGGGCTCCACCTTTGCCGCCTGCTTTGGCGTGCTGCCCAACACCTCGTTCAGCCAGAACGTCGGTCTGGTGGCCATGACCAAGGTGGTCAACCGTGGTGCACTGGCTACCGGTGCAGTCTTCCTGATCCTCTGCGGCCTCATCCCCAAGCTGGGCGCACTGGTCTCCATTATGCCTCAGGCTGTTCTGGGCGGTGCGGCTGTCATGATGTTCTCTTCCATCGTGGTGTCTGGTATCCAGCTCATCACCAAAGAGAAGATGACCCCGCGCACCCTGACCATCGTTTCCGTGGCTCTGGGCGTCGGTTATGGCATGGGTGCAAACTCCAGCATTCTGGCACACACCCCGCAGGCCATCCAGCTCATCTGCGGTGAGTCCGGCATCGTCCCGGCAGCCTTTGTGGCCATCGTGCTCAACCTGCTGCTGCCGAAAGACGACAAAGCGGAATAATTACAGCATCGCTTCCAGCTTCTGCAGGGCTTCCGGGGTGTCGGCATCCCACAGCTCTTCGTGGTGAGCGGTATAAAAACAATGTACCTGTTCCGGATACTGCCGGAGCAGAAAACTGCCACCCTTGCCCTCGGGCAGGGTGCGCAGGGCGGGGAAATACCCGCTGTCAAACAGAACGGGACTTCCGACCAGGGGTGTCGGGTCATCTTTGGCCCGATATGCCAGCCGGAAGATCATCCGTTCTGTTTCTTTTTGTGTCTGGAGGTGCTCTGCAAAGGCGCGGAGCAATGATTCTACGCTCTCCCGCCGCAGCAGAGGCTGATCTCCGGGCAGGAACATGCAGCCCGCAAGGTCAGGCTGCTCTGCCAGCAGCGCTTCCAGTCCCAGCCGCACAGTGTCGTTCCGGCCTGGCAGAGCGTGGAGCAGGCAGGGAACGCTGACTTCTCTGCAGAGCGTTTCTACCTCCGGGGAGCGGGCCACTACGACCCGTGAAGCCAGAAGCGGCGTGTCCGTAGCGGCAAAAGCGCGGCGGAGCATGGGCTCTCTGCCGGGGCCAAAGGGTGTCAGCAGCTTGTTGGAGCCAAAGCGGGTGGAAAGCCCCGACGCCATGATGACACACCCGACGGGCAAGGTCTTGTTTTCTGCCATAAAAAGTCTCCCTTACAATCGCGGCAAAATTGCTGTCTTATCAATAGCATTATAAAATAAATTGTGTTAAAATAAAAGTAATCACCGAAAAAAGAGAGGAACTGCGTATGATGACGATTCGGGAATATAAAAAAGCCGAGAGCCTGGAAGAAGCATGGCAGCTCAACCAGAAAAAACCCAACCGTGTTCTGGGTGGAATGATCTGGCTCAAGATGGAGAATCTCAACGTTGGTACTGCCATTGATCTGTCCGGCTTGGGGCTGGACACCATTGAGGAGACGGACGAGGGCTTCTCTATTGGTGCCATGGTCACGCTGCGCCAGCTGGAGCTGCACCCCGGCCTCGCTTCCTATACGGACGGTGCCGTGCGGGAATCGGTGCGGCACATCGTGGGCGTGCAGCTGCGCAACCTCGCCACGGTGGGCGGCAGCATTTACAGCCGCTTTGGCTTTTCCGATGTTCTTACCATGTTCCTGGCGCTGAATGCTTCGGTGGAACTGTATAAAGGCGGCATCGTCCCGCTGACGGAGTATGCCCGGCGCCCCTATGACCGGGATATTCTGGTGCGGGTCATTGTGCCAAAAGAAGACGCAAAATTCTGCTACCAGTCGGTGCGCAATAGTCAGACAGATATTCCGGTGCTGACCTGTGCGGCCGCAAAGAACACTGCCGGGGAGTATCGCTTTGCCATCGGGGCCCGCCCGGGCAAAGCCGTGCTCTATACCCTGCCGGCCGATGCGGGGGAGACGCCGGAGCTCACGAGCGCCCGGTTTGCTGCCTCCATCCGGAGCAGGATCAAGACCGAGAGCAACATGCGCGGCAGTGCGGAATACCGCAACCATCTGGCAGGTGTGCTGGTCAAGCGCGCCGTCAAGCAGCTGGGCTGAGAGAGGAGACGACCATATTATGCAGATCAATCTTATCTTAAACGGCACCAAGGTGTCGGTCGATGTGGCCGCGGACACCCTGCTGCTGGATCTTGTGCGCAGCCAGGGCTGTGCCAGTGTCAAGCGCGGCTGTGAGACCTCCAACTGCGGTTTGTGCACGGTGTTCCTGGAGGACAAGCCCGTCCTTTCCTGCTCCGTTCTGGCTGCCCGTGCCGATGGCAAACGGGTCACGACACTGGAGGGCCTGCAGGAAGAAGCCGCGGAGTTTGGTGCATTCATTGCGGACCAGGGCGCAGAGCAGTGCGGCTTCTGCAACCCGGGCTTTATCATGAACGCCCTCGCCCTTTTCCGGGAAAAAGAATCCCCCACGGAAGAGGAGATCAAAGAATATCTTTCCGGCAACCTCTGCCGCTGCTCGGGCTATGAGGGCCAGCTGCGGGGTATTTTGAATTTCCTTGCCTGGAAAAAACAGAAACAGGAGGCCGCCGAATGAAAACCGTCAGCAAAGCATACCGCAAAAAAGATGCCATGCAGCTGGTAACGGGCCAGCCAGTTTACATGGACGATCTCGTTCCGGCCAACTGCCTCATCGTCAAGCTGCTCCGCTCGCCCCACGCCAACGCGATTGTCAAGACCATCAATACGGCGGTGGCCAAAAAGGTGCCGGGCATTGAGGCGATTTTTACTTGGGAAGACGTCCCGCAGGATGCTCCCCGGTATACCCAGGCAGGCCAGACGTTCCCGGAGGCCAGTCCCCGTGACCGCCTGCTCATCGACCGCCATGTCCGTTTTGTGGGCGATGTAGTTGCCATTGTGGCCGGCAAAGACGAAAAATGCGTGGACAAGGCCCTCCGACTCATCAAAGTGGAGTACGAGGTGCTGGACGCTGTTTTGGATTACCACACGGCCAAAGATAACCCCGTTCTGGTCCATCCGGAGGAAAACTGGGAGGCCCTCTGCCCGGTTGGAGCCGACAACAAACGCAACCTTTGTGCCCATGGTGAGGAGGGAGACGGCGACATTGAAGCTGTGCTGGCAAACAGCGATATCGTCATTGAACACACCTACCATACCAAGGCCTGCCAGCAGGCCATGATGGAAACATTCCGCACGTATTGCTCCATTGATTTGTATGGACGTCTGAACATTCTCAGCTCGACGCAGATCGTCTTCCATACCCGCCGCAATGTGGCCAATGCCCTGCATATTCCCAAATCCATGATCCGGGTCATCAAACCCCGCGTCGGCGGCGGTTTTGGGGCCAAGCAGACCAACGTCTGCGAGGTTTACCCGGCTTTTGTGACCTGGAAGACCAAGAAACCCTCCAAGATCATTTTCAGCCGGGTAGAAAGCCAGACCGCTTCTTCGCCCCGCCATGAGATGGAGATCCATCTCCGGCTGGGTGCTACCAAAGAGGGCATCGTCAAAGGCATTGATATGTATACGCTCTCCAATACGGGCGCTTACGGCGAGCACGGCCCCACCACGGTGGGCCTGTCCGGCCACAAATCCATCCCGCTTTATGCCAAGGCAGAAGCATTCCGCTTTACCTATGATGTGGTCTACACCAACCACATGTCGGCGGGTGCTTACCGCGGTTACGGCGCAACGCAGGGCCTGTTTGCGGTGGAATCCGCAGTCAATGAGCTGGCGGAAAAACTCCATATGGATCCGTTTGAGATCCGCCAAAAGAACATCGTCAAAGAGGGCGACTACATGCCCGCGTACTATGGGGCCACCAACACCAGCTGCGCGCTGGACCGTTGCCTGGCCAAAGTGCATGAGATGATCCGCTGGGACGAGAAATACCCGGTTCACGACCTGGGCAACGGTAAAGTCCGTGCCGTCGGTATGGGCATGGCAATGCAGGGCTCTGGTATTTCCGGCATGGATGTGGGCAGCGCGACCCTCAAAGTCAACGACGAGGGCTTCTACAGCCTCGTCATCGGTGCAGCCGATATGGGGACGGGCTGTGACACCACGCTGGCACAGATCGCAGCTGAGGTGCTGGACTGTGAGCTGGATGACATTACCGTTTTTGGTGCAGATACTGACACTTCGCCTTACGATTCCGGCTCCTATGCCTCCAGTACAACGTATGTCACCGGCAAGGCTGTGGAAAAATGCGCCCTCAAGCTCCGGGAGCAGATCAGCAAGCTGGGCGCTGAGATGCTGGAATGTGCCCCGGATGAAGTGACCTTTGACGGAAGGAAAGTCTATGTGGACGCTGCACCGGAGCGCGGCGTTTCGCTGGCGGAGATTGCGAGCGCTTCCCAGTTCGGCCACATGGTCCCGCTGGAAGTTACCGAGACCCATACCTCTCCGCTGTCGCCTCCGCCGTACATGGTGGGTGCTGCGGAAATCGAGCTGGACAAAGAGACCGGCGAAGTCAAGGTTCTGGAATTTGACGCCTGTGTGGACTGCGGCACGCCCATCAACCCCAACCTGACCCGGGTACAGGCCGAGGGAGGGATCCTGCAGGGCATCGGCATGACCCTGACCGAGAACATTACCTATGATGCCAAGGGATACCCGATGGAAAATTCGCTCTTCCAGTATAAGATCCCGGCCCGTGTGGATATTGGACACATTAACGTGGAGTTTGAGAACAGCTATGAGCCAAACGGCCCGTTTGGTGCGAAATCCATCGGTGAAGTTGTCATTAACACACCGCTGCTGGCAATCTCGGACGCTATTTACAACGCCATCGGCACCCGCTTCTATGAGCTGCCCATTACACCGGAGCAGGTTGCCATGGCGGCAGCGGAAAAAGAATAAGATGCTGGACGAAACACAATTTCCATTCTTGGCTGAGAAAGGCCATATCGTTTCCCTGGTGGGCGGTGGCGGGAAAACCACCCTGCTGCACGCCATGGCGGCGCACGGTGCCCGCAAAGGCTGGCGGGTGCTGGCTTCCACTACCACTCACATCCAACGCCCGAAAGAACCACTCTGGGCCAGGACGAACGCGGAGCTTGCAGCTCTCTGGACGAGTGGCAACTATGCGGTAGCAGGAGCCCCGGCCCCGGACAACAAACTGACACAGCCGCCGCAGCTGGAACGCTGGATGGCGCAGGCAGACGCGGTCTTTCTGGAAGCAGATGGCGCAAAGCATCTGCCCTGCAAGGCCCCGGCGGCTCATGAACCGGTGCTGCTGCCCCAAAGTGACATTGTGCTGGCAGTGGCAGGGCTCTCCGCAGTGGGAAAGCCGCTGCAGGAAGCCTGCTTCCGGCTGGAAACGGCCTGCACATTGCTGGGCGTTCCGCCGGAGACGATCCTGACGCCGGAATTGCTGGCGAAGCTGCTGGCCGATGAACAGGGCGGGCGCAAAGCTGTTGGGGCGCGCCATTTTTATGCGGTACTCAACCAGGCCGATACGCCGCAGCGCCAGGCCGCAGGTGAGAAAACCAAAGAACTGCTGCGGGCGCGGTATGGTGTCTCGGTGGTACTGACAACATTTTCGGAAAAGGAGCGTGCCTAAATGCCAGACGGAGAGAAGATCGTTTTCTGTACAGGCGGCGGCTGTACCGCAAAGCTTGGTGCAGGAGTGCTGAGCCGTATCCTGGAAAAGCTGCCCCGGGGCGAGAAAGATCCGAATCTGCTGGTCGGCTACGACAGCCGGGACGATGCCGCCGTTTATAAAATCACGGAGGATATCGCACTGGTACAGACCGTGGACTTCTTTCCGCCGATGGTAGATGACCCTTACACGTTCGGGCAGATCGCGGCCGCCAACGCCCTCAGTGATGTTTATGCGATGGGCGGCGAAGTGAAGACGGCGCTGAACCTTGTCTGTTTCCCGGAGAGCATGGATCTGAACGTTCTGGGAGAGATCCTGCGCGGCGGTGCGGAAAAAGTCGCCGAAGCGGGCGGGATCCTTGCAGGAGGGCATTCCATTGCAGACACGGGAGTCAAGTACGGCCTCTCGGTCACGGGCCTGGTAGATCCGCACCACCTCTATGCCAATGACGCCGGGCGGCCCGGAGACAAGCTCATCCTGACCAAAGCACTGGGCGTGGGGCTTATCTGTACCGCCAATCGGGTGGGGGAAGCTGCCCCGGAGCATCTGGCAGGGGCGATCCAGTCCATGACGACACTGAATAAAACGGCGGCTCAGATCAGCCGGAAATATGCTGTCCATGCCGCGACAGATGTGACGGGATTCAGCTTCCTCGGCCATCTGCACGAGATGATGGGCGGGAAACTTGCCTGCCGGGTGGATGCCCGGCGGGTCCCGGTTTTGCTGGGTGCATGGGAAGCGGCCGATGCTTTCCTGTACACAGCGGCGGGCCAGCGCAACCGCAATCACACCGGGCCCTTTGTCCGGTTTGAGAATGTGCCGTTTGCGATGGAAGAAATTTTATTTGACCCACAGACTTCCGGCGGTTTGCTGCTGGCTGTGGCACCGCAGGATGCCGATGCACTGGAAGCTGAACTGAAAGAGGTTGGTCTGCCTGCAGCCATTGTAGGCAAAATTTTGGAAAAAGAAGAGAAACGGCCGGAAATCACGGTTATATTCTGATATTAGGGGGGGAACACTTATGGTAAAAGTAGACGCGCGCGGGGATGCCTGCCCGCTGCCCGTTGTCAAGGCGAAAAAGGCCATTGCAGAGCTGAATGGAGCCGGTGAGGTGGAAATTCTGGTCGATAATGAGATCGCGGTCCAGAACCTGACCAAAATGGCCCAGCAGAAAGGCCTTGTTTACAGTGCTGAGAAGCTGGCAGAACGGGAGTATTCGGTCCGCTTTACGGTTGGCGAAACGACACCTGAAAGCGAGGAAAAAGCAGAAGCCTGTGTACCGGATACCCGTACCGATACAGTGGTTGTCATCGCCTCGGATCAGATGGGCGAGGGGGCCGAGGAACTGGGCAAAACCCTGCTCAAAGCCTTTGTATTCTCACTCACCCAGCAGGATAAACTGCCCAAGACGATACTGTTCTATAACGGCGGCGCATACCTGACTTGTGAGGGTTCGCCCATGCTGGAAGACCTCAAGGCACTGGAGGCCGAGGGCGTGGAGATTCTGACCTGCGGCACCTGCCTGAATTTCTACGGCCTGACGGAAAAGCTTGCGGTGGGCGGTGTGACCAACATGTATGTCATTGCCGAAAAGATGCTTGGCGCCGGGAACGTGGTCAAGCCGTGATTTATCTGGACAATGCCGCGACGACTCTTCATAAACCGCCGCAGGTAGGGCAGGCTATGCTGGAAGCTCTGCAAACCGCGGGCAACCCGGGCCGCGGAGCACACGAGCCGACTCTCCATGCGGCACGGCTGGTCTATGGAACGCGGGAGGCACTGGCAGAGCTATTCCATGCCGAAAGTCCTGTCTGTATTGCCTTTGCTTCCAATGCGACGCAGGCCCTCAATACGGCGATCAACGGGTTGATCCGCCCGGGCGACCATGTCATTACAACGGTGTGTGAGCACAATTCAGTCCTCCGCCCGCTGTACCGTTTGCGGCAGCAGGGGGCAGAATTAAGCTTTCTGGGAGTCGATGCCCGCGGTGTGCTGCAGTACGACCAGTTGGAAACGCTGCTGCGCCCCAATACCAAGGCGATCGTAGTCACCCATGCTTCCAATGTGACCGGAAATAGAACCGATCTGGCGCGGGTCTCTACCTTTGCCAAAAGGCATGGACTCTTGTTCATCGTAGATGCCGCGCAGACGGCGGGAGTCCACTCCATTGATGTGCAGGCGCTTGGCATGGACGTGCTCTGCTTTACCGGTCACAAAGGCCTGCTGGGCCCGCAGGGTACGGGCGGTTTCTATGTCCGTCCGGGGCTGCGGATCGCACCGCTGGTGGTGGGCGGAAGCGGGGTTCACAGCTTTGACGAAAACCATCCGGCCGAAATGCCAACGGCGCTGGAAGCCGGGACGCTCAACGTTCCGGGGATTGCGGGTCTGGGCGCTGGGGTGCGGTGGATTCTGGAGCAGGGAGTGGAACTGCTTCATGCCCGGGAAACCGCGCTGGCCTGCCTGTTTTATGAGCAGGTGCGCAGCCTGCCCGATGTAACGCTTTATGGCGATTTTGCAGCACAGGAGCGTGCACCCATTGTCTCGCTGAATCTGGCTGGAGAAGACTCCGCCCGGGTGGCAGACATTCTATGGGAAGATTACGGCATCTGCGTGCGGGCCGGTGCGCACTGCGCTCCATTGATGCACAAGGTATTGGGGACCGTAGAGCAGGGTGTGGTGCGGTTCAGCTTTTCACACACGAACACCGAGCAGGAAGTGCTGCAGGCCGCAGCTGCGGTCCGCCAGCTGGCGCAGGAGGAATAAGATGCGTGCAAAACGGCCTTATATCGTCCTTTCATTCCATGCGACCGTGGAAGCCATGGCTTGGGAAAAGCACTGCACGGAAGCCAATATCCCGGGCCGTTTGATTCCGCTGCCACGGGAGCTCTCGGCAGGGTGCGGCCTTGCGTGGCGGATGCTGCCGGGGGACTGGCAGCAGTGGCAGTCAAAGCTTGACCGAAATGCTTTTGATGCAATTGCAACGGTAGAACAATAAACACAAGGAGAAACCAGATGGAACACCGCACATTTTTGGATGCGCTCGACGCCCAAAAAGATGCACAGGATTTTTTGCTGGCCACGGTTCTGGAGGGCCAGCAACAGGGAACCGCATTGCTGCTCTGCGATGGACAAGTGGCATGGACGTCCGCACCGGAAACGCTTCTAACCCAAAATCTTTCTGCATTGAAAAAATGCACGACTTCCGGCGTGTTTACGCTGGGAGATACGCGCGTTTTTGCCGAGCGTTTTGGTGCCGGGGCACGGTTGGTCATCTGCGGAGGCGGACATGTAGCAGCGGCGGCGGTCCGGCTGGCAAAGCTGCTGGATCTGCCCGTTACCGGGCTGGAAGATCGTCCGGAATATGCAGATGCACTGCGGGAAACAGGGGCGGATCGAGTGCTCTGTGCGCCATTTGAAACGTCTCTGGCGCAGATACCGGGCAGTACAGAGACATACTTTTGTGTACTGACCCGTGCCCATGCGTATGATATTACCTGCCTGAAGCAGATCTTGCAAAAACCGGCGGCCTATGTAGGCATGATGGGCAGCCGGGGACGTTCGGAACTGGTGCGCCGCCAGCTGGCAGAGGCAGGCCTTGACCCGGCACGGGTAGCGCGGCTCCATGCCCCCATCGGCCTTGCCATCGGGGCAAAAACGGCGCAGGAGATCGCGCTGTCCATTTTGGCGCAGATCGTGGAGATCAAAAGCCATCGCCAGCTGACAGAGGGGTTTACGCCGGAAATCCGGGCAGCCTGGGCACAGTGCCGCCAGAAGCAAACGGATGCTGTGCTGGCAACCATCGTTTCCCGCCACGGCTCCATGCCCCGAGAGGTGGGCACCAAGATGCTCATTCTCCCGGATGGCAGTACGGCGGGCAGCGTGGGCGGCGGCATTATGGAATACCGTGCCCGGCAGCTGGCAGGAAAAATGCTGGAAGGTACGGAAGTTCCGCAGCAGCTGGCGTCGTTTACCACGGGACTGGAAGACGATGAGAAAGCACTGGCAGCCTGCGGCGGCTCGATGGAACTTTTCTTACAGGTTTTAGCGGGAGGCACAGAGGCAAAATGAAACGAGATTCCCTGATGATCGTGCGGGGCGGCGGCGACCTTGCCACGGGCACCATCCACCGGCTGTGGTCCGCTGGCCTGCGGGTGCTGGTACTGGAAACCGAGCATCCCGCCGCCATCCGTCGGCAGGTCTCTCTCTGTGAGGCGGTTTACGAGGGCGAGACGACGGTGGAGGGGCTGCGTGCTGTCCGCATTTCCAAACAGGAAGAGGCGGAGGCTGTCTGGGCACAGAATGCGGTCCCTGTTTTGATCGACCCCAAAGGGGAGAGCATCCGCACTTTAAAACCGGACGTGGTAGTGGATGCGATTCTCGCCAAGAAAAACCTTGGCACTACCCGTGAAATGGCTTCGCTGACCATTGCCCTTGGCCCGGGCTTTACAGCCGGGCAGGATGTGGACGTAGTGGTGGAGACCAAACGCGGCCACAAGCTGGGCCGGATCATCCGGGAGGGCGCGGCGACCCCCAACACTGGCGTTCCGGGTGTCATTGGCGGCTATGCCGCCGAGCGGGTGCTCCATTCGTCGGCACAGGGTATTTTCCGCGACCTGCACGCCATCGGTGATTTTGTCGAGGCCGGGGAGGCCATTGCCAAGGTGGAAACACCGGCGGGCGAAGAAGTGCTTGTAAAAACGCAGATCGCGGGGATCCTGCGCGGCCTGCTGCGGGACGGTTACCCTGTGGTTCCGGGGTTCAAAGTGGCAGATGTGGACCCGCGCAAAACAGAACTGGAAAACTGTTTCCTCATCTCGGATAAAGCTCGCTGCATTGCGGGCAGTGTGCTGGAGCTTGTAGTTGCGCAACTCTGGAAATAAGAGAATCAATCAAAAGGCCCTGCTCCGTAGTTGGAACAGGGCCTTTTATGCGCTGTCATTCAAAATGACCGAAACCGTAATCATCGAGACACTGTTGGAATGCCTGAATGGTAGAATCAAACCGGATGCCAAAATCTTTCAACTTTTCGCCGCTCATGGCAAGGTTTCGCTCCCAATGGTCTTTTTCAAGCGGGACTTCCACCCCCAGAAGCCGGGCGAAGCGGGAAACAGTCTCAAACATGTCGCAGTCGTTTCCACTGCCAAAATTGTAAACACCACCGGGCAGCTCCATGGCCGGGATGAGTTTGTCAATGACTTCCCGTACATAGCTGACGCCGCGGAAATCCTGTTCTGAAAAATGCAAGGCAGTGCCTGTTTTGGCGGCACTCAGCAGGTTTAGCGGCAGGTTGCCCCGGATAGGGAGCCGATAGCCCGGGAAATCATACATCCAGGCTGCCCGCAGCAATACGGCGTCCGAGGTGATGGCAAGCACCCGCTGCTCGGCTTCCAGCTTGTGGCAGCCATAGACATTGGCCGGGGCAAGAGAAAGCGTTTCGGGCAGAGGGCCGCTTCTCTTACAGCCAGCGTATACCTGATCGGAGCTGAACGCCAGCAGCTTTGCTCCGGTTTCAGCAGCCGCTTTTGCAATCCATTCGGGCAGCAGGACATTCGCCCGGAGTGATTCTTCCGGATGGCTGGCACAATAGGCTGTATTGGAAAGAGCTGCGGTATGGACGATGACGTCCGGCTTTTCCCGGGCAATCAGAGCACGCACAGCGGCTTCATCAGAATCGGCGGAAAATCCATGGGGAAACGTGCAGAGCTCGTACCTCCCACGCCACTGGTCGAGGATACGAGCCCCTACAAAACCACCGGCACCCGTTACCAAAATCTTCCTCATACAGAGTTTCCCCCTTTAGTGGACAAGGAAGAACTCCAGCACCAGCACCACTGCACAGCAGAGCACCGAGACGGGGAAGAGTCCGGCACCCATCCAGGCGGCAATGATGCCGACTACCAACGCGGCAGCACCGGCAATAGGGCTCTGGGTTGCGTTGACAATGGCAGGGAACGTCATGACTGCCAGTGTGACATAGGGCACATAGTACAGGAACGACTGAATGAACTGGTTTTCAATCGGCTTGCGGATGAGTGTCAGCGGCAGGATGCGGATGGCATAAGACACTGCAAACATGACAGCAATGTAGATCCAGTTGTTCATTGGTTGCCCTCCTCTTGCTTGACCGGGAAGAGAATCGCGGCAGCGCAGGAGATGGCCACCGTGAGCAGAATGGTGCGGGTGCCATCGGAGAGTGCCGAGATGCCCGGCAGATAGGTGCAGACAAAGCTCAGTGCAAAACTGATAGCCACCAGCGCGGCCACCACCTTGCTCTTGCGGGCAGGGGGAATGATGATGGCCAGGAACATGCCGTAGAGTGCCACACTCAGCGCGCTGACGGCCCGCAGGGGCAGCAGGTTGCCGGCAATGATGCCGCAGGCTGTGCCAGCTGCCCAGGCAGGAGCTGCCAGCGCAATGGCACCATAAGTGTAAAACGGGTTCAGCCAGCCGGGCCGGGCAATGGTGATGCCAAAAAGTTCATCCGTGACATCGTAACCAATGATGAGCCGGTGGAAAAACGGCGTGCCGGGTGCAAACCGCTGGGCCAGTGCACAGCTCATCAACAGATACCGCGCGTTGGCGATCAGGGTAATGATGGCAACTTCCAGGTAAGTGGCCCCGCTGGCGATCAACGCAAAAGCAGCATACTCACCTGCGGAGGCATTGTTGAGCAGACTGGCAAAAAAGCCTTGTACCGGGGTCAGACCCGCTTTCCGGGCGGCAATGCCCAGCGAGAACGATACAGCAAAATAACCCAGTGCAATGGGCACACCATCGCGCATTCCCTCGCAGAACACCTTTCGGCTGAACGCGTAGGGTCTGGTTGCAGTTTCCATGAGTTTCAAACTCCTTTCCTATTCCAAGACACAAAAATAATTATAGCACACTCCACAGTCGTTGACAAAAGAAAATACCTCAGTTTTCGAAACGAAAGCTGAGGTATTTTTGATAGTTGGGTTCAAACGCTTACTTGAACAGTTTGCGGCCGATCCAGATACAGACACAGGCACCGACCACAGAGACAAGAATCTCGCCCACAAGGCCCGTGGCACTCAGGCCGATCAGACTGAACAGGATGCTGCCAACAAAACCGCCCAAGATACCCAGCACGATGTTGCGCACGGCAGATGTCTCACTGCCCATGATGCGGCCAGCAATGTGACCGGCCAGAGCACCGACCAGCAGACTGAAAATAAGACCAAACATTGTAATGCCTCCTAAAAATAACATGAAGCTTCCACTTTTTTCTTACGATCATGGGGCTGCGAACCGTCAGGTTGCCGCATTCTCCCTGGCGTAGCGGCAGATATCACGCAGGCAGCAGTTTTCGCACTCCGGCTTGCGGGCATTGCAGACGGCCCGGCCATGCATGACAAAGCGGTGGCACAGATCACTGCCCTCTTCCGGCGGAATGATCTTCCACAGGGCCATCTCCACTTTCTGCGGTTCCTTAATGCCATCCACAAGGCCAATTTTGTTGCACAGCCGGATGCAATGGGTGTCTGTTACAATGGCGGGTTTGCCGAAGACATCCCCCATGATAAGGTTGGCGCTCTTGCGGCCAACGCCGGGCAGGGAAAGCAGCTCCTCAAAGGTGGTGGGGACTTTACAGTCGTATTTGTCCCGCAGCATCCGCATACAGGCAGAGATATCCCGGGCTTTGGAGTGGCCCAGGCCGCAGGGCTTGACGATGGCTTCAATTTCTTCCGGCTCCGCAGCTGCCAGTGCGGCGACGCTGGGGTACTTGGTAAACAGATCTTCCACCACGATGTTGACTCGTGCATCGGTGCACTGTGCGGCCAGCCGGACACTGACCAGAAGCTGCCACGCATGGTCATAATCCAGCGTGCAGGCAGCATCGGGGTATTCCTTTTTCAGCCGGGCGATGACTTCCAGCGCAAGGGCTTTCTTGGCAGAAAGGTCTTCCGGGGCGGCTGGTTTCCTGGGCATATTGCTCCCCTCGATTCCAGTAAAATGTGCTTTTATGATAACATGTTTTGCAAAGATTGTAAATCCTTTGGAGATTATCTGAGAATCATTTTCAGAAATTGTCTTGTCCTCCGTACAAAAATGCGTTATAATATTTAAGAAGAAGTATCACTTGCGGGCGCATGATGCTGCCTAAGGAGGAAACGACCAATGAATGAACCGCTGGCGCAGCGTCTGCGCCCCAAAACTCTGGCTGATGTCTGCGGCCAGCAGCATCTTCTGGCTCCGGGCCGAGTTTTCCGCCGCACCATCGAGAGCGGCAAGATCCCCAACATGATTTTTTATGGCCCCTCCGGCACGGGCAAAACCACGGTGGCCCGCATTATCGCTGAGAACAGCGGCATGACCCTGCATAAGCTCAATGGTACTTCCTGCGGGACGGGGGATATCAAGGCCGTGCTGAAAGACATCGGCACCCTGGCCGGGGCGGGAGGCATCCTGCTCTATCTGGATGAGATCCAGTACCTGAACAAAAAGCAGCAGCAGAGCCTGCTGGAATGTATTGAAGACGGCACAGTCACCCTCATTGCCTCGACCACGGAAAACCCGTATTTTTACATCTATAATGCACTGCTGTCCCGCTGCACGGTATTTGAATTCAAATCGCTGTCTGCAGCGGATGTGGAGCGCGGGCTGCACAATGCCATCGCCAAACTTTCGGAAGCCGAGGGGCAGAATATCATTCTGGAAGAAGATGCCTGCCAGTATCTGGCCGAGAGTGCGGGCGGCGACCTGCGCAAGGCGCTGGGCTGCCTGGATTTTGCGGTTACGGCGGCCCCGATGACAGAAAACTGCAAGCGCGTCACCCTTGAGATGATCCAGCAGGTGACAAAGCGGACGGCCATGCGGTATGACCGGGACGGCGATGACCACTACGACATCGTATCTGCTTACCAGAAATCTATGCGTGGCTCCGACCCGGACGCTGCGCTCCATTATCTGGCGAGGCTTCTGGAAGCTGGGGATCTGCCCTCGGCCTGCCGTCGGCTCATGGTCTGTGCCTGTGAGGATGTAGGCCTTGCCTACCCGCAGATCATTCCCATCGTCAAGGCGGCTGTAGATATCGCCAATGCGGTGGGCCTGCCGGAAGCCTGTCTCCCGCTGGCCGATGCGGTGGTCCTGGTGGCCACCAGCCCAAAATCCAACAGCGCACACAATGCCATCCATGCGGCGCTTGCGGATGTACAGGCCGGGCGGACCGGGCCCATCCCGCGCCAATTGCAAAATAAACATTATGATGGCGAGGATGCGCTGGTAAAAGGGCAGAATTACAAATATGCACACGACTATGAAAACCACTGGGTGGAGCAGCAGTACCTGCCGGATGCCATCAAGGACGTCAAATATTATACCTTTGGCGATAATAAAACAGAGCAGGCGGCTCGCGCCTACTGGGCAAGGATCAAAGGGGAAAAGAATATTTGAAACAAGGAAGCAGCGAAGGAGAGAAGAACATGCGATACTCAAAACAGCGTGAACTGGTGCTGCAGAAAGTGGAGCAGTTGTGCGACCACCCCACTGCGGAAGAAATTTACGATGAAGCCATTAAGGAGTGCCCGGGCCTGAGCCTTGGTACAGTATACCGCAACCTGAACAGTCTTGTGGATGCCGGGCGGGTGCGCCGGGTGTGCATCCCGGGCAAGGCGGACCGCTTTGACCACACGCTGTGCTGGCACAGCCACATGTACTGCACGGTCTGCGGCGGCGTGGTCGATGCGGATGTGGATGGAAAACAGGTGATGAAGCTGGTCAAGAACCAGAAAGGTGCCGTGCAGGACTGTGCCGTGGTGCTGTTCGGCGTCTGTGAGGAGTGCTTGAAGAAACAGGCAGCACAGTAAGGGCAATCCGACGCAAAAAGTTGTGCGTTTCCTCTTGCCCTCTGCAGACAAACAGGGTATACTAAAAAGAGCTTTTCAGAAAATAAAAAGAGAAACCGCGGGGCAGTCTTTCAAAGCGGCCGCGGATAAGGATGGTACGATTGGAATATCTAGCATTTGAACATAACAATGCCGCCGCAGAGCTTGTCCGGCAGGCATACGATACGCCGCCGCTGGCATTTGTCCACAGCTACGGCTGCCAGCAGAATGTCAACGACGGTGAGCGCATCAAGGGTGTGCTGGTGGATATCGGCTACGGCCTGTGTGAGAAACCCGAGGATGCAGACCTCATCCTCTTCAACACCTGCGCGGTACGGGAACACGCCGAGCAGCGGGTGTTCGGCAACGTGGGTGCCCTCAAGGGACTGAAAGAGAAAAAGCCCGGCCTCATCATCGGCCTCTGCGGCTGTATGGCCAACCAGAAACACGTGGTGGAAAAGCTGCGCCAGAGCTACCCCTATGTAGACCTTGTGTTTGGCGTGGATGGCATTGATACGCTGCCCCAGTTGGTGGCCCAGAAGCTGCAAAAGCACAAGCGCGTGCTGCTGGAACCGGCACAGCGCCCGGTCATTGTGGAGAACATCCCCATCCGGCGTGAGAGCGAGTTCCGTGCCTGGCTGCCCATCATGTATGGCTGCGATAATTTCTGCACCTACTGCATTGTGCCCTATGTGCGCGGCCGCGAAAAAAGCCGCAAGCCCGGCGATATCCTTGCGGAATTCAAGGGCCTTGTGGAGGCAGGTTATAAGGAGATCACCCTGCTGGGGCAGAACGTGAACAGCTACGGCAAGGGTCTGGAAGAGAAAATCGATTTCTCCGATCTGCTCAACCTGCTCTGCACGGTGCCGGGTGATTATCACATCCGGTTCATGACCAGCCACCCGAAAGATGCCAGCTTCAAGCTCATTGACACGATTGCGGCACAGCCCAAGATCTGCAAGCACCTGCATCTTCCGGTGCAGTGTGGTTCGGATCGGCTGCTGGTGCAGATGAATCGCCACTATACCATTGAGCATTATCTGGAGCTCATCGAGTATGCCCGCAAAAAGGTGCCCGGCATCACGTTCTCCAGCGACATTATCATCGGTTTCCCTGGTGAGACGGAAGAAGATTTCCAGCAGACGCTGAGCCTCATCCGCAAGGTTGGCTACATGCAGCTGTTCACGTTCATCTATTCCAAGCGCACGGGCACGAAAGCGGCGGAAATGCCGGACCCGACCCCCCGCAAGGAGAAGACGGACCGGATGAGCCGCCTGCTGGCCGTGCAGGACGAGATCGCAATGGCGTTGGTCAAAGCACAGGTCGGGCAGACCGTCCGGGTGCTGGTCGAAGGCTATGGCCGTGCGGAGGGGACTCTCTCCGGCCGCCTGGACAACAACCTGACCGTCGAGTTTGCTGCGGACGACAGCCTCATGGGCAGTTATGCCATGGTGCACCTGACGGGTGCCCGGGCCACTGTTCTGCTGGGTGAGCTGGCCCAATAACGTACATTCCATCATAATTTTAAATAAGGAGATTTTTACAATGGATTGCATTGATCTTTTCAAGCGTGCTGCGATGGCACTTCAGACCGACCCCCGTTACCTGGTTCTCGACCAGGCCCGGAAAGCAAACGATAAGGATGAAGAGCTCCAGAACATGATCGGAGAGTTCAACCTCGCCCGGATGGATCTGAACAATGAGATCGGAAAGAGCGAGCGCAACGATGCCCGCATTGCAGAGCTCAATGAGAAAGTCAACGACCTGTACGGCAAGATCATGGCCGATGAGGGGATGGTGGCTTACAATGAGGCCAAGCGTGATTGCGAAAACCTCGTTAACTACATCGACGCGATCATCAACACTGCTATGAATGGCGGCGACCCCATGACGGTGCAGGAGCCCTCTACATCCTGCACGGGCAGCTGCTCCACCTGCGGCGGCTGCCACTAAGGCGGAACGATAAAACCAGAAACGCGGCTGTGCTTTGCAGGCCGCGTTTTGCTTGCAAAAGGCAGTTTTTGCCCACAAACCGGGCGAGATTGCAGCAGGCAATGCAGAAAACGGGGAGGACGGTGAACGGCCATGGCGGAGCTTTCGCCCATGATGCAGCAATACCTTGAAATCAAAAAGCAGCACAAAGACGAGATTCTTTTTTACCGCATCGGCGATTTTTACGAGATGTTTTTTGACGATGCGCTGACAGCCTCCAAAGAGCTGGACTTGACCCTGACGGGCAAGCAGTGCGGTCTGGAGGAGCGTGCCCCCATGTGCGGCGTGCCATTCCACAGCTATGAGGGCTATGTGGCCCGCCTCATTGCCAAGGGTTACAAAGTCGCCATCTGTGAGCAGGTGGAAGACCCGGCCAAGGCAAAAGGTCTTGTCAAACGTGATATTATCCGGGTGGTTACACCTGGAACGGTCATTGAGAGCAGTATGCTGCAGGACGACCGCAACAACTACATTGCCAGCATCTTCCTCAAAGATGGCGCGGCGGGCCTCTGCTTTGCGGATGTTTCTACCGGTACGGCCCACATCACCGAGCTCAAGCAGAGCAAAATTGCCCCAGCTGTTATTACGGAGCTCTGCCGTTATCACCCGAGCGAAGTACTGATGAACCCGGGGCTGCTGGACTGCCGGGAGATCACAACCTACATCAAGAAAAATATGACCTGCTCCGTGGAACTGGTGGAAGAGGAGCGCTACGCACCGGGTCTTGTCTCCATTGCACTGGAAAATCAGTTTGGCCGTGATTGGGCGGCGCAGACGGGCATTGCCCCGAAAGGTTTGGTTCGCTTTGCCATGGCGGCACTGCTGGAATATCTCCATGATACCCAGATCAAAGGCGTGGAGCGCCTGAAAACCGTCATCAGCTACAATGAGGCACAGTTTATGCGCCTTTCTCCGGTCACCCGGGCAAATCTCGAACTGACGGAGACGCTGCGCGGCCGTGAAAAGCGGGGAACACTGCTTTGGGTGCTGGATAAAACCAGCACTGCCATGGGCAAACGGATGCTCCGCAGTTGGATCGAGCAGCCGTTGGTGTCCAGTGCGGCGATCAACCGCCGCCTGAATGCGGTGGAGAGTCTGGTGCACCAGACGGTGCAGCGTGGCGATCTGATCGAAGAGCTGCACTATATTTCGGACCTGGAGCGCCTGATGACCCGCACGGTCTATGGCTCGGCCACCCCCAAAGAGATTTACGCGATGGCGCAGACCTGTGACCGCCTGCCCAGCCTCAAGCAGCAGGCGGAGAGCTGCAACTGTCCGGAGCTGGCAGAGCTGTCCGCACAAATTGATGCACTGGACGATATCAAGCAGAAAATTTATGCAGCCGTGGACCCGGAAGCCCCCTCGACCCTCAAGGATGGCGGTGTCATTGCCAAGGGCTACCACCCGGAAGTGGACGAGCTGCGTTCCATCCGGGATAATACCAAGGGCGTCCTGGCCCAGCTGGAGACCCGCCTGCGGCAGGAAACCGGTATCCCCAAGCTGAAGATCGGCTATAACCATGTGTTTGGCTACTTTATCGAGGTGAGCAACTCTTATAAGAGCATGGTGCCGGAAACGTATATCCGCAAACAGACCCTCACCAGCGGCGAGCGCTACATCACGCAGGAGCTCAAGGAACTGGAAAGTAAAATTCTGGGCGCCCACGAGCGGTTGATTGCGCTGGAGCACCGGCTGTTCAGTGAGCTGCTGGAAACCATTGGCGGCCAGCTGGACCGCATCCAGCGCACGGCCAATGCAGTGGCAGAGTTGGATGTGCTGGCAGCACTGGCACAGGTAGCGGCTGAAAACAACTACTGCCGCCCTGTTGTAGACGATAGCGATGAGCTGTACATTGTGGAGGGCCGCCACCCGGTGGTGGAACAGGTGCTCAAAGGCAGCCTGTTTGTGCCCAATGATACCACCCTCAATTGCGGGGAAGACCGCTGCCTCATCATTACCGGCCCTAATATGGCAGGTAAATCCACTTACATGCGTCAGAACGCACTGATTGCCCTGATGGCACAGATCGGCTCGTTTGTCCCGGCGGCAGAGTGCCATGTAGGCGTGGTGGATGCTATTTTTACCCGCATTGGTGCCTCGGACGACCTCTCGGCAGGCCAGTCTACCTTTATGGTGGAGATGACCGAGGTGGCTGAAATTTTGAAAAATGCCACTTCCAAGAGCCTTGTGGTGTTGGATGAGATCGGGCGCGGCACTTCCACGTTTGATGGCATGAGCATTGCCCGTGCCGTGGTGGAGCACATCTCCGATCCCGGCAAGGGGCTGGGCTGCAAGACTCTGTTTGCGACCCATTACCATGAGCTGACGGACCTGGAGGGTACCATTGCAGGCGTGAAAAACTATAACATCGCCGTCAAAAAGCGGGGAGAAGATATCACATTCCTGCGCCGCATTGTTCGCGGCCCGGCTGACGACAGCTATGGCATTGAGGTGGCAAAGCTGGCTGGCCTGCCTGGCAGTGTGACCCGCCGGGCCCATGAGGTGCTGCGCGCACTGGAAGCCAGCGCACCCAAGAACAAAGTAGAGCAGATGGATTTTGATGCCCTGCAGGAATATGCCTCGCCTGCGGTGCCCAGCGAGATGATGGAGCAGCTGGAAGCGCTGGATGTGGAAACACTGACGCCGATCGAGGCACTGAATTTCCTGTATGAGCTGAAAAAGACCCTGAAAGGCAGCCTGAACAGCTGACCGGAAGAACGAATCAACGGGTAAAGGAGGGAAAATTCGATGGCAGAAATTCGAGTTTTGGACAAACACACGGCTGAACTGATCGCGGCAGGTGAAGTGGTCGAGCGCCCGGCCTCTGTTGTGAAAGAGCTGCTGGAAAACGCCATTGATGCCGGTTCCACGCAAGTGACCGTCACGATCGAATCGGGAGGCATTCGCCTCATTGAGATCAGCGATAATGGCTCCGGCATTGAAGCGAAATATATCCCCACAGCTTTCATCCGGCACGCAACCAGTAAAATCCGGACCGAAGATGACCTGACCCACATCCATACGCTGGGCTTTCGCGGCGAGGCGCTGGCTTCCATTGCCAGTGTGGCCCGTGTGGAGGTGCTGACCCGGACGGCGGATGCGGAGTGCGCTTCCGTCTACCACATTGAGGGCGGGGAAGAGCAGCCCATGGAGCCGGGTGCCCGCGGTGTGGGTACCACCATCCGGGTACGGGACCTGTTTTATAACACGCCAGCCCGGATGAAGTTCCTGAAAAAAGATTCCAGCGAGGGTACCTTTGTGGCCGATATCGTGGCGCATGTGGCCCTGAGCCACCCGGAAGTCAGCTTCAAATTTGTCCGTGAGGGCAAACTGCAGTACGTCACCCCCGGCGATGGGCAGCTGCGCAGTGCCGCTTACGCGGTTCTGGGCCGGGAATTCAGCCGTGACCTTGTGGAAGTGGATAACCAGGAGGGCGTCTACCGGGTTCGAGGCCTCATCACTCAGCCCAAGAGCTGCAGGGCCAGCCGGAGTATGCAGTATTTTTACATCAATGGCCGCTATGTCCGTAACCGCACCATGATGGCGGGGATGGAAATGGCCTATAAGGGCACCATGATGCAGGGAAAATTTCCTGGAGGAATCTTGCTTCTGGAAATGCCTGCGGATCTTGTGGACGTCAACGTTCACCCGGCGAAGATCGAGGTCCGCTTTGCCCGTGAAAATGATATCTTTGACCTCGTTTACCATGCTGTCAAGCTCTCTCTGAGCCAGCCTGGAACGGGCGAACGGCTTTTCACCTTTGATGAGCCGAAAAACAATGAAAAATCCAAGAACGAAGAATCGAACGATATGATAGAAGAAAATACTGTAAAGAAAAACAACTTTACAGGACTTTCTGCGATTTTATCGGGCCAGGCAGCGCCCGGAACGCTCCCGCATCACACTGCACAGCCTGCAAAACCGGTGGTTCTTTCTATCCAGGCAATGCCGACTGCTTCTGCAGGGCAAACGGCAGCTTTTCAAAAAACAGAAACAGAGCTTTCGGCCAGAGAAACGGGCAAAGAAGAACCGGAACACAGCTGGACAACGGTTGCATCGGATACGCCGCTCCAACAGGGTGTCAGCCTGCACAGCCCAGAACCTGAAGAAGGAACTTCAACAGAAGAACCGGATGCAGAACAGCTGGCGGAGACCCAGCGGGAGGCCCTGAAGCCGCCTACATTCCGTGCGGCCGCTAACGAAGCACAGCTGGATGTGGAGCCGGAGGGCGATGAACAGAATTCCGGTCAGGACCATATGGCGGCTTGGAATCCGGCACCGCTCGCAAAACCGCAGAAGTCGGTTCCCAGCGGCTTTGCGGGCGGCCTGCCAGGCACACCGGAGCAGATGGGGTTTGACGTACAGGACGGCCCGGAGCCGCTGCGGTATGTAGGAGAACTCTTTAAAACTTATATCCTCGCAGAGCGTGGGGATGAGATCTGCATTATTGATAAGCATGCTGCCCACGAGCGCCAGCTGTTTGAAAAGCTGGCCGCCGATTATGGCGATGTCCCCAGTCAGCTGCTGCTGGAACCGGTCGTGGTAGAGCTTTCGGCTGAGGAGAAGACGGCATTGCTCAACAATCTCCCGTTGTTGGAGAGTGCCGGCCTTGAAATTGATGATTTTGGCGGCAACAGCGTGTTCCTCCGCTCTGTCCCTGCTGACGTGGAGCAGAGCAATGCGGAAGACCTGCTGGTGGAACTGGCCGCAAAGCTTGCCAGAGGCAGCCGTGATGCATTGAACGAGAAGACGGAATGGGTGCTGCACTCCATTTCCTGTCGCGCGGCCATCAAGGCGGGGGATAAGACCTCCCCGCAGGAACTGATGGCACTGGCTGAGAAGATCCTCTCGGGTGAAGTGCCGCCGTTCTGCCCCCATGGGCGCCCCTGCGTCCTCAAATTGACCCGGAAGGAGCTGGAAAAGCAGTTTGGCCGCATTGTGTAATGATAAAACCAGACATCCGGTGCTGGCTGTTGTAGGCCCGACCGCCACCGGAAAAACTGCACTGGGCGTCGCATTGGCGGAGCGCTTTGGCGGCGAAGTCATCAGCGCAGACTCCATGCAGATCTATAAAGGGCTGGATGTGGGTACGGCTAAGGTGACGCTGGAAGAGACCCACGGCATCCCGCACCACGGGGTGGATATCCGGACACCGGATCAGTTGTTCAGTGTGGCGGATTTCTGCGCAATGGCCGGAGAGCTGGAACAGGAACTCTTTACCCGGAATACGCTGCCCATTCTGGTGGGCGGTACCGGCCTTTATGTCCAGAGCTTTTTGTATGGAGTCCGCTTTACAAAAGAAAAGGCACCGGACGGCCTGCGGGAACAGCTGGCGGCAGAGCTGGCCGAAAAAGGCCCGGAAGCCATGTACGCCCAATTGCAGGCTGTGGACCCGGAAGCGGCTGCTGCCATCCACCCGAACAATCAGGTGCGGGTGCTGCGGGCCCTGGAACACTACCGTGCGACGGGAAAACGCCTCAGCGAGCAGAAAGCGGAATCTCTCCCCACAGAGCGGCCTTATCGTTCGCTGGTATTGGGACTGGATTTCCCGGAGCGGGCACAGCTTTACCACCGCATTGATCTGCGGGTGGATAAGATGATGGAAAATGGTCTGCTGCCGGAAGCGGAGCTGGTCTACCAGAACCGGGAACGCTTTAAAACGGCGGCACAGGCCATCGGATATAAGGAATTCTTCCCGTACTTTGAGGGGAATGCAGCGCTTGAAGATTGTGTGGAGAAGCTGAAACAGGCCTCCCGCAACTACGCAAAACGCCAGTTGACCTGGTTCCGTCATATGGACGGCGTGGTCTGGCTGGATGCCGCTGCTCCGGATGTGACGGAACAGGCGGTTCGCCTGACCCAAGACTTTTTAGCGAAAGGATGAGCATTATGAGCGATACGCCGGAAACACCTCGTCGCGCCCCCCGTGCGCTGACCGTTCTGGCCGGGATTGCCATTGTATTTCTGCTGCTGGCAGGGCTGTATGTCGGGTACCAGACGATGCACATTCTCTTCCCACCAAATACTTATGAAACGGCTATGCTGGCGACGGTCTCGGATACAGTGGATGCCGAGGGCGTGCTGCTGTTCAATGAGAGCTATGTGGCAGGTGGTGGGACGCTCGGGTATCTGGCAGCCGATGGAGAACGTGTTTCGGCGGGCACCGCTGTGGCAGAAGTTTACAGCGATGCTTCCCAGGCGGCGCTCCGCCAGCAGCTCACCCAGCTGGGCGACCAGATCGACCTGCTGCAAAAATCGCAGAATGCTTCCGCAACCCAGCTGGACACCATGCGGAAAGAGCGTTCCTCCGCCCTGTATGACCTGATGGACGCACTGGACAGCGGGGAGTATGATGAAACGGAAAAAGGTACAGAGGAGTATCTGCTGGCGCAAAACAAACTCTGGGTCATCACCGGGGAGGTGACGGATTTCTCGGGGCAGATCGCGGCGCTGGTGGATCAGGAGGCCTCTGTGCAGGCGCAGCTGGGTACGCCAACGCAGATCACAGCCCCGCAGACCGGGTACTTTATCCGCAGCGCGAGCTCGGGCCGCCTCAACGCCGGGGCAGGAGACATTCTGGCCCTGAGCGCCACAGACCTGAAAGCCTATATAGAGTCAGAGCCGGAAACGGCACTGGATGGTTGTGTGGGCAAGATCGTCTCGGGCTTTTCCTGGCAGTATGCAGGGGTCTGCTCCGCCAAAGAGGGGCAGAAACTGCTGGGTCAGGATGGCAAACCGCTGAAAAAATCGGTGCAGATCCGTTTCCCCGGCCAGGTGGAGACGCCGCTGAAAGCTTCTGTTACCGAAGTGAGCATCGACGAGGAAAGCGGCCTGACCCGTTTTGTGATCACCTGCGAGGTCATCAATGGAGACGTGCTGCGGCTGAACAAGGCCAATGCGCAGATCATTGTGGGGAAGAGCACCGGGCTTCTGGTCCCGGCTGCGGCAGTCCATTATTTAAAAGAAGATGGCTCTGAGGCCGAGACGCAGGGCGAAAATTATATCCCTGGTGTGTATGTCAAGTACGGCAACCTGGCCCGTTTCTGCAAAATTGATCCGGTGGACGATGCACACCCGCTGGTAACCGAGGGAGATCATATCCTCGTTTTGCCCAGTGGAACCGCCAATTCGGTCAGTCAGGTCCGTCTTTATGACGAGATTATCGTCTCCGGACAAAATTTGTATGATGGAAAGCTTTTGTAGTTATTGACATCTGGTGCAAAAAATCCGATAATAGAAAAAGCTATTTGCAACTCTTTTTGCAAAGGTTGCCAGGCAGCGGATGCTGCCCGAATGAAAGGAGCAAGTTCTATGTCTTTAGTGGATAGCCTGAAAAAGGGACTTTTCGGCAGTGAGGACGACTACGACGACCAGTACATGGACGACGGCCCTCAGATGGTAAACAATAACAACGGTGTCGGCATTGAGGACGATGAGGAGGGCGACGTAGACGCTGCCCCCAAGAAGAATGGCAAGGTGGTCAACATCCATGCCACCACCCAGCTCAAGGTCGTTCTGGTCAAGCCCGAGCGCTTTGAGGATGCAAGCACCATTGCGGACCACCTGAACAACAAGCGCACGGTCGTGCTCAACCTGGAGTCTACCAACAAAGAGGTCTCCCGCCGTCTGGTGGATTTTCTCTCCGGCGTAGCCTATGCAAACAACGGCCAGATCAAGCGCGTTGCAAACAGCACTTTCATCATTACTCCCTACAATGTTGATATTATGGGAGACCTGCTGGACGAGCTGGAGAACAATGGCGCGTTCTATTGATCCTGCCCCCAAAGCGGTGCGGGGTTTTGTGCCCGCCCGCAATGATGAAGAACGGTATCTGATGCGGCACATTGAGGACTTGGCCCGCACGGCTTCCTCACGCGGCATTGCCCGGTACTCCGGCTTTTTGAGCGACCGGGAGCAGCAGCTGGCGCAGGCCGCGCTCAACCGCACCGACATGCCGGAGGACGAGATTCGTTTTGACGGCGGGTGGCCCGGGGCGGAACGCAAACTGCTCTGCCTGGAACCTGTGGACAGTTACCCTGCGAGCCCATTGTGTTGTGTGCGGCTGCAGTGCCGGGCTCTGCCCGGTGCGCAGCTGCCGGTGCACAAGGATTATCTTGGCAGCCTGATGGGTCTGGAGCTGCGCCGGGAGGCGCTGGGAGACATCGTTCTCCCGGAAGACCAGCTGGGGGTGGCCTATGTGTTTGCGCTGGAGCCTGCTGCAGAGCTGATCTGTCAGGAACTGCGTCAGGCGGGCCACACCGACCTGACGGCAGAAATGCAGCCGCTGGAAACGCTTCCGGCGTTCCCGCAGGCAGAGCGGCCCCGCCAGACGGCGACAGTCTCTTCCCTGCGGCTGGACGCGGTGCTCGCTGCCATGCTGCGGTGCAGCCGTGGAATGGCGGCAGAGCTGGTCACGGCCGGACGGGTGGAGATCAACCATCTGCCTGCCGAGAGTGTCCATGCCCCGGTGTACGAGGACGATGTGTTCACAGTGCGCGGCAAGGGCCGCTTTCAGCTGACGGCATTGCCCGGAAAAAGCAAGAAAGACCGTTTGATCATTGAATATTTCCAGTATTGATGATGAATGAAGATAAGGGAGGAAACCACTATGCTGACCCCGCAGGACGTGCGCTCTGTGCAATTTGAGAAAAACCTCCGCGGCTACCGTACCGAGGAGGTGGACCGTTTTCTGGATAAAGTGGAGGAACAGCTGACTCAGAGCGAAAACGAGGCCGAGGCGCTGCGCAAGCAGATCGCCGACCTGACCGCCGAGAACCAGAAGCTCCGCCAGGAAATGAAAGATTATGAGGCCGACGGCGATATGCTGAAGAGCGCTCTGATCAATGCCCAGCGGATGGGTGAGAATGTCATCCGTGAGGCAAACCAGAAAGCGGAGGAGATCCTGCACCGTGCAAATCTCCGCGGTGATGATGTCATCCGTGATGCCAACGAGCTGCTGCAGAAAGCCAGTGACCGCGCGGACGAGATCATCAACGAGGCAAACGAGAAAAAGCTGGCCGAGGAGCGCGAGTACGACCGGGTGCGCCTGGAAGTGACCCGCTTCAAGTCGGATGTGCTCAACCTTTACCGCAGCCATGTGGAATCGCTGAGCCGTCTGCCCGAGTTCCAGAAAGAAGAAGCTCCGGCAGAAGAGCCGGAGGAGTCCGCAGCGGAAGATGAAGTGGAAGAGACCACTGCTGAGCTGAATGAGAAGCTGGACAATGCCGCGGATGCCAAAGCACCGGAAACTGCTGAGGCGGATGATGCCGCAGAGGATGGCGATGCGGAGAAATCCGAGGATTTCTGGGAAAAAGACGAGAGTCAGCTCAAGCTTGACCCGCCCCCTGCAGATGCAGCCCCCACTGCGCCGGACTACGCCGCGTTTCAGGGCGTAAAGTTCAGCGAGTAAGTGTGCAATAGGAAAAATTTAGAGGAGTGTGTAACCATTGGCAAAGAATAAGTCTCAGTACGACAGTACTTTGAATCTGCCCAAGACCCTGTTTGAGATGCGCGCAGGCCTGCCCAAGAAAGAGCCCGCCATGCTCAAGGACTGGGAAGAGAACGACCTGTACAACAACCTGATGAAGCATAACGAGGGGAAGCCCCAGTTCATCCTGCACGACGGCCCTCCGTACGCAAACGGCAATATCCACATGGGTACTGCCCTGAACAAGATCATCAAGGACATCATTATCCGCGAGAAGAACATGGAGGGCTTCCAGGCTCCTTATGTGCCCGGTTTTGATACTCACGGCCTGCCCATTGAGCTGAAAGCACTGTCTTCTGTCGGCGACAAGAAAAAGGACATCTCCAAGCTGGAGCTGCGCCAGATCTGTGAGAAATTCGCAACCGAACACATCGACATCATGAGCGACCAGTTCAAGCGTCTGGGCGTTATTGGTGACTTTGAGCACCCCTACCTGACTCTGAAGCCTGAGTTTGAGGCACGCCAGATCGAGATTTTTGGTGAGATGGCCAAGAAAGGCTACATTTACAAGGGTCTGAAGCCTGTGTACTGGTGCCCGGACTGCCGCACTGCTCTGGCAGAGGCCGAGATCGAGTACGGTGAGGACGACTGCGATTCCATCTTCGTCCGCTTCCATGTCTCTCAGGACCCCAACGGTGTGCTGGCAAAGTACGGCATTCCCATGGATAAGACCTACTTTGTGATCTGGACCACCACCACCTGGACCCTGCCCGCCAACGAGGCCATCTGCCTCAACGGCCAGTTTGAGTATTCGTTCGTCAAGATCGGCGACGAGTACCACATCATGGCCACCGAGCTGGTCAAGAGCGTGATGGATGCCTGCCACATCACCGAGTATGAAGTGGTCGGCGAGCCCGTCAGCGGTGCTGAGTTCGAGCTCATGCGCTATAACCACGTCTACCTGCCCAAGGAGGGCTGGGTCATCCTGGGCGACCATGTCACTCTGGAGAGCGGCTCTGGCTGTGTCCACACCGCCGGCGGCCACGGCGTCGATGACTTTAACGTCTGCCAGAAGTACCCCCAGGTGCCCATCACCGTCCCCGTGGACGATGGCGGCTATCTGACCGAGCTGGCCGGCAAGTATGCAGGCCAGCGCGTCTGGGCAGCCAACAAGACCATCCTGGCTGATCTGACCGCCTCCGGTGCTGTTATGGGTCAGGTGCACATCAAGCATCAGTACCCGCACTGCTGGCGCTGCCACAACCCCATCATCTTCCGTGCTACCGAGCAGTGGTTCTGCTCTATCTCCAAGTTCCGTGAGGATGTCTACAAGGCCATCGACACCGTGACCTGGATGCCGGATTGGGGCCATGACCGCATGAAAGGCATGGTACGTGACCGCAACGACTGGTGCATTAGCCGTCAGCGTACCTGGGGTGTGCCCATCCCCGCATTCTATTGCAAGAAGTGCGGCACCTACCACATCACCGATGCCACCATCAAGGCAGTCAGCGACCTGTTCCGCAAGGAGGGCTCGGACGCCTGGTATAAGTACGACGCCGAGCAAATCATCCCCGCAGGCGAGGTCTGTGAGAAGTGCGGCGCTTCCGAGTGGACCAAGGACACCGACATCATGGATGTCTGGTTCGATTCCGGTTCTACCCATGCAGCTGTTTTGGAAGAGCGCCCCGAGCTGCATTTCCCCGCTGACATGTATATGGAGGGCGGCGATCAGTTCCGCGGCTGGTTCCAGTCCAGCCTGCTGACCAGCGTGGCAAGCAAGGGTTGTGCACCGTATAAGTCTGTTCTGTGCCACGGCTGGGTCGTGGATGAGCAGGGCAAGCAGATGCACAAGAGCGCTGGTAATGGCGTGGAGCCCAGCGAGATCATTAAGGACTACGGTGCGGATATCATCCGCCTGTGGGTCGCTTCTTCTGATTACACTGTCGATGTCCGCGCCGGTAAGAATATCTTCAAGCAGCTGAGCGAGGCTTACCGTAAAATCCGCAACACCGCCCGCTTTATCCTGGGCAATCTGGATGGCTTTGACCCCAACACCGATTGTGTGGCAGACGACCAGCTGCAGGAGATCGACCGCTGGGCACTGGCTGCTCTGGATGACCTGATCGTTAGCACCAATGCAGGCTATGCCGTGTATGATTTCAACAAAGTCTATCACGCTGTGTACAACTTCTGCGTCGTGGCAATGTCCAACTTCTATCTGGATGTGACGAAAGATCGTCTGTACTGCACCAACGGTGTGGCTCGTCAGGCTGCTCAGACGGCCATGTACAAGATCCTCGTGGCTCTGGACAAGATCATTGCTCCTATCCTGTGCTTCACCAGCCAGGAGATCTGGGACTTCCTGCCCAAGACCGAGGGGATGAACAAGTACGTTGTCTTTGAGGATATGCCCAAGGCTGGTCAGTATGCGGCCGATGAGGCATTCAAGGCCAAGTGGGCACAGCTCATCGCCGTGCGTGATGAGGTCAAGAAAGTGCTGGAGCAGGCCCGTGCCGAGAAGACCATTGGTGCTTCTCTGGAGGCTGCTGTCACCCTGTACTGCAACGATGCCGTCTACGACCTGCTGAACAGCATCCCCATGGACGAGCTGGCTGACCTGATGATCGTTTCCCATGTGGAGCTGGTCAAGGGTGAGGGCGGTTCTGCCTCTGCCGTTGAGGGTCTTGGCGTTGCTGCTGCTCACGCTGTTGGCGAGAAGTGCGAGCGCTGCTGGAAGTACTCTGATACCATCGGTAGCCACTCTGCTCATCCCACCCTGTGCGCACGCTGCGCCAGCGTTGTGGAAGCATAATTTTCCAAACCAGAAACAAACTTGTTTTTGAGGGCGGCGCTCCCGGCTCGAAAGGGAGCGCCGTTTTTTAGTAAAAATCGCGGGCGGCTTTTACAAAGGGCTGCCCATGGGAGAAAACTATGGCGTTTGTCATTTTTAATCTGCTCTGCGTGGCCGCACTGGTCGGGGCCGACCAGGCCATCAAGTTCTGGGCGGTACAGGTTTTGGAACCGGTAGGCTCCATGCCGCTCATTCCGCATGTGGTGGAGCTGCGCTTTGTGCTCAACCAGGGCATGGCGTTCAGCCTGCTCAGCGGCAAGCAGCTGTTTCTCATTCTTGCCACCAGTGCAGCACTGCTTTTGGTGGCTTACTGGCTGTTTTTCCGCAGCCGTGGCAAGTACCTGCAGCAGGCGGCCCTCATCCTCGTGTTGGGCGGCGGGATCGGAAACTTGATTGACCGTGTGCTCAACGGTGAGGTGGTGGACTATATCAACGTGCTGTTCATGCGGTTTGCCGTCTTCAATTTTGCGGACATCTGTGTCTGTGTGGGTGTGGCCCTGTGGGTGCTGGTCATCTTCCTGGAAGAAGTCCAGGAGCAAAAGGAGTCCTGACCGATGGAACAGCGTGAGTTTATGGTAGAGGCGGAAGCCGCCGGGCAGCGCATTGACCGCTTTCTGAGCGGTGAGGATACCGGCCTTTCCCGCAGTGCTTTGCAGGCTCTTGTAGCAGAGGGCCATGTGCTCTGCAACGGAAAACAGATCGCCAAAAGCCTCAAGTTGAAAGCAGGCGATACCATTTTGCTGGAAATCCCGGATGCAAAGCCCATTGAGGCAGTGCCGCAGGATATCCCGCTGGATATCGTCTATGAAGACGAGCACCTGTTGGTGGTCAATAAGCCCAAAGGAATGGTCGTTCACCCAGCCCCCGGCAACCCGGACGGGACACTGGTCAACGCCCTGCTGTGGCACTGCAAGGGCAGTCTTTCCGGCATTGGCGGTGAGATTCGGCCCGGCATCGTCCACCGCATTGATAAGGACACCAGCGGCCTGCTTGTGGTGGCCAAAGACGATGCCACGCACATCGGCCTCTCGCAGCAGATGGCGGTCCACAGTGTGGAACGAGCCTACAATACCATTGTTTACGGCGGCTTTGCACAGGACGAAGGCTTTGTGGAAACGAACCTTGGCCGCAGCAAGACGGATCGCAAAAAAATGGCGGTTTACCCGGCCAGTGAGCCTCACACCAAGTATGCCTACACGGGCTATCGGGTATTGGAGCGCTTTGGTGAGTTTACCATGCTGGAGTGCCGCCTGAAAACCGGCCGAACCCATCAGATTCGTGTGCACATGGCCTCCATCCATCATCCGGTGGCAGGCGACCCGGTCTATGGGCCGCACAACTGCATCACCAGCCTCCATGGCCAGTGCCTGCATGCCAAAACGCTGGGCTTTATTCACCCCATTACCGGGGAGCAGCTGCGGTTTGACTCTGAGCTGCCGGAATACTTTACCCATTTTATTGCAACGCTCAGGAGGGGAAAGCATGAATAACACGTTAAAGATATCCCTCGTGCTCTGTGACCTCGACCATCTTCTGTTGGGAACAGACGGCAACCTGCCCCAGGTGCTCCGGGATGTAATGCAGCTGTTCAGCAGCCGCGGCGGTCGGCTGACGGTCTTTTCGCAGCGCTCGCCCAAGGCGGTACGCACCATTCTGGGCAGTGTGCGCCTGGCTGCACCGGCACTGGTCTGCGGTGGTACACTGGCCTACCAGTTTGCCACGGGCACCGGGCAGCCACTGTGCAGCTTTGCCGGACGGGAAGAAGCCGTGTTGCAGAAGCTGCCCTCAGCCGTGGGCCTTGGCATCGCACTGCAGATGACAGACGGTTCTACCCGTGTGCTGCGGATGAGCGAGGCGCTGGAAGCTCACCTGCGGCAGGAGTGGACGCCCTATGTCCTCAGCAGTGCTGCCGATGTGCGGGGCGAGGATGTGCTGCGCATCCTGCTCTATCAGGACAAAAAGCAGATGCCGCTGGTTCCTTTGCTGGATAAGGCACTGGGGGAGGCAGCCGATTCTCTGCTGGCGGAGCGTGTCGCACCGGATCTGCTGGTGTTGACTCCGGGTGCTGTTTCGGGGACGGCAATGTTCAATGCGGTCTGCCCGCCTGCTGGCTGTGCAGCTGAGGAATTGACCGTCGTAGCCAACTGCACCCAGATGCTGGAGCTGATGCGTCTGGCGGGCCACAGTGTGGTCCCGGCTGACGCTGCGGCAGAACTGCGCCTTGCGGCAGCGCAGACGACGCTGACAGACCATGATACGGGTGCGGCAGCAGAATATCTGTACAATCTTGTGCGCGGCGCAGAGGCAACGGCGTAAAATTCAAGTAAAGTCTCCTGCAAATTTTCTGCAGGGGACTTTCTTTTTTGGGAGGTTTATACTACAATGAAAGAACACACTTCCACACAGAAAGAAAAGCGCTTTGTTTTGCTCACGCTTCTTACCGCTGCAGCCTGTGCTGCACTGGTGTTCTGGTTTGCAGTCCCGCTCAAGGGGTACACAGGGCAAACAGCCAAGCCCGAACCGATGATCCAGGCCGCCCGGGTCGATTTGAATACAGCCGGGCTGGACGCGCTCTGCACTCTGCCCGGCATCGGGGAGAAAAAGGCGCGGGCGATTCTGGACTACCGGCGGCAGAACGGTGCATTCCGGCATGTGGAAGATGCGGTCTATGTTCCGGGGATTACCTCCCGGATCGTGGAGTCCTGGCAAAACCTTGCATATGTTAGTTGATAACGGCAGCCGCCGCTGCTGGAGAAAAGGGGAAACAACATGAATGAGGAGAACATCTTTATCAACCGGGAACTGAGCTGGTTGGATTTTAACCGCCGGGTCCTGGTCCTTGGCAAGGACAAAAATGTCCCGCTGGCCGAGCAGGTAAAGTTTTTGGCCATTTACGGCTCCAACCTGGATGAGTTTTTCATGGTGCGCGTCGGCTCTCTGCAGGAGCGGGCCAACCTGATGCGAGGCAAAAAGGAAAAGCGAGAAAACAAGACAAATATGACCTCCGAGGAGCAACTGACGGCCATTATGCCCAAAACGGCCCAGCTGCAGGAAGACTGCGATAAATACTATGCCCGTGCACTGGAAAATCTGACGGCCTACGGCTACCAGAAAGTGGATTTTGACCACCTGAGCAAGGAAGAAGAGCATTTCTGGAAAAAGTATTTCCAGAGCGAGCTGTTTCCGATTTTGAGCCCGCAGGTGGTCGATAACCGCCACCCGTTCCCATTCCTGCGCAACAAAGAAATCTATCTGGGCGTTCTGCTCAAGGAGAAGCACTCCAATGAGCAGAGCCTTGGCATCGTGCCCATTTCCAGCCAGATGGAGCGGATGCACATTGTTAAGAAAGATGGCCGGACTCTGTTTGCTCTGGTGGAAGAGCTGGTGCTGCATTACGCCTCCATGATCTTCGGCAAGGAAACCATTCAGGAAAAATGCCTTTTCCGTGTGACTCGCAATGCGGATATCGACGTCAAAGAGGGCATGATGGACCATGACATTGATTATCGCGAGATCATGGCCGACCTGCTCAAGCGCCGCCGCAAACTGGCCGCTGTCCGCCTGCAGGTCACGCCGACGGCCCCGCAGGAAGTGGCGCGTATTCTCTGCAGCCGTCTGGAACTGAGCCACAAGCGGGTGTTTGCGCAGAACAGCCCTCTGGATCTGAGTTTCTTTTATAAGCTGACTTCCCGCATGGAAGCCGATGGCCACCCGGAGCTGTTCTACCCGGCGGCCCGTCCCATGCTTCCGCCGCCGGAATATGACCTGGCTGCAGAAGTGGAAAAGCACGATGTGCTCCTCAGCTATCCGTATCAGTCTATCCGGCCTTTTATTACCATGCTGAAAAAAGCGGCGCAGGACCCGGAGGTCATTTCCATCAAGATGACGCTCTACCGGATGGCGCGGGAATCGCAGATCGTGCAGGCGCTGATGGAAGCCGCCGAAAACGGCAAGGAAGTGGTTGCTCTTGTGGAGCTGCGTGCCCGCTTTGACGAGCAGAACAATATCGACTGGTCCAAGCAGCTGGAAGAGGCAGGCTGTACCGTCATTTATGGCTTTGATGATTACAAGGTCCACTCCAAGCTGACCCTCATTACCAAAAAGAATCAGGATGGCTATGCCTACATCACCCAGATCGGCACTGGGAACTACAACGAAAAAACCAGTGAACTCTATACGGATTACTCGTTCATTACGGCAGACCCGGAGATCGGTGAAGAAGCCTCCAATGTCTTCCAGAATCTTGCCGTTCAGAAGCTGACCGAAACCAGCGAAAAGATGCTTGTGGCCCCGCTGCGGTTCAAGAGCGTGTTGCTGGACGAGATGGATCATGTCATCACCGCAGCACGGCTGGGCCGTCCGGCGTCGATGATCCTGAAAAACAACTCCATCTCGGACCGCGATATCATTCTCAAGTTGCAGGAAGCCAGCTGCGCCGGTGTCCGCATTGATATGATCGTCCGTGGGATCTGCTGTGTCCGAGCAGAGGTGCCTGGCAAGACCGAAAACCTGCACATCCGCAGTCTGGTGGGCCGATATCTGGAGCATGGCCGCATTTACAGCTTCTATGATGGACAGAAGACCCGCATTTATATTGCGTCTGGTGATTTTCTCACACGCAACACGGAGTGCCGTGTGGAAGTCGGTGTGCGGATCGAAGACCCTGTTCTGGTGGAAAAACTCAGCAGGATCTTACAGCTGCAGCTTCATGATAATGTCAACGCCCGGGAGATGCGGGCCGATGGCAGTTACCAGAAAGTGAAACCCGCTCCGGGTGAGCCAATCGTCAACGGTCAGATGGGAATGTATGAGCTTCTGAAAGACGATTGGGGGAAAGCTGCACCAGCCCCGAAGAAGACGCCCGCCTCTGCGGAAACATCGAATATCAAAACACACCAGGAGCCTGTGCGCGAGGCACCGGAAGCTGTGTTTACACCGATTGAACCACCGCGGAAAAAAACTGCACCTGCGGCCACAAAGCCAATAGAAGAAATGCCCATTGTGATCACAGAATCCAAACCGAAGAAGCAGGGGCTGCTTTCTCGTATCTTCAGTATCTTTGGAAAATAAGAGAGGATAAACTTTTGCTGAATGCCGCTGGCCGAAAGGGCTGGCGGTATTTTTGTTCTTTCGGCAGGAGGGTGTGCATATCTTTTTCTGATAGCGGGAAGCAACGATGGAGGGAAAAGATGCGGAGAAAATGGATTCGGAATCGCCATTCCGGTTGTCAAGTGGCTGTTTGTTTGTGCATGTTGGTGGCCTGTCTGATGATGGCATGCTGTGTTTCCGCCCGGGCATTGAACACGCCCCCGGCGGGGTGCTCCCTCCGTACAAAAGTCATAAAGGAGCAGTATCAGTTTCCTCTGGGAACGACGGCCTGGCGTATCTCAGAGGAATATGGGTGGCGGGAAGACCCGCTTACCGGAAAAGAAGCATTTCATAAAGGGGTAGACCTTGCCTGTGCCTCCGGAACCATCGTTCTGGCGGGGGCGGACGGCATTGTTGCAGCGGCACGCCACAGCCAGAGTTATGGCAATTACCTGCGCCTTTCTCATGCGAAGGGAGAAGAAACGCTCTATGCTCACATGCAGTATCTTTATGTCCGGACGGGGGAAGTCGTCAAAGCAGGCGAGCCGATTGGGACAGTTGGGCAGACCGGACGGGCCACCGGGGCACATCTCCACCTGGAATGGCTTTGCAACGGCATCCGCTATGACCCAGCCGGGATATTTCATTTCTTATGAAACAACGTTTCCGTATCGGGAAGATTTCTTTTCAGGACCCGCTCATTCTGTGCGGAGCCTTAGCAATTTTGCTTTATTTTGACGCAAGCGGATTTCTGCGCGTTGGGTTGTTGGCAGCAGTTCTCCACGAGATGGGGCACATTATGGCTTATCTTTTTTTGCGCCATCGGTTTCCACACATTGAAGTGACCATGACGGGATTTTGTATGAAGACAAGGAAAGAGCACTTTTCGGCAAACGAGCAGCTTTTACTGGCCGCTGCCGGGCCCTGGGTGAACATTTTGCTGGCGGTTTGGGCTGTTTTCTGCCTTTCCCGGCGGGCTACCATCTGGTGGAGTGCCTTTTTTGCGGCAAATTTGTTGACAGGGGCTTTTAACTTACTGCCCATTCCACCGTTGGATGGCGCGCAAATTTTACGCTGTCTCATGCAGAGTGTCCCCCGCAAATAGCTATATGGAAAAACCGATGGAATGGGGCTGAATATTTTGTGCAATTTTCATAGTTTTCTAAATGAAGTTTTGGTGGTACAATAAGGATGGAGTACGAGAAGATTCTTCAGGAGGAGCCACATGGCAGAAAAAAGCATTGAACTGGATAGCGTGGAGATTGCAGCCGCTGTCTTTGGAAACTGCGACCGAAACATTCGTCTTTTGGAAAAGGAATTCTCCGTTACGGCAGTCTGCCGCGGTACGATGCTTCGCCTTTCGGGCGAGGCAGCCAATGTTGCGGCAGCGACCCGGGCGGTGGAGGGGATGCTGCTCCTGATTGAAAACCATACGCCGCTAGAAGATCAGACCGTTCGCTACTGCCTGAGCCTCGCCCACGATGGGGAGGAGAAGCGGGTCAAGGAGCTGACGGAAGATTTTGTCACCGTTACCGTTAAGGGCCGCCCTATCCGCCCCAAGACGCTTGGACAGAAAGAATACCTGAATGCCATCCGGAAGAATGCCATTACATTCGGCGTTGGCCCGGCGGGTACCGGCAAAACTTATCTGGCTGTTGCCATGGCCGTCAAGGCGTTCAAAGCAAAGGATGTCTCCCGCATCGTGCTGACCCGCCCTGCCGTGGAAGCCGGTGAGAAACTGGGGTTCCTGCCCGGCGATCTGCAGCAAAAGGTAGACCCATACCTCCGCCCGCTGTATGATGGCCTGTTTGATATGCTGGGCGCAGAGACTTATGAACGTCTGGTAGAAAAACAGATCATTGAAGTAGCCCCGCTGGCCTATATGCGCGGCCGGACGCTGGATGATTCGTTCATCATTCTGGATGAGGCACAGAACACCACCCCGGAGCAGATGAAGATGTTTCTGACCCGTATGGGTGTGGGCTCCAAGGTGGTGGTTACCGGCGATGTAACTCAGATCGACCTGCCGGACCGGACCCGCAGCGGCCTTGTGGACGCGCTGCAGGTGCTGAAAGGCGTGGGCGGCATTGCGCAATGTTATTTTACAGAAAAAGATGTCGTGCGCCATCGTCTGGTACAGGAGATCATCAAAGCCTATGAGGCGGCAGCACATCCAGCAAAGCGCTGAGCGTTTGCCTCTCAAAAAAGGCAGCATAAAAAGAAAGGAGAGGACGAGTTATGTCCAATAAAGTTTTAATCACAAATTCTCAAAAAGCAGTCAAGGTGCCCTCTGGCCTCCGAATTTTGATCCGCCGTGCCTGCAACGCCGTGCTGGAGTACGAGCACTTTGATGCCCCGGCAGAGATCAGCGTCACGTTTGTGGACAACGCTGCCATTGCAGAGCTGAACAACCAGTATCGCAACAAGCCCATGCCTACGGATGTTCTCAGCTTCCCTCTGGGCGAGAACGGCGTCTACGATGTGGATGAGAACAACGGCTGCAAGATGCTGGGCGATATCGTCATCAGCATGGAGCGTGCACAGGAGCAGGCAACACTGTACGGCCACCCGCTGCAGCGCGAAGTGGCATTCCTGACGGTACATTCCATGCTGCATCTGCTGGGCTATGACCATGAGAACGGCGGCTTGGAAGCGATGCGGATGCGGGAAAAAGAGGAAGCTGTCCTGACCCAGCTGGGCCTGCCCCGCACCGTCAGCTATACGGAATAATGCAAAATAAGACAGGAGTGCTATTTTGAAAAAGGAAACACCCATCCAGGGACATTATGATACTTCGTCCGTCTTTGTGGCGGTCATTGGCCGCCCCAATGTGGGCAAATCCAGCCTGACCAACTTGCTGGTAGGGGAGAAAGTGGCCATTGTGACCTCTAAGCCCCAGACCACCCGTACCCGCATTACGGGTGTTATCACCCGCGGCCCGCTGCAGTATGTCCTGCTGGATACCCCTGGCGTGCACAAGGCACACAATAAGCTGGGCAAGCGGATGGACAAGACTGCCAGCGATTCCATCGCGGATGTGGATGTGTCCATGATGCTGTTTGAGCCATACGGTGCCCTCAATGAGCCGGAAATGGTGCTGGTGGAGGCGCTGAAAAAGAGCGGCGGCCCTGCCATTGCCGTGATCAATAAGACCGATCTCGTCAAGGCACCGGAAGATCTGGAGGCCCGCAAGGCCGAGTTGAAAGCCCTGGGGGTGTTTGACGATATTTATACGGTCAGCGTCAGGCAGAATGACCACTGTGAGGAGCTGTTTGATGCCCTGAGCCGTTACGCGGTGGAGGGTCCTCACTACTTTGATGACGATGCTTATACGGACATGCCGGAAAAAGAGCTGGTGGCAGAGGTCATCCGCGAGAAAGCGCTGCTGTTTATGCGGGACGAGATCCCGCATGGCATTGCCGTGGTGGTCGAGCGGTTCAAAGAACGCCCGGGTACCGACCTTGTGGACATTGACGTCAATATTTACTGCGAGCGGGAGAGCCACAAGGGCATGGTCATTGGCAAGGGCGGTGCCATGCTGAAAAAAATCGCCAGTGCGGCCCGTGCCGACTGCGAGGAATTTCTTGGCTGCCGGGTCAACCTGCAGTGCTGGGTCAAGGTCAAGGCCGATTGGCGGGACAATGAATTTCTGCTGAACAACTTCGGCTTCAAGCAGAACCCGAACAACCGCTGAGAAAGTTTTGCTTTGGGAGGAGGACCTGCCAATGGAACCCATTGTAACGCCGGGACTTGTCCTCAAAGAGACCCGATACAAAGAATCGGACCGGATCATCACAATTTTAACGCCGGGGCTGGGGGTCATCTCCGCCTCGGCACAGAGCAGCCTGCGGCTGAAAAACAAATTGTTCAGCGCCTGCGGGCTTTTTTGCTACTCAGAATTTGTGCTGCTGCCGGGCCGGAATATGTACACTGTCCGGGAAGCGGAAAGTAAAAACGTTTTCCACGGCATCGCTTCCAGCATTGAGGGAATGAGTCTTGCCATGTATATGGCTGAGATGGCCGCAGCCCTTTCCCCAACGGGAGAAGAAGCGGAAAAAGAGCTGCGGCTGCTGCTCAACTGCCTTTATATGCTCAGCGAGAAAAAAGCAGACCTCCGGGTCATCAAGGCCGTGTTTGAGCTGCGCACCATGAGCGAGTGCGGCTTTTTGCCGCAGCTGGTATATTGCAGGGGCTGCGGCACTTACGACGGCCCGGCCTTTTATCTGGACCCGCAGGAGGGCTGTCTGCTTTGTGCCGCCTGTGCACAGAAAGCAGGGAAGACCTGCAATCTGGATGCCGGGGCATTGTTTGCCCTGCGGCATATCTGCCTTGTGGAAGACAAGAAAATTTTTGCATTTAAAATTTCGGTCGGGAGCCTTGCAAAGCTTGCCATTGCAGCGGAGCAGTATGCCCTGACCCATCTGGACAAACCGTTGAAGAGTTACGACTTTTTAAAATCGGTATTACCATAAACAAAGGAATCTACTATGGAAACAAGCTATTTAAAAACACTGGAGCTTGACAAGATCATTGCACGGGCGGCGGAGGGCTGTGTGTGCAAGGAAGCCCGGGAAAAAATGCTGGAACTGGAGCCCCAGTGTGACCCGGATGAGGTTCGCTATGCATTGGAGCAGACGGATGCGATCAACACCCTGCTCATCAAAAACGGTTCGCCCCGGTTTGGTGGGGTAGAGGGTGTCAGCCAGCTGACCACGCGTGCGGTCAAGGGCGGCGTGCTCTCCATGGGCGAACTGCTGATGGTGGCAGGTGCACTGCGTAATTTCCAGAATCTGAGCAGCTGGTACGGCTCCTCGGACCATGACGCACTGCCGACCGATGACCTGTTCTATGCGCTGGCCCCGGAACCAGGCCTGGAACAGCAGATCTCCAGTGCCATTCTGGCTCCGGATGCGATGGCGGATACGGCTTCCCGCACCTTGAACGAGCTGCGCAAGAAGATCCGTGCAACCGAAAACAGCATCCGTGACCGGCTGGAAAGCATGGTCCGCAACATGGATACTTCTAAATACCTGCAGGAGAGCGTAGTTTCCATGCGCAATGGCCGCTACGTTGTCCCGGTCAAGAGCGAGTACCGCGGCGAGGTCAGCGGCGTTATCCACGATGTTTCGTCCACGGGTGCAACTGTCTTTGTGGAGCCGCAGGCAGTCGTGGAAGCCAACGCCCGCATTTTGCAGTACCGTGCCCAGGAAGCACAGGAAATCGAGCGCATTCTGGTGGCCTTTACGGCCCAGGTGGCGGCCATTGAGCCGCAGTTCCAGTACAGCTATCAGGCAATGTTAGACATTGACGTTCTGCTGGCAAAGGCCCGCCTGGCGCTGGATATGAAAGCCTTTAAACCGGCTGTCCGTACGGATACGTCATTCTCCCTTGTCCGGGCGCGGCACCCGCTCATTGACCCGAAAAAATGTGTCCCGGTGGACATTGCGCTGGGTAAGGAGTATGATTCGCTCATCATTACCGGTCCCAATACGGGCGGTAAGACGGTCACGCTGAAAACAGCAGGCCTTTTGTGTGCCATGGCACAGTGCGGCTTCCTTATCCCGGCTGATGAGCGGAGCGAGGTCTGTGTTTTTGATGAGTTCCTTGTGGACATTGGCGATGAGCAGAGCATTGAGCAGAGCCTTTCTACATTCTCTGGCCACATGAAAAAAATCACCGGCATTCTGGAGCTGGCCATGCCTCACACGCTGGTCCTGCTGGATGAGCTGGGTGCCGGTACAGACCCGGCCGAGGGTGCTGCGTTGGCAGTGGCCATCATTGAAGAGCTGCGCCGCCGTGGCGTGCTCCTGATGGCTACCACCCACTATGCAGAGCTCAAGGTCTTTGCGCTGGAGACGAAAGGCGTTGTCAATGCAAGCTGCGAGTTTGATCTGGAAACGCTGCGCCCCACCTATAAACTGAGCGTTGGCGTGCCGGGCAAATCCAACGCGTTCCTCATCAGTGAAAAGCTGGGCATCCCGGAGCGGGTCATTGAAGCTGCACAGCAGCATCTTTCGGCGGAGGATAAGCGTCTGGATGCCGTTCTGGGCCAGCTGGACGATTTGAAGCTCCAGCTCAAAGAAAGCCAGAATGAGGTGGAGGAGCTGAAAAATGAGGCTGCCCACCAGCTGGACGCCGCCCGCAAAAAACGCGATGAGCTGATCCAGCAGGGCGAAAACGAGCTGGAAGCAGCCCGTGCCAAAGCCCGCAGACTGGCACAGGACGTGGAAAGCAAAGCCTACGCCCTGACCGACGAGCTGCGCCAGATTCAGAAAGATGAGCGGATGAGCACCCAGCAGAAAGCCCAGCGTGCCCGGGAAATCGCTAAAAAAGAATCGGAAAAGCTGCTGGTCGGCTCTGAGGTGGTGCACAATCCTGTCAAGGAGTTTGTGCCGCTGAAAGAGGTCAAGGTAGGGCAGGAAGTCTGTATTGCAGAGCTGAATCAGCTGGCAACCGTGCTGGCGCTGCCGGACAAGAACAGCGATGTGCTGGTCCGTGCCGGTATCATTAAAACGAAAGTGCCGCTCAAGGGTCTGAAGCAGCCGGAAAAATTGGTCAAGGAGGCAAAGCCCCTGACCAAAGCTCAGCAGCGTTACTCGCGCCTGACGGGCGATGCCAACCGCCCCAATGGCCGGGTCGAGCGGGTACAGCGCACCGCAAAAATGGAATGCAATCTGCTGGGCCTGACCGTGGACGAAGCGCTGCCGGAAGTGGATTCGTTCATCGACCGCGCGATTCTGAACGGCCAGACCGTTGTTTATCTGATCCATGGCAACGGTACCGGCGCGCTGCGCACAGCCATCCACAAGCACCTGCGCGGCAACCGGATGGTCAAGAGCTTCCGCCTGGGCCGCTATGGCGAGGGTGAAAGCGGTGTGACTGTAGTAGAGCTCAAGTGACCGGCGATGGCAGGACGTTCAAAACATGCCGCTCCGCGCAGGCGGAAGAAGAACCGCAAGGGCCTTTCCATTGGGACGGTCGTTTCGCTTCTGGTTTGTCTGCTCTGTTTCAGCGCGGCGTTTTTCCTCTGGAAAACAGCACTGGCAGGCCCAAAACGGAACCGTGAGGCAGGGGAGGAAGAAGACTTCCGCCCAGTGGTTGGTGACCCGCCGTACCGGATCGCTGTAGATGCGGGCCATGGAGGATCAGACCCGGGCGCACAGGGCATTGTGACCGAAAGCGAAATGACAGCTCAAACAGCGCAGGATCTGCTGGCATGGCTGGAAGAGGACTCAAACTATATTCCGCTGATATCCCGTGAAAGCTACGATGTAACAGCCAAGCCCAGCGAACGGGCTGCGGCCATCCATGCGCAAAATCCAGACCTGATGTTATCCATTCATGGAAACTCTGCGCCGGAGGGTTCGATTGCTTCCGGATTTGAGTGCTATCCGTCTGTTCCTGGAAGAACCTGGCACAAAGAAAGCTATTACTTTGCCAGACAGCTGGCCGAAAAAATGCAGCAGGCGGGAGCAAAGCTGCGCGGCCATGGCGGCATCCGGTACATTTATTATCAGGGCGAGACGAAACAGCTGGTGGAATCGAACCACACCGAGGTACGGGAAGAACGGAGCTTTACATTGCTGGAAGATGTTGATTGTCCGGCCGTCTTGGCAGAACAGTGCTTTGTGACCAGCGAGGAAGACGTGGCGCAGTTTGGCAGTGAAGCAGGCTGCAAGAAAACTGCACGGGCCTACTATGAAGCAATCTGTGCCTATTTTGATACAGAGCCTTTACCGGAAGCATTTGAAACCCGGCACAACGGATAAATAAAACCAAACATGAGTCCCAGGACAAATTGCTGTACCGCAAAACTGTCGTGGGATTTTTTATTATTGCAAAACGGAAGATGCTGTATTGAATTTATTTTAGAAACACAACCAGACTTTTGAAGCTGAGATACAGAAGAAGAGAGAGGAGTGCCCTATTTTTGTTTGATAAAGTTTCGTATAATGCACGTTATATGAAAATTAGGGGAGTAAAAAATGCCTCTTTTCCGGGTTTTGGGCCTTTCAGGCTCCAGCGTCCAGTTTTCGCCAGTTCAGTCTGCTTGGCGTGCATTTGCGTGTTGTTGTGTTTTACACCTGTTTCATGCGTTTATTTTTATCTGGTTTTATTTTCTCTGGCTGCTGTTCGTGTTTGCGTTTTATTCTTATATTGCAGCTAAATCAAAAAGCGTTCCATCGGCTTGCAGTGGCTTTCCGTTGGAACGCTTTTCGTCTATTTAATACAAGGATTAAATACTTGTATCTTAACTTTAATGCTGCAATTATTTACAACTTATTACGGACACATGATTGCCGGATTTGAGTTTGCTGCTTTGGAAACCGCTTATTTTTCAAGCCGTCCTGGCAAACCCGCTAACATGGTCTTTGTTGGTGTTGGACCATGGGTTCAGTCATTCTCCGGATTATCCAGCATCCCGGAAACATCCACCCTGAAACCGTCCTGCGCGGCTCCGTCAAAGGCTTCCATTGGGCCGGAGGGCATCTCTGCAGAGTCTTCTTCTGGAGGCAAAGTTTCCCTGTTCTCCCCTGTTTTTGCTTCTGTTGTATCCAACGTTTTCTTTTTCGGCTCCACATTGCCGAGCGGATTCTGCTCAATGGCGGCACGCACCTGAAATTCTTGTAGATGCGTGTAAATTTGAGTAGTGCCAACACTGCTATGGCCCAAAAGCTGCTTGAGAGTCAGAATATCCACATTCCCGGTCTGATACATCAGCGTGGCAGCAGTATGGCGCAATTTATGGGTGGAAAAGCCCTTGAGCCCGGCCGCTTTCATGGCTCCGGTGATGAGCTGCTCTACCCTGCGGTTGGAGATGCGTTCTTTGCGCCGCCGGGTGATGAACACGGCACGTTCTTTGGGGCTCAGGCCCTCCATTGTATTGCGCTTGTTTAAATAGAGCTGCAAGGCCTCAATGCAGGCATCATTCAAGTAGATCATCCGCTCTTTATGGCCCTTGCCGAAAAGCCGGATCTGACGCTGTTCCAGATCAATGTCATCCAGATCCATCCCGACAAGCTCGGCCAGACGCATTCCGCAGTTCAAAAATAGAACAGTCATGCAGTAATCCCGCTCCGGGAAATCGCTCTGGGTCTGGGTGCTTTCCAACAGGTCCATGGACTGTTCTGCCGTCAGATATTTGGGCAAAACTTTATCCTGTTTTGGGGGGCGGATGGCTGCTGTGGGGTCCTGTGTGATCTTGTTGACCTGATTGACAAGGTAATCATAGAAGCCGTGCAGACTGGCCAGCCGCCGGGCGGTAGAAGACTTTTTGTTTCCGCATTCCCGGTTTAAAAAATACAGATATTCGTAAATATCTTCTTTGGTCACGCTGGACCAGAAAGTGGTATCCAACCCCTTTGGGTCAATTTCTTTGATCTCAGCGTCTTCCGGGACAAGTGCGCGGCGGCGCTTCATAAAGCGGCTGAAATTGCGCAGATCACAATAATAATTGAATGCCGTATGGGGGCTTTTGCCTGCAATGACTTCCAGATACCGCACATACTCCACGATATCCTGCGAGGCATCATCGAAAGGTTTGTGCTTTTCGGGGTTCTTTTCGTTCAGATAAATGGACATTGGCTTCCTCTTTTATAAGCGGTCAGATTTCAGTGCATGGATGGCATCCGAGATATAAGCGGCACCAACCAGTTTCATGCCGGGATAATCAGCGGCGTTCAGGTGAGGCAGACTGTGCTTTGGGATGACAGCCCGCTCAAAACCGATGCGTTCTGCTTCCCGCAGACGCTGCTCGAGATTTGGAACACTGCGAACCTCACCGCCGAGTCCGACTTCCCCAATGGCAATCAGCTTATCGCTGACCGGGCAGTCCAGCAGAGACGATACCATGCTCAGACAGACAGCCAAATCGCAGGCAGTGTCCCGCAGGGCAATGCCGCCTACGATGTTGATATAAACGTCCAGATTGCCGAAGAAATACCCGGCACGTTTTTCCAGCACGGCGATCAGCAGATTCATGCGGTTATAGTCGTAGCCGCTGCAGGCACGACGCGGAGCCGGAAAATTTGTTTTGGTGGCAAGGGCTTGAATCTCGCTCAGGATGGGGCGGCTGCCCTCCATGGTACATGCTACACAGTTGCCGGAAACGCCCAGCGGACGGCCCTCCAGCAGCATCTGCGAGGGGTTTTCGATCTCTTCCAGCCCCTGCCCGGTCATATCAAACATGCCGAGCTCATTGGTAGAGCCATAACGGTTTTTGGCTGCCCGCAGGATACGGTACGGGAGCATCTTGTCCCCCTCAAAGTAGAGCACGGTATCCACAATGTGCTCCATGACTTTAGGGCCTGCAATGGCACCGTCCTTGTTGACGTGGCCAACGATGAACATGGGAATCTCCTGCTTTTTGGCCACCGCCAGCAGCCGGGCGGCACTCTCTTTTACCTGGCTGACCGTGCCGGAAGAAGAAGAGATATCCATGCAACGCATGGTTTGAATGGAGTCGATGACGACCAATTCCGGCTTTTCTTTCTCGATCAGGCCGCAGATCTCATCCACGTCGTTTTCTGCGGCGAGATAAATATTTTCCTGGGGTACTTTCAGGCGGGCTGCCCGCAGTTTGACTTGGCGCACGGATTCCTCGCCGGTAATATACAGCACGGTGTGCTGGTTGGAGATGGCACCGCAGAGCTGCAGCAGCATGGTGGACTTGCCGACACCCGGCTCACCACTCAGCAGAACCACGCCGCCCAGTACGATACCGCCGCCCAGCACCCGATCAAGCTCTGAAATGCCGGTCAGGATACGGCTTTTCTCTTCCGTTGTGCTGATATCCGCCAGCCGCTTTGCCGTCAGCGAGGTGACCCCCTCCTGCCGGGCAGGTGCGGCGCTTTTTCCACCGGAAAGCCCGGCTTTGGGTGTTTCGGCAACCACATCTTCGTTCATGGTATTCCAGCTGCCGCAGCTGGGGCAGCGCCCCATCCAGCGGGGGCTTGTCTCCCCGCAGTTGGAACAGACATATACCGTTTTCAACTTCGGTTCTTTCATAAGAAAACTCCTGTGATTTCATTCGAGATACTTTGCATTTATCATACCACATTGCGCCGGTGCCCGCAAGGAACCGTTACGGAAATGCGGCCAGCTGACTGCCCAAATAAGCAAGACAGGTAGCGGCTCCGCAGAGCGGAAGCATCGCTGCGGCGGTCAGTGCAAATTGTCCCAATAGCAGCTGGGCATGGGCAGAGGGGCTCCTCCCCCGCCCAAGAGAAAAAGCATGGAGTCTTCCGCTGACTTCCAGCGCGCAGGAGCCAAACCAGCAAAGTGCACCTGCAGCCAGTGCCGCCGGGATGCCGGAAATAAAAAGAAAGAACAACGCCTGCGGAAGTGGTATGCCGGAAAACAGCTGGAATGTCAATAGCCCTGCTCCAGCGCCATACAGCATGGTAAAAAGATAGATGGGCACAGGCCCGATGGCGGATAACCCCAACAGCAACAGAACGCAGAGGACTCCCAAAATCGTAAGCAGTTCGGTGCCGAACAGCTGTGCAATCTGTGAAGCGCTCTGGACAGCAAACAGGCCGCGCCAACAGCGCAGGTAATAGGAAAGCATGTCCATCTCTGCTGTATCCAGAAGCGCCTGCAGAATTCCCGCTGTAAAGGCTCCTGAGAGATAAGAACCCGCAAGAAGTACGCATCCCTGATGAGGTGCAGAACGCTCTCTGTGGGACGCGGGAGCCGTTCTGGAAAGCACTTCTGTTTCTGGAATGTGTGAAACCGTTGTTTCCGGTGTGCTTTGGACGGTAGCGGGCAGCGGTTCTTGTTCCGGAACGGGTGGCAGTGATGGAGGTGGTGTTATGGGGCCTTTTTTGATTGGTTGTATTTCAGGTTCCTGATAAACCCACATAAGGGCTGTCCCTCCTTTGAAAGATAAAAGCAGGTGCACCGAAGCGATGCACCCGATTTTCAGGAAAAGCTCAGACTCTGCGTTTCCGCTCCGAGCGCAGCATCCCGAGGACGCCGCCGATGCAGCCGAACAGCAGCGTGATCCCGAACCGGACCAGCTGCATTTCCTGCAAAGGACTGCCGGAAAGCAGACCGAAGCAAAGCAGCAGAAAAACGAATAGAGCCCCCTGTACTACCCCACAGAGCAGCCCGCGGCTTTTCTGCCAGAAAGCCATCAGCCAGCCGCTGAACAGGCTGCCCGCACTGACCGCACAGGTCGCCATGGGCCAGGCCGCATCCTGCGAAAGGCCCTGCTGTGCCATCAATGCGGCGAGGCCCGCCATACAGGCCCCGGTGACACAGCAGCCTGCGCCAAATGAGACCAGCGCTCGGCTCGCCGGGAATTTTGCCGGAGAATTACCATTGCCAGACATAAAAACGCGCCTCCCTGCACTTACTGTATGCAGAAAGGCGCGTAAAAAATTCTTGCAGGCTGAAAAATTACTTCTTGGAGGAAGCAGCGTTGTCCATGTTCAGCTTCTCGACAGAGCTGATGGCATTCTTGATGAAGCGGATCTTCACACGGTCAGCGCCAGTCTCCAGAACGAACGTGTCGTCCTTGATGGCAACCACGCGGCCGACAATGCCGCCGATGGTAGTGACCTGATCGCCAATTTCCAGAGCAGCACGCATGGCGGCGTCTTTCTTCTCCTGCTTCTTCTGGGGACGATAGATCATGAAATACAGCAGGACGAGCATCAGCGCCAGCGTGAAGAAGAGGCTGATATAGCTTTCGGTGGTAGTGGTCAGAAAATTCATCGGGAAAAATCTCCTCTCAAATTCATATAAGAATATTATATACGTTTATTCGCCCCGTTGCAAGGGGAATTGCTCAAATTCTTGTATCAAGCAGCTTGACATAGCGGTCGTGGAAAGCCGTAAACGTGCCAGCGTCCAGTTCATCGCGGATCCGCTCCATCAGATGGTTGTAGAACCACAGGTTATGCATGACTGCCAGACGCATTCCCAGCAGCTCCTCCGCCTTGAACAGGTGGCGAATATAGGCGCGGGAATAGTTGCGGCAGGCCGGGCAGCCGCAGGTGGGGTCAATGGGGCGCTCATCCCGCTCGTACTTGGCATTTTTGATGTTGATGATGCCGCCCCAGGTGTTCAGGTGGCCGTGGCGGGCATTCCGGCTGGGCATCACGCAGTCAAACAGATCGACACCACGGGCAACCGCCTCAATGATGTTGCCTGGGGTGCCAACGCCCATCAGGTAACGGATCTTATCCTTGGGCATATAGGGCTCTACTTCGCTGATCATCTCGTACATGACCTCGGTGGGCTCACCCACGGCCAGGCCGCCGATGGCATAACCGTCCAGATTCATTTCTGCGATCTGCTTCATATGCTCTACACGCAGGTCCGCATAGGTGCAGCCCTGGTTGATGCCGAACAGAAGCTGGTCAGGATTGGTTGCCTTGCCCTCATGCTTCAGGCGGGCCAGTTCTTTCTGGCAGCGTGCCAGCCAGCGCACGGTGCGCTCACAGCTTGCTTTGGAATAATCGTGCTGGGCTGGGTTCTCCACGCACTCGTCAAAGGCCATGGCAATGGTAGACCCGAGGTTTGCCTGAATCTGCATACTCTCTTCCGGACCCATGAAGATGCGGTGGCCGTCCAGATGAGAGGCGAACGTCACGCCCTCTTCGGTGATCTTCCGGAGCTTGGCCAGGCTGAACACCTGGAATCCGCCGCTGTCGGTCAGGATGGGGCCGTTCCAACGGGTAAACTTGTGCAGGCCGCCCATTTCAGCCACCAGCTTATCGCCCGGGCGGAGATGCAGATGGTAGGTGTTGCAAAGCATTACCTGGGTGCCGATCTCCCGCAGATCCTGTGCAGAGAGGCCGCCCTTGATAGCGCCTGCCGTGGCTACATTCTGGAATGCCGGGGTCTGCACCGTGCCGTGCACGGTTTTGAACTCGCCCCGCCGGGCATTGTGCTCCTGCTTGAGGAGCTTGTAGGTCGTCAAAGAAGGCATAAACGTTTCCTTTCTGTGCACGGAAAACAGCCGTGCTCCCTGTGCCGCATGGTGGGCGGCAGTGTGCAGAAATTATCATCAGCATCGCCCGGGCGATGCTTTGACCCGAAATTTTAAAAATATAAAACGTATTATCGTATAAATGTTAGAGAATCAGCATCGCGTCTCCGAACGAGAAGAAACGGTAACGCTTCTCAACTGCCACTTTATAGGCCGCCATGGTCTTTTCGTAGCCGTACAGCGCGGACACCAGCATGATGAGGGTGCTCTCCGGCAGGTGGAAGTTGGTGATGAGGCCGTCGATGCAGTTGAACTTGACACCCGGATACAGGAAGATGGAGGTGTTGCCGCTGCAGGCTTTGATCTCGCCATACTTGGCGGCAACGGCTTCCAGGGTGCGGCAGCTGGTGGTTCCAACCGCAATGACGCGGTGCCCGGCGGCCTTGGTCTCCCGGATGCGCTGGGCGGTTTCCTCGCTGATGGAGTACCATTCGCTGTGCATCTTGTGGTCCGCGATCTCATCTTCCATCACGGGGCGGAATGTGCCCAGACCCACATGGAGGGTCACTTCAGCAATGCCGACCCCCTTGGCCCGGATGGTGTCCATCAGCTCCGGAGTGAAATGCAGGCCGGCTGTGGGCGCTGCGGCACTGCCAAGCTCCTTGGCATACACCGTCTGGTACTGGCTCTGGTCTTCCAGCTGTTTGGTGATATAGGGCGGCAGCGGCATTTTGCCAAACTCATCCAGTTTTTCATAAAGGGTCTCTGTGTCATAATAGAATGTAACGTACTTGTTGCCATCCTCCATGGTTTCATCCACCACAGCGGTCAGGGTGCCGTCACCAAAGCTGACCTTGGTGCCGGGCTGCATCCGCTTGCCGGGCTTTGCCAGGCACTCCCACTGGTCGCCTTTGACCTGACGGAGGAGCAGCAGCTCACAGACAGCGCCGGTGGGCTGCTTGACGCCAACGATGCGGGCGGGCAGGACCTTGGAATTGTTGACGACGAGCAGGTCGCCCGGCTCCAGATATTCGGGCAGGTCGTGGAAGATCCGGTGCTGGATGCTGTCGTCTTTCTGGCTCAGAACCATCAGCCGTGCAGAGTCACGGGGGTCTGCGGGCTCCTGTGCAATGAGCTCTTTGGGTAAATCATACCAAAAATCTTTTTTTAACATGAATGCATTTGCCTTTCCGATGATTGACACGAATGCCGTATCAATGTTATCATAAAATCTGTATAGACAGTCTTTATTATATTGCATTCGTGTCTGCTTTGCAAGCGGCGCTTGCGTAAATTTATCTTTTTGAAAGGAAAGGTACTGGAAATGGAAAAACAGTATAGAGTGGGTATCGTTGGTGCAACGGGTATGGTCGGTCAGCGTTTTGTTACGCTGCTGGAGAATCACCCCTGGTTCAAACTGACCACGCTGGCCGCTTCCGGCCGCAGTGCAGGCAAAACCTATGAAGATGCAGTTGGTCCCCGCTGGGCTATGACCAGCCCGATGCCGGAGAGCGTGAAGAAGATGGTGGTGCTGGATGCTTCCAACGTGGAAGAAGTCGCCTCTCAGGTCGATTTTATCTTCTGCGCCGTTAACATGCCCAAAGCCGAGATCAAGGCGCTGGAAGAGGCCTATGCCAAGGCAGAGTGCCCGGTGGTCTCCAACAACAGTGCAAACCGCTTTACCCCGGATGTTCCGATGGTCGTGCCGGAGATCAACGCTGACCATATTGAGATCATCCCGGCACAGCGCAAACGTCTGGGTACCAAGCGTGGTTTTATTGCGGTCAAGTCCAACTGCAGTCTGCAGAGCTATGTGCCTGCCCTGCATCCCCTGATGAAAGACTTTGGCGTCAACAAGGCGCTGGTCTGCACCTATCAGGCCATTTCCGGCGCAGGCAAGACCTTTGACCGGATGCCCGAGATCATCGACAATGTCATTCCCTATATCGGTGGTGAGGAAGAGAAGAGTGAGCGCGAGCCGCTGAAGCTGTGGGGCCACATTGAGGGCAATGAGATCGTCAATGCAGAGAAGCCCACCATCACGGCGCAGTGCTTCCGTGTGCCGGTCTCCGATGGCCACACCGCTGCCGTGTTTGTGAGCTTTGATAAAAAGCCCACCAAAGAGCAGATGCTCGAGGCCTGGGCAAATTTCCGCGGCCCCGCACAGGAGCTCAACCTGCCCAGCGCTCCCAAGCAGTTCCTGCACTACTTTGAGGAAGCGGACCGTCCGCAGCCCAAGCTGGACCGCAATACCGAGAACGGTATGGCTGTCTGCATTGGCCGCCTGCGGGAGGACACCCTGTTTGATTACAAGTTTGCCTGCATGAGCCACAACACCCTGCGCGGTGCTGCAGGTGGCGCTGTCCTGCTGGCAGAGCTGCTGGCTGCCAAGGGTTATTTTGACTAATCTGCGCACAATGCGTTGCAAAGGAGTTTTTTAGCATGAAGAATCCTGTCTTTACGGGTGCGGCTGTCGCCATTATCACCCCGATGTATGAGGACGGCAGTGTCAATTTTGACGAGCTGGGCCGTATCATTGAGGATCAGATCGCACGGGGAACGGACGCCGTTGTCATCTGCGGCACCACCGGCGAGTGCTCTACCATGACCGATGAGGAGCAGCTGGCTGCCATCAAATTCACGGTCGATACGGTCAACCACCGCGTCCCCGTCGTGGCAGGTGCAGGTTCCAACGATACCGATCACGGCTGTGCACTGGCGGCAAAATCTGCTGCCTGCGGCGCGGATGCCCTGCTGCTGGTGACCCCGTACTACAACAAGACCAGCCAGGCGGGCCTGGTGGCTCACTTTACCGCCATGGCCGAAGCCGGCGGCATCCCGGTCATCCTGTACAACGTGCCCTCCCGCACGGGCCTGAACATTGCGCCGGAAACGGCTCTGGAGCTGAGCAAGCATCCTCTCATCAACGGCCTGAAAGAGGCTTCCGGCAACATTTCTCAGGTGGCAAAGATCGCGCAGCTCTGCGGCGATGACCTGAACCTCTATTCTGGCAATGATGATCAGGTGGTCCCCCTGCTGTCTCTGGGCGGCAAGGGCGTTATCAGCGTGGTCTCCAACGTCAAGCCGGAGCTGGTACACAACTGCTGCAAGGCATGGTTTGAGGGAGATACGGCAAGGGCCCGCGCCCTGCAGCTGGAAATGCTGCCCCTGTGCGAGGCTCTGTTCTGCGAGGTGAACCCCATCCCGGTCAAGTACGCTATGAATGTACTGGGCTGGAACGCAGGCGAGTGCCGCCTGCCGCTGGTGGAGCCCAGCGATGAGCACAAGACCAAGATCGAGCAGGCTCTGGTGGAAGCCGGTCTGATCAAAGAATAACACACGTTGGCAGATGCCCGGCGAGAGGATTCTTCCGGGCATTTTGCCGTATTCTGCATTGCAGGAAAAAGAGGTAAAAACCATGACGGATATTATCATTCAGGGGATTGGCGGCCGGATGGGCCATGTGCTGTGCGACCTGATCGCCCAGAGGGAGGACTGCCGCGTCATTGCCGGCATTGATGTGAAAGACGGCGAGCAGAACGGCATTCCCGTGTATGACAGTCTGGACAAGCTGGAGGGCAAGGGCGATGTCATCATCGATTTCAGCTCCCCTGCTGCCGTGGAAAAGGCCCTGCCCTACTGTGAGGCTCACAAGCTGCCCATCGTGGTCTGCACCACGGGCCTTTCCGAAGAGCTGCAGCTCAAGGTGGTGCAGCTGTCCCGCAGCATCCCGGTGTTCAAGAGCGCCAACATGTCCATGGGCATCAATGTCCTGTCGGAGCTGTGCAAGCGTGCTTCGGCCATCCTGGGCGTGAATTACGACGTGGAGATCGTGGAACAGCATCACCACAACAAGTTGGATGCCCCCAGCGGCACGGCCCTGATGCTGGCAGACGCGATCAATGAGGAGAACGATGGCGCTTACCACTACGTCTATGACCGTTCCTCTGTGCGCCAGAAGCGTGACCCGAAAGAGATCGGCATCAGCTCGGTGCGCGGCGGCAGCATCGTGGGCGACCACGAGGTACTGTTCTGCGGCCCGGACGAAGTCATCACACTCAAACACACCGCCTATTCCCGCAATATTTTTGCAAATGGAGCCATCAACGCGGCTGTTTATCTTGCGAAAAAGGAGCCGGGGCTGTACAATATGAGTGATATGATCGCGGAAATGTGAGCCAGATGTCACATGTTTCTCCGCTGAGGCCCGCAAGGGCAGAATGGAGGGTTTTCTTATGTACGGTGTTTCCAAAATCAGCATTGAGCCAAGCCTCATGATGATCAGCGTGCAGGATGTCGAGTTCAAAGGCAACAGCCTGGCACGCTATTTGCAGATCTTTGCCGACACAGGCGTTGTGGTGGATATGATCAGTCAGAGCGCTCCCCATGGCACCACGATGGATTTCAGCTTTACGGCATCCAGCAGTGACCTACCGTTGGTGATGAAAGCCATTTCGGCAGCCAATCTGGATAAGGACGCCAAAGCGGCTCCCCTCATCAGCGTGGGCTATTCTAAGCTGAACCTGTTTGGCGAAGAGATGGTCACCAGCTGCGGTGTGGCCGCCCGTGCTCTGAATGCCCTTGCCATGGCAGGCATTGAGGTGCTGCTGATCACCACCAGCGATCTGGATATCTCCCTGCTGGTGCGGGCGGAGAATGAAGATGCCGCCTATGAAGCCCTGAAGAAAGCATACGAGCTGTAACTTCCCGGATCTGCTTCATTAAAAATTTTACAGGCAAAAAGAAAGCCCGGAACGGCTTCTCCGTACACGAGAAAACCGTTCCGGGCTTTTTACGATCAAATCGACAGGCCTTGCGGGGCTTATTACAGCGTCACTTTGTGGTAGACCTTTTTCCCCTTTTTGATGACGATGCCCTTTGCCAGCTGCTCAGCGGTAAAGCTGGCCGTGGGAGCCGAAACTTTTTCGCCATCCACCAGGACGCCTCCCTGGGTGACGAGGCGGCGGGCCTCACCGTTGGAGGCAGCCAGACCGGCCTTGACCATCAAGGTCAGGATGCCGATGGAACCATCGTTCAGGTCTGCGTCCGTCAGCTGGGTGGTGGGCATGTGCTCGGTGTCAGCCTCGCCGCTGAACAGAGCACGGGCGGCGTTCTGGGCCTTGACAGCCTCTTCCTCACCGTGGACCATCTTGGTCAGCTCATAGGCCAGGATCTCCTTGGCCTCATTCAGGCGCTCGTCTTTCCAGGTGCTCATCTCGTCGATCTGCTCCAGAGGCAGGAACGTCAGCATCCGGATGCACTTCATGACATCGGCATCGCCGACATTGCGCCAGTACTGGTAGAACTCGAACGGGCTGGTCTTGTTGGGGTCGAGCCAGACAGCGTTGCCCGCGGTCTTGCCCATCTTCTTGCCCTGAGAATCGGTCAGCAGGGTGATGGTCATAGCGTAGGCATCCTTCCCCAGCTTACGGCGGATCAGCTCCGTACCGCCCAGCATATTGCTCCACTGATCGTCGCCGCCAAACTGCATATTGCAGCCGTAGTGCTGGAACATGTAGTAGAAGTCGTAGCTCTGCATGATCATGTAGTTGAACTCGAGGAACGACAGGCCTTTCTCCATGCGCTGTTTGTAGCACTCGGCACGGAGCATGTTGTTAACGGAGAAGCAGGCACCCACTTCACGCAGCAGCTCCACGTAGTTCAGGTTCAGCAGCCAGTCGGCGTTGTTCAGCATCAGAGCCTTGCCCTCAGAGAAGTCAATGAAATGTTCCATCTGCTTTTTGAAGCAGGCAGCATTGTGGGCAATGTCCTCCTTGGTGAGCATTTTGCGCATGTCGGTACGGCCGGAGGGGTCGCCGATCATGGTGGTGCCGCCGCCAATCAGGGCGATGGGGCGGTTGCCGGCCATCTGCAGCCGCTTCATCAGGGTCAGGGCCATAAAATGGCCGGCGGTCAGGCTGTCAGCGGTGCAGTCAAAGCCGATGTAGAATGTTGCCTTGCCGTTGTTGATGAGGTCAATGATCTCTTCGTCGGTGATCTGCGCCACCAGGCCGCGGGCTTTGAGTTCTTCGTACAAAGTCATAGAAAAATCCTCCTGTTTCTGGGGCAGAGGGAAAAGAAAACGCCCTCTGCCAAACGTGAAATTTGGCAGAGGGCGAGAAAAATCGCGGTACCACCTCTGTTTGCCGCTCCCTCACGGAAACGGCCTCACGAGTGCACTCCTCAGAGACGGAGGACACTCCTGCGTTTGTAACGCTCGCACGCGGCACAGCCTACTGGAAAATTCGTTCAGCCTGCAGCTCCGGGAGGTATTTCGCCTGCTGTTCTGCACGCCCCTTGCACCAACCGGGGCCTCTCTGGGCAGAACCGTTCAGGGTACTTATTCCCGTCATCGCTTTTCACAAGGGTTAGTTTATCACACGAAAAGCGGGTTGTCAACGCCCATTCCGGGTCTGTTCCAGCATTTCGCGGGCGTTGGCACGGGAAAGCTCCGTCACATGGTCGCCGGAGATGAGATGCGCCAGTGCATCCACGCGGCCGTCTTCATCCAGCGGATGGATCTCGGTATAGGTCCGCTCATTGGCGATGTTTTTCTGGATCAGCAGGTGGCAGTCCGCCAAAGCTGCGATCTGCGCCGTGTGGGTAATGCACAGAATCTGATGTCCCTCTGCACTCTGGCGCAGTACCTCACCAATGCGGCTGGCTGCTTTGCCCGAAACGCCGCTGTCGATCTCATCGTAAATGACGGTCGGCACAGCGTCTTTGTCTGCCATGGCGTTTTTGATGGCCAGCGTGATGCGGCTCAGCTCACCGCCCGAGGCGATTTTCGCCAGCGGTTTGGGCGCTTCGCCGGGGTTTGTGGAGATATAAAACTCGATGCTGTCCTGCCCGTGGCTGGCCAGAGGCCCGCGGGCGTGGTGCAGAGTCATCCGCACACCGGGCATGTTAAGGAAGTCCAGTGTCCCAGAGATTCGTTTGTTCAGCTCTTCAAAGGCTTTCAGACGGGTCTGCGTCAGTGTCTCTGCCTTTTCCCGAGCCAGAACGTACAGCCGATGCTGCTCTGCCTGCAGATGTTCTACCCGCTCCTGGGAAGACTGGATCAGTTCCAGCTCCTCCCGGGCTTTCTGCCCGAACGCGATGATATCCTCGACCGTATCACCATACTTCCGTTTGAGTTTATAAATGAGATCAATGCGCTGCTCGATCTCATCCAGTTCGGCGTCATTGGTCTCATAGGCGTCCAGACGGCCGATCAGGTCTGCAGCAGCGTCTTTTGCATTGTAGTAAAGGTCCAGCAGCTGTCCGGCACTGGTCGAGAGCTCGCCGTCCAGCTGGGCGGCCGCGTCCACAGCATTGGAGGCCTCCCCCAGCAGATCGACAGCACCCGGTGTCTCATCGTCACCGGAGAGCAGCGCATAGCATTGCGCGATGCGGTCCCGGATGGTAGAAGCATTGGACAGCACCTTGCGGCGGCTTTCCAGCGTCTGCTCTTCCCCGGCGGTCAGCGCGGCATTTTCGATCTCCTGCACCTGATAGCTCAACAGGTCGATACGGCGCTGTTTTTCACTCTCGTCCGTAATCTGAGCGTCCAGTTCCCGCTTGATCTTGACCAGCTCCCGATAAACGGCATAATACTCCTGATACTCGGTACGATTCTGGGCATAGGCGTCCAGAATGCTCTCGTGGTGGGCCGGGTTCAACAGTCCAACGGAATCGTGCTGGCCGTTGATGTTGATGAGCCCGCCGCACAACTCCCGCAGGATCGCTGCGGTGGCAGGCATCCCGTTGATGCGGCAGGTGCTCTTGCCCTCAGCGGTGATCTCACGGCTCAGGAGCAGTGCTTCCGAGCGCTCATACCCGGCTTTTTCCAGACTGTCCAGTACAGCAGGCGGAACATTTTCAAATGCCGCCCGGATCACCGCCTTTGCAGCACCGGTACGCACCAGATCTTTGGAGGTACGGTTGCCAAGAATGGCGTTGATGGAATCCATGAGAATGGATTTGCCCGCGCCCGTCTCGCCCGTGAGGACGTTGAGACCTTTTTCAAAATGGACATTGGCCTTTTGGATGACGGCCACATTTTCAATTTGCAGGCTGCTTAACATGCTTTGTTCTCCTGCTCTACCCTTTTCTTGTTAGTGCTGCCCGATGTGGTGGGTCAGCTCATTGCAGATGGTTTTGGCATCCCGTTCGGAACGCGCCACAATGAGGAACGTATCATCACCGGAAAGGGTACCGACAACATTCTTCCACTTGAGCGCGTCAAACACCTCACAGGCAGCATTTGCCATGCCGGAGTAGCATTTTACCAGCACTACATGGCCGGCATAGTCTACCCCCAGCACCGACTCGTGAAAGATCGTTTCAAAGCGGCCCTGCATTTTAGGGTTCAGACTCTCATTGTGGCTGGAAACGTAGCGGTAGCCATCACTGGTGGCTGCTTTGACCAGGCAAAGCTCCCGGATATCCCGGGAGATGGTAGCCTGCGTGACAGCAAAGCCCTCTTCCCGCAGGTGCTCCAGCAATACCTCCTGCCGGCTGATGGGATGCTCCTGAATCAGCCGCAGAATCGTCTGCTGACGCTCGGCTTTCCCTTTGGCGTCTCCGGAAGTGGTTCGGTTCATACGCAATCCCTCTTTCGTTATCGTCTGCTCCGCAGTTTCTGGTCAATGGCCTGGAACTGGTCGGCGTTTCCAAATGTGATGAGCTGTACGATCTGGTTGGACAGGCGGATCTCGGCCGTTGCACCTGCCCGCATAGGGTAGCCGGAGACCCCGTCACAGCTGAGGAAGACCTCATCATCTGCCACCTGCCCGACACAAATGTTGATCTTGCGCTCCTGTGCGAATACCATAGCGGGGCTGGCAAGGCTGTGGGGGCAGATGGGCGTTACCACAATGCCCTTGGTCCGGGAGTCCAGGATAGGCCCACCTGCGGCCAGCGAATAGGCTGTGGAACCTGTGGGCGTGGCCACAATGACACCGTCGCCCCGGTAATGTTCTACCAGAATATCATCGCAGTAAATGCTGAAATCAATAGCCTGCTGCAAACGGCCCTTGGTCACGACAACATCGTTCAGGGCGTGGCCTTTCCAGTTGTCTTCTCCCAGCACCCGCGCATAGAGCAGCATCCGGCTGTCCAGCGAGTACTCGCCCCTGGCAACCGCCGCCAGCTTTGTTTCCATTTCGTCCACCTCACAGGTGGCCAGAAAACCGCAGCGGCCCAGGTTGACGCCGAGGATGGGCTTTTTGTACTCCAGCGTGAGGTTGGCTTCGTGCAGGATGGTGCCATCGCCGCCAATGGTCAGGATGACGTCTGCCTGCTGCAGGCACTCTTTTTCCGGTAGGTAAGAAACGCCCATGGTGTTGCAGCTGGCCTGCAGTTCTTCCCGCATCAGGACATGGGAGCCATGGTTGAGCAGGATCTGCGCGGCACGCACAGCAATGACATCCGCCAACTGTTTGTCAGGGTTCGGGGAGATCATAACGGTCATACGGCGTTTCCTCCTGCCAGTTTATTTGTCCAGCGTGGAATGGCTTGCAGCAACCACCTGCTCGGCCACAGAATCATCCAGAACGCCGGGCTGCTCACTCTTCTGTACAAACATCAAGTACTCAATGTTGCCCTCAGGGCCCTTGACGGGGCTGAAATCCAGCCCGCATACTTTGAACCCGTTGGCGGCTGCGTAGCCCATGGCATTGTGCAGCACTTCGCGGTGGGTAGCCGGGTCACGCACGACACCGTTCTTGCCAACTTTCTCGCGGCCAGCCTCAAACTGAGGCTTGACCAGGCAGACACCCATGGCGTCCGGCGTAGTGATCGCCTGTGCCACCGGGAAAATATGATGCAGCGAGATAAACGAGACATCCACGCTGAAAAACTCAATGGGCTCTTCCAGCATATCAGGGGTAACATTGCGGATGTTCGTCCGCTCCATATTCACCACCCGCTCGTCGGTGCGCAGGCTCCAGGCCAGCTGGCCGTAGCCAACATCCACCGCGTAGACCTTGACCGCACCGTTCTGCAGCATACAATCGGTAAAACCGCCGGTCGAGGCACCAATGTCCATACAGACTTTTCCATTCGGGGTCAGCGGGAAGCACTGCATAGCTTTTTCCAGCTTCAGGCCACCGCGGCTGACATAACCGATATCATGGCCACGCACTTCCACTTTCGCATCTTCTTTGATCATTTCACCGGCTTTGTCCACTTTCTGCTCGTTGACAAAGACAACACCTGCCATGATCATGGCTTTGGCGCGCTCACGGCTCTGGATGAGTCCGTGCTGCACCAGATATTGGTCCAATCGAATTTTCAAACCTTGGCCTCTCCTTTCGCTTCCGGGGCCTGTACGGTCTCCCGCACCGCCTGTGCCAGATGCTCCGCATCCAGCCCGGTTACCTGCTTGATCTGGGGCACCGTGGCATGGGGCAGGCAGAGCTGCTCCACCGCTGTGTGAATGTATCTGCCGTTCCATCCGGCGTGCTGCAGGGCCATTTCCAGATGCTCTCCAATGCCGCCGCAGGCGACGCACTCTTCCGCCATCAGAACAACGTCATACCGCATGATCTCGCGGATGAGCTCTTCCGTAAAGGGGAAGATCTTCACGAGCTTGTAAACATCACAGGGGATGTTTTCCGCACCCAGCAGCTTTGCCGCGTTCAGTACATCCTCCACTTCGTCCGCATAGCTGACCAGAACGATCTTTGCGCCCGGCGCAGTGTAGAGGTGATCGTACTCCTTACCTGAGCAACCATACTGCGCCAATGCCTTGCTCTCACCGCCGCGCGGGTAGCGGATGGCGCGGGGGCCCTGCATCTCATTGCTCAGCAGAATGGGGAGCCAGTATTTGAGCTCTGCATAGTTGGAGGGAGAATAGATGGGCATCCCAACCTGGCTGAGGAATGCCGGGTCATAGATGCCCTGATGCGTCTCACCATCGGCCGGGACAAAACCGGCACGGTCAATGGCGAAGACCACATTCTCTTTCAACAGGTTGACGTCATGAATGATCTGATCGTAGGAACGCTGGAGGAATGTGGAATAAATACACACCACCGGGAGCATTCCCTGGCTGGCCAGACCGGCCGCAAAAGTCACAGCGTGCTGTTCTGCCATGCCAACATCAAAAAAGCGCTTGGGGTGCGTATGGTAGAAGAACTGCAGGCCGGTGCCATATTTCATGGCGGCGGTAATGGCACAGATCTTCTCATTCTCACTTCCCTGCTTATTGAGCAGGTTGCCAAACACGGTCGAGAACGATTCTTTCGGAGCTACCTCCGGGTCCGGGATACTGTGAACCAAATCAAAGGTCGAAACGCCATGGAAGTTGCCGGGGTTTGCCTCTGCCGGGGCGTAGCCCTTGCCCTTTTTGGTCACAACATGGAGGAAATGGGGGCCGGGCTGGCTGCAGATGGCGCGCAGCGCGCGCTCCAGCTCTGCTTCGTTATGGCCGTCAATGGGTCCGAAATAATGGAACCCCATATCCTCAAACATGGTAGAATGGTACATGGCCCGGCGCACCATGCTCTTACCGCCCTGAATGGCGGATTTGAGCGGCGGACCGACCACGGGGACCCCATCCAGAAACGTCCGGACGTTCTCTTTTGCATCAATGTAACGGCTCGTGGTGCGCAGATGGCTGAAATACCGTGCCAGCGCACCAACGTTTTTGGAAATGGACATCTTGTTGTCGTTGAGGACCACCAGCAGGTTGTCCAGCCCGCCAATGTTGTTCATCCCCTCGTAGACCATGCCGCCCGTGAACGAGCCATCGCCAATGACGGCAACCACATGGCCCGGCTCCCCCCGCAGTTTCCTGGCCCAGGCCATGCCAATAGCCAGGGAGAGCGAGGTGTTGCCGTGACCCGCCACAAAGGCGTCATGGACGCTCTCTTTTGGGTTGGGGAAACCGGAAATGCCATCCAGCTGCCGCAGCTTGGCAAAGCCCTCCCGGCGGCCGGTCAGCAGTTTATGGGTATAGCACTGATGACCGACATCAAACACGATCTCGTCTTTCGGCGTTTCCAATACGCGGTGCAATGCAACGGTCAGCTCTACCGCACCGAGGTTGGAGGCGAGATGTCCACCTGTTTTGGAAACATGATCCAGCAGAAATGCCCGGATCTCTTCACACAGCTGATTGACCTGCCCACTCGAAAGCTTTTTCAAATCGCTAGGCTGTGAAATTTTTTCGAGCAAAGGAAAATTCATAGCTCCACGTCCTTCTCATTTTTCTTCCTGAAAATTCTCACACCGGGCTCATCGGGTAAAGGAGCCCTACCGCAACACCGACCAGAACGCCTGCCACCACCTGCAGCGGTGTATGGCCGACCATCTCTTTCAGGTGCATGTTCTGCAAAAACGGCGAATTTTGCTCACTGATGTCGATCCACTGCTCGATCATCTGGTTCAACACCTTGGCCTGCTCGCCGGTCTCATGCCGCACGCCCATGGCGTCGTGCATGGTGATAATGGCGACAACACTTGCAACTGCAAAGATCGAGGAGCCGACTCCCGCGCTGCGTGCCGTTGCGATGACCATTGCACAAACGGTCGCGCTGTGTGCGCTGGGCATACCGCCGTCGCCCCACATCCGCTCCAGCTGAAATTTGCCGAGCAGGATAAAATTGATGATCGTCTTGAGCACCTGGGCTACAAACCAGCCCAGAAGCGATACGGTCAGGATCTCGTTTACCGAGAACAGATCTTTGATCAATTGCATGTTTTGTCCACCTTCTTGTGTATTTCCTCAGCTGCGCCGGACCAGAAGCTCCCTGGCCAGCTCCACCAGGAACGCGCTCTTCTCCCCGAACTCCCGGTGGAGCGAAGCGCAGGTCTCGTTGTTCAATTTCTTGGCCAGCTCCATAGCGCCGTCTGTGCCAAACAGGGTCACAAACGTGGTCTTGCCGTTCTCGCTATCGCTGCCAATGGGCTTGCCCAGCTGCTCCTGTGAGCCGACTACATCCAGCACGTCATCCACGATCTGGAACACCAGACCGATGCCGTACGCATAGTCTTCCAGCTCTTTGCTCTGCTGTTCCGTTGCCTGTGCGGCAGCGGCACCCATCTGGATGGCAGCATTGATGAGCGCACCCGTCTTGTGGCGGTGGATCAGGCGCAGTTGTCCTTCGGTGGCGGCAAGTGCCTCATATTTGAGGTCCAGCTCCTGGCCGTAGACCATGCCGTGGCTGCCAGCCCCCATGCCCAGTGCCTGTGCGGCACGGACACGGATCTCAGCCGAAGCCGGAGCGTGTGCAACGGCGTTGAATGCTTCCGTCAGCAGGACATCGCCGGCCAGCATGGCAGTGGCTTCTCCAAATGCCTTGTGGCAGGAGGGTTTGCCGCGGCGCAGGTCATCGTTGTCCATGCAGGGCAGGTCATCATGGATGAGAGAATAGCAGTGCAGCATCTCGACCGCCGCCGCAAACTGCTCGGCTGCCTCGGCATTGCCATGGAGCATATCGCAGACGGACAGCACCAGTACCGCACGGATGCGCTTGCCGCCGCTCATCAGGCTGTAGCGGGCCGCGCGGCAGACCTCGGATTCCTCCGGCAGGTAGGTATTGCAGGCGGCTTCCAGTGCACGGTTGACCCGGGCAAGATATTCATGATACTGCTTTTCGTAATCCATAGGGACTTCCTCCTTCAATCGTCGGCTGCAGCGGGCTTTGCCGCGCTGCGTTTTGCGTCGATCTCGTCGATCTGCAGAGAGGCTTTTTCCAGCGTCGCTCTGCAATATTCCATCAGTGAGGCCGCTTCCGCGTACAGCTTGACCGATTCGGCCAGTGTGGTATCCTCACTTTGCATCTGGGTTAAAATCGTATCCAGACGGGCCATCCCGTCCTCAAAGGTTTTGGGTGCTCTCATCTTGTTCCTCCACGGAGATGACTGTGCAATGTGCAAGTTTTGCAGCTCCCCGCACAGTGACCGTATCTCCTGCACGCAGAGAATCCGCGGTGCAGAGCTTTTTGTTTTTATCGTAGAGCATGGCATAGCCGCGGGCCAGCACCTGATAAGGGCTCAGGGAGCCAGCCAGGGCCGCGGCGTGGCCGAGCTGCTCTTTTTTGTTACGGAGCTTTTGCTGCATCGCCTGCTGAAGCTGCTCCTGCCGTGCAGCAAGGCTCTGCCGCCGAGCGGTCAGCGGAGTGCGTACCGCTTCCGGCGAAAGCGTCTGCTCCGCCTGCATAAGCTCATTATAGCATATTTTCAGCTGGTTTTGCATTATATTCTGAATATTTTGTTCCAGGTTGTATAATTTGCGCGCCAGTTCCGCCCTGTCTGGTACAGCCAGCTCTGCTGCTGCAGAGGGGGTAGGCGCACGCTGATCTGCAACAAAGTCCAGAATCGTGAAATCGATCTCGTGTCCGATGGCACTGATGAGGGGCGTTTTGCAGCGGTAAGCTGCCCGGGCAATGATCTCCGCGTTGAAGACCCAGAGGTCTTCCCGACTGCCGCCGCCACGGGCCACAATGATGGTGTCCACTTCCCCGCTTTTATCCAGCCGGTCTATGGCGGCAGCAATCTCTTTGGCGGCTTCAAAGCCCTGCACGTTGACCGGGCAGAGCAGCAGCCGCACCGCAGGCCAGCGGCGGGAGATGATGTTGTGGATATCCTGCAGCGCAGCTCCCGTTTTGCTGGTAACGATCCCGATGCATTTGGGGTAAGCAGGCAGCGGCTTTTTGTGCTCTGGAGCAAACAGGCCCTCTTGTTCCAGCTTTGCTTTCAGCTGCTCAAAGGCCAGCTGTGCGGAGCCGATGCCATCCGGAAACATATCGTTGACATAGACCTGAAATGCACCATCCCGCTCATAAAGGGTGGCACGGCAGCGGACGATGACTTTCATTCCCTCTTCCGGGCGGAAGCCAAGCCGCCGTGCGTCCGAGCGGAACATGACCGCTTTCACACTGCTGGCCTCATCCCGGAGGGAAAAATAGCAGTGTCCGCTCCGGGAATTCTGCACAAAATTAGCGATCTCACCTCGCAGAGCCAGATCAAACAAAATGTCGTTTGCATCCAGAAGTGTTTTGACATACTGGTTCAGGGCGGAAACCGAGATCACTTCAGCCATAATCCGGCCTCCCGTGCCGCCAGGATCGAAACTCCAATGGCGTTATCGCTGGAGTACTGTCCCGGCACAAAGTAGACCTTGGGCAGACGCTGCTGCACCCAGGCATGGATGATATCACTGCTCATCACGCCGCCGGCACAGACCACCGGGAGCCCGGGATATTCTTTCTGGGCCGCTTTTGTCATTTTCACAACGGTATCGGCCACGCAGAGCAGGCAGTACTTGCAGACATACTCCGGGCTTTTGCCCTCTTTGAGCAGGGCATTGCACTGATTTTCCAGCCCGGAGAGGCTGCATTGCATCCCTCTGACACTGGATCTTGGCTTGATAGGCTCGGTACAGTTTGCCGCAAGGTGAGAAACTTCCGCACCCGCCGGGAAGCCAAAGCCCAGTTTGACACCCACCCGATCCACAGCCTGTCCGGCATAGAGGTCTGTGCTGGTGCCAAGGGTCTCGATGCGTCGGACTTCATCACAGAGCAGCAGGTCGGTGGTGCCGCCGGAAATATGAAACAGCAGCACTTTCTGGCGGAACAGTTTGTCCCCCTCCGCAGCAAAAAGCGCGGCGGCCGCATGGCCCTGCTGGTGCGTCGTATGGATGAGCGGGATACCCCTGGCCAGCGCAAAGGCCGTGGCCGCGTTGACGCCTGCCAGGAAGCAGGGCATATAACTTCCCTCCACCGGACGCGGTTTCTGGGAGACGCCCACCGCTGCAATTTGGGTCAGATCAAACTCATGACCAAGCTCTTTCAGCATTTCCGGGAGTGCTACCGTGTGGTGGAACAATGCATCACTCTGGCGCAGCCCAAGCTGGCCCTCCTTGACCGGGAGAAACCGCTTCTTTGCGCAAACAACCTCTCCGGCTGTATCAAAAACGGCCAGAGAGGTTGCATAGTTGCTTGTGTCGATTCCAAGTGTGTAACAGCTCACAGCTCTTCAGACTCCATCGCATCGGCAGCATCGAGCCCTTTCTCGCGGGCTACTGCACCCAGCAGACCGTTAACGAACTGGTAGTCCTCGTCTGCGCCGTATTTCTTGGTCAGCTCAACCGCCTCGTTGATGACAACGCCAGGCTTTTTCTCGTCGCCGTACAGCATCTCCGCCAGAGCAAGACGCAGCACGGTCAGGCTGACACGGGGCAGACGCTCCATGGTCCAGTTACGCAGATGGTCACGGATGAGGTCATCCACCTCAGCCGAGTGGCCGTAGTAAGCGCGCAGCAGGCGCTGACCGAACACATCCACAGGATGCTCTTCGTCGCACTCTGCGTGGTTATCGAGTGCTTCTTCCAGAGCGATATCACCAAAGGTCTGAGAAAATGCCAGCAGAAAGGCGTTTTCGCGGGCTTCACGACGGGGCAAAATTTTATCCATAATATTCCTCTCGCAGCAGGGCGTTCCGCGGCCACAGCCGCAGAAGCCCTGCTTTTGTTTTTATTCACATTCTTTGGGGTTGATCAGTCGATTGCGGCATCCTGTGCCGGAGCAAGGCCTGCGATCACAAGGTCTACACGGCTGACGGTGACGTTCGTCATGTTCTGGACGGCTGTTTTGACGTTTTCCTGCACCTTTTCCGCCACGGAGGGGATGCGCGCACCGAATGCGACGACGAGATGCAGGGTGATCTCAGCCGTGCCATCCCGCATTTCTACCGTAACAGGAGACTGCACGTTCGCACGCTCCAAAAAGTCTTTTACTTTCCGGTTCTGGCTGCCGCAGGAAACTTCTGCAACGCCCGCTACTTCCAATGCGGCACAACGCGCAATCTTACCCAGGACTTCGGTCGAAATCTGCAGGCTGCCGCCTCTAAGATCCATATTCTGTAATTCCATTCTATGGTCCTCCATCCAAAATGAGCGCAAGCTCATTCTATTTTGTTTTGGTCTGTGCAGAGAATTCTCCCTGCTATTGAATGCTTACTGTTATTATACCATTCTTTCTGCATTTTCACAACACCTTACTTCACTTCTACCACAGTGATATTCTGGGCGGTCACAGAGCTTTTACTCAAAACGATGTCCCGGATCTGTGCTACCTGCGCGGCGGTCAGAGCGTCGCCGGAGGTCATGACGGTCAGATCAGCCCGACCGGACTGCAAAAAGCACAGGCAGTCCGCGAAGCCTTTGGCTTTGACCAGCGTTTCGATCTCATTTTCCGCATTGAGGTCTTCCAGGTTTCCGGTCAGCTGCCGCGCGTAGGATTTCTTTTCCTCGGCGGAGAGGTTGGAGCTTTTGAGCGTTTTCTGGATGGTATCCAGTGCGGCATCGTGGGCTTTTTCCCGCTTGAGGCGGGCTTCTTCAAAAAATTTGGAGCCGGAGTCGTTTGCCACGCTGACAAGCTGTGCTTCGCCGTAATTCTTGTTGGCACTGGAAACCGCTTCTGATTCCGTCATTAACCCATCCGTGATGGGAGAAGCCGCAGCAGCCTCCGCTTCTGTCTCGACCACAGCGGCTGAAACATTGACCGCATCTTCATTCAGGCTGACTCCGGTGCGGGAATATTGCCAGTTAAGGTAAACTGCTACCACCAGAGCGGCGGCCAATGTAATGGCAGTGGCCTTGCGGGTCGTACTTTTTGCAGTGGCTCTCATGTTCGTTCCTCCTTGCAAATACAAATCGCAAATACAAATCAGTTTCGGGTACGGCGCTGCTCCACACAGACGCGGTTGGACGGAACATCCAGCAGGGCACCTACCAGCTCTGTGATGCGGGAGGCGACCCGGACATCTCCGCCGCCCTCGCAGACGACCGCCACACCGCAGATGGTCGGTAAATAAACAGTTTGTTCCAGTGCGGTCCCGTCGTCCAGCAGCACATGGGTCTGCTGCGTCTGGGTCTGTCCCGAGAGCGTGTCCAAGGCATAAACGGTCTCCTCCCCGCTTTCCAGTGTGAGCATCACAGTGGTCTTTCCTGCTCCCTGTACCTGCTCGATCAGCTCTGTCAGCTGCTGCTCCAGCTGTGTTTTGTAAGTACCCTCCTCCGGAGATACAGCCTGCGGTGCCGCCGGGGCTTTTGCCGGGAACAACTCTGAAAGCAAAATGAGCGCCATGGCGATGCAGCCCAGAACCAATGCAAGCCGTGCACGGTTCTGCTTTTTCAGCAGGGTTTGCAGCCACTTCCTCAGTTCCGAAAGTTCTGGCTTCATGGTGTTTCCTCCCCCGCTGCAGCGATCCGGATCTGTTCCGGCAGCAGCTGAAGCTTTTCCAGCAAAAAGGCACCTGCCTGCTGCCGTTCTTCCGCGGTACAGTTTGCCGGGAGCGTCATTTGTGCGGAACAAATAGCGACAACCGAATCAGTCTCTTTCAGCATCACGGCTACCGAAGCTTCTCTCCCGGTTTTCGTGCACCACTGTTCCGCAAGCGTCTGTTCCAGCTGCGCCTGCGTCTGCGCTAAAATGGCCGTTTCGGGCGATGCAATGGAAACCGGCTCCTGCACTGGAACTAAAAACGCCCGGAGCTGCACATGGGCTTGCGGCACGGTGCGGGCAAACACTACTAGAATATATAGCCCTGCCACGGCTTTTATGCACCGCCGGGCCCAGGTGCTGCCCGCCAGTTGCGTGGTCAGCTCTGCACAGATACAGGCGATACAGAAAATCGCCACGGCCCGTTCCAACGGCTGCATTTACCCACCTCCCGCAAGAAACAAAAATACCGTTCCCATTACAAATAAGCCAAAGAAAAGCGCGGTTGCTGCCGCCATACAACGGACAGCTTCGGCGAAGCAATCCAGTAAGGCCTTACAGCGGGTGTTCCCTGTCAGGCTGCAAAACAGGCTGCATCCGCACAAAAGAGCCAGCTGGAGCATCATGCCGAGATACAGCGGGAAAAATTCCGCCCCAAGAAACGCAATGGCCGCAAGGCCGAGGCCGCTTTTCAAGAGCTGGATTCCTGCGAGAAACGCTTCTGAAACATCGCTTAAAGTCTGTCCTACAATGGGGACGCTCCCGGCCAGAAGCCGGCCTGTGCGGAGCGCGGCACGGTCCAGCTGCAATGCTGTAACCCGCTGCAACCCCAGCAAAAGTGCTAGAAACTTCCCCGCCCAATGAAGTGCCTGGCGCAGCAAAGCGCCTGTACTTTGGCAGAAAGCGGCAAGCCCGTGATCTGTGCTGATGCAGCAGGCCATGCTGAGAGCCAGATAGCATTGCAGCAAGGGCCGGACAAATGTTGTCAGGCACTGCGCCAGAAAGCAGAGGATCGTCAGAAAAAATCCGCTGGCCGCGCTGCCTGCTGCCGTTTCCCCACCCATGGTCAGGACTCCGGCATAGACCGGGAGAAACCCCAGCAAAAAGCCGCGCCACTCTCCCATCTGTGCACAGAGCTGTTCCGCAAGCGTGAGGAGCTTGCTCCAGAGGAGAACACCGCACCCACCTGCCGCGATCAGATCAAGCAGTTCGCCGTTGGTGGTCTCACTTGTCAGAAAAGACAAAAGCGCAGCAAGGAGCAAAAATAACAGCGCATCCGTGCTGCCACGCAGTGTCTCCTGCAAGGCAGCTGCCATGGAACCGTGGAAGAGCTTTTTTAAGGCATCGAGCGGGGCATCCGCAAAATCCGAAATGCTTACCGGGCTTTGTTCGAGGTAAGGCTGCCACTGTTCTGCCCCGGGGATGCCGGATAGAGTTGTTTCGTCCAGAGCCAGTGCCGCCGGGGTAATGATGCAGAGGCTTGTCCAGACCAGAAAAAGGGCAAAAAGAAGCTTTTTGAATCCATATTGTTTCATCCAAGAACACTCCAGATCCGTTGTCCGATCTCTTCCAGCAGCGGCCATGCCGCCGCCAGCACCAAAAGCCGCCCAGCCAGCGAAGCGCACCATGCCAGCGATTCCGCTCCGGCTTCCTCGCAGAGCGTCCGTGCGTAGTCGGTCAGCAGAACGATGCCCGTACAGCGCAGCAGACAGCCGTATGCATCTCCGCCGGCGCGCTGCTCCAACCGGGCAAGCCCGGAAAGAACACTTTGCGCGGCACTCCCGACCCGGGCCAGCAAAATCAGGGCCGCAGCCATGGAAACCAGCAGTGAAAAAGTCGGGGCACTTTTCTGGAACAGTGCGTACAAAACTGCCGCCAGCACGGCAATGGCAAGGCTGGAAAGAGCAAGGCTCATAGTGCAAATAAAGATTTTATGGTGACAAACAATGCGCTGATCTGCTTGACCAGAATGGACAAAACTACCACGAGCCCGGCCAATGTCGTCATCATGGCCTGATCTTCCCGGCCGGAGCGGATCAGCAACTGGTTGAGCACCGCTACGATGATGCCGATGGCCGCAATTTTGAAAATGAGATCAATTTCCATTGCCCGGTTTCCTCCCTGTATTTGAAACGAAGTTTTGCGCTTTAAAAAAGGAGAATGGCTGCCGTAAGTCCAAGAAGTATCCCGAGTTTCGGGGCAAGCATCAGGCGGCTCTGCGCGGCTTTTTCCTGCTGCTGCAAAAAGCTGCGGAAGCGCTCTTGATAAAATGCCAGCCTGCTGCACGCCTGTTCTGCTTCCGTATGGCCAAGGGCGGAAAAACACTCCGCAAAGCAGGCGGCTTCCTGCGGAGAGAAACTCTGCGGTGGAATGGCTGTCTGAATCATTTTGGCGGAGCAGAAGAGTTTGTGCTCACGCTGTAACTTTTTTGCCAGCATGCTCAGGTCAGCCCGGCGGAATGTGATCTCCTGCTCGATCTCCTCCAGGAGCGCAATGGTTTGCCGGAGTGCTTCCAGATGCTCCTGCGTGCGGATGCAGACGGCATCCCCTGCGCACCAGCCGCACACCACCAAAAAGAATGTGCCCACCAGCCGTAAAGCCGTCATAATATCCGCACCGCGGCAACCTGACCCGGATGATCCCGGCCACGAAGCAGCACGGCAGCCTGCAACGCCCCGCAGGCTCGGAACTCCTGCAGCTGTGGGCGGCAGAATGCTTCTTCCCAGCTGGAGGCATGGAGAGTGGCAATAATGGCGGCACCGCTGAACATTCCCTGTTCCAGCGCCCGGACTTCTTCCGTGCCGCCAAGCTCGTCCAGCAGGATAAACTGGGGCGAGAGGGTGCGCAAAGCCATCTGGACAGCCATTGCCTTGGGCAGGCCTGAAATTTCATCAACGGCCATGGTTTTCTGCTCGTAAGGAACGGTGGCTCCCGGGCAGATTTCCCGGCGTTCATCAATGACGCAGACGGTTTTGTCCTGTGCGGCCAGTGCCTGCGCTATGCTGCGCAAAAGGGTGGTTTTGCCACTGTCCGGCTCGCCGATCAAAAGCACCCCCGTCAGCCTTTGTTCCAGCAGGCCGCGCAGTTCTTCTGGTAAGGTGATCCATTTCCGCCGGGCAATGCGGAGGTTGACTGAGTGGAGCTGTTGCAAAACCGCGCCCTGTGTTGGATGCAGAAAAAAGCGTCCGCCAAGACCTGCCCGGCAGCCATTTGGCAGGGTGACATACCCTTGGGCGACTTCTGCCTGATGGGTGTGGACAGAGCCGCCGCAGAGCGTGAGGAAAATCTCATCCATCTGCAACTGGGTCAACACGATTTGCCGGAGCGCCGGGACGCAGGCCGACGTGCAGAGAACGCCGGAAATGGTCATCTGTACCGGACAGCCCACCCGCAGCCGAATCTCATGGACCTGCTCTGCCAGTTCAATCGGGAGTTCTGCCAGCGGCCGGGAAAGCCAGCTGGGCAGAGACTGAATCGCGCGGTAATACTCGTCCATTTTTATTTCCCCTTTCCGGACGGTTTTGGATTTTTAGTCCTCTTGTCCTCACTGTATGGCGGCAGGCTTGCATTTAGAACCGCAACAAAAAAGCAGCCCCACGGTGGAGCACTTTCCACGGTAAGGCTGCTTGCAAGATTTGATTTGAATTTTAATTTTCCAGCATGGCAAGGAATTCCGCTTCTGTCAGGACGGTCACCCCCAGGGATTGCGCCTTGGTCAGTTTGGAACCGGCTGCCGCACCCGCTACGACATAAGAAGTCTTTTTGGAAACAGAGCCGCTGGCCTTGCCGCCGTTCTTCACGATAAGAGCTTCCGCCTCGTTACGGGAAAGAGTTTCCAGTGTGCCGGTGACCACCAGTGTTTTCCCGGCCAGCTTGTCACCCTTGGGTTCCCCTTTCCACTGCATGTTAACGCCCGCGTCGGCCAAGCGGTGGATAAGATCGGTAGTTCCATCCTTGGCGAAGAACTCCACCACGCTCTGAGCCATCACACCGCCAAAGCCGTCGATCTCGCTGATGCTTTCGATGGTGGCTTCCCGGATGGCCTGCATGGAGCCAAAATGCTCCGCCAGCAAAGCAGCGGCCTTATCCCCGATGTTGCGGATGCCAAAGCCAAAGAGGAGCTTGTCCAGATTGTTCTGCTTGGAGCGCTCAATGGCCTGCAGCAGATTGGCGGCACTCTTTTCCTTGAATTTTTCCAGTGTCAGCAGCTGCTCCATCGTCAGAGTGTAAATATCTGCCGCTGAGTGGACAAGACCTTTTTCAACCAATTGGGTGGCAACTGCCGTGCCAAGGCCATCAATATCCATGGCATCACGGGATGCAAAATGAATGAGGTTGCGCAGAGCCTGGGCCGGGCATTCCGGGTTGACACAGCGCAGGGCAGCTTCATCTTCCAGATGAACGACTGGTGCCCCGCAGGAGGGGCAGATCTCCGGCATCTGATAAGGCTCTGCATCCTCTGCATGCCTGGTCACACCGATGACTTCTGGAATGATATCGCCCGCCTTACGCACCTGAATGGTGTCGCCAATGCAGAGGCCAAACTGTTTGATGAAATCCTCGTTGTGCAGAGTGGCGCGGGCAACGGTGGTGCCGGCGAGGAAAACCGGGTCAAAACAGGCGGTGGGCGTCAACACACCGGTGCGGCCAACCGCCACATCAATGCTGCGCAGAACCGTTTCCTTGACCTCCGGCGGGTACTTGAATGCAATGGCCCAGCGCGGGAATTTATTGGTGGAGCCCATCAAATCGCGCTGTGCGAAATTGTTGACCTTGATGACCGCGCCGTCCATATCAAAATCGAGCTTGGAACGATTCTGGCCGATCTGTTCGATCTCCGCGATGGCATCCTCAATATCATGAACGACGTGGTAGCGCGGCGAGACCGGGAGGCCCAGACTCTTGAGGTAATCCAGACTTTCGGCGTGGGTGGTCAGCTCCTTGCCACGAATCTGCTGAACATTGAAGATAAAGATGGAAAGGCCACGGCTCCCGGTGATTTTTGCGTCTTTCTGGCGCAGAGAACCGGCGGCTGCATTCCGCGGGTTTTTGAACGGAGCAGCACCCTGCAGCTCCTGCTCTGCGCAGAGCTTCTGAAATGCTTCGTGGGGCATGTACACCTCACCACGCACCTCCAGAAACTCTGGAGCTCCCTCCAAATGCTTCGGGATGCGGCGGATGGCTTTGACATTGGCCGTTACATCTTCACCGACAACACCATCGCCACGGGTAGAAGCCCGAACCAGCTCGCCGTTTTCATATTCCAGGCTACAGGAAAGACCATCAATTTTGATCTCGACCACATATTCCGGGGTGACACCGGCTTCCTGGACGCGATGGTCAAAGTCGCGCAGTTCGTCATAGGAAAACGCATCCAGCAGGCTTTCCATTTTGACCGCATGGGTCACCTTGGCAAAGCGCCCGCTGGGTGTACCACCCACATGCTGCGTAGGAGAAGCGGGCGTGACCAGCTCCGGATAGGCAGCCTCCAACTCTTTCAGCTCTCGTGTCAGGGCATCGTATTCAAAATCTTCCAGCTCCGGGGCATCCTGATCGTAATAGAGGCGGTTGTTTTTTTCAATGACCGTGCGCAGCTCCTGCACACGCTGCTTTGCCTGTTCCAGTTCCAACATGGTGTCCTTCTCCCTTTGAAAATACTCTCTTTTACCAGTGTATTATACCACAACCGGCCCTCTTTTTCAGCCCCAAGACAGAAGAAAAACGTTCTGCATCGCGGTGCCGATTTTTTGAAGTTGCAGACAAAACTACTCAATTATTGCGTGAAATTGGCATTTCAATACAACCTGTATTTTTCGCGTTCTGGATGTCGGATTTAAGCCCCGGCAGTTGATTTAAAATCAATAACCAAAGAATACAGATTGTTATATTCAAATTATATAGCGATTTATCGATATTATTCTTGATAAAATCAGGCATGGATTTTTGTGCCCATCTTGCAATCGCAGCTTCAAGACAACCAAAAAAAGAACCCCAGAGAGGCTCTGGAGTTCTTCAAGTTCGTATTCTTCTGAATGAAATATCAGATGGAAATGGTATTGCAAACGTCAATCAGCACAGGATCAAGGCTCTTGGTCATTTCGAGAGCTTCATCCACGGGGTAGTCCACGAGGTGCTCACCTTTCATACCGACGATGCGGTTGTATTTGCCCTGTTCCAGCAGGCAGACTGCATGATAACCCATCGCAGAAGCGTTTACACGGTCACGCAGAGTGGGAGAACCGCCGCGCTGGACGTGGCCCAGAATGGTGGCACGGGTGTCGATGCCGGTGCGGGCCTGGATCTCGTTGGCGATCTCCTGCGAGTGGCCAATGCCCTCTGCCACGATGACGATGAAGTGGCGCTTACCGGTGCGCTGGGTCTCCACGATCTTATCCAGAATGTCATGCTGCATGTCGAACTCTTTTTCCGGCAGCAGAACCGCCATAGCGCCGGAAGCAATGGCGACGTTCAGTGCAATGTAACCGGCGTTGCGGCCCATGACCTCGACCACACTGCAGCGATCATGGCTCTGGGTGGTATCGCGCAGCTTGTCGATCATCTCCAGTGCGGTATTCATGGCGGTATCGTAACCGATGGTGTAATCGGTGCAGGCAATGTCGTTGTCGATGGTGCCGGGCAGGCCGATCATCGGGATGCCGCGGTGTGCCAGCTCACGGGCACCACGATAAGAGCCGTCACCACCAATGACGACCAGAGCATCGATGCCGAGCTCGCGGCACTTTGCAGCGCCCTTATCCTGACCCTCTTTGGTCTTGAACTCCAGGCAGCGGGCAGTATACAGGATGGTACCACCTGCCGAGATGATGTTCGAGACACTGCGCAGGTTCATCTCAAAGCACTCGCCGTTCAGCAGGCCGTTGTAGCCACGCTGAATGCCGATCATACGGAAACCCTTGTGCAGGCCGGTACGAACCACGGCGCGAACCGCGGCGTTCATGCCAGGAGCGTCACCGCCACTGGTCAGAACGCCAATCGTCTTGATTTGCTTTTCCATAGAGAGATTCCCTCCAATTTGTTTCTTTCACGCATCATGCCGAGCGACGTCTCCCATTCTGTTGGACGCCGCCCAATGCTTCCTCTTACGATTGCTTGCCTCGTTTATTATATCACAAACCCAGCTTTTTGAAAACTCTTAGCACATCCCGTTTTGTGCATAAAGCGTGCACGGAGATGTCATTTTGTTGCAACATTGCATGCTCCCACCACCCGCTTGAGCTCCTGGAAGAAGAGTGGATGGCCGGAGGTGTACAGGCGGCGGGGAGCGGCCAGCTTCTGCTTGGTATCCTCCAGATAGAAGATGACCGGCATGTCGCCATCAAAGATCTCCAGCAGGTTGATGACCTTGGCGTACTCCGGGCAGGTGCGGGAGGGCAGGCGGATGTAGAGCCGCTGCGTGGCGTCCCGCATGAGGTTTGGTTTATTGGCCTGCGGGTGTTTGGGGTCATAGCCCTCAATGGGCAGGATGCTCTCCGCCATCAGCTTGGCAGGCTCATCTTCCCGCACCGAGAGGCGGCCCTCGATGACGACGACCGCGTTTTCTTTGATGGAGTCCCGGAACGTATCCAGCACCCGCGGGAAAACGATGACTTCCATGGTGCCCGTCAGGTCTTCCACGCTGGTAAACGCCATCATGGTATTGGATTTTGTTGTCATCATCCGGTTTTTGACAATGGTGCAGACGATGCGCACATGGGAGTTATCCAGTACATGAGCATCCTCCCCGGTCAGTGCTTTGATGGCGTGGGAGGCGAACCGCGCCGACTGTTCCCGGTAAGCGTCCAGCGGGTGGCCGGACAGGTACAGGCCGCTGACTTCTTTTTCCTGCTGAAGCAGCTCTGTATGGCTGTACTCCGGAAATGCTTTGATCTCATAGCTGTCGGCATTTTCGCTTCCAGCGGCGTTCAGACCGCTCATAACCGAGAACAGGTCCAGCTGGCCGTCCAAATTGCGCTTGTTGTCACTTTCCACGCTCTTGATAATGCCGTCTACGGCTTCCACCAGACTGTGGCGGTTGACGCCCATGCGGTCGAACGCACCCGCTTTGATGAGGCTCTCCACCGCCCGGCGGTTCAGCTCATTGCCATACATCCGCTTGCAGAAATCGTACAGGCTGGTATAGGGTTTTCCCTGCCGTTTCTCCACGACCTGCTCAATGAGGTTTCGGCCGACATTTTTCACGGCATTCAAGCCAAAGCGAATCTGCCCGTTGGCATCGGCTGTAAAACCGCCGCCCGAGACATTGACATCCGGCGGCAGCACTTTGATGCCCAGCCGGGCGCACTCGCCAGAGTACTCGATGACCTTATCGGTATTGTCCAGCACACTGGTGAGCAAAGCGGCCATAAACTCGCTGGGATAATGGCACTTGAGATACGCGGTCTGGAATGCCACATAGGCATAGCAGGCCGCATGGCTCTTGTTGAATGCGTAGGACGCAAAGCTGGACATCTCATCATAAATTTCGTTGGCCACTTTTTCGGAGATGCCGTTTGCCACGCAGCCGGGGCACTGGTTGCCGGGGTCGGTGCAGCCATGGACGAAATGCTCCCGTTCGGCCTCCATCACGGCGTGCTTCTTTTTACTCATGGCACGGCGGACATTATCTGCCTGGCCGAATGAGAAACCAGCCAGCTCCCGGAAAATCTGCATGACCTGTTCCTGATAGACGATGCAGCCGTTGGTCACATCCAGGATATGCGCCAGCTGGGGCGTTTTATAGCTGATTTTATCCGGTTCATGGCGGTTGCGCAGGTATGTCGGGATGGAATCCATGGGGCCGGGGCGGTACAGACTGATCAGAGCGATGACATCTTCCAGGTTCTGCGGTTGCAGACCCATCAGGACCTGTTTCATGCCCGAAGATTCGAGCTGGAATACACCCTCCGTCTCACCCCGGGAGAGCATCTGGTAGGTCTCCGGGTCATCATAATCCAGCTTTGCGATTGCGAACGTTGGATCCTTTTTCTGAACAGCAAGCTCTGCATCCCGGATGACGGTCAGGGTGCGCAGACCCAGGAAGTCCATCTTTAACAGACCCATCTCTTCAATTTCCGTCATATTGAACTGGGTCACAGGCAGGCCGTCGTTGGTCGCCAGAGGCAGATAGTAGTCTGTCGGCTCCGGGGTGATGACAACACCGGCCGCATGGGTAGAGGCATGGCGGGGCATTCCCTCCACTTTCAAGGCAGTATCGATGAGCTCCGTTACCTGCGGGTCTGTATCGTACATCCGCTTGAGCTCCGGGGAGACTTCCAACGCGCGTTTCAGCGTCATTTTCAGTTCCATCGGGACCTGCTTTGCCACCACGTCCACACTCTGATACGGCATTCCCAGCACACGACCCACGTCACGGATGGCGTTGCGGGCTGCCATCGTGCCGAACGTGACGATCTGGGCCACGTGGTCGGCACCATACTTGCGGTTGACATAGTCAATGACTTCCTGCCGCCGCTCGTAGCAGAAATCCACATCGAAATCGGGCATACTGACGCGCTCCGGGTTCAGGAAACGCTCAAAGATCAGATTGTAACGGATGGGGTCGATATCCGTAATGCCGACGCTGTATGCGGCAATACTGCCCGCGCCGGAACCACGGCCCGGGCCTACCGGGATGCCCTGGCTCTTGGCGTAGTTGACGTAATCCCAGACGATGAGGTAGTAATTGGTATAGCCCATCGTTTTGATGACGCCAATTTCATAGCTCAGGCGGTCCTTGTTGGCCTGCGGGACATCGGGGCCGTAGCGGCGCTCCAGGCCCTCCCAGCAGAGCTTTTCAAAAAAATCCTGGTTGTCCATTCCACCTGGGGCCTTATAATAAGGAATCTTGGTGTGGCCAAAATCAAACTCAAAATTGCACTGATCGGCGATGATCCGCGTATTCGAGCAGGCTTCCGGTACCATGGCAAACAGATCGTACATTTCGTCTGTCGTTTTGACATAGAATTCATCGGTCTGGAACTCCATGCGGTCCGCATCCTGCATGGTCTTGCCCGTCTGGATGCAGAGCAGAATGGCCTGCATCTTGGCGTCTTCCTTGCGCAGATAGTGGGAGTCGTTGGTTGCCACCATGGGAATCCCCGTCTCCCGGGCCAGCTTGATGAGCTGCGGCAGTACGATGTTGTCCTCTTCCAGCCCGTGGTCCTGTAACTCGATGTAGTAGTTGCCGACGCCGAACAGCTCCTGATACCACAGAGCCGAAGATTTGGCGCGCTCATAATCGCCCGCCAGAATCGCCTGCGGGATCTCGCCTGCCAGACAGGCAGAGAGACAGATCAGACCCTCGTGGTACTGCTCCAAAAGCTGTTTGTCCACGCGGGGCTTGGAGTAGAAGCCCTCGACAAAAGCAGCCGACACCATTTTGCAGAGGTTTTTGTAACCGGTCTCGTTCTTGCAGAGCAAAATCAGATGGTTGTTGCCATCAATTTTATTTACCTTATCAAAGCGGGTACGGGTGGCCACATAGACCTCACAGCCGATGATGGGCTTGATGCCCGCCTTTTTTGCAGCCTTGTAAAACTGCACACAGCCGTACATAACGCCGTGGTCGGTGCAGGCAATGGCAGTCTGACCGCACTCTTTTACGCGGTCCATCAGCTGGTCAATGCGGCAGGCACCATCCAGCAGACTGTATTCTGTATGAATATGCAGGTGGACAAAGTCTCTCCCCTGTTTGTTATTCTCGCTCGGTTCCGTCATGCTTTCACCTCCTCGGCTTCCTGTTCCAGACGCTGACGCAGCGTATCGGCCAGCGACTCCAGTTTCTTCATCCGGTGCGAAAGGCCGGATTTGCTGACAGCCGGGTCAAAGCAGGCACAGAGTGCTGTCAACGAAAGATCCGGATAGGCCAGCCGTTTGGCGGCGGCATCCTGCAACACCTCCGGCAATGTTTCCAAGGCGTTCTGCTCTTTCAAAAAGCGGATGGCTTTCAGCGTCTGTGCATTGGCGCGGGCCGTCTTGCTGAGGTTTGCGGTATCGCAGTTGGTGTGGCGGTTGATCTGGTTGCGCACCTGTTTGACCGCTTTTTGCGCTTTGATCTGTGCTGCCGCATTCGCTGCCCCCATAAAGGCCAGAATGCGCTCCACATTGGCGCTGTTCTTGACATAGATGAGGTTCACACCGTTCCGGCGAGTACGATGCGGTGCAAATTCATGCTCCGCCAGCAACGCTTCAAAATCCTTGGCCAGATTGGTGCGGCTGGTCAAAAACTCAATATTATATTCTTTTTGTGGATCGATCACCGTTCCACTGCACAAAAAAGCCGACCCGATGTATGCGCTGACACAGGTCTGGCAGCGTATCAGCTCCGGGTCGATCTGCAAGCTCGTTTCTGAGCCAGTGGTGCCAAAAAGCTCATGCATCCGCGTCACCTGTTCCGGCGCACGGATGCCAAACTCATATACCACCCCGCTGGGGCGGATTTTTTCGGTGATGGTTCCCTGAACACCGCAGCGGGCAAACAACTGCTCTGCCACCTGTGCGGTCAGGGCCTGCTCGGTCTGCAGCACCAGCCCCTTTGCATCAAAATACTTGGCAAAGCAGGCAAAGCCATAGGCCGCCGCGCGAACACAGCAATCCTTTTGCAGGCTGCGCCGCGCGATTTCTTCCCGCGCCTGGGACGCAAAACTCATATTGTTTTATCCTTTTCTGTTCTTTAAAACAAGGGCACAGGCTCAGCGGGCAGAATCCCGATGCTGGGTGCTGGGCTGATAGCCTTTTTCTTCGCAAAATTCCGCGATCTTCCGGGCAAAGGTAATGGAGCGGTGTTTGCCGCCCGTGCAGCCCACCGCGATGGTCAGCTGGCTTTTGCCCTCCTTAACATAGAGCGGCAGGGCGTAATCCAGAAAATTCTCATACCGGTGCAAAAGCTCCTGTGCCTCCGGATGCCCCATAACAAAATCGACGACCTCCTGGTCAAGTCCGGTCTTGTGCTTGAGCTCCGGCACATAGAACGGGTTGGGCAGGCAGCGAACGTCCAGCACAAGGTCTGCTTCCGGCGGGATGCCAAACTTAAAGCCGAAAGACAGGATATTCAGACGCATGGCGCTCTTGGCTCCCCCGTTCTTCAAGAACAGGTCGCAGACGCGTTCTTTGTTCTGCGCCGTTGAGAGCAGGGCGGTGTTGATGGTGTAGTTTGCCCGTTCTTTCAGCGGCTGCAAGATCTGACGTTCTTTTGCAAATGCCTCCCGGGTGGAGATCCCTTCCGCAATGCTGATGGGGTGACGGCGGCGGGTCTCGCTGTAACGGCGCATCAGCACATCATCCGGCGCGTCCAGAAACAGGATCTCATAGGAGATCCCCTGCTGATCCAGCTGCTCCAACCCCTGCTCAATTTCCTCTTTGCTGCGGCATCCGCGGACATCCATGGATAAGGCCACCCGCTTGAGCTGGTTATCGCCCGCTTTGGAAAAGGCCATGATACTGGGCAAAAGCCCTGCCGGGATGTTATCAATGCAGAAAAAGCCGATATCCTCCAGCGCATTCATGGCCACCGATTTTCCCGCGCCGGAAAGTCCGCTGACGATGAGAAGATCCATAGTTGTTCCTCTTTCCGTTATGCCCTTACGACCCGAATCTCTTTTTCAAGGTCATAGCCTGTTTTCTCTTTGACGATGGACCTCACTTCATCACAAAGTGCCAGTACATCGGCACAAGTTGCGCCACCCAAGTTGACCACAAAACCGCAGTGCTTTTCGCTGACGGCAGCCCCGCCGTGGCGGTAGCCCCGCAGACCGCACTGGTCGATGAGGGCCGCGGCGAAAGCCCCTGCCGGCCGCTTAAAGGTACTGCCAGCGCTGGGTTTGTCCAACGGCTGTTTGTCGATCCGTTTTTGCATCAATTCGTCCATCCTGGCCTTGATGGATGCAGCGTCTCCTTTTTTCAGGCGGAACGTTGCGCTCAGAATGCAGCCGCCGTTCTCCTCAAAAATGCTATGCCGGTACGATAAATCCAACTCAGCGGCTGGCACTTCGACGATATTTCCGTCCGCAGCCAAATACTCCACGGACGTCAGGACATCTTTCATCTCGCCGCCGTAAGCGCCTGCATTCATATAGATCGCACCGCCCACCGTGCCGGGAATGCCGTAGGCAAACTCTAAACCGGTGCAGCTGTGGTTCAGTGCAAAATTGCAAAGAGTCGAAAGCTTCATCCCGGCCCCGACCGTCACGCTGCAATAAACTACACCGGACTCTTCGCCGGGAATGTTCTCTTTCATCCCAATGCCGGTTTTCATGGCCGTCAGATCCAGAACAGCCCCCCGGAAGCCTGCATCCTCAAACAGAATATTGCTGCCGTTACCCAGCAGATAATAGCGAGCTCCCTGCTCCTTGCAAAAAGCCACCGCCCTGCACAGCTGGATTTCGTCGCATGGTTTTATAAATATGTCTGCCGGACCACCGATACGGAACGTACAGTGGTCGGCCAACAGCTCGTTTCGGGTACAAGCAATGCCCGCCGCATCCAGTGCGGCGCACAAAGGTTCAAACATAGTGCTCCTCCATGGGAAAATCGTTAATCCAGCGTTTCGTCCAGACCCAGACGGATCAGCAGCTCCTTGGCGGCATTGTAGCCCATCTTCTTCTGGCGGTTGTTGATGGCTGCCGTTTCCAGCACGACAGCCATATTACGGCCAGGCGAAACCGGGATGCTGGTACTGGGAATGCTCACACCCAGAATATCACAATACTCGCTTTCGAGGCCGGTACGCTGGTAGTTCTTGGTGGGGTCCCAGGGCTCCAGCTGCACCACAAGGTCGAGGCTCTCGCTCACTTTAACAGCACCCACACCGAAAATACGGGCCACATTGACAATGCCAATGCCGCGCAGCTCAATAAAGTGGCGAATGTTTTCCGGTGCCGTGCCCATGATCTGGCGGTTGGAAACTTTGCGCAGTTCCACGGCGTCATCCGCCACGAGACGATGGCCGCGCTTGACCAGCTCAATGGCCAGCTCGCTCTTTCCAATGCCGCTGTCGCCCAGAATGAGAATGCCCTCGCCGTACACTTCCACCAGCACACCGTGGCGGGTGATGCGGGGGGCAAGTTCCAGATTCAGCACACTGATGAGGCTGCCCATCAATGTGCAGGTCGTCTCATTGGAGCGCAGCAGCGCCACACCGTGTTTTTTTGCCAGTTCCAGCATCTCGGGAAACGGCTCCAGTTCTTCACTGCGGCCCACGATAACAGCAGGCGGCTGCTGCCGGAACAGCTGATCCAGACGCTCCCGACGCTTTTCCTCCGGGAGGCCCGCCAGGAAGTTCATCTCCGCCAAGCCCATGATCTGCAGACGCAGCTTATCAAAATAATCATAGTAACCCGCCAGGAACAGGCCCGGACGGTTGACCTCTGCAATTTCAACACTGATGTTTTCCAGATCCTGCGGCGTGTAAACCACGTCCATACTGACTTTCTCCGTCAGCTTTTTGAGCGAAACGGTGAAGTTCCCCATCGTTTTTCCTCCTGTAGGCTCTTTTCATCTGATGCACTGGTTCAAAATGGGGGCATCGCACTCCATCTTGTTTGTCAAAAAATGACATTGGTGCATTCAAAAGCGAAACAATCCATCTGTTCAATAAGTGGAAGGCATAATAAAGCATAATATCGTATGCTTACGAGAGTTCTAGTACACTCTATTATAGCAAACCAGCATAAAAAATAAAAGACCCCTGACAACCTTTCTAAGTGCAGATCCCATCGCTGGCCCGTAAGCGCGGGTAGATCTTGGAGTTACAACATCCAATTTTCTTCTGCTTCCCGCTCCATCAAAAATCCAGAGAATCTTTTCCTGAATTGCTTCATCTGCTTGCATCCGCTGCCGATTCCTTTATAATAAAGGTGGGCACCTCACGGATGTGTTGTATCCTTTACATGAGTTTTACATTTGGCTGATTTCCGATTTTACATTTCATCTTTATACTCATAGTGTAGGAAAATAACACGTCAAATCAAAGTGAGGAAACACGAAATGACTATTTTCAATGTCTTTTCCTTGTTCGGCGGCCTGGCCCTGTTCTTGTTCGGCATGGACATTATGGGCAAGGCGCTGGAGAAGCAGGCAGGCGGCCAGCTGCAGAAGATCCTGAGCAAGCTGACCGATAACCCCGTCAAGGGATTTTTCCTGGGCCTGTGCGTAACCGCGATCATTCAGTCTTCCAGCGCCACCACCGTTATGGTGGTCGGCTTTGTCAACAGCGGCATCATGGAGCTGCACCAGGCCATTGGCGTGATCATGGGCAGCAACGTGGGCACCACTGTTACCAGCTGGATTTTAAGCCTTTCCGGCCTGCAGGGCGACAGCCTGCTCATCCAGATGCTCAAACCCACTTCGTTCAGTCCGGTGCTGGCATTTATCGGCATCCTGCTGTATCTGGGCAAAAACGAAAAGCGCAAGGGCATTGGCACCATCATGATCGGCTTTGCCATCCTGATGACCGGCATGACCACGATGTCCAACGCGGTGGCTCCCCTGCAGGACGAAGCCTGGTTCACCAACCTCTTTGTCCGCTTCTCCAACCCCATTCTGGGCGTGCTGGTGGGTGCCATTGTTACCGGTGTCATCCAGTCCTCCAGTGCCAGTGTCGGCATCCTGCAGGCCTTGAGCGCCACGGGCGTTATCACGTACGGCAGTGCCATCCCCATCATCATGGGCCAGAATATTGGTACTTGCGTCACTGCACTGCTCTCCTCGGTGGGTGCCAACAAGAATGCCCGCCGGGCTGCTATGGTCCATCTGTACTTCAACATCATCGGCGTCATGCTGTTCCTGATTATTTTCTATGGTTTGAACAGCGTGCTGCACTTCACCTTTGTCAATGACACCATCGCGGCCTGGGGCATTGCCGTGGTCCACTCCACGTTCAACATTGCTGCCACTGTGGTTCTGCTCCCCTTTGCAGGTCTGCTTGAAAAGCTGGCTTTCCTGACCATCCCGGACGACACTCAGAAAGAGAGCTTTGCCTTGCTGGATGAGCGTCTGCTCAATACGCCTGCCATGGCTGTGGAGCGTGCCCGTGCCGCAACCGCCGAGATGGCTGAGCTTGCCCGCGTGGGTGTGTTCCAGGCCATGAGCCTGACGCACAAATGGGACGACACTCTGGCCGAAAAGGTCAAAGAGGAAGAAAGCAAAGTGGATCAGTATGAGGACGCCCTCGGCACTTATCTGGTCAAGCTTTCCGGCCGGGAGCTGAACCACGCTGACAGCCAGAGCGTCAACACCCTGCTCCACACCATCAGCGATTTTGAGCGCATCAGCGATCATTCGGTCAACCTGCTCAAATCTGCCGATGAGATGCACACCAAGAACGTGCAGTTCTCCCAGGATGCCCGGGAAGAGCTGCAGGTGCTGGAAGACGCTGTGCAGGACACGCTGAACCGCACCACGGAAGCTTTCCGCAAGGGCGACCTGCATCTGGCCAGTAAGGTCGAGCCGTTGGAGCAGGTGGTGGATGAGCTGGTGCGTGCCATCAAGGCCCGCCATATTGCCCGCCTGCAGGCCGGCAGCTGCTCCATTGAATACGGTTTTGTGCTGGATGATCTGCTGACCAACTATGAGCGTGTCTGCGACCACTGCAGTAATGTGGCCGTGGCACAGATCGAGGTCGCGCAGGACAGCTTTGATACCCACGCATACCTCAACGACCTGCGCAGCGGAAACGCTGCCAAGGAGAGCGAAGTGTTCCAGCGCCGTCTGGACCGCTACCGCGAGCGTTACATTTTCCCGGAAAATGAAACCACCCCAACGGAGGAAAAACAGGGATGATCTATATTGTAGAGGACGATGCCGCCATCCGCGAGCTGGAACAGTATGCACTGCAGTCCAGTGGCTATCAGGTCAACAGCTTTCCCTCGTCAGAGCCGTTCTGGCAGGCAATGCGCACGACGGAGCCGGAGCTGGTGATCCTGGATGTGATGCTGCCGGGCGAAGATGGCTTTTCCATCCTGAAAAAGCTGCGCAACACCCCCTCCCTGCGGAGGCTGCCCATCATCATGGTCACGGCCAAATCCAGTGAGCTGGACACCGTGCGCGGGCTGGATTGCGGTGCGGACGATTATATCACCAAGCCTTTTGGCATCATGGAGTTCCTGAGCCGGGTGCGGGCAGCCCTCCGCCGCTCGGAGCCCGAGACTCATACCAGCGTCTACAGCTTCCATGAGATCCTGCTGGACAACGCCCGCCACAGCGTGACTGTCAGCGGCGTCAATGTAGACCTGACCTACAAGGAGTACAGCCTGCTGCGGCTTCTGCTGGAGCACACCAACCTGGTCGTGACCCGTGAGACCATCCTGCAGGTGGTCTGGGGCACGGACATTTCGGTGGAGAGCCGCACCGTGGACATGCACATCCGCACCCTGCGCAAAAAGCTGGGCGACGCGGGCAAATACATCTGTACTGTCCGCAAGGTGGGCTACAAGCTGGCGGACAGTGAGGAGGAACCCGAAGAATGAAACCACGCAGTATGGAAGAAAAAATCGGCTATCGGCTGTTCCTGATGGGATTTGTGGGCCTGTTATGCACGGCAGCACTCTGTATTTTTGTATTCCATAAGGCGTTCCGCACACAGGTCTGGACGGCAATGGAGCACGAAGCGGATCTGGTATCCGCCGGGTATCGTCTTTCCGGTGACCCGCGGCAGCTCAGTGCATACAGCACCAGCAGCCTGCGCATCACGCTCATTGACCCGGACGGCAATGTTCTGTTTGAATCCGCCACGGCACAGCCGCTGGAAAATCATCTCACCCGCCCGGAGATCCAGCAGGCCATGCAAAGCGGGGTCGGGCGCGACTGCCGCGATTCCCAGACCACCGGATATGAAACCTATTACTACGCTCTCCTGCTCCCCAACGGCGAGATCCTGCGCGTAGCTCAGGATTCTGAGACGACCTGGTCTATCTACGATGATGCCATCCCCGCCATCATCCTGAGCTGTGTGCTGATGATGGCCGCGGCTGCACTCATGGCCGGGCTGCTGACCAAAAGCCTTGTGCAGCCGGTGCTGAAGATGACGGATGATCTTGACCGCATCCAGGACAATGTGCCCTACAAAGAGCTCATTCCTTTTGCAGAGAGCATCCATTCGGACCGCCTGCTGCGGGAGAACAATGAAAAAATGCGGCAGGAGTTTACGGCCAATGTCAGTCATGAGCTCAAAACGCCGCTTACCAGCATCTCCGGCTATGCAGAGCTCATTGAAACAGGCATTGCACAGCCCAAAGACATCCCGGATTTTGCCCGGAAGATCCATGTGGAAGCATCCCGGATGATTCAGCTGGTCAACGATATCTTGCAGCTGTCCAATCTGGACAATGTCAGTGAGGCCGGTACGCCCCTCACGATGGAGACGGTTGATCTGCTGGAGGTCGCCAGAGAGTGCGTGGAGCGGCAGAAAGTCAACGCCAAGCGTTCCTTTATCTCCCTCACCTACCTGGGCGAGAGCGCTCCCGTGCTGGGCAGCCGCAGCCTGCTGGACGAGCTGTGCCAGAACCTGTGCGACAACGCCATCCGCTACAACCGCCCCGGCGGCAAAGTCCAGATCATTACCGCCTGCACCCGGGACGGCCACTGCTCCCTCACCGTGAAAGACAACGGCATCGGCATCCCGAAAGAAGCGCAATCCAGTGTGTTTGAGCGCTTTTACCGGGTGGATAAGAGCCGGAGCAAAGCCACCGGCGGCACCGGCCTGGGGCTGGCCATCGTCAAGCACATTGCCCGGATTCACAACGCCCGCATCAAGCTGGAAAGCGAGATCGGCGAGGGCACGACCATCACCGTGCTGTTTGAGACGGCACATTAAAATTCATCCCAGAAATATTACGTCTGCCTGCACTGCCGGGCAGGCGTTTTTTACTGTCAGAAACGCTGTTTTTCGTCCATCCCGCAGGGCGCGCACGCTCCCCAGCGAGAGGAGATCCGCCCCGGCATCCCAGCAGCGCTGGACGGTCTCAACGCATAGTGCTTCCAGTTTCCGGCACTGCGTTTCTGTAGGCGTGGCAGATGCCGCTTTTTTCTGGAATGTCAGCTGGACGGTAAAGCCATCCCCTGCTGCCTGCACCCCCAGCACACTGCGGCGGATGGTAATGGGCGTTTCCTCTACCGTGAACGTATGCTCCTGTCCATATTCCAGCAGCACACGGGCCATCTCGCTTTCTTCTTCAGTCAGGCTGAAGATGCCAGTCTCCGTCAGCAGCAGCGCTTCTTTTTGGAGCGTTATGCTCCCCTCTTTCAGCTGTACCACCGGGAGCAGCAGTCCTTTCCCCCGCTCATACAGGTGTGGTGCACACTCTGCCGTATCCTTGGCGCATTGGAGCAGCTGCTCCGGGAAACGCTCTTCCTCTTCTGCCCGGGCCAGAAGCTCCTCACAGCCGGGCGTCACCGCCAGGACCCGGGTGGCCAGCCGGAGGTCCGCCCGTTCACAAAAGAGCGGCTCACAGGCAGAAAGCTCCCCCCGCAGGCTGCCGGTATTCAAAAACAGATACTCACATAGGCGGTAGCTGGGCCGCTGAGGCAGATGCTCCTCCGCCGCAAAGAGGGCCTGCTCCAGCGTTTCGCCGGTCCCGGCACAAAGCTGCACGGAAGCAGCCGCATCCGAGGAATCAGCCGCAGCCTCCGGGAATTGATAGAGCAGTGCCACATTCCACTGCTCAGGTGTCTGTTCCAGCAACAGCGCCCGGACAATGCTTTTTTCGGTGTTTTCACTCCGCAGGAAAACGCCGCACCAGCAAAGCAGCAACCCCAGCAGCAAAAGCCGCAGTGTAGCCCGGCGGCTCATGGGCTTACCTCACAGACACTTCGGCCGCGGAACTTCTCCCAGAGCAGCCGGAGGATGTGGGCCAGCACACAGATGCGGAAGAACATTGCGGCCAGCCAGAGAAGCAGAAAAACCGCGTCGAACCGGGAAAAGGCCCCCAGTGTCCAGGAACGCAGCAGCTCATAGCCGGGCAGGCCGCTCCCCTGCCGTGCGCCAAATAAAAGCGCCATTCCAAAGCAGAACGCTGCCTGCACCCCAAAGCTGCCCAGCGGCATCCAGACCGCCTTGCGCCACTGCCGCTGCGGGCAAAGAAAGGTCAGTGCGAAATATTCCGGGTAGAGTATCTGCCCAAAATCCGCCCCTGTAAAACGGTACGATGCCGGAAATAAATTCTGCCAGTGCAGCTGCCCGGCAAGCCCCGCTGCACAGAGCAGAGCCCCCAGCCCTGCCAGCCACCAGAGTACCCGGGAGGAGCGGTCCAATACGGCCTCCGGCAGCGCCCAGCCTGCCCAGAGCAGCAGCGGCAGAACGCTGAGCGCCGCCATGGAAGAAAACTGGCTCCAGCAGACTTCCTGTGCTGTGCGGACAGTTCGTATCAGCTCCACTGCAAACCAGAGTCCGGACACTCCGCAGCCCAGACGGGAGAAGACACCTTTTCCAGAGAAAAGCTCCCGGGCCTGAAACTCCGCTGCCAACAGTGCGGAAAGCAAACAGAGCCCCAGCGCTGCCGGGAGCCCCCACAGGAGAAAACTCCGGGCAGAAAGTTCTTCTGTCTTGAGGAAACTGGACGCCAGGCTGGAAGCCGCCAGTCCTAAAAACAGAGTCTGTGGAGCAAAACCGCCGTTCACTGCAGGTTGATTCATTCCAGTTTCCTCCTTTGCCAGATCGTAAATGGGTTGCGGGATAAGACACGGTAGTTGCGCCGGATGACCCCGTCACTCGAGAATGAACTATCGTTCAGATACGGCACTCCCAGCGTCGAAACCTGTGTCAGCCCAAAGAGAACAAACAGCCCGGCACTGACCAGCCCCACCGGGCCCGCAAGACCGGCTGCCAGCACCACCAGAAGCCGCAGCAGCGTGGCCGGCTCATAAAGAGAGGGCGTAATAAAAATCGCCACGGACGTAATGCCCGCCACCAGCAGCACCGGGGTACTCATCAGGCCTGCAGCAATGGCGGCATCTCCCACAATGAGCGCCGCCACCAGACTGACCGAGTGCCCCAGTGTCTGGGGCATCCGCAGCCCGGCCTCCCGGATGATCTCTAAGATCAGGATGATCATGACCATTTCGGCAAACAGCGGCAGCGGCGTGGCTTTTTCGGCCGCCTCGATTTTAAAGAGCAATATCGGCGGAAGCAGCTCCGGCAGATACACGGCGGTGCAGATGAAAGCCCCCGGCAGGAAAATGCTCAGGTAAAAGGCTCCATATTTCAAAATACGCAGGAACGACGAAAAAAAGGCCGTGGTGGCATAATCGTCCAGACAATCAAAATTTTCGCAAAAAAGGGTGGGCAAAATCATGGCAGAGGGACTGCCGTTGACCAGAACAATGATTTTCCCCTCGCAGAGTTTTGCCGCCGCCACCGCCGGGCGCTCGGTATAGCTGACTGGAGAAAACAGCCGGAAGCGGCACGGAAAGAGCCAGGGCACAAAGTAGCTGGAATCCAGCAGCAGCTCCGGCTTTGCCTGCGCCAGGATCTTCCGTACCTGCGCAAGCGCTCCGGGACTGACTTTCCCCTTGCAGTAGCAAAGCGCGTACTCGGTTTTCATCTCACAGTCCGCCTGCGTTACTTCCTGCACCAGCTGTTCGGTTCGGATGAGCCGCCGCAGCAGGCTCAGGTTGACCCGCAGCAGATCCGCAAACCCCTCTCGGGAACCCCGGAGATTCCCCTCCCCTGCCGGTTCTTCCACCGAGCGAAACTTGAGGCTCTGGACCGAGAACGCGATGCCCTGTGCACAGCCATCCAGCAGCAGAACGGCCATCCCGGCCGTCAGCCGCCTGGTCAGGTCGTCCAGTGTCTCTACGGGGCTGCTCTCCGCCGGGAGGCCGGAGTGGTGCAGCAGTAAATCAAAGACGGCACTCCCGCCCGACGTTTCATCCAGTGCGGGAGTGCGGCGGCTGACAGCGTCCAGCAAAAGCTCCCAGAGCGATTCCAGGCTGGCCATCCCGTCAAAAAGCACCAGCGCCCCGCGGCAGTGGTAAAGCTCGATCTCCTTGGAATAAAAATCCGCCGAGCTGCCAAACATTTCGTCAAGCAGGACGAGATTCTCCGTTAGTTTCGGTGAAAGCTGCGGCAAAATACCCCCTCCTTTCTCCAAGCAGTATGCCCCGCCCTGCCAACGATATTCCAAGCCATTGGAGGGCCCCGCCTTGAAACTGTTGATTTTCCGCACCATTTTAATTTATCTCTGCGTGCTGTTTTCCATGCGGCTGATGGGCAAGCGCCAACTGGGAGAGCTGCAGCCGGAGGAGCTTGTCTCCACCATCCTCATCTCCAATCTGGCCTCCATCTCCATTGAATCCGAAGAAGTACCTGTTACCGCCAGCCTCATCCCGCTTTTTCTGATCGCCGCGCTGGAACTGCTGGGATCTGTGCTCAGTTTCCGGAGCCAGTGGTTTTTCAACCTGATGTCCGGGCGGCCCAAGACCGTGATCCTGGATGGGCAAATCGACCAGAACGCTTTACGGATGCTTCGGCTGACTGTGACCGATCTGATGGAAGCCCTGCGCGGAAAGGACATTTTTGACCCCCGGGATGTCTCCTATGCCGTCATTGAGACGAACGGCAATCTTTCCGTTGCCCTGCGGCCGGAACGGGAACCGGCCCGGCTGGCCGATCTGCAGCTGAAGACCACCCAGACCAACGCCACCATCCCCTTTGTCCTGGACGGGCAGGTTCTGGAAGACAACCTCCACTGGTGCGGCAAGAATCATGCCTGGCTGGAACGCACCGCAGAGGCTAACACCGTCCTGATCTCTGAAATTTTACTGCTTGTGGGCAATGAGACGGAGGACTATTTCCTGCTCAAAAAAGAGAGCCGCCACTCCGGCAGCTCCCGCAAAAAGGATGCGTGAGGTCTATGAGACGAATTTACGCCTGTATTGCCATTGTGGCCGTGCTGTTGATGGCAGCTTTTTACAGCAGCTGGAAAGTACAGCACTTTGCCGAGGAGATTTTTTCTGACATTGACACCGCCATGGAAGCCATCCGGGATGAGGATTTCACAACCGCCCGCAAGGCATTGGCCCATGGGGCTGACCTGTGTGACCAGATGCGGATGCACATGAACCACCTGCTCCGCACCGAGGATTTTACAGAACTGGAAGCCTCCCTCCGCGCGGCAGACGGCCACCTGGAAATGACCGCCGCCGAGGAGGCTTTTGGGGAGCTGCGCCGGGCACAGGTCCAGGTGGAAACGATGGAATGGCTGGCCCGGCGGATCATCTGAACAGGCAAATAAAAAAGCCGTACCGGCTCCGGAACAAATTGTCCGGAAACCGACACGGCTTTTACTGTATTTGCGTCTTATTTCTTGCGGTCGCCCATCAGTTTTTTCAGTTCACTGAAAAAGCTCTCGACATCCGCAAACTGCTGGTAGACCGAGGCAAAGCGGACATAAGCCACTTCGTCGATCTTTTTCAGTTCCTGCATCGTCAGCTCTCCAATGCGGACGCTGGTCACCTCGCGGTCATAGGAGCTCATCAGGCTCTGCTCAATGCTGCTGACAGCACGCTCCAGCGCCTCGTAACTGACGGGGCGCTTGGCGCAGGCCCGCAGCATGGCGTTGAGCAGCTTCTGGCGGTCGAACGGCTCACGGGAGTTGTCTTTTTTGATGACGATGAGGGGCACCGTTTCCACTACCTCATAGGTGGTAAAGCGCATGTGGCAGCGCAGGCATTCCCGGCGGCGGCGAATGCGCTCTCCGTCTTCGGTCGGGCGGGAATCGATCACCTTGGATTCTTCATCCCCGCAATAAGGACATTTCATAGTAGTTCCTCCTGAATTCGGCCTTTTTCGCCGGAAATGGGAAATGGCTGTGGGCCATCAGTTCTTGTCCGCCTTTTTGCGCTCGCTCCAGACGACCCATGCGGAAGTGGAAACACAGAGCGAGGTGTACACACCGCTGATCATACCCATCATCAGCGGGAATGCAAAGGTGAAGATGCTGTCCAGGCCATACAGCTTGGAGATGACGCACATAACGCCCAGCGCCATCACCGTTGTCACCGTGGTGATGACGGTACGGCGGGCCGACTGGTTGACGGAGTGGTTGACCAGCTCTTCAAAGGTAGATTTCTTGCCCATCAGGCTGCGGTTTTCGCGGATACGGTCATAGACCACAACGGTATCGTTGATGGAGTAGCCCAGGATGGTGAGCATGGCGGCAATAAAGTTGCCATCCAGCGGGGTGCGCAGGAGCACAAAGGTGCCAAACACCACCATCAGGTCGTTGAGCAGGGCCAGCACGGCCATCATGCCGCCCGTCAGGCCGCCAATCTTCTGGAAGCGGAACGCGATGTACAGCAGGATCAGCACCAGTGCAAACACCACAGCCACCAGACTCTTCTGGAGGAACTTGGTGCCCATTGCCGCGCTCACGTTGCTCAGAGAGAGCTGGGCAAAGGCATTGCCCGGGTACTGCTCGTTCAGAGAATCCAGCAGGTTCTGCACCTCGTCTGTGGTCACGGTCTCGGTGCCGGGCATCGAGATCTTCAGCGTCTGCTCCCCGGTGGCAACGTTCTCGCCGGTCTGCAGGGTCAGGTCCTTGCTGTCCAGTGCGGCGGAAGCCGTCTTCTGAACAGCAGAGAGGTCAAAGCTGTCCTCGTAGCTCAGGGTGATCATTGCACCGCCCGTGAACTCGGTGTCCAGCCGGACGCCCAGCACCACGGCGCAGAGGACGATGGCTGCCATCAGGCAGGCAGAAATGGTCAGGAAGCGCTTGCGCAGGGAGACAAAGTTGATGGGCTTCTTCTCTGCCGGTGCGTTTTTGTCTGCACCATACAGCCACGGGTTGCGCAGCGCCTTGATGGACGCGGCGCCACGGATCATCACGCGGGTAGCGAACACGCCAAACACAAAGTTGAGCAGAACGCCCGTGAGCAGCGTGTAGCCAAATGCGTAGATGGTGCCAGCCGTAGAGGGGCCAAAGGCAAAGAACACAAAGTGCAGTGCCTTGGCAAACAGACCATCCGAGGGGCCAAAGGCACCCATCAGCACGATGGCGACGATGACGATGGTCACGTTGCCGTCAATGATGGGAGTCAGGCCGCGGGCAAAACCGCTCTTGAGGGCACCGTCCAGCGATTTGCCGCTGCGCAGTTCCTCCTTGATGCGCTCTGCCGTAATGACATTGGCGTCCACGCCCATGCCGATGGCCAGGATAATACCCGCGATACCGGGCAGGGTGAGCGTAAAGCTCTCAAACACCGGGAAGTAACCGGAAACGAACGCCAGCGTTGCCGCCACCTGTCCGGCCAGCGCGATGCAGGCCAGGAAGCCCGGCAGACGGTAGAGGGCCGTCATCAGCACCACGATGAGGGCAAAGGCAATAAGGCCTGCCAGCACCATGGCGCTGAGGCTGTTCTCGCCCAGGCTGGGGCTGACGGTAGAATAGCTGTCCACCGTCAGAGCGAAAGGCAGCGAGCCGGAGTTGATCTGGCGGGCCATCTTGACGACATCCTCCTGGGTGAACGGGTTGGATGCCGAGCTGGTGATGATGGCCTGTCCATCGGTGATGGCGGCATTGACGGACGCCGTGCTGACATTCTCATCGTCCAGCCAGATGCTGATGGTGCCGCCGGACTGGTACAGCTTGGTAGTGGCATCGCCGAACGCCTTGGCACCCTCGTCCGTAAACTTGAGCGCGACATAGTATTCCGAGCTGCTGCCGCTGACAGGGCCGTACTGGGCCGCTGCACTCTCCACCATGGAGCCGTCCAGGATGAGCTCGCCGTCGGCACTGCTCCCCTCCCGGAACGTCAGGTAGGCGGTGGTGCCGATTTCCTCAATGGCGGCTTCCGGGTCGAAATTCGTCTCACCGGACTGCCACGGGAACTCGAGGATGAGGCTGTCAGAGTTGTTATCCACATACAGCTCATAGTCGGTCACATTGAGAGCCACCAGACGGTTTTCAATGACGAGCTGGGCTGCTTCCAGCTGGTCGTCGGTCGCGTCATAATCATCGGACGGGACAAAGGTCACATTGACACCGCCCTTGATGTCCACACCAAAGCGGATGTCCTTTGCGCCTTTGAGGTAGGGAGTGGTTACATCACCATACTTGACCGCGACGCCAAAGAATGCCGTATAGACAAACGCCGCGATCAGCAAAACGGTGACGATCAACTGCCATGCTTTGCCTTTTGTCTTCATAAAAATCGGGAAACCTCCAAATATAATAAATCTCCGCTGCGCCGTCGTTGCGGCGGTGCAGGGAGATTTTCAGCACGGGAAACGATCAGGCTTCTTCTTTTTCAGCCAGCAGCTTTTCGGCAGCTGCCAGGCGGACGCAGACGCACAGCAGGTCGGATGCAGTTTCCACCTCGTCCAGGCTGGGGTAAGTGGGTGCAATGCGCAGGTGTGAATCGTCCGGGTCCTTGTGGTAGGGGTATGCGGAGCCGGCACCGGTCAAAGTCAGGCCAGCCTCCTTGCAGAGGGCAGCCACCCGCTTGGCGCAGCCGGGCATCACATACAGGCTGATGAAGTAGCCGCCCTTGGGGTTGGTCCAGTGGGCGATATCGCCGCAGGGAGTCAGCTCCTCTTTGAACGCGGTCTTCACAGCGTCAAAGCAGGGCACCAGGCGGCGGCGATGCTTTGCCATGTGGGCCAGCACGCCCTCCTTGTTCTTCAGGAAGCGGACATGGCGCAGCTGGTTCATCTTATCGTAGCTGATGATCATGACCGAGAAGCGCTTGCAGATATACTTCATCATGGCTTCGCTGCAGGCCAGCGCCGAAACACCGGCACCCGGGAACGTGATCTTGCTGGTGGAAGTGAACATGAAGACACGGTCTTCCGTGCCATACTTCTTGCACTGGTTCAGCAGGACCGGTGTCTCGATGATCTCATCGGTCAGATGGTGGACGATATAAGCCTCGTCCCAGAAAATTTTAAAGTCAGGAGCGGCGGTCTTCATGGACGCAAAGCGCTCAATGGTCTCGTCGCTGTAGGTATAGCCATCAGGGTTGGAGTACTGGGGCACACACCAGATGCCCTTGATGGTATCATCCTCAGCCACCAGCTTCTCGATCATGTCCATATCCGGGCCGGTGGGGCTCATGGGGACACTGATCAGCTCAAAGCCAAACTCCTCTGTGATGGCAAAGTGGCGGTCATAGCCGGGCACCGGGCAGAGGAACTTGCGGTTGGGCACCTGAGACCAGGGGCAGGGAGACTCCGGGAAACCGAACGAATACCCCATCGAGATCAGGTTGTACATCAGCTGCAGGCTGGAGTTTCCGCCCACGAACACTTCCTCAGGTTTGACCCCCATCACATCGGCAAACAGCTCACGGGCCTCATGCAGGCCCTCCAGGTCGCCGTAGTTGCGGGCATCGGTGCCAGCGTCAGTCGTGTAATCCGTCATCTGCAAAAGTCCCATAGCCAGATCCATCTGGTGAGGGCCGGGTTTGCCGCGAGCCATGTTCAGCTTCAGGCCCATATCCTGAAATTTTTTATACGATTCTTCCAGCTTTGCTTTTTCAGCGGCCAGCTCTTTGCGGCTCATCTCAAAATAATTTGCCATAGTGCACACACTCCTTTATCGTACTTCCTTGGTTCCCACTGTGTCTGGGCTGCGTTTTTCCATACGCCCCTGCCAGAAGGCGTTTTTGCACTTTTGTTTCACTGCAATCCAGACTCTCATATTCTACTACATTTTGGCCGCAGAAACAAGTCGGATGCCGCAAAAAAGCCCCGCCAAAAGCAAAAAGCTTTCAGCGGGGCTTGCACTTCCCTGCTGTGGGCCGAGCCTCAGCTCAGGGAAGCCTGGTTTTTATAACGCTTGCGTACCGCACCATAGTCCATGTGGGCCTCGCCGCCCTCCACGGTATCCTTGTCGATGGTGACACGGACGATGGTGGGGTCGTTGGGCACGTCGTACATGATGGGCATGAGGATGCTCTCCATCACGCTGCGCAGGCCACGGGCACCAGTCTTGCGCTCAATGGTCTTGCGGGCAATGGCGTGGAGCGCCTCATCGGTGATCTCCAGCTCCACATTGTCCATGGACAGCAGCTCTTTATACTGCTTGACCAGGCTGTTGCGGGGCTCCTTGAGCACGCGCACCAGAGCGTCCTCGTCCAGATCGTCCAGCACGGTGATGACCGGCAGGCGGCCGATCAGCTCCGGGATGAGGCCGAACTTGACCAGATCGTGGGGCTCCACCTTGCGCAGGAGGGCACGCTCCGCCTCTACGGAGTTATCCTTGAGGGGGCTGCCAAAGCCCAGAGCGGACTTATCCGTGCGGCGCTGGATGTACTTGTCCAGGCCATCGAATGCACCACCGCAGATGAAAAGGATGTTGGTGGTGTCGATCTGGATAAACTCCTGCTGGGGGTGCTTGCGGCCGCCCTGGGGCGGCACATTGCTCACGGTGCCCTCCAGGATCTTCAGCAGGGCCTGCTGCACGCCCTCACCGCCCACGTCGCGGGTGATGGAGGGATTCTCACTCTTGCGGGTGATCTTATCGATCTCGTCGATATAGATAATGCCGATCTGTGCTTTCTGCACATCAAAGTCCGCTGCCTGGATGAGCTTGAGGAGAATGTTCTCCACATCCTCACCCACATAGCCAGCCTCCGTCAGGGTGGTGGCATCTGCGATCGCAAACGGAACACCGAGCATCTTGGCCAGCGTCTGGGCCAGCAGGGTCTTGCCGACACCGGAGGGGCCCAGCAGCAGGACGTTGGACTTCTGCAGCTCCACGTCCGCGCCTTTGCCGCTCAGGATGCGCTTGTAATGGTTGTAGACCGAGACGGCCAGCACACGCTTGGCCTCGTCCTGCCCGATGACATACTGATCCAGACCCTCTTTGATCTCTGCCGGGGTCTTGATGTTGACCGACAGGCCATCCGTAGCCTGAATGCGGGCCCGGCTTGCACCGCCGCGGCTCGGGCGGCTGCCGCTCTGGTGATCCGGCTTGTCCGAGAGCAGGTCCGCACACAGGCCGATGCACTCGCTGCAGATATTGACACCCGGGCCAATGATCATCCGCTCCACTTCGTCCTGATGCTTGCCGCAAAAACTGCAAACCAGATCTTTTTCGTTTTTATCTCTGCCGGAATTGTTGTTTGCCATAGCCGTTTTTCCTTATCCTGGGTGTATTGCGTTCCGCATGGGTTCAGCGGTGAGCGATGACCTCGTCGATCAGGCCGTACGCCTTGGCTTCCTCTGCGGAGAGGAAGTTGTCGCGCTCGGTGTCCAGCTGCACCTTTTCCAGCGGCTGGCCGGTGTACTCGCTGAGCATCCGGTTCATCTTCTCGCGGGTGCGGACGATGTGATCGGCATGGATCTTGATGTCGGTCGCCTGGCCGGAAAGGCCGCCGCCCTGGCCGCCTGCAATCAGGGGCTGGTGGATCATGATTTCCGCGTTGGGCAGTGCAAAGCGCTTGCCCTTGGTGCCGCTTGCCAGCAGGAATGCCCCCATGGAAGCTGCCATACCCATGCAGATGGTGGAGACATCACACTTAATATACCGCATGGTATCATGGATGGCCATACCTGCCGAGATGGAGCCGCCGGGGCTGTTGATATACAGGCTGATATCCTTATCCGGGTCCTGCCCTTCCAGATACAGCAGCTGTGCCACTACCAGACTGGCCGAAGTATCATTGACATCCTCGCTCAAAACGATGATACGGTCGTTCAGCAGACGGGAGAAGATATCGTAGGAACGCTCCCCGTGCGCCGACTGCTCGACAACGTAAGGAACAAAACTCATAGGGTTCGCCTCCTGAATGGAAAGTTTATAGTATTTGCAAAATTGACCGATACGGCCAGAAAGGGACTCCGCACCGTATCGGTCAATTTTAACAACCTTTGCTTACAGGGCCTGTGCCCTGCAATATGCGACCGTGTGCGCCAAATAAATTATTCAGCAGCCTCGGTCTTCTCGGCCTCAGCGGCCTTCTCCACGACATTGGCGTGGCTCTTGATGAAGTCGATGGCCTTGTTGACTGCCAGATCTTTCTTCAGATCCTCGACATTGACCAGCTCACGGACCTTGTCCTCTTCCATCTTGTACTGGTCAGCAATGCGCTTGATCTCAGCGCTGACGTCATCCTCAGAAGCCTCGATGTTCTCGGCAGCGGCAACAGCCTCCAGAGCCAGACGGATCTTGACCTGCTTCTCAGCCTGCGGCATAAAGGAAGCGCGGAACTGATCCATGCTCTGGCCCATATACTTCAGGTAGTCCTCGAGGCGCAGACCCTGCTGCTCCACGCGGAATGCGAAATCGTTGACCATCTCGTCCATACGGGTCTCGTACATGGCCTGGGGGATCTCAGCCTCCATGCCCTCGATGACCTGATCGACCAGAGCGTTCTCAACAGCCAGATCGTCCTGCTTGTCGAGTTGCTCCTGGTTGTTCTTGCGGATGGAGTCCTTGAAAGCCTCCAGCGTGTCATACTCGGAAACGTCCTTGGCCAGCTCGTCGTCCAGCGCGGGCAGCTCCTTGTACTTGACCTCGTGCAGCTTGATCTTGAAGACAGCGGGCTTGCCAGCCAGCTCGGCAGCCTGATACTCCTCGGGGAACGTGACGTTGACGTCAAACTCCTCGCCAGCGGAGTGGCCGACGACCTGATCCTCAAAGCCGGGGATGAAGCTGCCGCTGCCCAGGGTCAGGCTGTAGTGCTCAGCCTTGCCGCCCTCGAAAGCAACACCGTCCACAAAGCCCTCGAAGTCGATATCCACGATATCGCCGTTCTCAGCAGCGCCCTCACGGGTCAGCTCACGGGCATTGCGCTCCTGCACACGCTTCAGCTCAGCGTCCACAGCCTCATCGGTAACAGTATGGACCGTCTTCTCAACGGTCAGACCACTGTAATTGCCAATCTTGACTTCGGGCTTGATGGCAACCTTAACGGTCAGGGTGCAGCCGTCGGCCTCGTTTGCAGAATCCACGGTGACCTCCGGGCGGCCAACGGGCTCGATGCCAGCTTCCTTGACGGCAGCCTCATAAGCAGCCGGGAACAGCTCGTTGATGGCATCATAGGTAAAGACGTCCGCGCCGTACATCTTCTCGATCAGAGCGCGGGGAGCCTTGCCCTTACGGAAGCCGGGCACTGCATACTTCTTGCCCTCTTTCTTGAAGACATCGGCCACTGCGGCCTTAAAGGCCTCAGCGTCGATGGAGAACTGCAGCTCTGCCATGCTCTTCTCGAGCTTTTCGCACTTGATGAATTTCATTTTGTTTATCCTCCACTCAAAAATTCTATTGCGTTGGGCAGCGGGAAAACTGCCCCTGCAACCGCGCACCGCGTCCTAGCTGTTTGCGAAATGCGGGGACGCGCGCGCTCAATTGGGTGCAACAATCGCGTCAGAGCTTATTATAGCACGCTTTGGACACAATTGCCAGACCAAATTTTGACTTTTTGTTCTTTTTGACAGCTTATTCACAGGGATTCCTGCCTTGGGCTGCCTTTAATTGATGCGGTAGGGGCAAAACCGCAGCCCGTCAGCGCTGACGAGCTTATAGCGGATGCCGTCCACATCGCCTTGCACCGCATAGCGGATGGCATTGCCGTGCAGGTGGCCGTAAAAACATTTCCGGATGCCGTAGGCCTTGAGGGTGGCTACGATCTCCGGGGCGCTGGTGCCGGTATAAACAGGCGGATAATGCAGGAACACCAGTTTTTCCAGCCCCGGCTCCGCAGCATCCAGGCTCATTTTCAGCCGCCCGATCTCGCGGTTCATGACTTTCTCGTCGTGGGGCTCCCCCACATCGAACAGCCAGCCGCGGGTGCCGCAGAGGGCGTAGCCCTCTACACTGTAGGAATTGTTATGCAGGATATGCAGGGTATCAAAGCCCTCCGCCTTGAGGTAGGCGTTCATCTTGTTGGCTGTGGTCCACCAGTAATCGTGGTTGCCTTTCATGATGAGCTTCTGGCCGGGCAGCTCCTGCAAAAACGCAAAATCCTTGCGGGTATCCGTCAGGCGCATGGCCCAGCTGATGTCCCCTGCCAGCACGATGGTATCCTGCGGGGTGATGAGTTTGCGCCAGTTGCGCTCCAGCCGCTCCAGGTAGCCATCCCAGCCCGGGAAAATATCCATGGGCTTGGAAGCACCTAAGGAGAGGTGGGTATCGCCAAGCACAAAAAGTGCCATGTTTGTTTACTCCTGTTCTCGGTTTTGCAGATGCCTCAGCTCTCGTAGCTCAGTGCCACCTGCGCGATCCGCGCCGGGTCGATGACCGTGCTGAAGCGCTCTGCTTTCTGGCGCAGGGCCGCAAGGCTTGCGGGCGCGTCATGATGGGTGACAGCCTCCAGCTCCTGCATGGCCTCAAAATCGTTCTGCGGGGCGGTGTGGCCCAATGCTTCCAGCACGCTGCGCGGGAACTTGAACGGCGAAGCCGTAGAGAGCACCACCATGGGCACGCCCTCCCGCTTCTGCTGCTCTGCCACATGGAACGCGACTGCCGTGTGGGTATCGCAGAGGTAGCCATTCTGCTCGTAGCGGGCGCGAATCTCCCCTGCCACCTGCTCCTCGCTGCTCCAGCCGCAGCCAAAGCTTTCCTGAATGGTTTTCAGCGTCTCGGGGCGGACGGTATAGCTGCCCGTCTCGGTCAGGCTCTTCATTAGAGCGGCCACCTCCGCGTCGCTGCCCGTGACATGATAGAGCAGGCGTTCGAGGTTGGAAGAGACCAGAATGTCCATGCTGGGCGAAGTGGTCTTGAAGAATTCCCGCTTGGCGGTGTAAGTACCCGTGGTGAGGAAATCCGTCAAAACATTGTTCTCGTTGGAAGCACAGATCAGCTTACCCACGGGCAGGCCCATCTGTTTGGCGTAATAGCCCGCCAGAATGTCGCCGAAATTACCCGTCGGGACACAGAAATCCACTTTATCGCCGTACACAATTTTCCCGGCCTTGAGCAGCTGAGCGTAAGCGGCAAAATAGTAGACGATCTGCGGCACAAGACGTCCCCAGTTGATGGAGTTGGCGCTGGAAAGGCGGATATTCCGCTCCGCCAGCCGGGCCGCAATGGCCTTGTCGCCAAAGACTTTCTTGACGCCCGTCTGGGCATCGTCGAAGTTGCCGCGCACGGCGTAAACAGCGACATTCCCGCCCTCCTGCGTTGCCATTTGCAGACGCTGGATCTCGCTGGTGCCGCCCGTGGGGTAGAACACCGCGATCTCCACGCCGGGAATGTCGTGGTAGCCGTCCAAAGCCGCCTTTCCGGTATCGCCGCTGGTTGCCACCAGGATCAGGGTCTTCTCGGTGCGGCCAAGGTTCTTCTTAGCCTCCACCAACAGCTTCGGCATCAGCTGCAGGGCGTAATCCTTGAACGCGCAGGTAGGGCCATGCCACAACTCCAGCGCATAGACGTCCTGCGACACCGGAGCCAGATAGCCCGCCTTGCCGCCGAATGCTGCACCATAGGTCGTTTTCGTTGCCTGTGCCAGGAACTCTTTGGAATAATCCGTCAGGTATTCCCCCACGATGGCCGCTGCCATCTCCGGGTAATCCAGCGCACAAAGTGCCTGGACATCCACCTGCGGAAAGCTTGCAGGGACAAACAGGCCGCCCTCGTCGGACAAGCCCTGTGCAATCGCCTCCGAAGAGGTCACCACGCGGTTACGATCTCTTGTGCTGTAAAATTGCATGATTTGTCGCTCCTTTTTTACCAGAGGGCCCATCCTTTGGCCCCATCTTGCGGCAGCGGCAAGTGCCGGTTCCTGCCGTTTTCCCACCGGAGCAGGCCCATCAGGCCGTGAACGCTCCCTTTATAATATGTACCATCCAGCGCCCGCTGTCAAGAGGGGTCACCTCCGCAACATCAAAACGCATGGGCTGGTCACTCTGGTTGGTGTGTTGCAAATAAAGCTGGGCCGTGCGGAGGATCCGCCGCTGTTTCGCCGGTGTCACTGCCTCAGCAGGGGTGGTCAGAGAATCCGGCTGGCGGGTCTTTACCTCGCAGAAAACCAGTGTTCCGTCTGGTTCCCGCAGGATGAGGTCGATCTCCCCTACCAGCTGGCTGTAGTTGTGGGCCACCAGCAGGCAGCCCTGTTTCTGGTAAAAGCGGGCAGCCACAGCCTCCCCGCGCCGGCCGACCTCTGCCCGGTCCATCACTTTCCCTCCGGCCAGTAGCCCTGCTTTTTTAAAAAACTGCGGCGGTAGAACGGCTGGATGCCGTACTGCTCGATGAGCTCATAATGGAGTTTTGTCGGGTAGCCTTTGTGCTTTGCCAGCTGGTACTGCGGGTACTGCTGATCCAGCTCCAGCATGTAACGGTCACGGCTGACCTTTGCCAGAACCGAGGCCGCGCCGATGCTGGCGCTGGTGGCATCTCCCTTGACCACCGGCTGGGCCGGGAGGAGCAGATCTTTGGGCGTGCGGTTGCCGTCCACAAGAACGAGGTTTGGCACGATGTCCAGCCCCTCCACGGCCTGCCGCATCCCACCCATGGTGGCGTTGAGGATGTTGTCGCGGTCAATGATCTCCGGCCCCACAAAAATGATCTTGTAGGCCAGAGCTTTTTCCACGATTTCATCAAAAAGGGCTTCCCGCTTTTTCTCGGTCAGTTTTTTGGAGTCGTTGATGCCATACACCGGATTTTCCGGGTCGAGAATGCAGGCCGCCACACAGACCGGGCCGCACAGTGGTCCCCGCCCGGCTTCATCGACGCCTGCAAAACAGCCGTACCGCGCCCGGATGGCGGCGTCGTACTCATACAGCGGCGCTGAGATCTCTTCGTCCGTCCGGCGCTTCATTCGTCGTCATCCTCCGCAAAATCCGCCAGATCATCCCGCTGGGGCGGGCGCTCCAGCGAGATACGGCCCCACTTGCAGGCGCGGAATTCATCCACCAGCATAATAGCGCAGCGTTCGGTGTTCACCTCGCCGCCCCGTACCAGCAGACCACGCTTGCGTCCGATGGCCTCCATCAGCTCATAGGGCGGCAGGGCCAGCGTCTCGGCATCCAGCTTATAGCGCTGAGCCACCAGTTCCGGGTAATTGCGGCGCACCTCGTCCAGCAGGTTCATGGCCAGTTCCTCGACATCCAGAATGTCGTCCTTGATGGAACCGATGAACGCCAGATTGGAGGCGATGGTCTTGGAATCAAACTTTTTCCAGAGCACGCCGGGCATGTCCAACAGATCGAATTTCTCGGTACTGACCCACTGCTTGCCCTTGGTCACACCGGGACGGTCTGCCGCCTTGGCACGGGCCGAGCCCGCAAACGTATTGATAAAAGTCGATTTGCCCACATTGGGGATGCCGCAGAGCATCACCTGGGTCTTGGCACCGCCCATGCCGCGGTTCTGGCGGCGGGCCAGCAGGCCGGAGAGCTCTTTTTCAATGGCAGTCTGCACGGCTTTTGCGCCGCCTTTCTGCTTGGCGCTGATGGCCACGCAACCGGCATCTGCCGCATGGAAATATTTGATCCACTCTTCCGTCACGGCGGGATCTGCCAGATCCGCCTTGTTCAGCGCATACAGCTTCGGCTTACGAGCCGTGATCCGCTCGATCTCCGGGTTGAGACTGGACAGCGGGATGCGGGCGTCCAGCAGGACCAGGCTGGCATCCACATGTTGGATCTCCTGTTCCATCATGCGGAGGGTCTTGGTCATATGGCCCGGAAACCACTGGATATTCAACTGGTTTGCAAACCGGGGTTCCTGATTGTTCATTTTACCACTCCAAAATCCGAAAAAGGCAAAAAGCAAAGCAGCACTTTGCCCAAAATATCACGTTCGTCAATGCAGCCCACATAGCTTGAGCGGCTGTCCAGCGAGGCGTTGCGGTTATCGCCCATCACAAAGACCGTTCCCTCCGGGATGGTATACGGAAACTCGACATCATAGCCGAGGTAGGTAGGCTCCGCAATGTAATCTTCCTGCAAAAGCTCCCCGTTCACCGTGACTGCGCCCGTGGAATAATCAATGCGGATGGTGTCGCCGCCTTTGGCAATGACCCGCTTGACCAGCGGCTTGCCATAGGAGGTGTAGCTGTCCACGATGACCACATCACCGCGCTGCGGCTCATACCCCGCGCCCCAGACAATGAGCTTATCGCCATTGTCCAGCGTGGGCACCATGGACTCGCCATCCACCTGAATGATGCGGAAGAAAAAGGAAAACACCAAAACCAGAACCAGTGCGGCCGAGATCAGCGCCTCGTACCATTCCATCAGGTTCTGCCCTCGGAGCGGCTTTCCGGCCTTTGGCTGAGCTGCCGGGCACACCTGTTCGTCCATTTTCAATGCACCTCACAATCTGTGGGCGGCTGCAGTTTTGTGCAGCTGACCGATAAATAAAGAAAAAAGGGACAACAAGTTGTCCCTTTTCTCCCGTTTTAAACCGGGGATCATCAAATATCGCTCTTGACCTTGGCAGCCTTGCCCGTACGACCACGCAGGTAGAACAGCTTTGCGCGGCGGACCTTGCCCTTGCGGACAACGGTAACTTTCTCAACAAAGGGGCTGTTGATGGGGAAGACACGCTCGATGCCAACACCGTAAGCCACGCGGCGAACGGTAAAGGTCTCAGCAACGCCGCCGTGCTTCTTTGCGATCACAGTGCCCTCAAAGGCCTGGATGCGCTCACGGTCGCCTTCCTTGATACGAACATCAACGCGGACGGTATCGCCAACGTTGAACTGGGGCTTCTCAGCCTTGATGCTGCCTTCAGAGATAATCTTCAGTGCGTCCATTTTTGAATCCTCCATTTGTTTTTAGACGTTCATACACGGCAAACCCGCCGTCAGAGGACCGCCCGTTTAATGATAACGTGTCATTAACCCCGCTGTGGTTTCTCAGCGGACACTAACGCCTAAATAGGATATCACAAAACGCGTGTAAAAGCAAGCGATTTGAACAAAAAATCCAAGAAAATTTTTACGCAAACACTTTCTTGTCCGCCGTCAGGAATTTCGTGCGCAGGATGTTGGCGTTTGCCGCAGGCAGGCCGAATTTTTCTTCCAGGAACGCCACCAGCAGCGAGGGGTTGAGCGTCAGGTCCTGAGAAGCCGGCAGGCAGATGGGGAAATGCACCCACTCTCCTGCTTCGTGCAGTTCCAGTGCCGGGACGTATTCTTTCAGCTCCACGGTCTTTGTCTTGCGCTTGCTCTTTTTCTCCACCGGCACGCTCTCCAGTGCATTGTACTGAGCCAGTACCGGAGTAGCATCCGCCGGGTAGCTGATCTCATAGCAGGCATAGGCAATGAGGTCCGCTTTCATCTGCACCGGCTCTACGTTGTAGACCTCGATGCCCGCAGGCATGATCGCGTTGAGTGCTTCTTTCCACTGGGCAAAATCCGGAGCCTCAGCCTCGGTCTTGACATCCACACACTCGCACTCACTCTCCTGCCCCAGCGACAGCGGGCAGGCAAAGGTCATGTAGATATGGGGGTTGAAGCCCAGCGTGTGCCACACGGGCAGGCCGCTCCGCTTGAGCACCCGCTGCATGACCCGCTGCATGTCCAGCAACGAGATATAGGAGGCCTCATTCTTCTTTTTAAACGAGATTCTGACTGTAATCAAAGCAGGGACCTCCTAACAGATGATTGGCACCGCAGCCGCTGCAGGCACGGTTGCAGGGTTTGGTGGTCTGGGCAGCAAGAGCCTTGTTGTACTCCCGCACCAGGAAATCATGGGTAATGCCGTAGTCCATATGAGACCAGGGCGTCACCTCATCCAGCCCGATGGGACGCTGGCAGTAGAAGCGCGGGTCAACGCCCAGGTCTTCAAACACCTGCATCCAGGTATCGTACTTGAAGCACTCCTCCCAGCCGTCGAAGTAGCAGCCCCGCTTGTAAGCTTCCAGAATGACCGGAGCCAGACGGCGGTCACCCTTGGCAAACACGCCCTCGAGGAAGCTGGTGGTACTGTCGTGGTAGTTGACCTTGATCTTCCGGCTGTGCACGCTCTCCAGCAGATGCTTCTGCTTGGCCTGCAGGGTCTCAGCCGTATCCATGGGCACAAACTGGAACGGCGTGTGGGGCTTGGGCACAAAACAGGCGCAGCTGATGGTCACCTGAACGCCGCGGCCCTTGGCATGGTCCATACTATAATAAAGGTCTACGACTTTCTGGGCCGTCTCGGCAATGCCCTCGATATCCTCCAGCGTCTCGGTAGGCAGGCCCATCATGAAGTAGAGTTTGACCGAGGAATAGCCGCCCTTGAATGCAATGCGGCAGGTCTTCTCGATCTCGTCCCAGGTAACATTTTTGTTGATGACATTGCGCAGGCGCTGGGTACCGGCCTCCGCCGCAAACGTCAGGCCGCTCTTGCGCACCTTGGTGGTCTTTTCAATGAGGCTCTCGGAGAAGTTGTCCACACGCAGAGACGGCAGCGAAAGACTGACATGCTCTTTGGGTGCCCACTCGTTCAAATCATCCAACAGCTCTTCCAGCTGGCCGTGGTCGGAAGTGGACAAGCTGGACAGACTGAGCTCTTCGTAGCCCGTGTTGGAGCAGAGCTCCTGGGCGGCCTTGTTCAGCAAATTGGCATCCCGCTGGCGCATGGGGCGGTACAAAAAGCCCGCCTGGCAGAAACGGCAGCCACGGACACAGCCGCGCAGCACCTCAATGCTGGCGCGGTCCTGGATGGCACCCACCATTGGGACGACGAAATTTGTCGGCGGCGTAAACTCGTTCAGATCCTTGATAATGGCCTTGGTGATTTTGGCCGGAATGCCCGGCTCATTGGGCGTGATGGCTTCGATCCGACCGTCTTCCTGATAGGTAACATCGTAGAACGCCGGGATATACACGCCCGGAATTTTAGCAATTCGGAGCAGCAGCTCTTTCTTGGAGACGCCGCCCTCCTTTTTGGCTTTCTCAATTTCGGCGCAGATGCCGGGCAGCTGATTCTCACCCTCGCCCAGCTGAATAACGTCAAAGAAATCCGCAATGGGCTCCGCATTGCAGGCACAGGGGCCGCCCGCCACGATCAGCGGCCAGGATCCATCACGGTCTTTGGAATAAAATGGGATACCCGCCAGGTCCAGCATGGCCAGGATGTTGGTATAGGAAAGCTCGTATTGGAGGGTAAAGCCCACCGCGTCAAAATCCGTGAGCGGATCCTTGCTCTCCATGGTATACAGGGGCAGCTGCAGCCGCTCCATTTCCGCTTTCATATCCAGCCAGGGCATAAAAGCACGCTCGCACCACCAGTTTTCGTGGGAGTTGAGCAGCTCATACAGGATTTTCTCCCCCAGGAATGACATGCCCACTTCATAGGTATCCGGGAAGCAGAACGCAAACCGCACATCCACGTTGTTTTTATCTTTATATACGCTGCCCGGCTCGCCACCGGTGTAACGGCCCGGCTTCTGCACCCGGCCCAGCGCTTCTTTCAGTTTTGGGTCAAACATCCATTTCCTCCATGACAGAATGATTTTCTATTGTTGTATTGTACCTTATTTGACCAAGGATTGCAAGAAAAGAAAGACACACAAACAAAAATCCCCGAAAACTGGCTTCACAAACCAACTTTCAGGGATTTCTTTTTGGAGCTACTGATCCGATTCGAACGGACGACCTGCTCATTACGAGTGAGCTGCTCTACCGGCTGAGCCACAGTAGCATCTTGAAGTGCTGTAACATGTGGTATTCTATCATAAAAGCCGGGAGCTGTCAAGATTTCCGGGGGAAGTTTCTTGAAAATCCCGCTGCAGAAGCAGATTGGTCAGCTGGCAGACTGCAAAGCTGCAACCCACAAGAAGCAGCACAGCGCAATCCGGCGGAAGCTGCCGCATCAGGATGACCCGGGCAGGCAGCGTGCTGAACACTTCTGCCTCCTGTTCCGGCAAAAGCAGGGTGAAAATGGCCAGCGACAGCGGCAGATGCAGCGCCCGGGCGGTATACAGCGGCCGGAGGGTCATTTCGGGCGGGCAGATCGTCCGCACCTGCATCAGGACAGAAAGCCCCTGTACACTCAATGCCGCACAGCAGAGGGTGCTGGCCCAATAGCCCGTGCGGGAAGCAAGATCGCACCCGGAACAGACTTCCAGAAGCATCGCGCAGGCCGTGCTCACGGCAGGCGGAAGCAGCGCTCCCGCTCCGGCAGCCAGCATCCGGAAGAAGAGCACAAAGCCGCAGAGTTTCAGGTAGGTCAGCGTGGACTGCGCCAGAATGCCATCCAGGCGCAGCCGCGGCATTTCCTGCTGTTTCGGGCGCGGCGATCGCCTTTTTTCGTTTCGGTTTGTCCTGCTCAGTCGGGAAAGCAGAGCCGCACAGAGGTAATTGGCCGTGATCTGTGCCAGAAACAGCAAAACGCCCACCTCTGTGCTGCCCAGCAGGGTCTGTCCCACCGTCAGGATGACAAAGGACGGTCCGGAACAGACGCAGGCCGGGAGAAGCCGGTCCGCTTCTTCCGGTGTCATCTGACCGGAGCGCACCGCCTCGGCAGAAGCGTTAGCGGCAGGGGCAAAGCCGCCCAGGAATCCCACCAGCAGCACCCGGGCCGCGCAGGGAGCATACACTCCCACCAGCCATGCCACCGGCCGAAATGGCAGGGCCAGCACATCCCCCAGAGGGCACTGGATGAGCAGTGCCGACACCACAAGAAACGGATACAGCGAGAGCAGCAGCGGACCGCTGCAGAGGGTCAATCCCTCCCGCAATGCCTGCGCGCAGGCTTCTGGTGCCGCAAACGGGAGTGCCCCGATCAGAACAGCCAGCATCAGGGATACCAGCCCGGAAAAGTTCTTGGTTTGATTCATACGCACACCCTCCGCTTCCATATATATGTAGCACCGGGTGCAGCTTTGCACAGCGGCAGGGAGGGAGCGGATGTGGCCAGGAAGCGCAGACAGCACATCTCCCCTGCCGGATGGTTCCAGCGGCTGTTCCGCCAGCCACCGGCCAATTTTTATGGCCGCACCTCCGTTTACCTCAGCGGAAGCATCTTAGAAATTGAGCATTTCCGGCGCATCCGTTCTTACGACGATGGAGAGCTCTGCCTGGAACTTGGCAAAGGGCTGCTGACCATTTACGGCAGTCAGCTCAAAATTACAGCCCTTTCCACCCAGCGCATCACTCTGCGGGGTGAAATTCTCCGCACGGAATTTTCCCGGGATGCCACTTCCCGATAACACCCACTGATAGGAGGCCGGGCCATGGACCCTTTGCAGCTCTGGGCCGGTGTTCGCTTCGCGGCCCAAAACGGTAACACCGGTGGTTTGCTGACCGCCGCGGCACAGAATGGGCTCCATCTCTCTGCAATTACTGCCCAGCCCGGCGGGTTTTGTGCCCGGTGCGCCGCATGGCGTTACCCAGAGCTTTCCCGGCTGGCCCGCAGGTACCGGGTCCGGCTCCGCGTTCAGAAAAGGGACGGGCTGTTTTTCCGGCTGCGGCCTCTGCTGCGCCGCCGGGGGCTTTGGGCCGGGCTGTTTTTGTTTCTCCCCCTGTTGCTCTGGCTGCAAGGCGCGGTCTGGGCCACGGACTTCACCACCCTGACCCCCGGCCAGCGAGCCCGGGCAGAAGTCATCCTGCGCCAACAGGCTCTTTCCGCCGGGGATTTCGTCTCGGAGGAAAAACTGACTGCCGGTGAATATGCCCTGCTGCAGAGCGGCGAGTTTTCGTGGGTAAGCCTGAATTTTTCCAAAGGGCGGCTGATCGTGGAGGCCGCTGCCGCTAAGCCCGTGCCAGATATCGCATCCGGGACGCTCCATGGCATCACCGCCCGGGTGGCGGGTACTGTGCTGGAAACCAACCTCACCAGCGGCACCATGCTGGTGACTCCCGGGCAGGCCGTGGAAGCCGGACAGGGACTTATTGGAACGGCCCGCATGGAGCGGGATGGGACTTTGATCTTTCAGCCTGCGGCCGGTCGGGTGCTGGCCCAGTTTGAGTGGGAATTTTCCGAGACACTCCCCGCTACCGTGGCCGCAGACCAGCTCACCGGGAGCAAATCGCACCAGTACCAGCTCCACTTTGCCGGGAAGTCGCTTGCTCTTCCCCCATGGAGATCCCACCAGGAAAACGCCCGCGCCATCACCCGGCATCTCCATCCGGCATTTTGGGGGCTGGCACTCCCCTGCTCCGTAGAGGAAACGGTATTCTACCATACCCAAAACGAAACCCTTTCCTACACGGGAGACCAGCTGCTCGCCTTAGCCCGGCTGCACAGCCGTCAGGTGCTATACGCTGCCTACCCGGACGCGGTTCTCCTCACTCGGAAAGAAGATTTTTCCGCAGAGGGCAACCAGTTCCATTACCGGGTCTGCTACACCCTAGCGGCCGACATTTGCCAGGAAAACACGAAAACGGCAGAGGACTGAAACTTCCTCTGCCGTTTTCATCGATATCATTGTTGTTTTAATTCTCTGCGTTCTCAGATGCAGGCGCTGCTTTCTCCACCGCCTTTTTAACCAGCTTGTTCAGGTCAAACTCATACTTGGTGTGGCAGAAGTGGCAGACTACCTCGCAGTGGGGATCCTCATCCCGGAGTTTTTCCAGTTCCTTGCGGCCCAGGCTGAGCAGCATCTGCTCGGTGCGCTCCCGGCTGCAATCGCACTGGTACCGCACTTCCCGCTCATCCAGCACGCTGGGGTTGAAACCCGCCATGGCGAGGTTCATCATGTCCTCCGGGGTCTTGCCCGCGTGGAGCATCTCGGTCACGGAGGGCATGGCAGCAATGTTCTGCTCCAGCTGGGTGATCTCGGCATCGGTGGCGCCCGGCAGCAGCTGCAGCAGGTAGCCGCCCGCGCAGGAGATGGACAGATCCTTATCTACCAGCACGCCCAGTGCACAGACGGTGGGCACCTGCTCACTGTAGGCGTAGTAGCTGGTGATATCCTCCGCGATCTCGCCCGAGACCAGCGGCACCTGGCCGACGGTGGGCTCTTTCTGCAGGCAGTTGTCCCGGATGACGGTGAGCACACCGTCCTTGCCGACAGCCCCGCCCACATCCAGATGGCCATTGGCCTTGGCAGGCAGCTCCACCAGCGGGTGGTCGATGCAGCCCTTGACATTGCCGGTGCCATCCGTGCAGGCAATGACGACGCCTGCCGGGCCGTTGCCAGAAACGCGCAGGGTGATGGTGTCCCGGTCATCCTTGAGCATGGAGCCCATCAGGCTGGCACCCGTCAGCAGGCGGCCCAGGGCAGCACTGCAGGTGGCGCTCGTGGTGTGAAGTTGTTCTGCTTTACAGACAATATCCGTCGAATCTACGCCACAAAAAACGATTCCGCCGTTTTCTGACAGGCCTCGGATCAGTTTTCCCATTTTTTAGTCTTCCTCCAATTGCGTATGCTGTTTGACCGCGCAGAAGAAATAGCGCTCGCTCTTCTCGGTCAGCGGGCCGAACGTTTCACCGTCGCAGACGCTCTCCAGTACAAAGCCGTGCTTCTCCAGTGCCGTGCGGATGGCGTCCAGATCGTAGGTGTACTCACTGAACGCCTCATGGAAATGTTCTCCCGTCTCCCGGTAGTCGATATCCACGCTGATCTCCACCCGGCGGTCGGCCGCATTGTAGTGGTTTTTCCAGACACAGCAGGCGTCCTCCTCCTCAAAGGTGAACGTGTTCTCCCCCAGCACGTTTTTGTGCTTGTAGGGGGTGTTCATATCAAAGAGGAAGACGCCGCCTTTCTCCATAAAGAAGCCAGCGTTGGCAATGGCCGTGTCGAGGTCCGGGATGTGATTGAATGTATCAAAGGTGGAGACCGCACCCCGGATGGTGCCGTACAGGTCCAGCTTGAGCAGGTCCTGCCGCAGGAGCAGCAGCTTGCCGGACAGACCCAGCTGTTCCGCTTTATCCCGGACAACGCAGAGCATCTCCTCGGACTGGTCAATGCCGATCATATCATACCCGGCCTGGGTCAGCATCAGGGTCAGCTCCCCCGTGCCGCAGCCAAGGTCAGCCAGAATGCCGTCCCGGATGCCGTGGGCGTTCAGCTCGTTCTGGATGTGCTCATACAGGGCGTCGTAGTCCGCCGCCCCGTTGAATTCATCGTAAAAGTATGCAAATTCGTTGTATGCCATCTTATTCGGCGTCCTCGTCCGCAAACTCTGCCTCTATGGCTTTGTTGAGAATGGCCTGCAGCTCCGGGATGCCGTAGCCGTTTTCGCCGCTGGTCAGTACCACTTTCTGGCAGCCATAGGGGCGGCAGGTGTTCTCAAACTCCTCCAGCGTCTTGGTCAGCTGGCTCTTTTTGAGTTTATCCGCCTTGGTCAGCGCCACCACATAGGGGATCTGATGGTAGTGCAGGTACTTGAGCATCTGGAAATCATCGGCGCTGGGGGCATGGCGGCAATCCAGCAGCTGCACCAGCAGGGTGTGGTGGCGCTGGGCCTCAAAGTAGCTGTTGATGAGGTCATCCCAGCGCTCACGGTCCGCATTGCTTACTTTGGCGTAGCCGTAGCCGGGCAAGTCCACAAAATAACAGCTGTCCACCTCATAAAAGTTGATGGTAGCCGTTTTGCCCGGCGTGGCCGAAACGCGGGCCAGGTTTTTGCGGCTGCACAGCTTGTTGATGAGGCTGGATTTGCCCACGTTGGAGCGGCCGGAGAAACTGATCTCCGGGCGGTCACTGTCGGGCAGCTGGCTGGAAATACCATAGCTGGCCATAAAATCCGCTTTGTTGTAATTCATAAAAGCTTCCCTTTCCTCTCAGCAGACGGCACCGGTCTTGGGCTTTTCTGCAGTCTGGGACATGGCGGCGGCATCGGCAGCCTTCGTGCTCTTCTTGGTACGGGGGTGGGTGGCCGCCGCTTTCGGCTTGAGCAGCGCTGCGTTCAGCACCTGAGAAAGGTTGGACATGGGCAGGAACTCGAGGTTCTTCTTGACCTCATCGTCCACCTCATACAGGTCGGAGACGTTGTCCTTGGGGATGAGGACCGTCTTCATCCCCTCGCGGTAAGCGGCCATGCTCTTTTCCCGCAGGCCGCCGATGGGCAGCACATTGCCGTGGAGGGTGATTTCGCCCGTCATGGCCACATCGCCCCGCACCGGGATGCCAGACAGGCAGGAGATGAGGGCCGTGGTCAGGGTGACACCCGCCGAGGGGCCATCCTTGGGCACAGCGCCCTCCGGGGCATGGATGTGCAGGTCGCACTTCTTGAGCCGTTCCGGGTCAATCCCATACTCTGCCGCATGGACACGGGCATAGGTAATGGCCAGCTGGGCACTCTCTTTCATCACGTCGCCCAGAGAGCCCGTCACGGTGATCTTGCCGGAACCGTTGTCGATGACCTGCACCTCAATGGGCAGGGTCTCGCCGCCGATGCTGGTCCAGGCCAGGCCGTTGGCAATGCCGATGGCATTGGTGCGGTTGAGGAAGTCCGGCTTGACGATGCGGGGTCCCAGCAGCTTTTCCAGCGTGGTACCGGTCACAGAGACCGTCTCCGCCTCACCGGAAGCGATCTGGCGGGCACACTTGCGCAGGACACTGGTGATGGTGCGCTCCAGGTTGCGGACACCCGCTTCCCGGGTATAGCCATCGATGATGCCGTATAGGGCGCTCTGGGAGAACGTGACTTTGCCGCTCAGGCCACAGGCCTCCAGCTGCTTGGGCACCAGATGTTTTTTCGCAATGTTGTATTTTTCCACCCGAGTATAGCTGGGCAGCTCGATGACGTCCATACGGTCGCGCAGCGGGCCGGGGATGGCGCTCAGGTCGTTGGCCGTGGTGATGAAGAGCACATGGCTCAGGTCAAACGGCATATCAATGAAATGATCGTTGAACGTGCTGTTCTGCTCCGGGTCCAGTGCCTCCAGCAGCGCGGCGGCCGGGTCACCCCGGAAATCGCCCGCCAGCTTGTCGATCTCATCCAGCAGCATCAGCGGGTTGGAGCTCTTGGCCGTGATCATAGCCGTGATGATCTTGCCCGGCATCGCGCCGATGTAGGTGCGCCGATGGCCGCGGATCTCAGCCTCATCCCGCACACCGCCCAGGCTCAGGCGGACATACTTGCGGTTCAGGCTCTCGGCAATGGAGCGGGCAATGCTGGTCTTGCCAACTCCCGGAGGGCCGACGAGGCAGATGATCTGGCCCTTGACATCCGGGGCCAGCTTGCGGACAGCCAGCACTTCCAGAATGCGGTCCTTGACCTTTTTCAGGCCATAGTGGTCGCGGTCCAGGATGCGCTGTGCCTTGGCAATGTCGAGGTCATCCTCCGTGAACGTATTCCAGGGCAGGTCCAGGCAGGTATCCAGATAGGTGCGGATGACCGTGCCCTCCTGGTTGCTGCTCTGCATCTTGGCCAGGCGATCCACTTCTTTGAGGAGCTTCTTCTCCCGCTCCTCGTCCAGGTGCAGGGCCGTGATCTTGCGGCGGTACTCCTCCGCCTCGGCGGTGGTGTCGTCGTCCTCGCCCAGCTCCTCGCTGATCATGTGCAGCTGCTCGTGCAGGTAGTAGTCGCGCTGGTTTTTGTCCATCGCTTCGTCCACTTTCTGGGCGATCTCTTTGTCGATCTCCAGCATCCGGCGCTCCCGGTGCATCTTTTCAATCAGCAGCTTCAGGCGGCCCAGCAGCGTGCCCTCGTCCAGAATGGCCTGTTTGTCCTCAAAACGGAACAACAGGTTGGCCGGGATGTACTCGGACAGGAAGACAGGGTCCGTGCTGGTGGTGATGGTAAACACCACGTCCTTGCCGATGTGCGGGTTGAGGGCCAGCAGCTCGTCAAAACTCTTTTTGACGTTGCGGACCAGCACATCCACTTCGGGCTGCTCCTCCGGTTTTGCCTGCTTGACCGGGGCGGAACGGACCGTGGACAGCAGGAAGCTGCCGTCCGTATCCAGCTGGGTCAGCTTTGCGCGGTATTTGCCCTCCACCAGGATGCGGACAAGGTCGTCCGACACCCGCATCACCTGCTTGATCTCGGCTACAACGCCGTAAGTGCACAGGTCGGCGGCATTGGGGTCTTCCACTTTCATCTCTTTCTGCGCGATGAGGAAGACATCGGAGTTATTGCTCACGGCCCATTCCACAGCCGCAATGCTCTTGTCGCGGCCCACCTCAAAGTGAAGCAGGTTGTTGGGGAAGACCACAAGCCCCCGCAGGGCAATGGCCGGAAGATGGAGGACATTGCGCTCCACCTTGACAGTTACTTTTTCAGACATATTGCAAAACCTCCCAACTGCCCGGGCAGATGCGCGTCATCGTGAGGGCAGTTTTCTTGTTGGGTAACACTTGTAGATCGTATTATAGCGGAAAGCGGCTCCGCTTGCAACCGGGGCGCGCTCAACCGCGCTTTTCGCGGGTGTTGTAGCCCAGGCGGCCCAGGGCGGGCAGCAGGGCCCGCAGGGTGATGGATGTGAGCGAGCCCATGATGAGGCCGAATACCAGCATGACGGGTGCGTAATAGAGCGACATAGCCGAGGAGAGGATGACACTGGCCCCCAGCAGCTGGCCGACATTATGGGCCAGCGCGCCGCAGACCGAGAGGATGAACCAGGTGGGCTGCACCGGGAAATGGTAGTACAGCACCCACATCACCAGCAGCGAGAATAACCCGCCGCACAGGGAGAGGAAACCCGCCGTCCACCCGGAGACCAGAAAGACGAACAGCGCCTTGAGCAGGTCCAGCATCAGTGCCTGCTTTCCTCCCATGAAAAACAGCGCATACATCACCACAATATTCGCCAGGCCCAGCTTCATGCCAGGCATCAGCCCGGGGATGACCAGCATGCCTTCCACAAAAGAGAGAGCCATGGCCAGTGCAAACAGCAGGCCGGAAAGGGCGATCTCATGCGTTTTGCTGCCGCGTTTCGGGTTCATCGGCACATTCCTCCGTCCATCATTCGTTCTCTCCTGCCTGCACCTGCTCGTACTGTTCCTGCTCCTCCATGGCAGCTTCCCAGGCGGCAAACAGCTCCTCCTGATGGAACCGCAGATCCGAGAGCTCATCACTCTTTTCCCGAAGCAGCTGCGGGTCGTTGTACACCTCCGGGGAATTGATCTCGTTGTCCAGCTCCACTTCCCGGGCACCGCAGGCCTCCATCTCGTCCTCGCAGGCCTTGATCTTGGCCCGCAGCTCGGCGCGGCGGCGGCGCTGCTCCTTGCCGTAGCCCAGCTTTGCGGGCTCCGAGGATTTTTCCACGACCGGCGCGGGATCGGAGCGGCCCATCAGGGCATCATAACTCGGGTAGAGCGTCGCCCTGCCATCTTCCAGATACAGGATCGGGCAGGCCAGGCTGTTCATCAGGTGGCGGTCATGCGTGACCATGAGCAGCGTGCCGGTGTAGGCCATCAGGGCCTCGGTCAGGTTCTCACGGGTGTAGATGTCCAGGTGGTTGGTGGGCTCGTCCAGAAACAGCAGGTTCGGCCGCTCCAGCACGATCTCCGCAAAGCGCAGGCGGGCAAGCTCGCCGCCGGAAAGTGCCTCGCAAGGCTTAAAGACCGTCTCCCCCCGGAAGCCCAGCTTTGCCAGATGGCTGCGGACTTCCAGCTCTGTCATCCGGGGGTACTTGTTCCAGATGACGTCAATGACACGGCCCGCGCCCAGACGGTTCTGCTGCTGGGCAAAAATGCTGGGCCGGGCACCAGTGCCCAGCCGCACCATGCCGCCGGAGGGACGGCGCTTGCCGTCCAGCACCTGCATCATGGTGGATTTGCCCGCACCGTTGGGACCCGCGATGATGAGCCGCTCTCCACGGTGGACCGTGTAAGTAAACGGCTCCAGCAGTGTCCGCTCCCCGATCCGGATGGTCAGGTTTTTCATCAGCACCAGCTCATTCCAGGGCTCCACATCATATTCAAAGCGGAATTTGAGCTGGTTGGTCTCATCTTTGGGGGCCTCGGTAATTTCCAGCTTTTCCAGCTGTTTGCGGCGGCTCTGGGCCATTTTCGTGGTGGAAGCCCGGACGAGGTTGCGGTCCACATAATCCTGAAGCTTTTCAGCCAGTGCCACATCCGCATCGTGCTGCTTCTGGCGCAGGGCATCCGCCGCTTCTTTCTGGGGCAGGTAGGCCGAGAAGTTTCCCTTATAGGTCGTCATGGTCTGGAACGAAACTTCCCAGATCTTGGTACAGATGTGGTCCAGGAAATAGCGGTCATGGCTGACCACCAGCACCGCGCCGGAATAGCTCTTGAGGTAGTTTTCCAGCCATTCCATGGTGGCAAAGTCCAGGTGGTTGGTGGGCTCGTCCAGGATGAGGACATCCGGCTTTTCCAGCAGCAGTTTTGCCAGCCGCAGGCGGGTCAGCTCGCCGCCCGACAGGACGCCGACGTTCTTTTCCCAGGTATCCTGCGCAAAGCCCATGCCGGACAGCACCTTTTTGATGTTGACATCCATATTGTAGCCATCGGCTGCGTCAATGATGTTCTGCAGCGCATCGTGCTGCTCCAGCAGCGAGGTATCCTCGGGGCTGGCGGCCATCTTGCGCTCCAGGATCTGCATTTTTGCCATGGCGTCCAGCACATGGGCGAACGAAGAACGCATCTCGCCGTAGATATCCAGCGTGACATCGAGCTTTGCATTCTGTTCCAGGTAGCCAAGCGTCACACCGTGGGTCACGCTGAACTCGCCCTCATAATCCGTATATTCCCCGGTCAGGATCTTGAGCAGAGTGGTCTTGCCCGCGCCGTTCTGGCCCACAATGCCAATGCGGTCTTCCCGCTCGACACTG
>OIVA01000011.1_pt1 | contig 63877 bp, 50 predicted proteins | sample 1587121 | NCBI WGS metagenome assembly OIVA01 (sample SAMN02674970, study PRJEB24791) | human gut metagenome, SKBSTL043 | isolation source: stool | host: Homo sapiens | place: USA
TGCTCACCTGATGCAAAAAAGGGCACTGATTGCAATGCAATACAGCGCCCTACATAATCGGACATGGAAAACACCGACCGTGCAAAAACCGTGCAGAAACCGTGCACCCATGGCTTACAAAACAAAAAAGCCATGAAATCTCTCGATTTCACGGCATTTTCTGGTGCGATGGAAGGGACTCGAACCCCCGGCCTACTGATTCGTAGTCAGTCACTCTATCCAGCTGAGCTACCAACGCATACGTTCCGTCCGGAACAAGATGTATTTTATCACTCGCAAAGGGTTTTGTCAACAATTTTTTGAAATATTTTTGATTTTTTAGAAAAAAAGCGTCTTTTCGTCGTTCCAATTTCAGGTGTACCGGTACACCGCCTTGATCACGGCTCCCCGGCGAGGCGCCGGGCGATTTTCACGCCTGTAGGGCCAGCGGGAGCAGGACTACCGGCAAAATGACGTTTGCGGCACTTTTTCTTCTTTTTATTATACCGCTTTTGCCCTACTTGTGCTATAATAACTTTACTAATGTTTGAAAACGCTCCTTTTGGGGCAGCACGGAGGGTAGAACCTATGAAACTGGTAAGCGTGGAAACTCCCGAAAAGAGTGTCTGCAAAATGACGTTCAGCGCTTCTGCTGAGGAACTGGAGGCCGCATCCAACGCCGTGTACGAGCGCACCCGCGCCTCTTACACCATCAAGGGCTTTGCAAAGGGTGAGGCGGACCGCGCTCAGATCGAGGCGGACCGCGGAGAGCACACGTTCTGGTATGATGCCATCAACGACCTGATGGACAAGGATGTGCCGGCTCTGTATGACGCCGCCATGAAAGAGCACGGCTTCCGCGCCGTGGACGAGCCCACCTATGATCTGGTCAGCGTGAAGAAAGACGAGGGCTTTGTGGCCACCGCCACCACCGCCCTGCAGCCCGAGCTGAAGCTGGCCCAGACCTCCGGCTTTAAGGTCGAGTGCGTCACCCCGGCTGTCACGGACAAAGAGATCGACAATGTGCTGGAGCACCGCCGTCAGGCCTCTGCCGAGCTGGTGCCCCACAAAGGCCCGGCCGTCAAGGGCAATATCGTCCACATTGACTATGAGGGCCAGATGGACGGCCAGCCGTTCAAGGGCGGCTCTGCCAAGAACCAGACCCTGCAGCTGGGCAGCAGCCGGATGATCCCCGGATTTGAGGAGGGCATCCTGGGCCACAAGGGCGGCGAGGAATTCGACATCTTTGTCACGTTCCCCACCCGCTACCATGTGAAAGACTTGGCCGGCAAGCCCGCCGTCTTCAAGATCAAGCTGATCGACGTCTGCGTCCGCCAGCTGCCCGCCCTGAACAGTGATTTTGCCAAGAAAGCGGGCAAGGTGGACACCATGGAAGCGTTCCGTGAGCAGATCCGCCAGCAGATCCACGATGGCAAGCACGCCAGCGCCCTGAACCGCGCCAAGGATCAGGTCCTGACCCAGCTGGCCAACGCCGCGGAGGGCGAGATCCCCAGCGTCCTGGTGGAGAGCACCTACCAGCGCGAGATGGAGAACATCCAGCAGCAGCTCCAGATGCAGCGCGTCAGCCTGGACCATTACCTGTCCCAGGTGCACCAGACCCGCGAGACCTTTACCGCAAACGTTCACAAGGCTGCGGAGAACAACACCCGCGCCCGGATGGCTCTGCTGCAGGTGGCACAGCAGGAGAACCTCGTCCCCACCGATGAGGAGATGACCGCCAAGATGCAGGAGCGTGCCGACAAGCTCAAGAAGCCTCTGGAAGAGATCGTGGCCAAGTCCAACGTGGAGAGCATTCGCCGCAACGAGGCCATCCGCCGCGCTGCTGACTGGGTGATCGAGCACTCCACCATCGAGGAGAAATAAGCAGTTTTCCAAGCCCGTGCCCTGCACGGGCTTTTTTGTTGTATTTCTTGACTTTTTCTTTGTTTTGCGTTATTTTTATAGTAGAATCTGTAATAAAATTTGGGCACGCCTGTCCAAGTCTCAGATTGGAGGTTTTGAACCATGAAAAAGCTATTCTGCACACTGTTGTCTGCGGCGGCAGCGGTGGCTCTGCTCTGTGGTTTTACCCCCTCTCCGCAGGAAAACAGCGCGGGAGCGGGGCTCATTACCAAAACCTATGAAACGGCAGAGGCCATCAGCAGCCTATCCGTCAGCGACAAATACGCCGATGTGACGGTAAAAGCCGATGATGTGGACCATGTGGTGGTGGAGTACAGCTACAACAGCTCCTACAACGATGCCTTTGGCACGGGCGGAGAGCTGTACAGCTTTACCATTGCGGGCCCGAGCCTGAACATTCAGGGCCTCAAGGGCGACGCTTCCATGAGCGTGAACAACAGCAAGTGCATCTGCACCATGACCGTCAAGCTGCCCCGCAGGGCGTTTGCAGGCCTCACGGTGGATACCAGCAACGGCAATCTCACCATCCAGGATATGACGTCTCAGTCCAATACCCTGACCACCACCAACGGCAACATTTCCATTACCGGCGGCAGCCTGGATAACCTGAACGCCACGGCCAACAACGGCAAAGTGGAAGTGAACAACCTGCTCACCCAGACCTTTGCCGCTTCCACCCGGAATGGCCGCATCAGCCTGGCCAACACCTCGGCTTTGAGCATTACCGCACAGGCCCAGAACGGCGACGTCAAGCTGGACCACACTGCGTCGCCCTATTTCTACTGCACCGCCACCAACGCCAGCGTGGTGGGCACTGTGACGGGCCGCGGCGCGGAGTATGGCCTGAACCTGACCGCAGGCAGTGGTCGCGTGACCCTTACCGACGCCAGCGACGATAGCTTCGCCATCCGCAGCAGCGCCCCTGTCCAGCAGAATCTTGGCGCCGCCCAGAGCTTTACGGCCAATGCCAGCAACGGCAACGTGAACCTGGAATTCGTGCAGTGAGGCACCTTTAAAACGACAAACACTCCTCTGTAAAACCAACAGGAGCCTGTGCCGGGAAGCGATTCCCACGCACAGGCTCCTGTTGGTTTTTGTTATTTTACTTTGTCAGCAGGTTGAAGCCCATGACCACGATGCCCAGCACCACCAGCACGATACCGGTCGCGCGGTTGAGGGTCTTGGCGTCCGCCTTATTGGCAAAGACCGCCGCAATACGGGCCCAGAGCAGGGTAAAGAGGACGCAGAGGGCAAACACGGGCCAGTCCGGGGCCCCGCCGATGGCAAAGTGGGAGACAGCACCCGTCAGGGCCGTGAACGTCATGATGAAGACGCTGGTGCCCACGGCGGTCTTGAGCTCATAGCCCAGCACGCTGGTGAGGATGAGGAGCATCATCATGCCGCCGCCGGCCCCCACAAAGCCGCAGATCAGGCCGATGATGACACCGCAGACGATGGACTGGATCGCACGCTTTTTCGCGGAGATGCCCTGCATGGCCTCTTTGGTGGTCATGACCGGCTTGACGATGAACTTGATGCCCAGCAGGAACGTCATAAACACCGAGAAGCCGCCCATCGTCCGAGAGGGGACAAGGCTTGCCAGCCAGCTGCCCACCACCGTGAATGCCAGCACGCTGGCCATCATGATGAGGCCGTTTTTCACGTCCAGATTCTTATTCTTGTGGTAGGTGTAAGCGGACACCGCACTGGCCAGAACGTCCGACGAAAGGGCGATGCCCACGGCCATGTAGGGGTCCATGCCCAGAAACGTGATGAGCATGGGGCTGATGACCGCCGCCGCACTCATCCCGGCAAAGCCGGTGCCAAGGCCGGCACCCATGCCGGCAAAAAATGTGACCAGAAGAACATATAAAATATGCATCTTAATCTTCCCCCTCAATGATGGCATCCAGATTTTTGCTCATGGTCTCCAGCGTGGCAAAAAACGCCGCCCGCTGGGCTTCGTCCGTGTGGTCCAGCAGCCGCTCCAGAAAACGGTTCTGCACCTCCCGGCCCCGCTCTACCACGGAGCGGGCCTTTTCCGTCCCGATGAGCAGGGTCTTGCGGCGGTCACCTGCCACGGCCTCCCGCCGGAGGTAGCCCTCCTGCACGAGGCGGTCCACATTGACCGAGACAAGGTTCGCTTTTAGCTTTCGCACCTCCACGATGTCGCTGGCCGTCTTGTATTCGGGGTTATTGACGAGGAACAGCAGGATATCCAGCGCCGTCTGCGGCAGCTTGAGCTCTTGACACAGTGGCTTGCAGGCGGCGTTGTAGCCCACCACAAACTTCTGTGAGAATTCCAGGCTGGGGTTCATGCAGCTTCACTTCTTTCAATTTTAGATTGTTCAAATTTGAAGTGATTATAACACAGGCCGTTTTCTCTGTCAAGGATGAAAAAAAGCTCTGCCGGAACCCGACAGAGCCTTTTTCCTATTTTGCCGTTAAATCGCCAGCAGGATCAGCCGCATTACCAGCGCGCAAAGCCACGCGGTGACGCACTGGTTTAACACCATGATGGCCGCCCACTTGCCGCCAAGCTCACGCTTGACAGAGGCCACTGCAGCAATGCAGGGGGTATACAGCAGGCAGAAGACCAGCAGCGGGGCCGCCTGGGCCGGGGTAAGGGCAGCTGCAAAGGCTGCCGAGGAGCCGAACAGGATGGTCAGGGTGGAAACAACGCTCTCCTTCGCCATAAAGCCGGTGATGAGGGCCGTGGAGATCCGCCAGTCGCCAAAGCCCAGCGGTGCGAACAGCGGTGCGATCCCGCCCGCCAGCAGGGCCAGAATGCTGGTCTGCGGATCAGACGTCAGGCGGAGCCGGAGGTCAAAGTTCTGCAGGAACCAAATGACGATGGTGGCTATAAAGATGACGGTAAACGCCCGCTCGAGAAAATCCCGGGCCTTTTCCCAGAGCAGCTGGGCCACGTTTTTCAGGCCCGGCAGGCGATAGTTGGGCAGCTCCATCACAAAGGGCACGGCCTCGCCCTTGAAGACCGTTCCCTTGAGGAGAATGGCCATTCCTACGCCCACGAGGATGCCAAGGAAATACAATCCCACCATGACCAACGCGGCCTGACGCGGGAAAAATGCCGCTGCAAACAAGCTGTAAATGGGCAGCTTGGCTGAGCAGCTCATAAACGGAGTGAGCAGGATGGTCATTTTTCGGTCACGCTCCGAGGGGAGGGTGCGGCTGGCCATCACGCCGGGCACTGTACAGCCAAAGCCGATGAGCATGGGCACGATGCTGCGGCCCGAAAGACCGATGCGGCGGAGCAGTTTGTCCATGACGAACGCCACACGGGCCATGTAGCCGGTATCTTCCAGCAGGGAGAGGAAGAAGAACAGGGTCACAATGATGGGCAGAAAGCTCAGCACGCTGCCCACGCCTGTAAAGATGCCGTCGATGACCAGTGAGTGCACCGCCGGGTTGACTTCCCATGCCGTAAGGGCGTTATCCGTCAAGGTGGTCAGCCGGTCAATTCCCGCTGCCAGCAGGTCCTGCAGGCCGGAACCGATGACGCCGAACGTCAGATAGAACACCAGCGCCATGATGCCCACAAAGGCCGGGATGGCCGTATATTTGCCGGTGAGGATCCGGTCAATGCGGTTGCTGCGTAGCTGCTCCTTGCTCTGATGGGGCTTGACAACGGTCTGAGCCACCAGCTGGTGGATAAAGTGGAACCGCATATCCGCAATGGCAGCGGCCCGGTCCAGCCCGCGCTCCTGCTCCATCTGGAGGATGATGTGCTCGATCATTTCTTTTTCGTTCTGATCCAGCTGCAGGGCTTCCTCAATGCGGTGGTCGCCCTCCACCAGCTTCGTGGCGGCAAAACGCACCGGGATGCCAGCTGTCTTGGCGTGGTCCTCAATGAGATGGATGATGCCATGGATGCAGCGGTGGACCGCACCGCCGTGGTCGTCCTCGCCGCAGAAATCCAGCCGGCCGGGGCGTTCCTGATACTTTGCCACATGGATGGCATGGTCTACCAGCTCATCCACACCCTCGTTCTTGGCCGCGGAGATGGGCACCACCGGGATGCCCAGCATGGCCTCCATCTGGTTGATGCGGATGGTACCGCCATTTCCGCGCACCTCATCCATCATATTCAGCGCCAGCACCATGGGGGTATCCAGCTCCATGAGCTGCATCGTTAAGTACAGGTTTCGTTCAATGTTGGTGGCATCCACGATGTTGATGATGCCGGTGGGTTTCTCATTGATGAGGAACTGCCGGGTGACGATTTCCTCGCTGGAATAGGGCGACATGGAGTAAATGCCGGGCAGATCGGTCACTTCGGTCTCCGGGTGGCCCTTAATCGCACCGCTCTTGCGGTCCACAGTCACGCCCGGGAAATTGCCTACATGCTGGTTGGAGCCGGTAAGCTGGTTGAACAGGGTGGTCTTTCCGCAGTTCTGGTTGCCCGCCAGTGCAAAGGTGAGGGTCGTGCCGTCCGGCAGCGGATTTTCTCCCTTTTTGGTGTGGTAGCGGCCGCCCTCGCCCAGGCCGGGGTGCTCTACTACTTTCTGTTCCGGGCTGGCAGCGGGCACCATCCGGACGGTTTTTGCCGGGGAAACGTTGATCTGGGCCGCGTCATCCAACCGGAGGGTCAGGGCGTAGCCGTGGATCTGCAGCTCCATCGGGTCACCCATGGGTGCAAACTTGACAAGGGTGACCTTTTCCCCAGGGATCAGGCCCATATCCAGAAAATGCTGGCGGAGGGCACCCTGTCCGCCAACCGTCTCAATGACAGCGCTTTCGCCGATGTTCAGTTCTTTCAATGTCATGGTTGTCCGCCTTTCTTCGACCATTTGTTAGTCTGTATTAACAATGGTACTATAGGCTAACTTTTATCCTTTGTCAAGGGATGCTAACGACAAATTTCGTCGCGGACCGCATTTCATAAAATGTCCTATCGTGAAATGACATCCGCGATGCAAAAACACCCCTGTCTGCCGCGGCAGACAGGGGTGTTTTCAACGTTATGGACAATCGCAGTGGAAAATCCTTTTATTTTGCAGTGTGGTAGCCGTCGGGGTTCTTCTTCTGCCAGTTCCAGCTGTCGGCGCACATCTCTTCGATGCCGTACTCAGCCACCCAGCCCAGCTCACGCTTGGCCTTGGAGGGGTCGGCGTAGCACTCGGCGATATCGCCGGGGCGGCGGGCCTCGATGACGTAGGGGAGCTTCTTGCCGCAGGCTTTCTCAAAGGCATGGATGACATCCAGCACGCTGTAGCCCTTGCCGGTGCCCAGGTTGCAGATGAAGAGGCCGCAATTGGTCTCCAGCTTGCGGATGGCGCAGACATGGCCGCGGGCCAGATCCACCACGTGGATGTAATCGCGGACGCCGGTGCCGTCCGGGGTGGGGTAATCGTTGCCGAAGACGTGCACTTTTTCCAGCTTGCCCACCGCGACTTTTGCAATGTAGGGCATCAGATTGTTGGGGATCCCGTTGGGGTCCTCACCAATGAGGCCGGACTTGTGGGCACCGATAGGGTTGAAGTAGCGGAGCAGGGCCACGTTCAGGGTGGGGTCCGCCTTGCAGACATCGGTCAGGATGCGCTCGGTCATGGCCTTGGTGGTGCCGTAGGGGTTGGTGGTGGCACCCACGGGGAAGTCCTCGGTGATGGGCACACTGGCGGGGTCGCCGTAAACGGTGGCCGAGGAGCTGAAGACAAAGTTCTTGCAGCCGTGGCGGCGCATCACATCCAGGATGACCAGGGTGCAGTTGAGGTTGTTATAGTAGTATTCAATGGGCTTGGAGACACTCTCGCCCACAGCCTTGTAGGCTGCAAACTGGATGACCGCGGTGATGTCCGGGCACTCGGTGAAGATCTTCTCCACATCCTCATGCTTGGTCATATCGGCCTGATAGAAGCGGAAGTCCTTGCCCGTGATCTGCTTGACCCGCTCCAGCACCACCGGAGAAGCGTTATAGTAGTTATCGGCCACCACCACATCGTAGCCAGCGTTCAACAGTTCAATGCAGGTGTGGCTGCCAATGTAGCCAGCGCCGCCGGAAACCAGAATTGCCATTGCAAAAACCTCTCTCTCGTCACCATTGTTGCATTCTTTGTAAGGGCCTTGCCCCTGCTGCCTAAAGAATACCGCTTTTTGCACGCGGAATCAAGTACTGCCCATTTTATGCAGCTGGATTCTTGTTGCATCTTTTTCTGCGCGATGATGGAACCACAAATTTTTTTGCACCCTGCCCATGGAGGGAAGACGCTTTTTGTGCAAATGAGAGAAAGCGCACCCGGAACACAAAAATGACCGCCCGGCCGGGCGGCCATTCCGTTCTCTCTTTTCAAAGGCGTCCGCACTGGCGTCCGGTAAAGAAACGCAGCGTGGTGTTGGCGCGGAAGACCTTGCCCGCGCGGAGGATGGTGGTGGGAAACTCCGGGTGCGAGGGGCTGCAGGGGAAGTGCTGGGTCTCCAGCGCAAAGCCGCCGTATTTCTGCAGCGGCACGCCGCCCTTGCCCGGGGTGGGGCAATCCTGCAAAAAATTGCCCGTGTAAAGCTGGATGCCCGGCTGGGTGGTGTACATTTTCATGCTGATGCCGCTTTTCTCGCTGGTGGCCCAGGCGCACAGGCTCTGGCTGGAACCGCGGTCCCGGTCAATGACAAAGCAGTGGTCAAAGCCGCCGCCCACCATGGTGGTCTGGGAAAAGCCCGTGTCGATGTCCCGGCCCAGCGGTTTGCCGGAAGTAAAATCCATCGGCGTGCCCGCCACGGGCAGGATGCGCCCGGTGGGGCAGGTCTCGTTGTTGCCCTCCAGATACCGGGACGCGTAGAGCTTGAGCTTCTGGTTCAGCACATCGCCCTCACCATCCAGATTAAAATAGGTATGGTTGGTGAGGTTCAGCACGGTGTCCGCGTCGGAGGACACCCGGTAGTCCATCCGCAGGGCATTGTCCTCCGTGAGGATATACCGCACCGAAATTTTCAGATTGCCGGGGAACCCGTCTTCTCCATCCGGGCTCTCCGCCTCCAGTAACAGGGTATCGCCAAAGGATTTCACCTCGTAGATCTTGCGCGGGAATGTGCCATGCAGATGGTTTTTGCCATTGTTGGCTTCCAGATGGTAGGCCCTGCCGCCTACACTGAACACCGCGTTCTCGATCCGGTTGGCGTACCGCCCCACAAACGCGCCGCAGCAGGTGCTGCTTTGGGAGTTGAAGTCGTTTTCGTAGTCGGCCAGGGTGTCATGCCCTACGACCACGTCCACCGGGCCCTTTTTTGTGGGGACAAGGATGTTTTTGATCACACAGCCATAGTTCAGCACATGCACTTCCAGTCCGCCGGGGTTGGAGATGATGTACTCGTTGACCTTTTCGCCGCTTTTTGTCACGCCAAAAGGTTTGGAACGAAACTGTGCCATTGCGCTCGCCTCCTCATCATTTGGTTCACACCCAGCAGGCGCACTCCTGAGTGTATCTTTCATAATTATGATTATATCATAGTTTCACACGCTTGTGGGCAGAACTTTTTAGAATTAACAGCCAATATTTTTGGAGATTTTTTGGTAGTTTTGCAAAAGAAAATCCCCATGGATCGCTCCATGAGGATTTTTTTGTTTGCAGGGGAGTTTATGCTTGCGCGTTGGCCTGCGCCAGGAACTCGGCCGCGTCGTCCGGGATGTCGTCCAGGTCTTCCTCGCTGCCGATATCCACGTTGAGCGGCGGCTTCTTGAAGAGGATGTCGTACATCAGCGGGACGATGTACAGGGTCATCAGGGTGGCGTAGCTCAGGCCGCAGATGATGACGACGCACATGCCGCGCATCAGCTGGCCGGCCATATCGTTGCTCAGGGCCGTCTGGAGCATGGCCAGCACTGTGGTCAGGGTGGTCATGAGGATGGGGCGCATACGGGTCTTGCCGGTGGCGATGAGGGCCGCGCGGCGTTCCATGCCGCCCAGGCGGAGCTGGTTGGTGTAGTCCACAAAGACGATGCCGTTGTTGACGACGGTACCCATCAGGACGATGAAGCCCATCAGAGAGATCATGGTCAGCTGCTGGCCCGTGAGCAGCATTCCCAGCAGGCCGCCGGTAAAGGCCAGCGGGATGGTAAACAGCACGATGAACGGGGACAGCAGGCTCTGGAACTGTGCCACCATGACCAGATAGACGAACGGCAGGGCCAGTGCCAGCCACTGCACCATCTCATTGGTCATCTTGTTGACGTTGCCGGACTCGCCGCCCACGTCAAAGGAGCAGCCCTCCGGCATCTCATCGGTCAGGGTGTAGGCGTCCAGCGTCTTCTTGACCTGACGGGCCTGCACGGTGGTATTGTAGCCGGGCAGAGTGTCCGCCGTGACGGTGACGAACTGGGTCTGGTTCTCGCTGGTCAGGGAGTCGGGGGCCGTGCCCACGGTCCAGGTGGCAATATCGCTGAGCTTACAGGTGCCCGTGGTGGTGGTGCCATCCGCAGACATGGTGGTGGTCTCAAAGGCAATGCCCATCATGTTTTCCTTGGTGACGGGGTCCAGGTTATCGGTGATCTGGACCGTCATGGAAGTGCCGTCCACCACAACGGGGGTCTTGGCGGTGGTGGTGGTGGTCAGGTCCGCCGCGATCTGCTGATACACCTGCGCGACGGTCAGGCCATAGGCACGGACCTTATCACGGTCGATCTGCAGCTCAATGGTGGCGTCGCCGTTGCCCAGGCCGGTGGTGGCGTTGGTAAAGCCCTCGGTGTTGTTGACCATCTCCACGACCTTATCGGCCAGCTGGGTGATGGTGGCCGTGTCGGGGCCGTAGACCTTGACGCTGAGGCCGTTGGCCATCATGCTGGTGAGCTCCTGCATTCCGCTGATCTCCACGGTGCCGGTGCAGTTTTCCACGCTGCCCAGGGCGTCTTCCAGCGCCTGACGGGCGGTTTCGATCTGGGTGGAGGAGAGGCTCTCATCCAGTTTGACATTGATCTTATAGCTGCCGTAGCTGTTGGCCGCGTTCAGCAGGTCGGTAATGGCCTTGGGAAGGCCCAGCTGGCCAACGTCGATGCCGGCCACGCTGGTATCGGTGGTGATGCCCACCTCTTCCACATGGTCCACCGCCATCAGGGCTTCCACCACTTGCCCGGCCACATCGTAAGAATCCTCTTTGCTCATATCCGCCGTGGTCGAGATCTCCACAATGGCCTCGTTGCTGGTGATCTCCGGCAGCAGGGTGATGCCCATGGAGAAGACCCGCCAGCCGCAGAAAGCCAGCAGAACGATGGCAGCCCCCAGCGGGATGGCGCGATGCTGGAAGCACCACTCCAGGCTCTTGCCGTACTTGTCCTGCACTTTCTCAAACCAGGCCAGCTTCTTGGGCGCGGCCTTTTTCAGCACGGTGGAGGACGCCGCCGGGACAACGGAAATGGCCACGATGAGGGAGGCCATGAGGCAGTAGCCGATGCAGAGAGACATGGGCTGCATCAGGTTGCGCACCGTCTCGGAGGTGAAGATAACAGGTACGAAGACGCAGACTGAGGTGAGGGTAGAGGCCACAATGGACATGCCCACCTGCTTTGCGCCCTGCACGGCCGCGCGGGGTGCAGGGACACCCCGGCCCCGCAGACGGTAGATGTTCTCAATGACGACCACCGAGTTATCCACCAGCATACCAATGCCGAGGGAGAGGCCCGCCAGTGTCATGACGTTGAGGTCCAGCCCGGTGAAGTACATCAGCACGATGGCGAACAGAACGGACAGCGGGATGCTGATGCCGACCACGAGGGTGGGCTTGATATCTTTCAGGAAGATGGCCAGCACGATGATGGCCAGAGCGGCACCCACGATCATGCTGGTGAGGATGCTCTTGACAATAACGGTAATGTAGTTGCCCTGGTTGGACAGAACGACCACTTTCAGGCCGTCGTACTGGGCTTCCAGCTCCTTGAACGCTTCCAGACAGTTATCCGAAACCGTGCTGGCGCTGGCCGTGGAGCTCTTGAAAATTTTAAGCACGGCGGCCCGCTCGCCATTCAGACGGGTATAGCTGGCCTCGGCGTTATCAATGACTTCCACATCCGCCACATCGGAGAGGCGGACGTCGCCAAAGCCATCCACATGGAGCAGCAGCGCGCCCTCGATATCGGCCACGCTGTCGTACTCCTCGCCAACTTTCAGCAGCCAGGATTTTCCGCTGGAGTCCTTGACGTAGCCGGCGGGCATGGAGAAGTTCTGGGCGTAGATGAGGGTGGCCAGCGTGTCGATATCCAGCTGCTTGGCCACATCGGCGCTGGCAAGGGCTTTCTCCTTGGCCGCCTCATACTGGGCGTTGGCCTCGTCGTACTGGGTCTGGTAGTTGTTCAGCATCTCGCGGGCTTCGGTAAACTTCATGTACGCGGAGAGCTGCTGGCTGGAATAGCTGCCCAGCGCCTGGGAGAACGTGTTCATCAGCTCGGGCACATTGTCCATGGCCTTGATGGTATCTTCCAGCGTTTTATAGATGGTGCTCATGCTCTGCTGCACTTCCAGATCGCCCGCCAGATCTCCGGCGGTGCTGCCGTCGGCACCCGTTTCCAGGTTCAGGCGGTTCTGCAGCTGCTGCAGGGCAACGGTGAGCTTATCGGTGATATCGCGCAACTCGCCGATGATGGAAATGAGGGAGTCAATGTCCCGCATTCCCGTCTCGTTGAACTGGTCCACCACATGCTGCAGGCCATCGCGCACCTCGATCAGCGCCTGCTGGATCTCCGGCTCGTTGACCACGGCGATCAGCTGGTTCACACTGTCCAGCAGGGCCTGTGCCTTATCCCGGACGGTGGTCACGGCGGCACCCACCTCGGTGCCCATCTGAGCCATCACGGTATCGGAGACCATGTCGCCGTAGTTTTTCAGCTGTTTTTCGTACTCCTTGCGGCCGGCTTCGATCTGGGCCTGGGCGGCTTCCAGCTGCTCATGGGCCGCCGCCAGCTGGACGTCGATGGTCTCCAGCAGCTTCTCGTTGATGACGTCGATCTTGGACTGGCTCAGCTGCACCTGCACCATCTTCTCGATGAGGCCGTTGGCCGAGATGCTGGACACGCCGCCCCTGCGCTCCACATAGGGCACCAGCGTGCTGCTGACGAAATCGGAGAGGTCGTAGACATCACTGCCCTCGCGGCTGATGGCAACCGTCATAAAGGCATTCATGTTCATGCTGTATTCAATGATGGAAGGGGTCAGGCAGCTGCTTGGCAGGCTGGACACCGTCTGGTCCACCTTGTTGGACACCTTGACCATGGTGCTGTTCATATCGGTGCCCTCGGAGAACTTCATCAGCAGCAGGCTGTAGTTTTCCGCCGAGGTGGCGGTGATGGTGTCCACACCCGCCACGGTACCCAGGGCGTTTTCCATCACGTCGGAGACTTCGCTCTCCACACGCTCCGGGCTGGCACCGGGGTAAACCGTGACCACCATCAGGTACGGCGTGCTGATGTCCGGCAGCAGGTTGGTTTGCATGTGACTGAGGGCCACGAACCCCAGCAGCAGGACCATGACAACACCAACCAGCACCGTAAACGGTTTTTTGACACTGAATTTTTCCATTTCTTCCTACCGTTTCTCTTAGGCCCCCCAAGCAGCGGGGCTTAAATTTCCTTTAGTATCCTTATTATACACGAGGGGGAGGGGGTTGCAATAGTCCCTTGGTGAATCTTTTATAAAACTTAAGATACTTTTCCGCAACCGGGGAATTTTCCGCTCGATTCCTCAATTTTTTGACCCGTTTCCAGAATTTTCATGCCGAAATCAGGTTGTATACGAACGAGCCGGGCCGATCATTGCACCCGCCGCCAAATTTTTGGGGGCCCGAACAGGGTGCCCGGACGCGGCGATTTTATTTTTTTCGTGGAAATGTGGTTTTGATTATGGTATACTAACATCAGAATGGAATATCAGGCTCATTTGGAGCCCGACTCAGATACAACGAGAACAACAACCACCCCAAAGAGGAATGCTATGAAAAAAGTCATCTCTGTCCGTTTTAAGGACAACGGCAAAAGCTATTATTTTGACCCCGCCGATGCTGACATCAAGGCCGGGGATTACGTCATTGTGGAAACTGCCCGCGGCATTGAGTGCGGCGAGGTGGTGCAGGGCGTGCGGGAGATCGCCGACACGGCAGTGCCCAAGGCCCTCAAGCCCATTACCCGGATGGCCGACAGCGTGGATGTGCGCCGGATGCGCCAGAACCGCGAGGACGAGAAACGGGCCTACCACACCTGCCAGGAGTGCATTGCACGCCACGGCCTGGAAATGAAGCTGGTGGAGGCCGAGTACACCCTTGATCGCTCCAAGATCATGTTCTACTTCACGGCGGACGGCCGCGTGGACTTCCGGGAGCTGGTCAAGGACCTGGCCGGCATCTTCCACACCCGCATTGAGCTGCGCCAGATTGGCGTGCGCGACGAGAGCAAGATGATCGGCGGCCTGGGCATCTGCGGCCAGCCGTTCTGCTGCTCCCGCTTTTTAAAGGATTTCCAGCCTGTTTCGATCAAGATGGCAAAGGAGCAGGGCCTGTCCCTGAACCCCACCAAGATCAGCGGTGCCTGCGGCCGTCTGATGTGCTGTCTGGCCTACGAGGAGAGCGCCTACGAGTACCTGAACAGCATCATGCCCATGGTGGGCAGCACCGTCCGCACCCCGGACGGCCTGGGCACCGTGCTGGAAGTCAACCCCGTTTCCGGCTACCTGCGGGTGCGCTGCGGCACCGAGGCCCTCACCCCGCGCTACTACAAGGTGGGCGTGTGTGAGTACATCAGCGGCGGCAAGCGCGCCCCCCGCCGCCCGGACCCGGACGACGATTATTCCGGCGTGCGCAACCCCGCCCCGGTGGTGGCTTCCGCCGACGCCGATGGCAGCACGGGTTGCGGAAACTGCCCCAAAAAGGGGAGATAATTCCCAGAAAAATAGTGGGAATTCACCAAGGTTAGTCTGCTAAAACTAACCACATTTCGTGATTTTCGCCAAAAAATCTCTTCAATTTCCTCCAGAAGTTAGCCTGTGCTTTTGTGCAACCCAACAAAAAAACGGGTTTTGCATTTTGCGCGGTACGGTTAGTCTTGCCTTTTTGATTTTGCTTTGCTAGAATCGTGTCAAGGATAAGATTTCCGAGGGAGCCCGCCACCCGCCGTGCAAGGGCAGGTTTCTTCATAACTGACCGCACGGGAGATAAGGAGAGTACGATTATGGCACACAAGGTTTCTGACGCATGTGTTGGCTGCGGCGCTTGCGAGGGCGCTTGCCCGGTTGGTGCAGTCACCATTGAGGGTGGTGTTGCAGTTGTGAACGCAGACGCTTGCATCGATTGCGGCGCTTGCGAGGGCGCTTGCCCCACCGGTGCTATCACTGCTGAATAATTGCAGCGATTCCTGTAAACAGACACAAAAAGCGGCGGACCTGTCTAAACGGGTCTGCCGCTTTTCTGTTTCCGCGCAATTTTCCCGGCCTGCACAATTTTGTCGGATTTTCGGCCCCGATATTTTGGCAAAGGATTTTGAGCCTGTATATGGAACATTCAACCGAGATTTTGTATAATAAAACAGAAGTCTATTGTTCGTCCGTCCACCGCTTTGGCTCGGACGCCTTATTGTTGGCCCGGTTCTGCCCGCCCAAACGCGGCCAGAAAGCAGCCGACCTGTGTTCGGGCTGCGGCATTGTCAGCCTGGAGTGGCACGACAGCGGCCACCGGGGCCCCTGCACGGCCCTGGAGCTGCAGCCGGAGGCCAGCGCCCTGCTGGCGGAAGCCGTGGCCGCGCAGGGCCCGGAGCTTGCCCACATCACCCCCGTCCGCGCGGACCTGCGCGCCTACCGGGAGGGGGAGGGCAGTTTTGACCTCTGCGCCTGCAACCCGCCCTATTTTACGGCGGGCTTCCAGAGCAGCAACGCGGCCCGGGCCACCGCCCGCCACGAGACCGACTGCACGCTGGAAGATGTCTGCGCCTGCGGGTTCCGCCTGCTGAAAGACGGCGGGCGGCTGGCGCTCTGCCACCGGCCCGAGCGGCTGGCCGAGGTACTGGCCGTGCTGCGGGCCCACCGGCTGGAGCCCAAGCGGCTGGCGTTTGTGAAAAACAGAGCCGAAAGCGCCCCCTGGCTGTTTCTGGTGGAGGCGCAGAAGAACCGGAAAACGGGCTTGAAGATCGAGCCGGACATTCTCATTGCAGCCGGTGCTGCAATGTACGGAAAACACTGAGGAGGGCTGTTATGGCCGGAACATTATACATCGTGGCAACTCCCATCGGCAACCTGGAGGACATGCCGCCCCGGGTGGCGGCAACGTTCGGCGCGGCGGATTTCATTGCCGCCGAGGACACCCGCGTGACCATGAAGCTGCTCAACTTTCTGGGCCTGAAAAAACCCATGGTCAGCTACTATGAGCACGCCCTCCAGAAAGGCGAGGGCATCCTCCGCCGCATCGAGGCGGGGGAGAACTGCGCCCTCTGCTCGGACGCCGGAATGCCCTGCGTCTCCGACCCGGGCGAGGTCATCGTGCGGGACGCGCTGGCCCGGGGCATCAAAGTAGTGCCCGTGCCCGCCGCCTCGGCCTGCGTCACGGCACTGGCCGTCTCGGGGCAGGACACCTCCCGCTGGGTGTTTGAGGGCTTTCTGCCCGTGAACCGGAAGCAGAAAAAGGAGCGTCTGGCCGAGCTGCTGGGCGAGAAGCGGACCGTCATCTTTTACGAGGCACCCCACAAACTGCGCACCACGCTGGACGACCTGACCGCCGCCTTTGGCGAGGACCGGAGCATCACCCTCTGCCGGGAGCTGACCAAGCTCCATGAAGAGATCTGGAAGACCACCCTGGGCGAGGCCGTGGCCCACTACGCCGCCAACGAGCCCCGGGGCGAGTATGTGCTGGTGATGGCCGGCGCTCCCGCCGCGGAGCCCACCGAGCTGACGCTGGACGAAGCCGCCCAGCGGGCGCTGGAGCTCACCCGGCAGGGCTTTGGCCCCTCGGCAGCCGCCAAGGCCGCCGCCCAGGGCACGCCCTACTCCAAGAGCGAGATCTATAAACAACTGCTGGTGTTGCAGCAGAATTAAACCTCTCCGTCATTGCTGACGCAATGCCACCTCCCCTGGCAGGGGAGGACTTGGCAGTCGATGGAAGCTTTCTCTATTTGCCAAAGGCTCCCCTGTCAGGAAAGACTCCCCCGGCCGGGGGAGGTGGCACGAAAGTGCCGAAAGGGGAGTGGCTGTCGAGCGAATGTGAGACTGAGAGGTTTAAGACGTATTAAAATATTGAGGAGGCCCCTTTCGTGACAAAACTTTTGATCCTGAGCGACAGCCATGGCGGCAGCGACGCCATCGCGCGCATCCTGAAAGCAGAACGGGAAAACATCGACGCCCTGATCTTTCTGGGCGACGGCCTGCGCGATTTAGAACTTGCACTGACCAAATACCCCCGCCTGCGGACCTATGCCGTGGCCGGAAACTGTGATTTTGGTGCGCTGGAGCCCTACGACGGGCTGGCCGCTTTCGATCAGGTCATCGTTTTCTATACGCACGGGCACATGTACGGCGTAAAATACGATCTGGATACGCTGGCGGACGCCGCCGCCGCCCGCGGGGCACAGGTGGCGCTGTTTGGCCACACTCACATCCCGCTGGCCGAGACCCGGGACAGGGTGTTCCTGTTCAACCCGGGCTCCTGCGGCCGCTGCTACACCGGGGCCGACACCTACGGCATCCTGACACTGGCCGACGGCAAGGTCGTGGGCCATGAGCACAAAGAGGTACCCAAAGCATGAGCATCAATGAGGTGCGCTATCTGCCCGAATGCGGCAGCACCAACGCCTATGTAAAAGAGCATTTTGAAGAGTTTGGCCCCGTGGGGGCCGTGTACACCACCAACCAGACCGCCGGGCGGGGCCGCCTGGGCCGCACCTGGGTCAACGCCGAGGGCAAGGCCCTGTACTACACCGTGGCCATCCGGGAGCCGCTGGCCCAGCCTGCCACCCTGCCGCTGCTGGCCAGCCTGGCCGTGCGGCGGCAGCTGTCCCTGCGCTACGGCGTGGAGTGCCAGATCAAATGGCCCAACGACCTGCTGCTCAACGGCAAAAAGATCGTGGGCATCCTCTGCGAGGGCGTCAGCTACGGCTACCAGCAGCAGGGCCGGGGCATCCTGTGCGGCATTGGCATCAACCTGGCCCAGCCCCAGAGCTATTTTGATGCCGCCGACCTGCCCCACGGCACCTCGCTGGCGCTGCAGGGGGCCAACGTAGACCTCACCACCGACCCCGAGTGGCTGGCCGAGGCCCTGACGGATTTCGGCTTTGACCGCCCCATGTACGTCTTCGCGCGGGATGGCTTTGCGCCGTTCCGGGAGGAGTACAAAAAGGCCTGTGTCAACATCGGCCGCCGCGTGACCTTTGACCTGCCCGGCGGCGGCGAGGGCAGCGGCGAAGCCGTGGATATCGACGAAGAGGGCCGTCTTGTTGTCCGCACCGACTCCGGCGAGGAGCATGTCTTCACCGGCGAAGTCTCGGTACACGGCATTTACGGCGCGGTATAAACCTGTATAAAACCCAAAATCCCCCTCCGGCGCTTGCGGTACACCGGAGGGGGATTTTGTTTGGGGTATTGCTTTGGTGTGAGGAGGAATCATGTGCAAGGGAGCGGTTGCGGCCCCGCGCCCTTGTGAGGATAGTATACCCGATTTCCGCACAAAAGTCATTACTTTCTTGTGAAAAATGTGTTAATTACCGAACGAAAATTTTTCGCTTTGTTTTCACACAAAAGTTTCTGCCACAAGAAACCCCGCAGATGGATGCTGCTCCACCTGCGGGGTTGTTGGTTATTTTCTTTTACTGAGCATTGGCCATCAGAATAATCACATCGTAGGGATCTTCCACTTTCTTAACAGCGATACCAACATGTGTGCGCCCGTCCGGTCATTTTGACGAGAACGGACGCGGTTTTTCAGGTTCGTGCTTTTTGCGCCTCGGCGTGCGCCCTGCCCTCTTCCACATAGCTTGCGGCGTTGGCGCGGTTGTGCTCCAGCTGTTCCGGGGTGATCTTCTTGATGACCCGGGCGGGGATGCCCACGGCCACGGAATCGTCCGGGATAACCATGCCCTCCGGCACCAGCGCCCCGGCCCCGATGATGCACCGCTTGCCCACCACGCTGTGGTTGAGCAGGGTGGCGTGCATCCCGATGAGGCTGTCATCTCCCACGGTGCAGCCGTGCACCAGCGCGCAGTGGCCCACGGTGACGTTCCTGCCCAGCAGCACTTTCCCGCCCGCGTCGCAGTGGAGGACGGCATTGTCCTGGATGTTGGTGTTCTCGCCAATCGTCAGGGTGCCGCTGTCGCCCCGGAGCACAGCCCCGTACCAGACCGTCGTGCCCGGCTTGAGGAGCACGTCGCCCTGCACGGTGGCGTTGTCCGCCACAAAGGCCGCCCCCTCGTCCCGGGGGCTTTTTCCACCAAAGGATAGGATCATTGTGAAAAACCACCTTTCTCTTTTTCTTCATTTATGGTATTCTTTTATCAGTTACAGTTCAAGAGGAAGCTGAAAACTTCCGGAGGAGTTTTTTCCCATGCACAAGCATTCCCTTTTTTGCCGGGCGGCGGCGCTGGTGCTCACCCTTGCCCTGACCGCGGCGCTGGCCCTGCCCGGCTTTGCCGCCGCCTACGCCATGCCCATCCAGACAGCCTATGACGCGGAGGCGGTCTATCTGTTTGACGCCAGCACGGGGGAGGCCCTTGTAGAGCAGAACCCGGATCAGGTGCGGCCCATTGCCAGCCTGACCAAGATGATGACCGCCCTGCTGGTACTGGAAAGCGGGGCCGACCTGAACGAGAGCATCCCCATCCCGGACAGCCTGACACCGGAGTTCCAAGCCATCCGGGCCAACCGGGGCCACACCATCGGCCTGCAGGCCGGGGAGAGCGTCCGCCGCCTCGACATGCTCTACGCCATGCTGGTGCCCAGCGCCAACGACGCGGCCAGCGTGCTGGCCAGCGACGCCGCCGGGGGAGACCTGGCCGCCTTTGCCGCCCGGATGAACGCCCGGGCCAGCCAGCTGGGCTGTACCAACACCCACTTTACCTGCCCCCACGGCCTGTACGATAACAACAACTACTCTACCGCCCGGGATATGGCAAAGATCGCGCTGGCCTGCCACGCCAACGATACTTACATGCAGGTAGCCAACACGGTGAGCTACACCCTGCCGGCCACCAATATCCACCCGGCCCGGAACATCTCCTCCACCAACCGGCTGCTCAAGCCGGGCAGCGCGTACTACCGCGGCTACGCGCAGGGGATGAAGACCGGCTTCACCACCCAGGCGGGCCGCTGCTTTGTCACCTTTGCCAGCCAGAACGGCCGGACTTACGGCCTTGTCATCTTAGGCTCCAACAGCCAGAATATCTTCCGGGAAGCCGCCGAGCTGTTCGACTGGGCATTCTCAAACCCCGACCTGCAGCCCAAGGCGGTGGCCCCCGAAACCAAAAAGCACTCGCTCTTCTCGTTCTGGCAGAACCTGCTGGGATGATCTGATTCTTTGGGAGGATATGCTCATGCAAACCACATCACTGTTCCGCCGGGCCGCCGCGCTGGCCCTGACCCTTGTGCTGGCCGTCTCGGCCTCACTGGCGGGCTTTGCCACCTACGACATGCCCATCCAGACCGTGAGCGATACCGAATCGGTCTACCTGTTCAATCTGGACACGGGCAAGCCCATCCTGGACCAGAACGCCGGGCAGTCCCGCTACATTGCCAGCCTGACCAAAATGATGACGGCCCTGCTCTTTTTGGAGAGCGGCAAGGACCTGAACGAGGAGATCACCATTCCCACCAGCCTGACGCAGGAGTTCAAGGACATCCAGAACGCCAACGGCAGCACCATGAACCTCCGCATCGGGGAGACGGTGCGCCGCATTGACCTGCTGTACGGCCTGTTGGTGGCCAGCGCCAACGACGCGGCCAGCGTCATCGCCAGCGATGTCTCCGGCGGCAACCTGCCCGCCTTTGTCTCCATGATGAACCAGAAAGCACAGGAACTGGGCTGCACCGGCACCAGCTTTACCTGCGTGCACGGCCTGTATGATTACGGCAATGTCTCTACCGCCGAAGACCTGGCCAAGATCGCCTCCGCCTGCTACGCCAACGAGACCTACATGCAGGTGGCCAACACCCAGAGCTACACCCTGCCCGCCACCAACCTGCACCAGAACGAGCGGGCCATCACCTCCACCAACCTCATGCTCAACCCGGAGTACGCCTATTACCGCGATTACATCCGTGGCATGAAGACCGGCTTCACCACGCTGGCGGGCCGCTGCTTTGTCACCTTTGCGGAGAAAGACGGCCACACCTACGGCCTCGTCGTCCTGGGCTCTGACCTCGATAACATCTACCGCGAGTGCGCGGAGATCCTCGATTGGGCTTTTGCCAGCTTCTCAGACCGCCAGCTGACCGACACCCAGACGGTGCTGACCACGGTGCCCCTGACCAAGTGCCGCAGTGAGGAAGCCGTGGAGCTCTACGCCGCCGAGCCTGTCAGCGGCTACGGCCACGCGGACGATCCGATCACTTATTCGTTCGAGGTGCCGGAAAGCGTCTCCGCCACCGTGAAAGAAAACGCCGTCATCGGCAGTGCCACCGTCTATCTGGACGGCTACGAGATCGGCACCGTGGACCTGGTGACCCATCAGGAATATATCTCGGACTTTCGCACCGACCTCAAAACCACGCTGGAGCTTCTGGCGGCTCTCATCCTCATCTTAGCCGTCCTCAGCTTCGCCACCATGGTCATGGGGGGAGGCTCGCTGAACCTCAGCCGCCGCCGCAAGACCCGCAGAAGATAATTTCTTTGATACAGCAAAAGCTGCCGCAGAAAAACGCGGCAGCTTTTTTGATTTTTCAGAGCGTCCGGAACTTTGCGGCCAGCACCGACAGCGTGATCTTGGGGTTCACCTGCGTGGACAGATGCCAGATGGCCGTATCCGCCAATCCAAGGGCCTTACGGGCCGTTTCGCCCTGCACCGGGGAATGTTTGCTGCCCTGCACGCCGGCGGCCGCGGCGGCCCGGAAATCGGCCAGCAGGGCGGTGGCACCAGCCTTGTCTTTTTCGTATCCCGCCAGCAACACGGCGGCGGCATAGCTGTCCCGGGCCTGTGCGGCCTTTGCCAGGGTCAGCGCCTGCTCCACCAGGGCCCGGCGGTCTTCGTCCCGGGCCGCCGCAAGCACCGTGCCAATGTGGCCGTCAAACAGCTCGCTGTAGAGGGCGGCGTCCTTTTTCTCCACGCCCCGCGCGGTGCAGTAGCGGGCACAGGCCTCCGGGGAGACCGGGGCCACCGCAAAGCTGATGCAGCGGCTCCGGATGGTGGGCAGCACGCCTGCCAGCGAATCTGCCGTCATGATAAAAAGCACGCCCTCGGGCGGCTCCTCCATCACCTTGAGCAGGGCGTTGGCCGATTCCTCATTCATCCGCTCCACATGGTAGAGCAGGACGGCACGGCCCTCCGCCGAGAGGCTGGTATTGAAGATCTCGGTCCGCATGGCCTTGACCTGGCTGACGAGATACCGCCCGCCGGAGCCCATGCCCGTAATGGAAATGGCCTCCCGGACGATGCCCGTCTCCACCCGGCCGCTGTCACGGTCGCCGGGCTTGCCCACGGCGCGGCAGCACTCGCCCCGCAGCAGGGCCTCGGCAGGCGCTCCGCCTGCGGGGTAGAGGTAATCGGCCGCCACGCAGCGGGCCGCAAAGCCCGCGCCCAGCCCCTCTTCGCCCACCAGCAGGAGGCTGTGGGTCATCCGGCGGCTGTCCAGCATCATGCGGACGCTCTTTTTCAGCTCCGCGTTGCCCTCGATCCGGTCGATCATCATCGTCTGTTTTTCCTCTTCCACTGCTCCCGGCGGATCCATGCCCGGACACTGCGGGCAGCCTGCGGGCCAAAGAACGCCGCAAAGCCCACCATGCAGAGCAGATAATTCAGCTTGCCCAGCGGGGCAGCCGTCAGGAAGCTGAACACCCAGAGCGCCGCCGCGAACAGGCCAAAATACTTCACCCGCACCGGGATGACGAAAAAGAGCAGCACCTGCACCTCCGGGTAGAGCATGGCAAAGGCCAGCAGGAGAGAGAGGGAGAGACAGTAGGTGTCTGCCCAACCCGTGCACAGGCAGGCCAGCACCGCCCCCAGCATCCCCAGCAGGAGATAGAGGTTAAAGCGGAAATCGCCCCACTCTTTTTCCAGTGCCGTGCCGATGAACCAGGTGAAGTAGATGCCCAAAACCACGCTCAGCGGCCCGCCGCCCGAGAACGGCACAAACATAAACGTGATGACCCGCCAGATCTGGCCCGCCAGCAGAGCGCCACGGTCCAGATTGAGGTAGAACGAAATATACTGGTTGACAAACAGCTCCACTGCATAGACCAGGATCTGACCGCCGATCAGAATGGAGATCAGGTTGGGGATGCAATAGCGGCCAAATTTCCGCTCCAGCTTGGTGATCCAGTTCATAGGCAAACGCCTCCGTGTTTTAAATTTTGCGGCCCGTTTTCTGAGAGCCTTTCTGCACACCATTGTATCATGTTTGCCCACGCCATTCAAGAAAATCCCTGCGAGAGTTTGCGGAAGAGAACGGCCCTGCCGCCCGTTTCTTTCCCGCGTTTTATCCCCACTGGAATCATCTTTTAACTTTTTCCACCGGGTTTTCCACTGGATTTGTGAAAAAGGAGCGGGGTTTCCCACAGTGTTTTCCACTTTTTCCACTGAGTTTTCCACCGTTTTGGAAGCGTTCCGTTATACCTGTTGTATTCTTCCGGGCGGATGCTGGAAGCTTTTGGGGAGAAATGGAGGGATTTTTTCTTTTTTCCAAAAGAAAGTCGAGGGCAAAAATTTATTTTTCGAGGCTTTCCGCACCGGGGTGTTTTCAGCCTCTCCAATCTGGAATTTTTGAGGCGGCAGTTTTCCACATGGAAGAGAAGCAAAAACGCCCTGTTGAAAAGAGAGGGAAAACTCCGGTTTTACCAAAAAAAAGAAGCTTCGATGAAACCCACCGAAGCTTCTTTTTGAGAATCACATCATATTCTTGAACACCAGCTGTGCGATCTGGAAATACAGGATCAAGCTGCACGCATCCACGATGGTGGTGATGAACGGCGTTGCCATAATGGCCGGGTCAGCACCCAGCTTCTTGGCGGCCAGCGGCAGCATACCGCCCACCAGCTTTGCCAGGATGACGCTGAAGAACAGCGACACGCTGACCACAACGGCATAGCCAAGGACATTCTCGTACTGCCCGGCGTACAGGAACGTGTACATCAGGTAGATGCGCAGGCCGTTCACGAGGCCCAGCACGGCGCCCACAATGGCGGAAACACGCATCTCTTTGCCCAGCACACGGAGGAAATCGCTGGGCTCCACTTCGCCCAGCGCCAGTCCGCGAACCATCAGGGTGCTGATCTGGTTGCCGCAGTTGCCGGCGGTGTCCATCAGCATGGGCATGAACGAGACCAGCAGGGGCAGGCTGACGAACGCTTCCTCATAATGGGTGGTGACCATGCCGGTAAAGGTTGCCGAAAGCATCAAAATCAGCAGCCAGGGGATGCGCTGCTTGGCGTGAGTCCAGACGCTGGTGCCAAAATAAGTCGTGGCATCGTCGTCCGGCAGAATAGCCGCCATCTTCTGCATATCCTCGGTGGACTCGTCGGTCAGGACATCGATTGCATCGTCGATGGTGATGATACCCACGAACATCCCCTCGTTGTCCACAACGGGCATGGCGGTAAAGTCGTAGCGCTGCATCTCACGGGCCACATACTCCTGGTCATCCGTGACTTTCACCGTGACCACGTTGTCGTCCATGATCTCGGTCACCGGGGTTTTTGGTTCTGCCAGCAGCAGGCTGCGGGCAGACACAACGCCCAGCAGACGGTTCCGCTCGACGACATAGCAGGTGTAAACGGTCTCGGCGCTCTCGCCCTGGGTGCGGATGGCTCCAAAGGCGTCGTTCACGGTCATATCCTTGCGCAGGCGGACATATTCCGGCGTCATCAGGCTGCCGGCGGAGCTCTCGGGGTAGTTCAGCAGCTTGTTCAGGCTCTCACGGGTCTGCTTGGAGGATTTCTCCAGCACCCGCTTGACCACGCCGGCCGGCATATCTTCCAGCAGGTCCGCGGCATCGTCCAGGCTCATCTCTTCAATGGCGCTGACCAGTTCCACATCCGAGAACGCGTTGACCAGATCGTCACGGGCCTCATCGGACATATAGGCGAACGCCTCGGTCGCCACCTCTTTTTTCAGCAGGCGGAACACCACCAGACGGTTGTTCTCATCCAGCTCTTCCAGCAGTTCTGCCAGGTCGGCGGGCTGCTCTTCCTCCGTTACTTCGCGCAGCTTGACGTACTGCTTTTTCACCAGCAGCTTGAGCAGGCGGCTCTTGGTCAGCATCTCGGGGTCAGCCTTGACCTCCTCGTCGTTGGCCTCCTCTTTTTCCGCTTCCCGGATGTCCTGCTTGAGGTCTTCGGTGGCCTCTTCGTTCAGGTCTTCGGCCAGCTTCTGGCGCACCTCCGCAGGGATATCCGCAGGCAGCTCCTGCACCGGGAGGGATGCTTCCCCCTCCGGAACCGCTTTTTTCTTTTCTTCCATGTTTGCTCCTCCTCTCGTGTTCCAAGGCTGGGGAGGATGCAGCAAACCGCATCACAAAAGCGCCGCTCTGGTGCACTGCCGCGCGTAAAAACACGGATCATGCGCACAAAGCCCCGCCCTTTTGCTCCGGGAGCTTCCGCTTACACGGGGTTCCGGCCCAAAAAGGCGAACGCAGCTGTTTTTGTTATCCGATCTGCCGCATCGTTCCATCGTCTTCGACTATGATCCGGGTCCATTGTTCTGCGTTCACCTCCTGGGGCTGCTAAAAAACTTAACTTACAGATTTATTATAGCGCCGTAAAAAAGCAGGGTCAACCCTAAAAGCGCCGAATTATAAAACGGAAATCCTGTACCAAAAAGCAAAACGCCCTTTCCAGCGCTTGCGGTACACTGGAAAAGGCGTTCTGTTTTTGGATATTGCCTTGGTGAGGAGGAATCATGTACAAGGAATCGGTTGCGGCCCCGGTTCCTTATGACAGCAGTATAGCAGGTTTCACATTTGATTTCATGAAGAAGCTATGAAAAAACTGTAAAAAGCGTCTTGCACACTATTTTTCACATTTTTATCGCATTCGCGCACAAAAATACGCCCCATTCACTGTTGCCAGTGGATGGGGCGCTAAAAACGCAATTGTTTTTACTGCGGCAAGATGCCTGTTTTCACAGGTCTTATGCAGCAGGCGGAACAAGGTATCTGCAAGCAGACCTTATGCTCCTGACACACGCGGGGTGTGCTTTCAAGGACCCTCGCGGGCGCTTTGGTATTTCAGACATCCTGCCCTGCACCCTGTTCGCGTACAGCGTGCGGGCGGATGGTTTGAAATCAGATGCTTTGCGACGAACAAAGCGTGCTCGAGTTTGTACTCAAAATCAAATGCCGTTTGTGCTCAGAGGTTCACAGTTTCGCACTGCTGCGTTGCGCAGTAACCGCCAGTACGGAGCCGCCGCCTTTCGGACTGAGGGGCCGCTGCAAAAGCTTTGAGCAGGCAGTCCGGCAGAAAGATTACTTGTACAGATCGACCAGGCGAGTCAGGTGCTCGTAACGGTCGTTTGCAACCTGCTGGTTGCGCTCGAACAGGGTCTTTGCACGATCGGGGAATGCACGAGTCAGGCGGCTGTAACGGGTCTCGTTTGCCAGCAGAGCCTGATACTTCTCGTTGTCCACAGCCTTGGAGGTCAGAGTGAACGGGTTCTTGCCCTGAGCCTTGTTGGCCGGGTTGAAGGTGAACAGGTTCCAGTAACCAGCCTCAACTGCCTTCTTCATCTCGTTCTGGCAGTTGGTCATGCCGCCCTTAACACCGTGCAGCTCGCAGGGAGCGTAGCCGATGATCAGAGAGGGGCCGGGATATGCCTCAGCCTCTGCGATAGCCTTGACAGCCTGGTTCATGTTAGCGCCCAGAGCGATCTGAGCAACATAGATGTAACCATAGGTCATTGCGATCTCAGACAGGCTCTTCTTGCTGATTTCCTTACCAGCAGCAGCGAACTGGCAGACCTCACCAATGTTGGAAGCCTTGGATGCCTGTCCACCGGTGTTGGAGTACATCTCAGTATCGAAGACCATGACGTTGACATCCTCGCCGGAAGCCAGGACGTGATCCAGACCGCCGAAGCCGATGTCGTATGCCCAGCCGTCACCACCGAAGATCCAGACGGACTTCTTAGCGATGAACTCCTTGCTCTTCAGGATCTCAGCGGACTCGGTGCAGCCAGCGGCAGCAGCCTTCTCCAGCTCAGCGATCAGAGCCTTAGCGGGGGCATCGTTCGCCTTGGTGTTGTTCTTGGTTGCCATGAACTCGTCAAAGGCAGCCTTCAGCTCAGCAGAAGCCTTGTCAGAACCAGCGACCTCAGCGATGCGCTTGATCAGGTTCTCACGGACGGTCTTCTGGCCGAGGTACAGGCCCAGACCATGCTCAGCGTTATCCTCGAACAGGGAGTTGCACCATGCAGGACCATGGCCGCTGTCCTTGTTGACGGTGTACGGAGAGATGGAAGCGGTACCGCCCCAGATAGAGGAGCAGCCGGTAGCGTTGGAGATGTACATCTTCTCACCAAACAGCTGGGTGATCAGACGTGCATAAGAAGTCTCGGCACAGCCTGCGCAGGAGCCAGAGAACTCCAGCAGCGGCTGGTTGAACTGAGAACCAATGACGGTATCGTCAGCAAACTTGCTGGGCTTCTTGGAGATGTTGGCGACGCAGTAGTCGAAGACTGCCTGCTGGTCTGCCTGGCTCTCCTGAGGAACCATAGCGATAGCCTTGGTGGGGCAGACGGTGACGCACTCGCCGCAGCCCATGCAGTCCAGAGGAGAAACAGCCATCACGAACTTGTACTCGTTAGCGGGCTTGTTGTCGCGGCTCTTGGTCTGAGCAGGAGCAGCTGCCAGCTCGTCAGCGGTCAGCTGGAACGGACGGATGGTTGCGTGAGAGCACACGAATGCGCACTGGTTGCAGCCAACGCACTTGGAAGCATCCCACTCGGGGACATTGACAGCGGTGCCGCGCTTCTCATATGCAGAAGCACCCTGCTCCCACTCGCCGTTTGCATTTGCAACGAAAGAGGAGACAGGCAGGCTATCGCCATCCATACGAGCGATGGGCTCCATGACATCGCGGATCTGCTTGACCAGATCTGCACGGCCGCTCAGAGCCTTGGGAGCGGGATCGGCCTCGGGGTTGGACCAGGAAGCGGGGACGTCAACCTTGTGGATTGCGTCAACACCAGCATCGATTGCCTTCCAGTTCATCTCAACGACGTCCTGGCCCTTCTTGCCGTAGCTCTTCTGAGCTGCCTGCTTCATGAAGTTGACAGCGTCCTCGATGGGCATAACGTCAGCCAGCTTGAAGAAAGCGGACTGCAGGATGGTATTGGTGCGCTTGCCCATACCGATCTCGATTGCCTTATCGATTGCGTTGATGGTGTACAGCTGAATGTTGTTGTCAGCAATGTACTTCTTGGCCTCAGCGTTCAGGTGCTGGCCCAGCTCCTCATCGTTCCACTGGCAGTTGATCATGAACACGCCGCCGGGCTTGACATCCTGGACCATCTTCATGCCCATGTGGATGTAAGCGGGGTTGTGGCAGGCCACGAAGTCAGCCTGGTTGATGTAGTAGGGGCTGCGGATGGGCTTGTCGCCGAAACGCAGGTGGCTGATGGTCACGCCGCCAGTCTTCTTGGAGTCATACTGGAAGTATGCCTGAACATACTTATCCGTGTGGTCGCCAATGATCTTGACGGAGTTCTTGTTCGCACCGACAGTACCGTCGCCGCCCAGACCCCAGAACTTGCACTCCTTAGTGCCAGCAGCTGCGGTGATGGGAGCGGGCTTGACTTCCGGCAGAGACAGGAAAGTGACATCATCGGTGATGCCGAGGGTGAAGCGCTCCTTGGGAGCATCCTTCTCCAGCTCTTTGAACAGAGCGAAGATGGAGGACGGGGGAGTGTCCTTGCTGCCCAGACCGTAGCGGCCGCCGGTCAGGATGACATCATTCTTGCCAGCCTCACGCAGGGTAGCTGCGACATCCAGGTACAGGGGCTCGCCCAGTGCGCCGGGCTCCTTGGTGCGGTCCAGAACTGCGACCTTCTTAGCGGTAGCAGGCAGGACCTTCAGCAGGGAAGCGGAGACCCAGGGACGATACAGGCGGACCTTGATGATACCGACCTTCTCGCCCTTAGCGTTCAGGTAGTCGATGACCTCGTCTGCGACATCGCAGACGGAGCCCATGGCCACGATCACGCGGTCAGCATCGGGTGCGCCGTAGTAGTTGAACAGGTCGTAGTTGGTGCCCAGCTTCTCGTTGATCTTGCCCATGTACTTCTCGACCACTGCGGGCAGAGCGTTGTACACGGAGTTGCAAGCTTCACGATGCTGGAAGAACACGTCGCCGTTCTCGTGAGAGCCGCGCATCTTGGGGTGCTCGGGGTTCAGAGCCTTGGCACGGAACTCCTCAACAGCCTTCATGTTGCACATTTCTTTCAGATCGGCGTAGTCCCACTTCTCGATCTTCTGGTACTCGTGAGAAGTACGGAAGCCATCGAAGAAGTTCAGGAACGGAACCTTGCCCTCGATTGCTGCCAGGTGGGCAACAGGGGACAGGTCCATGACTTCCTGGACGCTGCTCTCGACCAGCATTGCGAAGCCGGTCTGGCGGCATGCCATAACGTCGCTGTGATCACCGAAGATGTTCAGGGACTGGGTAGCAACGGTACGTGCAGAAACATCAAACACGCAGGGCAGCTGCTCCGCAGCGATCTTGTACATGTTGGGGATCATCAGCAGCAGGCCCTGAGATGCGGTGAAGGTGGTGGTAACAGCACCTGCACCCAGAGAGCCGTGCACAGCGCCTGCAGCGCCGGCCTCGGACTCCATCTCGACGACCTTGACCTGGTTGCCGAAAATGTTCTTCTGGCCAGCTGCGGACCACTGGTCCACGGAGTCAGCCATCGGAGAAGACGGGGTAATGGGGTAGATAGCAGCCACGTCCGTGTAGGCATATGCTACATGGGCAGCAGCGGTATTGCCATCCATGGTTTGCTTTGCTCTAGGCATTTTTCTTCCTCCATTGTTCAGAATTTGGTACCTTTTGCGCGGGGCAATCGCGCCCCGGCGGGGCCGGAGAACCCCAGAAAGGCACTATTGCTCATATATTATATTAGCAAATTCCGCCCCAGAAGTAAATGCAAACCAGCTGGCAAAACACAACAAAAATTCAAGATTTTTTTTGGTTGTTTTTGATGGATGTGTTCTTTGTGGAATCCAGCAGACTGACATGCTAACGTTTTATTAAGATAACCCCGTGGTTTCTGAACAAATTCTTAATTTTGGAATTGACAAGCCCGTGGCAGTTGCCGTAAACTGGACACAGACTACCATGGAAACGGAGAGGAAAAAGCAATGGATTCTGCGGTACATTATGAGAAAACACTTTCCAGTGAAGTGATTTTTGAGGGCCGGGTCATCACCCTGACCAACGATGTGGCCCTGCTGGAAAACGGCGAGACCGCCGGCCGGGAGGTGGTGCACCACCACGGCGGTGCCTGCATCCTGCCCTACTTTGAGGATGGCACCATCTGCATGGTGCGGCAGTTCCGCTACGCCATGCAGCAGGAGCTGTGGGAGCTGCCCGCCGGCAAGCTGGAAAAAGGGGAGGACCCGTTCCTCGCCGCCCAGCGGGAGCTGGAAGAAGAGTGCGGCCTGACCGCCGACCACTACACCTCTCTGGGCCAGTTTTACCCCACCGTGGGCTATGACACGGAGATCATTTATATGTGGGTGGCAACAGGCCTCCACAAAACGCAGATGCACCTGGACGATGACGAATTCCTGACGCCGGACCGCGTCCCGCTGCAAAAGGCTTACGAAATGGTCATGAGCGGGGAGATCAGGGACGGCAAGACCATTGCAGGCGTGCTCAAGCTCAAGGCCCTGCTGGATGAGGGCAAGCTGTGAGTTTTATCATCTATGAAGACGATGCCCTTGTAGTGCTGGACAAGCCCGCCGGGTGCTCCAGCGAAGAGGGCGTGCCTCAGCGGCTCCGGGAGCAATGGGGGAAGCCGGACGCTTACGTCGGCGTCATCCACCGTCTGGACACCGGCGTCTCGGGCCTGATGGTCTATGCAAAGACCCCGCAGGCGGCAGCGGCCCTGAGCCGTCAGGTAACGCGGAGCCAGGAGGCCTATGCCGTGCAGGATGGCCGGGCCGAGGGGACACCCGCCGCTCCCCGTTTTATCAAACAGTACCGGGCTGTTATTGCAGGCGGCCCGGACGAAGCGCTCCCCGCTGAGGGTACTTTGCGGGATCACCTGTTCAAGGACAGCCGGAAAGGCCGGGTCTTCCCGGTCAGCCGCCCCCGCAAGGGTGTGAAAGAAGCTGTACTGGAGTACCGCATTGCGGCCACGGCAGAAGATGGAGCGTTCAGTCTGGCGGACATCACCCTCCACACCGGGCGGACCCATCAGATCCGGGTGCAGTTTGCCTCCCGGAAGCATCCGCTCTGGGGCGATGGCAAGTACGGCAGCCGCGCCAAGGGGGCCATCGCCCTGCAGAGCGCCCGGCTGCAGTTCTTCCACCCGGTGAGCGGAGAGAAGATGGAATTCGCGTTGGCCATGCCAGCAGGGGAACCGTGGGATTTGTTCAGAGCACTGTCCCGGTAACACCTCTCAGTCTGCTTCGCAGCCAGCTCCCCTTGAAAGGGGAGCCCTTGGCATATCGGGTAATTTTTTCTTATCGCCTGCGGCTCCAAAGCAGCCGGGCCCTGCTGTTTTGATTAGAGGGATCATTACTATGGAACAATACAAAACTGATGCTGAAATTTACGAGGTGCTGGAGCGGGAGATCATTGACCTGACCATCCGGCCGGGCAGCTCCCTGAGCGAGAACCCGCTCTGCGCCCGCTTTGGGGCCCCCCGCACCCTCATCCGGGTGGTGCTGCAAAAATTGCAGGAAAAGGGGCTGGTGAAGATCGTGCCGTACAAGGGCACTACCGTTACCCGGCTCAACCGGGAGATCGTGGATGAACTCATCTATGAGCGCACCGCCGTGGAGGCCCGGGTGCTGCGGGATTTCGCGCCCCACTGCACGCCGGAACAGCGGGCTCTCATCCGCCGCCGGACTGACGCCTACGCGGCCCTGGCCCAGGCCGAAACGCCGGACTATAACCGTCTGTACGAGACAGACCGCCTGCTCCATGAGACCTGGTTTGCCGCCATGGGCAAAATGTACCTCTTTCGCACGCTGCAGAACGCTCACGCCGATTACAGCCGCTTCCGGATGCTGGACACCATTACCAGCGGCGGGCTGGCGGAGGTCATCGCGGACCACCAGAACCTGATCGACGCCATTGAGCGGTGCGACCTGGCCGCCTTTGAGCCGCTGGTGGAGCGCCATCTCTACGGCGGCATCCGCCGCCTGGGCTCCCGGCTCACGGAAGAATACGCCGATTATTTTGAGCCGGAAAAATAATGCAGAAATTGTTCCACGGGGAACATCATCAAAAGGAGTCCTGTGCGGTTGAACGCACAGGACTCCTTTTGTATCTGCATTTAGCCGAACACGCCCGAAATAAAAATCTCCAACCCAATGCCGATGAGGATAACACCACCCAGGATGGAGGCTTTGCCGGAGAGTTCGGTGCCAAACTTTTTGCCAAGGCTCAAACCTGCCTCACAGAGGAAGAACGTGACCGCTGCCACGATGAGGGAGCAGACCAGTGCCATCAGCCAGCCGTACTCCGAGATGGTGAAGCCGACGGAAAGAGCGTCGATACTGGTGGCCACGCCCTGCATAAAGAGAGCACCGGCGCTCAGCTCGGCGGTTTCCTCGGCTTCCTCGCCCTTGATGCCCTCCAGAAGCATCTTGCCGCCGATATAGCCCAGCAGGGCCAGTGCGATCCAGGGGATGAACTTTTCAAAGGCCGAGAATAACTCCACGATGGTGTGGACGCAGAGCCAGCCCGCCATGGGCATAACGGCCTGAAAAACGCCAAAGGTCCCTGCAATGATGGCACCCCGGCGGCGGGACATGTAGGGGTCATGCAGGCCGTTGGCCAACGAGACCGAGAATGCATCCATGGCAAGGCCTACGCCCAGCAGGGCGCTGTTGAGGAAAAAGACGAAACTCCACTCCATAAAAATTGCCTCCTGAAATTGACCGGAAATCAGTGGTTTTTCTGCGGTTGCCCTCTCCGTCATTGCCGCGCAGTGACAGCTCCCCCAGAGGGGTGAGCTTTGCGAGGAACTTTGGACTGAAAACAAAAACCCGGAATTGGCGCGCAACGTCCAATTCCGGGTCATTTTTTTACAAACTGACTCCATGTGCCGGGCGTTGGTACGCGCGCCAAAACACATGAGTCTCGCAAATGAAAGCAAGCCAGACCGCGACCAAGCGGCCATTGTGTTGACTTGCTGCACTCCTGCAAAGTGCCTGCTACTCCCCCATGGGTATTTGTGATTGTTCGCTCATTTTATCACATTCCCCATGCGAAGTCTAGGCTAACTTCTGCATTCCTCTATTGGGCTCCCCTGCCAGGACAGACTCCCTCCGGCCGGAGGGAGATGTCGCGCCAGCGACAGAGGGAGGATCGCTGGACGCGCCAGAGCGCGGCCTGAGAGGTTTTCTTTTAAATCATTCTTCGGCGTTATTTTCTGCTTCTGGCACTTCGGCGGCGGAGGCCTCATCGGCGGCCTCCATGGCGGCCAGCTGCTCCGCGGTGGGCTCATCGCCCTCCTCCGCCTCGATGGTCTCGGTCTGGGCCTCGTCGTCGTGGTCGGTACGGGCCAGCACCATGACCTTGTCGTTCTCGCCCAGACGCATGACCCGGACACCAGAGCCATAGCGGCTCTGGACGGGGATCTCGTTGGCGTGCAGGCGGATGATGATGCCCTCCTGGCTGCTCAGCAGCACGTCGTCCACATCGTCCACGATCTTGACGGCGGCGACTTTGTCCTTGGAGACATCGTAGTTGCGGATGCCCTTGCCGCCGCGCGCGGTGATACGGTAGGTGTCGATCTCGGAGCGGCGGCCCTTGCCGTTCTCGGTCACGGTGAGCACCGTGCCGCCTTCGCGGCAGATGCAGACGCCGATGACTTCATCGCCCTCGGCCAGCTTGATGGCCCGGACGCCATGGCCTCCGCGGCCCATGGGGCGGGCGTCCTCTTCATTGAAGCGGATGGCCTGGCCGTTGCGGGTGGCAACGATCAGCATATCGTGGCCGGAGGTCAGGCGGGTCCATGCCAGAGAGTCGCCCTCGTTCAGCGCGATGCCGATGAGGCCGCTCTTGCGGATGTTGGCGTACTGCTCCAGCGGGGTGCGCTTGATAAGGCCCTGCTTGGTGACCATGGTGACAAAACCGCCCTCCTGGTCTGCATCGGTATGCTGGCAGAGCATATTGGTTACCTTTTCGCCCTCGGCCAGCTGCAGCAGGTTGACAATGTTGGTGCCCTTGCTGGTACGGCTGCCCTCGGCGATGGTATAGCCTTTCTGGCGGAAGAGGCGGCCCTTATCGGTGACAAAGAGGACATAATCGTGGGTGGAGCCGACGAACATCTCCTGCACGATGTCTTCTTCCTTTCGGGTCATGCCGGAAATGCCGCGGCCGCCGCGCTTCTGGGCCTGATAGGTGGCCTTGAGCTGGCGCTTGATATAGCCTGCCTCGGTGAGGGTGTAGACGCACTGCTCCTCGGCGATGAGGTCTTCGATGTCCACCTCGCCGCTGACGGTCTCGATCTCGGTGCGGCGCTCGTCGCCAAACCGCTTCTTCATCTCCAGCAGCTCGTTCTTGACGATCTCCAGCACCCGGGCGTCGTTGGCCAGGATATCTTCCCAATCCTCGATCTTTGCCTGCAGGGCACCCAGCTCTTCCTCGATCTTTAAAATTTCGAGGCCGGCCAGACGGCCCAGCTGCAGTTTGACGATTGCGTCTGCCTGCGGGTCATCAAAGCCGAACTGCTCCATGATGGCAGCCTTTGCCTCCGACATGCCGCCCTTGCAGGCGCGGATGGTGGCGATCAGCTCATCCACGATGTCGGTAGCCTTTTTCAGGCCCTCCAGGATATGGGCGCGCTCCTTGGCCTTTTTCAGGTCATACTGGGTACGGCGGCGGACGATCTCGTCCTGGAACTCGACGTACTTCTGGATCATCTGCTTCAGGGTCAGGACCTTGGGCACCTTGTGGTCAATGGCCAGCATGATGACACCCACGGTATCCTGCAGCTGGGTATACTGGTACAGCTGGTTCAGCACCACCTGGGGGTTGGCGTCCTTGCGGACGTCAATGACGATCCGCATTCCCTTGCGGTTGGTCTCATCGTTCAGGTCGCTGATGCCCTCAATGCGCTTGTCTTTTACGAGGTCCGCAATGTTCTCAATGAGGCGCGCCTTGTTGACCATATAGGGGATCTCGGTGACGATGATCTGGGCACGGCCGTTCTTCTTTTCCTCAATGGTGGCGCGGCCGCGCAGGGTGATCTTGCCGCGGCCGGTGGCGTAGGCGGCACGGATGCCGCTGCGGCCCATGATAATGCCGGCAGTGGGGAAGTCCGGGCCCTTGATATACTCCATCAGGCCGGGCAGGTCGATGTCCGGGTTGTCGATATAGGCCACACAGCCGTCAATGACCTCGCCCAGGTTGTGGGGCGGGATGTTGGTGGCCATACCAACCGCAATGCCCTGGCTGCCGTTGACCAGCAGGTTGGGGAAGCGGCTGGGCAGGACGCTGGGCTCTTTCTTGGTCTCATCAAAGTTGGGGTCCCAGTCGATGGTGTCCTTGTCGATATCGGTCAGCATCTCCACGGCCATCCGGCTCATGCGGGCCTCGGTGTAACGGTAAGCAGCCGGGGGGTCGCCATCGACCGAACCAAAGTTACCCTGGCCATCCACCAGCGGGTAGCGCAGGGAGAAATCCTGTGCCAGACGGACCATCGCGTCGTAGACCGACGCGTCGCCGTGGGGGTGGTAGGAGCCCAGCACGGCACCAACGGTGTCGGCGGACTTGCGGTAGGGGTGGCTGGGATCATTGCCACGCTCATGCATGGTGTAAAGGATGCGGCGGTGGACCGGCTTCAGGCCGTCCCGCACGTCCGGCAGGGCACGGGCCACGATGACCGACATGGAGTAATCCAGAAAGGCTGTCTCGATCTCTTTCTTGACATCCCGAATGATCATCTTGGTACCGCTGCCCGGTATCATCACATAATCTTCTTCCATTTGTTCCTCCGTGGATTTCTACAGGTTAAACGTCCAGTTTTGCGTACTGGGCGTTGGTCTCAATGAAGCGGCGGCGGGGCTCGACCTGATCTCCCATCAGGATGGTGAATGCCTCGTCGGCCTTTTCCGCGTCCTCAATGGTGATGCGGACGATGACGCGGTTCTCGGGGTTCATGGTGGTCTCCCACAGCTGCTCGGGGTTCATCTCACCAAGGCCTTTGTAGCGGTTGATCTTGGCACCCGGCATTTCCTGGGAAAGGACAGCCATTTCGGCGTCATTGTAGGCGTACTTGATGGTGTTGCCTTTCTGCACCTTGAACAGGGGCGGCTGGGCAACATACACATGGCCCTGCTCAATGAGGGGGCGCATATAGCGGAAGAAGAACGTCAGCATCAGGGTGCAGATGTGAGAACCATCGACATCGGCATCGGCCATGATGAAGACTTTGTCATAGCGCAGCTTGGTGATATCAAATTCCTCGCCAATGCCGCAGCCCAGGGCCAGCACAACAGGCATCAGCTTATCGTTGCCGTAAATGCGGTCGGCACGGGCTTTTTCCACGTTGAGCATCTTGCCCCACAGGGGGAGGATTGCCTGGATGGCCGAGTCACGGCCCATCTTGGCGGAGCCGCCTGCAGAATCACCCTCGACGATGAAGATTTCCGTGCGGGAGGGGTCTTTCTCGCGGCAGTCGGCCAGCTTGCCGGGCATCCGGCTGGTCTCCAGCGCGCTCTTGCGGCGGACCAGCTCACGGGCCTTTTTGGCCGCGGCGCGGGCACGGGCCGCCTGGGTGGCCTTTTCAAAAATAGCCTTGGCCACACCGGGGTTCTCCTCAAAGAACTCCATCAGCTTGGTATAGACCATGTTGGAGACAAGGGTGCGGATCTCGGTATTGCCCAGCTTTGCCTTGGTCTGGCCCTCAAACTCGGCCTCCTGCAGCTTGACGGAGATGACGCAGATGAGGCCCTCGCGGACATCGGAGCCGGAGAGGTTTTCATCCTTGTCTTTCAGCAGGCCGTGGCTGCGGCCGTAATCGTTGAACACGCGGGTCAGGCTGGTGCGGAAGCCCTCTTCGTGGGTGCCGCCGTCCGGGGTGTTGACGTTGTTGGCAAAGCTCAAAACCAGCTCATTGTAACTGGAGTTGTACTGCAGGGCGATTTCAGCCATGCCGCGATCGGTCTGGCCTTTGAGATAGATGACATTGGGGTGGAGCACTTCGAGGTTGCGTTTCTCGTTGAGGTAGGTGACAAAGCTCTTGATGCCGCCCTCATAGCACATGACCTCGGTGCGGTAGCAGGGCTCGCCCTCCTGGCCGTCCTCCAGCACGGGGGTGTAGAGCTCCCGCTCATCGGTCAGGGTGATCTTGACACCCGCATTCAGGAAACTCTCTTCCCGCAGGCGCTTTTCCAGCGTCTCAAAGTTGTAAACGGTGGTATCCTTGAACATCTCCGGGTCCGGCTTGAAGGTGACGCGGGTGCCGGTGACACCAGGGTCCACGGTGCCAACGGTCTTGAGAGGGCCGTCCGGGTCGCCGCGGCGGAATGTCTGCTCGTACTCGTGGCCGTCGCGGCGGACATTGACGGTCAGCCACTCGGAGCAGGCGTTGACGACGGAAGCGCCGACGCCGTGCAGGCCGCCGGCCACCTTGTAGCCGGAATTCTCGCCGCCGAACTTGCCGCCGGCGTGGAGGATGGTGTAAACAACGGTGACAGCGGGCAGGCCGGTATCCGCCTGGATATCCACGGGGATGCCGCGGCCGTTATCCGTGACCTGAATGATGTTGTCCTTGAGGATCTTGACCTCAATGTGGTTGCAGTAACCGGCCAGCGCCTCGTCGATGGCGTTGTCCACGATCTCATAGACCAGATGGTGCAGGCCGCGCTCGCCGGTCGAGCCGATATACATGCCCGGGCGTTTGCGCACCGCTTCCAGGCCTTTCAGGACCTGGATCTCACTGGCGTTATACTCGTGGTCCGTGGCGGTTTCCACGTTGGTGCTGGTGATAATTTCCTCTGCCATTTCCTTTCTCCCTTTTGTTTCAGATTTTTCAAACCAAACTGAAAACGCAGGAGCATCCGCTCCGCGTGTTGATAACTATTTGTATAATCATTTTTTTGCCCGGATGGCTTCCACGCCCTCGGGCAGGGGCCGTTCCGCACGCCGTTTCAGCGCGGCGGGGGACAGCTCCGAAAGATAGACCGTGTCCACCGGGGCATCGGCCAGCACATAGCTCTGGGGCAGCTCATCCGAGAGGCTGACCACCGCCCCATGCTTCTGGGCATAATTGAGGAACTCCCGCCCCCGGGGAGAGATGGTGGTCGTCTCCAGATTGAAGATGCCAATGACGTCCCGGTCGTTCAGGACATAATCCCGCCCCAGATGAAGATACATACAAGCCTCTTTTCTGATGCGCCCTCTTCAGACGCTGACGTGTCCGCTCTCCCCGTGGGAAGAGCCAGGTCTTATGCCTTGCTCAGGACACCGCCGTTCATCCGGTAGACCTCGCCGTCCGTTTTGAGGAACGCGGTGTCGTCGCAGCTGGTAACGAACGTCTGCTTTTCCCGCATCCGGGTCAGCAGATACTGCTTGCGGCCATCGTCCAACTCACTGAGCACATCGTCCAGCAGCAGCACCGGGTGTTCCCCGGTAATGGACGCAGCCGCTGCCGCCTCCGCCATTTTCAGGCTCAGGACGACGCTCCGCTGCTGTCCCTGGCTGGCAAACACTCTGGCGGGCTGGCCGTCCAGCAGCAGCTCCAGATCTTCCCGGTGGGGGCCGCAAAGGCTCTGCCCGGCCCGGAGCTCTTCAGCCTGGCGGGTTTTGAGCAGGGCCGCCAGGCCGCCCGGCTCAAACTGGGCCGCATACCGCAGGGTGAGCCGTTCGGCTCCCCGGGAAAGCTCCTCATAATTGGCGCAGGCCAGCGGAGCCAGCTTGGCAAGATACGCCCGCCGCCGCTGCTGGATGGCCTCGCCCTGGAGGGCAAGCTCATTGTTCAGCACTTCCAGCAGGGCTGCTTTTTCCGCATAGGGGCGCTCCGGCGCAGTCGAAGAGCGGCGCAGCAGCGCGTTTTTCTGCTGCAAGGCCCGGACATAGCGGCGGTAGATGGTCAGGTAGCCGGGGTAAAGCTGGCAGAGGGCAGCGTCCAGAAATTTTCGCCGCCCCTCCGGCGCGCCCTTGACCAGGCTCAGATGCCCGGGGTCAAAGACGACAGCCGGAAAACTGCCTGCCAGGCTTGCGGCCCGCTTGGGCGGTGCCCCGTTTACCGAGGCTGTCCGGCCCGGGCGTGGGGAATCCGGTGTGCCGATGGTCAGGCGGACACGGGTCGGGTCATCCGGCTCCTGTTCGTCTTTTTGTGCACGCTGGGTGGACGCTTCCAGTACCGCGAACGGTTCGCCCCGGCGCACCAGCTCGGCATCCTTGCCGCCCCGGAAGCTCTTGCCGCCGGTGAGCAGCCAGATGGCCTCCAGCAGGTTCGTCTTGCCCTGGCCGTTGTTGCCGCAGAGGACGGTCAGCTCCCGGCCGGGGGTAAGGCTGGCGGAAGCGATGTTCCGGTAATTCTGGACTTCAAGTGAGAGCAGACGCATTTACTGCCCCTGCCCGACTTCGATACTCTGGCCATCCAGCTCCACCACATCGCCCGCGCGGCATTTTTTGCCCCGCATGGTGCAGACTTCGCCGTTGAGTTTGACGGCCCCGCCCTGCACCAGCTCTTTGGCCTCGCCGCCCGTCTCGCACAGGCCGGCGTATTTCAGCAGGGCGTCCAGCTTGATAAATTCCGTATGGATGAGAATTTTCTGCATAATATTGCCTCTTAATCGTTCTTGAAGCGGACGGGCAGGACCAGGTACAGGAAGTCATTGCCCTCAGCAGGCAGGACCTTGACCGGGCTCAGGGGGCCGCTGATCTCCATTTTGACCTGCTCGGTCCGGGCGTTGCGGAGCGCGTCCAGCAGGTAACGGTTATTGAAGCCGATCTCCACCTCTTCGCCCTCGCACTCGGCGCGGAACTCATCGACGACGCGGCCCAGGTTGGTCTGGCAGCGGACGACGACTTTACCATTTGTAAAACTGATGCGGAGGGGATTTTTTAAACGCTCTGTAATAATCAGAGAGGCGCGCTCGATGGTCTCGATGAACTCTTTTGTGTCCAAAGTCACCCGTGTCCGGCTGCCGGAGGGGATGACATTGTGGTAGTTGAGGAACTCGCCCTCGATCAGGCGGCTCATGATGGTGTAACCGGCAGTCATGAAGACGACATAGCGGCGGTTGGCGCAGATGTGCACCAGCTCCTCGTCGTCGTTGGGCAGCAGGTGGGCCACTTCGGTCATGGTTTTGCTGGGCACGATGATCCGGATGTCCTTGACGGCAGTGACCGGCCGCTCGACGATGGCCAGGCGGTAGCCGTCCAGGGCCACGACGGTCAGTTTGTCGGGTTCGATTTCAAACAGCTCGCCGGTATGGGCCGGTTTTTTCTCGTCCTGGCTGACGGCATACAGGGTGCGGTCGATCATGTCCCGCAACATGCCGGTGGGGATGGTCAGGGTCTCCTCGGCGCCGGTATTGGGGAGCTCGGGGAAGTCGGTCGCGGCCATGGACTGGATCTCAAACTGGGCAACACCACTCTGGATCGTGGTTTTTCCGTTGTCCGCTGACTGAATGGTGATCTGGCCGGCAGGCATCCGGCTGATCATGCTGCTGAGCAGCTTTGCGTTCAGCACGATCTCACCGGGCTCTTTGACGTTCGCTTCAATGGTGGTCACGATGCCCATTTCGAGGTCGTAGCCGGTCAGAGTCAGCTGGAACCCCTCGGCTTTGAGTAAAATGCCCTCCAGTACGGGAATGGTAGAGCGCAGGGTGACTGCTTTGGAAACGCCGTCAATGGCTGTGCTCAGGAGGGTCTTGTCGCAGATGATGTTCAACTTGGTTTCTCTCCTTTTTTCGGATGGTATCGGAGAAAGCTGCCCCAAAAGCGGTGGACATTTTCTCTCGATCTATATTGAACTTGTTGTAGTAACCGTAGTAGGGAGTGGGGAACTTGTGGAAAACTCCGGAATGTCTTGGCGGGATGCCGGGGTTTCGGTTTCCACGGGTTTGTGAATCGGGTGTGAAAGAAATGTTGAAATGGGGAAGCCGCGGGTTCTTTCCACTTCCCATGTGGAATCTGAGCGTTGAATGTTGAAAACTCCGTGGAAAGAGTGGAAAGATTCGGCCCAAAACCACTATATCTTGTTCTGTTTTGCACCAATTGTGCGTAAAACTCCCTATATTTTGGGTTTGATCCCCTTTAAAAGTCGGACTTTTAAGCCCGTGCGGGTGTCAGGCCTTGACGTTTTTGATGATGTCGCTGACCGTCTCCCGCAGATGCTGGTCGTTCTTCATGTCCCGCTCCATGGTCTTGAGGGAGTAGACGATGGTGGAATGATCACGGCCCGAGAACTCCCGGCCGATCTCCTCCATGCTCATCCCGGTGACTTCGCGCAGGATGTAGATGGCCACGCGGCGGGCGGAGGCCACGTTGGCGTTCCGCTTGGTGCCCCGGATGTCGGCAGGGGAGACGTTGAACGTGCGGGAAACCTCGCCCACGATCTTCTCGATGGTGACGGGCACGGGCTGGGTCTCGTTGAGGATGTCCTTGATGGCGTTCTGTGCCACGCTGATGACAGGCTGGATGCCTTCCAGCATGTAGTAGGCGTTGAGCTTTTTGACAGCGCCTTCCAGCTGGCGGATGTTGTTTTTCAGGTGGTTGGCGATGAACTCGGCCACATCCTCGGGCAGATCCAGGTGGAGCAGCTCGGCCTTGCGCTTGACGATGGCCACGCGGGTCTCAAAATCCGGCGGCTGGACATCGGCGGTCAGGCCCCACTCAAAGCGGGTGCGCAGACGCTCTTCCAGGCTCTTGATCTCCTTGGCCGGGCGATCAGAGGCGATGACGATCTGCTTGTGGGCATCGTGCAGGGAATTGAACGTGTGGAAGAACTCTTCCTGGGTGGACTCCTTGCCGGCGATGAACTGGATATCGTCCACCAGCAGCAGGTCGGCCACACGGTATTTCATCCGGAAGTCCTCGGTGCTGCCGGCGCGGATGGCGGCGATCAGCTCGTTGGTGAACTGCTCGCAGGTGACGTACATGATGACAAAATCGGGGTGGGTGCGCTTGATCTCGGTCTGGATGGCCGTCAGCAGATGGGTCTTGCCCAGGCCGGAGCCGCCGTAGATGAACAGCGGGTTATAGGCCCCGGAGGGGTTGGCGGCAACCGCCTGCGCCGCAGCAAACGCAAACTGGTTGGAGGGGCCTTTGATGAAGTTTTCAAACGTGAACTCATAGTTGCCCTGGGGGGAGGCGGGGTTGGCCTCGTACTGCTGGGCAAGCACCACCTCGTGGGGCGGGGTGCTGGGCACCACCAGTGTGATGTCCACATCAAAGCCCAGCACGGTCTTAAAGGCTTCCTTGAGCAGGCCAAGGTAGCGGTCCGTGACGATCTTGCAGATAAAATCGTTCCGCACCGAAAGGGTGATGTGGCTCGAGTCCTCAAAGCTGATGGGCTCGAGGCCGTCGATATAGAGATTATAAGTCGGCTCGGCCATCTGCGTTTTGCAATAGGCCTGGGCGGCTTCTAAAACGTCCTTGAAAGAATCCATAAAACATCCACTCCATTGAAGTTTTCAACAATGCTGCTGATACCAGGTTAGTATACCACAAAAATCTCCCTGCGTCTATATTACTATAAGGTAATTTATAATACATAAGAAAAGACGCATCTGCGCCTTTGTGCGGCCCTTGTGGGAGTACACGAAAAAGAGCACAAGATGTTGTGGATGAAAAGTTTTCCACGGGAAACGGGTGAAAAAGTTGAAAGATTTTTCACAGCCGTTTTTCAAAAAAGTTTGCAGGAAAGAGAAAAAAATGCTTGACAGAATGGGATAGTGTGCGATATACTGTTGAATTGCAAGCCTGTCCCCATTTGGGACTCACAGAATGACCCCAATCAGGGGACGAGTTTTTACGGAGGATACAAAACCATGAAGAGAACTTTTCAGCCCAAGAAGCGTCAGCGCAAGGAAGTTCATGGCTTTCTGACCCGCATGAGCACCAAGAACGGCCGCAAGGTCATCAATGCTCGTCGTGCAAAGGGCCGCAAGAGCCTGACTGTCTGATCTGAGCCCGCGTGGCAATGGGTCAGCGCAGAACTGAACATGCGCAAAAGACCGCTGATATTGAATTGGCGGTCTTCTTTTTTATCCAATTGTGCGTTTTAACTAAAAAGTTTCGCAAGAATTGTACCAGAAAAACGCCCGGACAGACTTTCCTTGCGGGCGTTTTTTTGCTATACTGACAAATGAGCTTTGCCTTTGTGCAGGGCTTGTTTGATTCTCGAAGAGGGAGGCGCCAACAAATGCGCTATCGTCCCATCCGCCGCAACGCGGAGTTTGGCCGCGTGTATGCCCGCGGCAAGTCTTATGTCAACCCGGCGCTGGTGCTCTACGTCCTCAAAACACGGGGCAAAAAGACCCGCGTGGGCCTGACGGCCACCAAAAAGATCGGCCACGCCGTCCAGCGCAACCGCGCCCGCCGCGTGATGAAAGCCGCCATTGACGAGCATCTGGATTACAACATCGGCGGCTATGACCTCATCTTTGTGGCCCGGGGCATGACCCCCCGCCTCAAGAGCTGGCAGCTCTCCAGCGTGGTGGCCAAGCTGTTTGCCCAGGCCGGCCTGCCGGATAAGGCAAAGCAGCCGGGTGCCAAGCCCCCTGCCACGGTCCCCCCGGCCCGCAGGCCGGAAAGCGAGTGAACCCGCTCTCGGCATGGTCCCGCCGTGCCCTGTGCGTGCCCATCCGCTGGTATCAGAAGTGGATCAGCCCGGGACTGGGGCGCAACTGCCGTTTTACCCCCTCCTGCAGCCAGTATGCCATCGAGGCCATCCAGACCCACGGCTGCATCAAGGGGCTGCTGCTGGCCGCTGCCCGCATTGCCCGGTGCAACCCGCTGGGCCGCTGGGGCTACGACCCCGTGCCGGAGCCCGGCCGCTGGCGCAACCCGGCCCGGAAGCTTTCTCCGGCCAGACTGTTTTCCACAAGACACGGAAAATAAGTGGAAAACAAACCTCTCCGTCACGCCTGCGGCGTGCCACCCGTTCCCCTTTCGGCACTTACGTGCCACCTCCCCCGGCCGGGGGAGACTTTCCGAACAGGGGAGGCGGAGCAGAAAGGCGATTCAAATTTGCTTCTTGTGACGCGCTGCGCTGTGGACAGGCGTCCTTCGATAAAAATAACCGCTCCGCGCCACAGACGGGGCAGAATGGACGAAGCTATGAACCCTTTATACATCCTCGGCGTGCCACTCGGTTATGTGATGGAGTGGATCTACAAGCTGATCCCCAACTACGGCTGGGACATCATCCTCTTCACCCTGCTCATCAACATCGTGAAGACCCCCCTCCAGCTCAACCAGCAGAAAAACACCGTCCGGATGTCGGCATTCCAGCCGATGATCGCGGACATCCAGAAAAAGTACAAGGATAAGCCCGAAAAGCAGAATGAAGAGATCATGAAGCTGCAGCAGGACTTCGGCTACAACCCCATGTCCGGCTGTGCCCCCATGCTCATCAACTTCCTGGTCATGTTCGGCGTTATCGAGGTCGTGTACCGCCCGCTGCAGCGCATCTTCCACATCGGCACCGCTGCCATGAACGCGGCTGGTGATGCCTTGACGGCCCTGGGCATCAGCTTTACCGCTGTTACCCGCGACACCAACATCATCGCGCAGGTCATGGCGGGCGAGTCCACCGTGACCAGCGCCTTTACCGCCGACCAGGTCAGCACCATCACCGAGTTTGGCCAGCACATGGATTTCTTTGGCATCGACCTGACCCGTGTGCCTCAGTATAACCTCTCGGCCGATAACCTGCCCCTGCTGATCCTCCCCATCCTGGCCATCGTTACCATGTTCATTTCCACCCACATCAGCATGAAAGCCTCCGGCCAGCAGATGCAGGGCAGCATGAAAGCGACCATGTATATGATGCCCCTGATGTACCTGTTCTTCTGCTTTACCGTGCCCTGCGCGTTCTCTCTGTACTACGTCATTTCCAACGTCATCATGACCGTGCAGACCCAGGTCATGCGCAAGATCTACGACCCCGAAAAGGTCAAGGAAGAGGTCATGGCTGAGATCGCCGCCCACCGCAAGGAGCAGAAGCGCGGTGTGAAGAGCACTACCCTCAAGGTCAAGGACGAAAAGACCGGTGAGATCGTGGAAAAGAATGTCTCTGCCAGTGAGATGAACAAGCGCCGCCTGGAGTATGCCCGCCAGCTGGACGAGGAAAAGTACAAGGACGAGCGCACGGTCCCGCTGAGCGAGCTGGAAAACAAAAAGGAGGACTGACCGTATTATGATCCGTACTCAGGAAGCAACCGGCAAGACGGTTGACGAAGCCCGCGCCAACGCCTGCGCCAAGCTGGGCGTGCAGGCCGACGATATCAACGTGAGCTATGAAGTGCTGGAAATGCCCCAGAAGACGGGCTTTCTGGGCCTGAAGCTGACCCCCGCCAAGGTCCGCGTGACCGTGGAGGAGGCAGACCCCGTTCCCGCGGCACCCGTGGTGGAAGAAAAGGCTGCTCCGGCTCCCGTGGCCGAGGAGCCCAAGGCAGAGGAGAAGACCCCTGTGGAGGAAGCTCCCGCCGCCCCTGCAGCAGAAGAAGCTCCCGCCGCGCAGCCCGTGGAAGAGGCGGCGGCAGAGGCTGCCCCTGCTGAGGGCGAAGAGGTGGAAGTGCCCATCCATATCGAAGAGAACAACAAGGTCAAGGCCGCTGTGGACTATCTGCGTGAGGTCATCGCGCGGATGGGCGTGGAGAACGTGACATTCAGCGCCGTGCAGAAAGGCGAGGCTACCATCATCCGTCTGGATGGCGAGAAGCTGGGTGCTCTGATCGGCCGCCGCGGCGAGACCATGGAGAGCCTGTCCTATCTGGCAAGCCTGGTGGCCAACCGCCTGGAGGGCGATTACATCAAGCTGGGCCTGGATGTGGCTGGCTACCGTGATAAGCGCGAGAGCGACCTGACCGCTCTGGCACAGCGCATTGGTGCCAAGGTCCGCAAGACCGGCCGCAGCTTTGCCATGGAGCCCATGAACCCCTATGAGCGCCGCATTATCCACTCTGCCATCGGCAAGATGGAGGGTGTCCGCAGCGAGAGCAAGGGCGAGGGCCGTGACCGCCGTGTGGTCATCTACTCCACCGCTCCCGACGCACAGACCGAGAATACTTACGGCGAGCGCCGCGGCCGTGGCGGCCGTCCCAATGGCCGTCGTCCGGGCGGCAATCGCGGCGGCTACCGTGGTGGTGACCGCAATGAGCGCGGTGGCCGTTCCGGCGGTTATCGCGGCGGTCGCGGCGGCGTCAGCCGTGGTCCCCGCGGCTCCAGCGTGCCGGAGCGCACCTATGCACCCCGTGACGCGGAGAGTGCCGCCCCTGTGGCACCCAAGCGCACCGAGCGCGTGGATGATTTTGCTGATCTGAGCTTCGGCAAGATCGAGCTGTAATTTGGATCTTGAGAGCCCCTTTCCCGGCCGGGAAAGGGGCTCTTTTGGATGCTTGGGAAACTTGTCTAAATTTGCGGAAGATTTTTCTCCAGGTTGTCCATTGTAAAGAGTCAGACTAAAGCTTTATACTAGGAGCACGGAGCGCTTTGGAAATTTGAACCCCAAAGCAGAAAAGAGAGGATATTATGCAAGAGAATAAGATTTCCCGCCGCAATTTCCTGCGCGTGGCCGGTGCATCGGCTACGGCTGCTGCCGTGAGCGGTCTGGCCCCCTCGGCTGCTGCCTGTGACATCAAAAACCTGTGGAGCATGGACCTGCAGATCCTTGCTACCAGCGATACCCACGGCAAGTTTGACCCCTGGGATTACGCCGCCAACAAGGAAGATGCTTCCGGCAGCGTGGCCCAGCAGGCCACTGCGATCCGGGAAGCCCGCACCAAGACCACGCTGGTGGTGGACGCGGGCGATACCATCCAGGCAAACTCGGCAGAACTGTTCCTCAATGACGATGTCCACCCGATGATCGCGGCCCAGAACGCCATCGGCTACGATGTCTATGTCACCGGCAACCATGAGTACAACTATGGCATGGCCACGCTGGAAAAAGTGCTCTCCCAGCAGAAAGCCAAGGTGCTGACGGGCAACGTCTACAGCCCGGAGGGCAAGCCTCTGGCCGACGGATACACCATCATCCACAAGGGCGGCGTCAAGATCGGCGTCATCGGCATGGTCACCCCCAACATCACCCGCTGGGACGCCAAGAACCTTGAGGGCTGGACCGTCACCAACCCTGTGGACGAGAGCCGGAAGATCATCGACCAGATCAAGGGTCAGGTGGATGTCATCGTTGGCGTTATGCACATGGACGTGGAGAACGAGTATGGTGTTTATGGCTCCGGTGTTACCGACCTGGCCAATGCCTGCCCGGAGTTCGATGTCATCGTGGCAGCCCACGGCCACAAGAGCATCCCCAACCAGATGATCAACAACGTGCTGGTGGTGGAGAACAAGAACGCGGGCGCTACCGTGTCTGAGATCCACCTCTACCTGCAGCGCGGCCTGGACGGCAAGTGGAAAGTGAAGAACCGCACCTCCGAGAACCTGCTGATCAAGGATTACGCGCCGGACCCCGAGCTTACCGCTCTGATGGCCGAGTACGACGCCCGCGCCAAGGAAGACGCCGTGACGCCCATCGGTGAGCTGCGCGGCGGCGACCTGGCCCCGGCCAATGAGATCGACTGCCTGCCGCAGGCCATGATCCAGGATACCGCTCTGCTGGACTTCATCAACGAAGTGCAGATGCACTATACCGGTGCACAGGTCTCTGCAACGGCTCTGACCTCCATGACCTCCCAGATGAAAGAGGGCACCATCCGCAAGTGCGATATGGCCAGCATCTACACCTATCAGAACACCCTGTACAAGCTGCAGATGAACGGCCTGCAGCTGCGCAAGTTCATGGAGTGGTCGGCTGCGTTCTTCAAGACCTGGGAGCCGCAGGATGTCACCATCGCCTTTGATTCCTCCGTCCGCTACTACCTGTACGATGCCTTTGCAGGCGTCAAGTATGATCTGGACATCTCCAAGGAGCCGGGCAACCGCATCCGGAACCTGACCTGGATGAACGGCAAGGCCGTGCAGGATACTGATAGCTTTGTGGTGGCCGTGAACAACTACCGCGCTACCACCCAGCTGCTGGCCTATGCGGATATCTTCGCCGAGGGCGATGAGCTGCCCAAGCTGCTGGAGATCGACGTCCGTGGCGATGTGGGCGGTGTCCGCGAGCTGCTGGGCGAGTACATCCGCACCGTCAAGGGCGGCACCATCGAGCCCCATGTGGACAATAACTGGAAGATCGTGGGCAACAACTGGAAAGCTGCCGACCACGAAAAGGCTGTCCGCTTGCTGCGTGAGGGCAAGCTGGCACTCAATGAGAACGCCGACAGCCGCACCCTGCCCGGCAAGGCCATCACCACGGCAGACATTGCCGCGTTCTGATGCCTGGTTCCCCGGCAATTGACCCCTTAAAATAAGCGAAAGGACGTGCAGCTATTCTGGCTGCGCGTCTTTTTTTGTGCAAAGATGGATAAAAATCTTAGCTGATATTCGCCATAATGTGGAAATTTTGGTGGTGGTGGGGTAAACTTGCGTAAAATCATATCTTTTTGAAACGAAATATTGTATAATAAAGTTAAATATGGATAAGTCCGATGCAAAACAGCAGGCTTGGCCGGAGAGGAGACCCCGATGCTGGAAAAACTGAAAAAGCTTCTGTTGTATGCCGGGGCAGAGCCAGAAGATTTTGCACGCTGTCAGATGGATGTGCAGATCGCCAACCGACGTCGGCTGACCGCGTTTCTGGGCACGGCTTGTGCCTTTTTTGTGGCGCTGACCCTTGGTTCCTGCATGGTGCCGCTGCTGTATGACCATATCCCAGTTTTTGCAGCGGCCCTCATTGTCAGCCTGGGACTGCTGGCCGTGGAGCAGATGTTCCCGCAAAAGCTGGGTCTGTTTTTAAACTGGGAGATCTACGCCTTTGGAGCCATGATCTATGGTCTGGGCATTTACCTGGGCACGGTGCAGACCCCGGATCAGCGCGCTGCCGCGTTTTTTGCGTTTCTGCTCTATGTGCCGATGTTGTTTATGATGCGGCCCATCCTGCACATTGCCAATGTGCTGCTGTTCGACGGCATTTTTCTGGTCTGCGTTACCCGCTTCAAGGACTGGCGGGTCATCCCCATGGATGTCTGCAACGCGTTGGTGTTCGGGGCCATCTCCTGCATTGTGTCCACCTTTGTCATGAGCATGATGTACGGCAACTTTATCACCAGCAGCAAGCTGACGACCGTGGCGGAAAGCGACCTCAACACCCGGCTGCACAACCGCAATGCCTACGAGAACCGCCTGCGGGATTACCCGCTCCGGTGCAGCAACAGCCTCACCTGTATTTACATCGACGTCAACGGCCTCCATGAGCTGAACAACACCTACGGCCACGAGGAGGGAGACAAGATGCTCCGCACCGTGGCCTGCATCCTGCGGGAGATCTTTGGGGAAGAGGACAGCTACCGCATTGGCGGAGATGAGTTTGTGGCCTTTGCGCTGGACAGCACCGACACGGAGCTGAACGAAAACATGGAGCAATTTGTCCGGCAGGTGGAGGAGGCAGGCTATTCCGTGGCCGTGGGCACTGCCTCCCACAGCGCGGGCGGCATTGACATTGACGCTCTCGTCAAAAAGGCGGAGCAGCGGATGTATCTGGACAAAAGCAGACATTACGAACAGCTGCGGCGCGGCACCGAAGAATGAGCACAGCGCAGGGAAAACTCCCACAGGCGCTGTGCTTTTTTGCGCCCTTATATTTCTTTTTCCGGTGGTTCGTGGTACAATATACTGTAATTGAAATTTTGGAGCGGGAGGGAACCTCATGCAGAATACGACCATTGCCGCCATTGCCACGGCACCGGGGGCGGGCGGCATCGCGGTGGTGCGGCTGTCCGGGCCGGAAAGCTATGCCGTGGCCGCGCGGGTGTTCCACCCGGCCAACCCGAACAAGAACGTGGAGGAGGCCAAAGGCTACACTGCCCTGTTTGGCTCCTTTGTGGAGGGAGACGACGCCTTTGACGAGGGCGTGGCCCTGTTTTTCCGGGAACCCCACAGCTACACCGGGGAGGACGTGGTGGAGCTTTCCTGCCACGGCGGCAGCGCGGTGGCCCGGCGGCTGGTGGAAGCCTGCATCGCGGCAGGGGCTGCCCCGGCAGCTCCCGGCGAGTATACCCGCCGCGCGTTCCTCAACGGCAAAATGAGCCTGACCCAGGCGGAAGCCGTCATGGACATGATTTCGGCAGACGGCAAACAGGGAGCGGCGCTGGCCAACGCGTCCCTCTCCGGCGCGCTGGCGAAAAAGATCGGCGCCGAAAAAGAGGCCCTGACCGGCCTGCAGGCCCATCTGGCTGCCTGGGTGGATTTCCCGGAAGAGGATGTCCCCGAGCTGGACGACGCCCACCTGCACACGGTGCTGTGGCAGGTACAGCAGGAGCTGAACGGCCTGATAAAAAACTATGACGCCGGGGCCGTGCTCCGGGAGGGCGTGGACTGTGCCATTGTGGGGCGGCCCAATGCGGGCAAATCCACGCTGCTCAACCTGCTGGCCGGGTTTGACCGGGCCATTGTCACCCCGGTGGCGGGCACGACCCGCGACGTGGTGGAGCAGGCCGTGCAGCTGGGGGATATCCGGCTCAACCTGTTTGACACCGCAGGCCTGCGCCAGACCGATGACGCCATTGAGGCCGAGGGCATCCGCCGCAGCTGGAAGAAGCTGGACGAGGCCGGGCTGATCCTGGCCGTCTTTGATGGCTCGGAACCTCTGACCCGGGAAGACCTGGCCCTGGCCCGGCGCTGTGCGGGCCGCCCGGCCATTGCCCTCGTCAACAAGGAGGACAAGCCGACCCGGTTTGACGCGGAAATCATCGCGGGCGATTTTGCTATGGTGATTCCGGTCTGCTGCCAGGAAGAGGGGAGCCGGAAAGTCATCGCGGCGGCAGTGGCCCGCCTGCTGGGCACCAACCAGATCGACCCGCACGCCGCCAGCCTTTCCGGCCAGCGGCAGTTGGCCGCCGCCACCCGTGCCCGGGACGCCGTGGCCGGGGCGCTGGACGCCGTGGAGGGAGGTTTCGGGCTGGATGCCGTTTCCGTCTGTGTGGACGACGCGCTGGATGCCCTCTGTGAGCTGACCGGTGAAAATGCATCGGAAGCGGTCATCAACGAAGTATTTGAACGTTTTTGTGTGGGAAAGTAGAACCTCTCAGCCGTTTTCAGCGGCAGCTCCCCTGACAGGGGAGCCTTTGGCAAAGAGGGGAAGTTTATTGGTTTTAAGGGAAAGTTTCAAATGAACCATTTAGGAGATTATGACGTCATCGTCATTGGTGCGGGCCATGCCGGCATTGAGGCAGCCCACGCCGCCGCCACGCTGGGGGCAAAGACGGCAGTCTTTACCATGAGTCTGGATGCCATCGGCAATATGCCCTGCAACCCCAGCATCGGTGGAACTGCAAAAGGTACGTTGGTGCGTGAATTGGACGCTCTTGGCGGTGTGATGGGCCTGGCGGCGGATGCTACTTATCTGCAGAGCCGGATGCTGAACAAGGGCAAGGGCCCTGCCGTCCACGCCCTGCGCGTCCAGACCGACCGCAAGCGATACCACGAATATATGAAGCACGCGCTGGAGCTGACGCCCGGCCTTGCCATCCATCAGGCGGAAGTCGTTTCCATCGAGGTGGAGCAGGGGAGAGTCAAGGGCGTGGTGACCCAGCTCAACGGAGAATATGGGGCCAAGTGTGTTGTCATTGCCACGGGCACCAACCTGGGCGGCAAAATTTTTGTCGGAGATGCGTGGTATGCGTCCGGCCCGGACGGAATGCACGCGGCCAACGCGCTGACGGAGAGCCTGAAAGCGGCGGGCCTGCCCCTGCGGCGGTTCAAGACCGGCACCCCGGCCCGTGTCCACCGGCGGAGCATTGATTTCTCCCAGCTGGAGTGCCAGCCCGGCGACCCGGACAGCGAGCTGCAGCCGTTCAGTTTCCTGACAGACACGCCCATGCACAATAAAGTGGAGTGCTGGATCGCCTACACCAACCCCACCACCCACAAGATCATTCTGGATAACATCCAGCGCAGCCCCCTTTATGGCGGTATGATCGAGGGCGTCGGCCCCCGGTACTGTCCCTCCATTGAGGATAAGGTGGTGCGGTTTGCGGGCAAGGAGCGCCACCCCATCTTTGTGGAGCCCTGCGGGGAGAACACCGAGGAAATGTATTTGCAGGGCGCTTCCAGCAGCCTGCCGGAAGATGTGCAGAACGCGTTTTACCGCAGCATCAAGGGCTTTGAGCACATTGAGATCATGCGCCCGGCCTACGCCATCGAGTACGACTGTGTAGACCCCATCAGCCTGGAAGCCACACTGGAAAGCAAGCATGTCCGGGGCCTGTACGGTGCCGGGCAGTTCAACGGCACCTCCGGCTACGAGGAAGCAGCCGCGCAGGGCCTGCTGGCAGGCCTGAACGCCGCCCGTAACGCCCTGGGAAAGGAACAGCTCATCCTGCCCCGGCACACCAGCTACCTCGGCACGCTGGTGGATGATCTGGTTACCAAGGGCGTCATGGACCCCTACCGGATGATGACCAGCCGGAGCGAGTACCGCCTGACCCTGCGGCAGGACAACGCTGACCAGCGCCTGACCCCCATCGGCCGGGAATACGGCCTGGTGCAGGATGACCGCTGGGCAAAGTACCAGCACACCCAGAACATTCTGGAAGCCGAGCGCCGCCGCCTGCATGAGACGCATCTCCGCACGGCAGAGCTCCGGGCCGCTATGGAGGAAGCCGGGCTTGCCCCGGCCGCCGAGGGCGGCATTGCCGAAGAGCTGCTCCGCCGCCCGGAAATTTCGTACCCGCTGGTGGCAAAGCTCATCGGCTGGGGAGAGGGGATCACCCCCATGCTGGCCGAGCGGCTGGAAACGGAGATCAAATACGCGGGTTATATCGCGCGGCAGGACCGGATGATCCGGGACGTGGCGCGGCACGAGAAGACGCTCATCCCGGAGGATTTCTGCTACGAGAATCTGACGGGCCTGACGCTGGAAGCCCGCGAAAAGCTTTCCCGCATCCGCCCCAAGAATCTTGGGCAGGCGGGGCGCATCCCGGGCGTGTCGCCCTCGGATGTGGCACAACTGAGCATTGCACTGGCGGCGCGCCCTCTCAGTCGCTGACGTGCCAGCTCCCCCAGAGGGGGAACCAAGACTTGCTGAAAAGAGGGAGGAACCATGGAACAACTGGTACTGTATGAGGGCCGCCCTGCGGACTGCACCGGACGGTTGGAAAAAGAAGTCCGCACCTATGATTTTCTGGACAAGCTGGGCATCCATTACTGGCGCACCGACCATGCATGGATGAAAGCCGATACCATGGAGGATTGCCATGTCATTGATGCCTGCCTGAACGCGGCGGTCTGCAAAAACTTATTCCTCTGCAACCGCCAGAAGACGAACTTCTATCTGCTGATGATGCCGGGAAACAAGCCCTTTAAAACCAAGGAACTCTCTCATCAGCTGGGCATCGCGCGGCTGAGCTTTGCGTCCCCGGAGGATATGGAGCAGTATCTGGACTGCACGCCGGGCTCTTCCTCCATCATGGGACTGATGAACGACCCGGAGAACCATGTGCAGCTGCTGCTGGACAAGGATGTGAAAGCAGGGGAGTTCATCGGGTGCCACCCCTGCATCAATACGTCCTCGCTGAAACTGTACACAAAAGATATTTTTGAAAAGTTTCTGCCTGCGGTACATCACGAGCCGATTTTTGTGGAATTGACGGGAGAATAAAGTTATGATCGACAAAGCGAGACTGGAACAGAAATGTTCCATGTGGAACATCGCCCTGACGGGCACCCAGCTGGACCAGCTGGACGCCTTTGCGCGGATCCTGGTGGACTACAACCAGAAAGTCAACCTGACTGCCATCACCGACCCGGAGGGCATTGAGGATAAGCATTTCCTTGACAGCCTGCTCTTTGCCTCCCAGCCGGAAGTGGCAGGGAAGATGGTGGATGTGGGTGCCGGTGCCGGTTTCCCCGGCATTGTGACAAAAATCTACAAGCCGGAGCTGGAGCTTACCCTGATGGAGCCCACGGGCAAGCGGGTGGAGTTTTTGAAGTATGCCTGCGCCCAGCTGGGTCTCACGGGCGTGGAGTTTGCCAAGGAGCGCGCTGAGGAAGCCGCCCGCAAGGTGTGGCGGGAGCAGTTTGATCTGGCCTCTGCCCGTGCCGTGGCAGCCCTGCCGATGCTGGCGGAGTACTGCCTGCCGCTGGTAAAAGTGGGCGGCAGCTTTTTGGCCATGAAAGGCGCTTCCGGAGAGGAAGAGCTGGCGGCCGCCCGGGGAGCCATCAAAAAGCTGGGCGGCGAGTACAAAGAGACCCGCACCCTGCACCTGCCGGGGGGCGATACCCGCACGCTCATCCTCTGCAAAAAGATTTCGCAAACTCCGACAGCCTACCCCAGAAACGGCGGAAAGATCGCAAAAAGTCCGCTGAAATAACGCAGAACTAAACAAAATATGCAACGCCCTGCCGAACGAAACTTCTGGCAGGGCGTTGCTTTTTCTGTTACACTGAGTGCAGAACGCCTGCGTTTTCCACGTTTTCCCGGGAAAGGGTGGAAAACAAACCTGCAATCACTGCGAAAGGGGAAGAATTATGTTTGAACGGAAAAAATCAGCGGGAAAAATCCACGCACTGCCCATCGACGCCATCCGGCCCTCGCCATTTCAGGCCCGCACCAGCTTTGATGAGCAGGAGCTGGCCGGGCTTGCCCAGAGCATCCGGGAAAACGGCCTGCTCCAGCCCATCTCGGTGCGGAAAACAGCCGATGGCAGCTATGAGCTGGTGGCGGGGGAGCGGCGGCTCCGTGCCTGCAAGCTGGCAAAGATGCAGACCATCCCGGCCATCCTCTGCAATTACAACGACGAGCGGACCGCTGCTCTTGGCCTTTTGGAAAATCTGCAGCGGGAAAATCTGAACCCCTTTGAGCAGGCGCAGGGCCTGCGGGACGTGATGGTGCTGTGGGACTGCACCCAGGCCGAAGCGGCCAAGCGGCTGGGCATGGCACAGCCCACCCTCGCCAACAAGCTGCGGCTGTTGCAATTGACGGCCGACCAGCGGCAATTTGTGCTGGACAACGGCCTGACGGAACGCCACGCCCGGGCGGTGCTCCGCCTGCCCGAGAACCGCCGGAGTGAGGCGCTTATCATGATCGCCAAGCGGAAAATGAACGCCCGCGCCACCGACCTTTACATTGACCAGCTCCTCAACGAGACACCGGGGAAGCACCGCGTCTCCATGGTGAAAGACGTGCGGATCTTCGTCAACACCATCGACCACGCCATCCGTTTGATGACAGATAACGGGGTTCCGGCTACCTCTCACCGGGAAGAACGGGATGGATATATTGAGTATACGGTGCGCATTCCGACTGCGGCAGCACAGAAATAAGGAGAATTTACACGTTTTTTCTGCTTTTTTCAGCCGAAAGCGGTTCAAAAAGCGGCGCTGATGTGCTATACTAAGCTGTATAGGGGGCCTGCTGCGGGGAAAACGGCGGGTTCCGGCCTCGTAATGTTCCATGTGGAACAAATCTTTTTCCCGGGAGGAATCAAAAGCGCGTGGCAAAAATCGTTGCAGTTGCAAACCAGAAAGGCGGCGTCGGCAAGACAACGACGGCCGTCAACCTTTCGTCCTGCGTGGCAGCACTGGGAAAAAAAGTGCTGATCGTCGATCTGGACCCACAGGGCAATACCACCACAGGCTACGGCATCCCCAAACGGAGTGTCGAGCTGGGTACTTATGAAATGCTCATCGGGGAGGCGGAGCCCAAAGACGTCATCCGCAAAACCGAGTTCCGCACCGATGTCATCGGTTCCAACACCCGTCTGGCGGGCGCTGGCCTGGAAATGATCGACCTGCCCGGCCGAGAGAGCCGCCTGCGCAAGGCGCTGGCGAAAGTGCAGCAGGATTACGACTTTATCTTCATTGACTGCCCGCCCAGCCTCGACCTGCTCACGCTCAACGGCCTGTGTGCCTGCGACAGCGTGCTGATCCCCATCCAGTGCGAGTATTATGCGCTGGAGGGCCTGTCGGAGCTCATCAGCACCCTGAAAACCATCCGCAAAAAGTACAACCCGTATCTGGATATCGAGGGCGTGGTCTTCACCATGTTCTCGGAGCGGCTCAACCTGACCATGCAGGTGGTGGACCAGGTCAAAAAATACTTTGGCCACAAAGTTTACAAGACCACCATCCCGCGCACCGTCCGTATCTCGGAAGCGCCCAGCTATGGCCAGCCCATCAATTTCTATGAGCCAAAGGGTAGGGGCAGCGAGGCTTATATGGATCTCGCCATTGAGTTCGTCAAGAACAACCGCCCGCATGACGCGGCACCCAAGCGCCGCCGCAAGGCGGCCGAGGAGCAGGAGCCGCCCAAAAACGCGCTGGAAGAAGTATAAACACAGGGGGAAGAGAGATTCATGGCAAAAGGAAGAGGAGGCCTTGGCCGGGGGCTGGAAAGTCTGTTTGAGGACGCCGCCCCCAGCTTTGAGGCTGACACCCGGATCGAAACGCTGCCCCTGCGGGAGATCGAGCCTGACCCGGACCAGCCGCGCAAGACCTTTGATCATGACACACTGGGAGAGCTTGCCGCCAGCATCGCGGAGCACGGGCTGCTGCAGCCCATCGCGGTGCGTCCCCACGGGGTGGGGCGGTATCTCATCGTGGCCGGCGAGCGCCGCTGGCGGGCCAGCCGGATGGCGGGCCTGACCGAGGTGCCGGTCATCGTGAAAGACGTTACCGACGAGCAGGCAATGGAGCTGGCGCTGGTGGAAAACCTCCAGCGCGAGGACCTGGACCCGGTGGAAGAAGCGGCAGGCATCCGTGAGCTGATGACCCGCTGCAACCTGACCCAGGAGCAGGCGGCCCAGAAGCTGGGCAAGAGCCGGAGCGCTCTGGCCAACAGCCTGCGGCTGCTGAACCTGCCGGAAAATGTGCTGGAGCTGCTGAAAAGCGGTTTTATCAACATCGGCCACGCAAAAGTCATCCTGAGTCTGCCCACGCCGGAGCTGCAGGAGCAGGCCGCGCAGATCATCGCGGACAACCAGCTCAATGTCCGGCAGGCGGAAGCGCTCTGCAAAAAGCTGGCCAAACAGCCCGCGCGGAAGCTGACGCCGCCCACGCCTCAAAGCACCCTCCCGGTGGAGGTGGAAGAGAGCCTGAAGCAGGCCCTCGGCAACGAGGTGCGTGTGGCCTACCACGATGGAAAGGGCAAGCTGACCGTCCATTTTTACTCGGATGAGCAGCTCAAGGCCTTTGCCAACCTGCTGGGCCAGTACCAGACGTAACATGCGATCCAAGGCGGGCACCCGCCTTTGAACGGCACAGGGGAGGGCAGAACCTCTCCGGTGCGAACCGAAATAGAGTAAGGAGAGAAAATCATGCTTGATATCAAATTTGTCCGTGACAACCCGGACGCGGTCAAGGAAAACATCAAGAAGAAATTCCAGGACGCAAAGCTGCCGCTCGTGGATGAAGTCATCGAGAAAGATGCCAAGTACCGCGAGTGCCTGAAAGAGGTCGAGTCTCTCAAGGCCGCCCGCAACAAGCTCAGCAAGGCCAACGGCCCGCTGTTTGGCCAGCTGAAGAAGTGCACCGACGAGGCCAAGAAAGCCGAGCTGCAGGCCCAGATCGACGCCAACAACGCCGCCGTCAAGGCTGATGCCGACAAGATGGCCGAGCTGGAGGCTGAGGAGGGCAAGCTTGCCGCCCGCATCCAGGAGATCATGTACACCATCCCCCAGATGATCGACCCCAGCGTGCCCATCGGTCCCGATGACAGCTATAACGTCGAGGCACAGCGCTTCGGCGAGCCTGTCGTGCCCGATTTCCCCATCCCGTATCACACCGAGATCATGGAGAGCTTTGACGGCATTGATATGGATGCTGCAGGCCGCGTGGCTGGCAATGGCTTCTATTATCTGCTGGGCAACATCGCCCGCCTGCACGAGGCTGTGCTGGCTTACGCCCGCGATTTTATGATCAACAAAGGCTTCACCTACGTCATCCCCCCGTTCATGATGCACGGCAACGTGGTGCAGGGCGTGATGTCGTTCCCCGAGATGGACGCCATGATGTACAAGATCGAGGGTGAGGATCTGTACCTGATCGGTACCAGCGAGCACACCATGATCGGCCGTTTCATCGACCAGACCCTCGACGAGAGCAAGATGCCCCTGACCCTGACTTCCTACAGCCCCTGCTTCCGCAAGGAAAAGGGTGCCCACGGCATTGAGGAGCGCGGCATCTACCGCATCCACCAGTTCGAGAAGCAGGAGATGATCGTCGTCTGCCGCCCCGAAGAGAGCGCCGACTGGTACGAGAAGCTGTGGCAGATGTCTGTGGAGCTGTTCCGCAGCATGGAGATCCCGGTGCGTCAGCTCAACTGCTGCTCCGGCGACCTGGCTGACCTGAAAGTCAAGAGCTGCGACATCGAGGCATGGAGCCCCCGCCAGCAGAAGTATTTTGAGGTCTGCTCCTGCTCCAACCTGGGGGATGCACAGGCACGCCGCCTGCACATCCGCATCAAGGGCGAGGACGGCAAGACCTATCTGGCCCACACCCTGAACAACACCTGCGTGGCACCTCCGCGTATGCTGATCGCATTCCTGGAGAACCACCTGCAGGCCGACGGCAGCGTTACCATCCCCAAGGTCCTGCAGCCCTACATGGGCGGCCTGGAGGTCATGGTGCCGACCAATAAGAAATAATTTTCCACAGAGTTTTCTCTGATGGTGGAAAACACCCCCGCCTGTGTGCAGCAATGCATCGGCGGGGGGGTTTTCGTGCGGAACGAAAAAAGTGAATTTTTTTGAAAAAAGATGTTGACAAAATGGGTCTGGTTGGATATAATAATAAAGCACTGTTCAAGTGCACGAAATAAATATGGCGGTATAGCTCAGTTGGCTAGAGCATTCGGTTCATACCCGAAGTGTCACCGGTTCAAATCCAGTTACCGCTACCATGTTACAGAGTTTCGCTAAGATAAGGGGGACGGTTGTCCGCAGTAGTGGATGACGAAAGTCGGAGGTTTTAGCGAAGCTCTGTATTTCTAAGGCCCGTTGGTCAAGCGGTTAAGACACGGCCCTTTCACGGCTGTAACATGGGTTCGATTCCCGTACGGGTCATAAAAAAACTCCCAATCTCAGGATTGGGAGTTTTTTTTATGCAACCCGTCCGAGGAATCGAACAGCACGGCCGTCCGCAGACGGCAACAGACAGCCCAGTGGGCTGTCTGTTAGTGCGCGGGTCCGAGAGAATCAGGAACGTCTCCAGAGCGAGACTACTGTTGATGATATCATTCCCGGTATTTTTCCATCATCTCTTTGAACAGCACCGCCGGAGAGGGCGGTGTGTAGGTGATGGCGTTGGCACCTGCGGCAATGGTCTCGGCAATGCTTTCTCCGGTTTTGCCGCCGCTGGCAATGATGGGAATGTCCGGGAACTGCTCCCGGATCCGCCGCACGACCTGGGGCGTCTCGGTGCTGCAGGCGACATTCAGGATGGAAGCGCCTGCATCCAGCCGTGCCTGGATGTCGGTATCGGCCTTTGTCACGGTGATGATGACTGGGATATCCACCACCCGGGAAACGGCCAGCAGATTCAGGTCCGAGATGGGGGAGTTGAGCACAACGCCCATGGCGCCCTGCCCCTCCACATCCTGGGCCAGCTGCAGGGTGCGCATCCCCTTGGTGGTGCCGCCTCCGACGCCGCAGAAGACCGGGATGTAAGAAGCCTGAATGATGGCATGGCTGATGGCCTGCTGAGGTGTGAATGGATAAACGGCAAATACGGCGTCTGCGTCACAATTGCGGATGATCGCAAGATCGGTGGTGAAAACAAAGCTTTTGAGCCGCCGCCCGTTGACCACGATGCCGCTGGCGGAATAAACTTCCTGCGGCATCCGGAGAATGTGCCGCAGGCGGCTTTCTACATTGGGAGAGGTCTTCTTTTCGGTTCCCATGGATGTGCCCTCCTGAGTCATTTTCTGGAATGGAATGAAATACAGTATAAGGAAGATCCTCCGCAAAATCAAGAAACAGGCCGTGAACAAACTGCAACAAAAAATCCCGTCGTGTCCGTTGTCCGGATGCGGCGGGATGCTTTGTTTTCTGCAGGATTCAGCGGTTGGCCTTGTGGAGATAGTCCAGGATATCTTCCGGCGTCCGGGCCAGTGCGTCTGCGCCGACGGCGGTGAGCTCTGCTTCGCCCCGGAAACCCCAGAGCACGCCCATGGCGGGCAGGTGGGCGTTGTGGCCGGTGAGGATGTCCACATCGCTGTCTCCAATGAAAAGTGTCGTCTTGGGGTCCGCCCCGATGTCCTGCATCAGGGCATAGACGCCAGCCGGGTCGGGTTTGGTGGGCACGCCTTTGCGGCTGCCCCGGATGACCGTGAACTTGCCCTTGCCAAAGTAATGCTCCACGATCTTTCCACAAAACTCGTCGGCCTTGTTGGAAAAGACGGCCGTCTGGATGCCCTCGGTCTGCAAAGCGTCCAACAGCTCTGCCATGCCGGGGTACGGGGCGGTCTTGTCCTCTTTGTGGGCATCATACCGGGCGCTGAATGCTGCCAGCGTGGCCGCCAGCTGTTCCGGCGTGCGGGCGCTCTCCGGGGAGAAACGTTCTACCAGTTTGGGGATGCCATTGCCCACAAAGTGCTTGTAAGTTTCTACGGAAAAGGTCGGCCAGCCGTTCTGGGTACAGACCCAGTTGGCCGCGTCGGCCAGGTCGTCGATCGTGTTGAGCAGGGTGCCGTCCAGATCAAATAAAATCGTTTTTATCATAGGGATTCCTTCTTTTTAAATTCTTGGCTCTCTCGTCGAAAGACTCCCTCCGGCCGGAGGGAGATGTCGCAACGCGACAAAGGGGGGATAAGCTGGCGCAAAGCGCCTGAGAGGGGATGTTTCAGTGTGATTCCTGTTCCAGGAAACGCACTACGGCGTTTGCCTCCGCCAGCGGGATGCTCCGCACCTTGAGCCGCACCTGCCCGGGGAAGATCAGGGTCAAGTTGGTGCGCCGGACATTGGCCGCCCAGGGAGATTGGAACCCCATCAGGCAGAGGTCCGGGTGGAAGACGCAGATGCAGTGCAGGTAGACACCCTCCTGCCGCCGCAGGGTCACTTTGCCCTCCCGCAGCCAGATGCCCTCCCGGGTGTAGCCCATCACGGCCCCGCAGAGCAGCACAAAGAAGAAAACGGTGGGGATGAGCAGCGTCACGGTCATGGCGGGCAGGACGGTGACAGACACCAGCGAGAGCAGGGCGCAGAGCACAAAGGGGATGCCGACCGGTGCAAAAAAGATGAGGCTGCGCTGGGTGGTGTCGGCCCGGACGTCCGGTGGCATCTGGAATTCCGGCAGCAGCTCCCGGAACAGTGCCTCGCCGCCGGAGCGGTAGACGAAGAGCGGAAGCTCCGGCGTGCAGCAGCCCGCCGTGACAAACACCGGCCAGCGCTTGAGCACCCGGGCCGCCGGGGAGACCCGGACGTCGGCATAGCTGATCTGGGCCGATCGCACCCGGCACTCAAAGCAGTTGATCCAGCCGCCCCGGTTCCCGATCTGCGTTGCCGTGTGCCAGACCTCGTAGTGCACGGCCTGGGCAAAGCTGCGTGCCAAACTGGCCCCGAACAGTGCCGTTGCCAGCGTCAGCAGCCAGGCCGCGCCCGCCGGCAGCCACCGGGCTGCAAAGGCCGCCAGATGCCCAAGATGGGCAAACGCCAGCGTCTCAGCATCCAGCGGGAGCTGCCGCGTCTGCCGGATGGCCAGCGCCACCAGCGCCAGCGTGGAAATGCCGTTGGCTCCCAGCAGTACCAATGCGGCCCGCTCACTCCCGGCGGGGGTGTGGAGGGTAGGCGTTTCAATGGGGAGCAGGCGGTCCGCCAGCTCCCGGGCGTCGGCCCGGCGCAGGCAGAGGGTGATAACATGCTTCTGCGGCTGCCCGGTGGGGTAGAGGGTGATCTTTGTCGCCCCGCCCAGCCGGAACAGCGCGGGCCGCTCCAGCGTCAGGGCCGCCAGCGCTTCCCCCCGGATGGTCGTGTCCAGTTTGAACAGTAGCTTCCAGCGCAGGTGCAGGACTCCGGCCTCGTCCAACTGCCAGCTGCTGAAGCGCAGGATGACCCAGCTCACCCCGCAGAGCAGGGCAAACAGGATGGCGTCCTGCCGCAGAGCCGTCCAGAACGCGGGCCAGTTCCGCTCAAACAGCACGTTGACGAGGGGAATGAGGTAGACCGCCAGCGTTTTGCGCAGAAAGCGCAGGGCTGCAAAGGGGTGGAAGTGCTTTTCTTCTGTTGGAAAGCTGGGCCGCGGGTTGGGCGTTGTCATGGCAGCTCCTCCGCCAGTGCGTGGGCCAGCGCCCCGGCCTGCGCGGCGGGGACAGCGGGCAGGAACATCCGGGAGCCGGGGGCCGAGATGATGAGCACCGAGGCCCCGGCCAGCCGCAGCAGCGGGGTGCGCAGCTGCTGGACGCCCGTGACGGCCCGGCGGGGGAACACCTGCCGCACCGGCAGCACGATGCCGGAATACACCGTCAGGGTGCGGGCCCCCAGCACCGCTGCAAAGCTGCAGGCCCGGCACCGCGCCAGAAACACCAGCACGGCCCAGAGCGCGGCAAACACAAGGCCGGGCAGAATGCCCTGCCAGAACACGAACGGCGCGGCCAGCAGGCCGGGCACCGCCGCCCAGACACAGAGCACCGCCCGGCCTTTGGGCGGGATGATGACGGCCGTGCGCCGCAGCTCCCGCTCTGTCACTTGTCGGTCAGGCCCCAGGCCTCGGTCAGGAGGTGGAGGGAGTCGTCCTGCGTCAGGCAGAGGATGCGGTCCCAGGGCAGCAGCACCGTGTTGCCGTGGGGGATGATGAACTCCGTGTCGCGGGTGATGCTGACCAGAATGGTGTCGCCCGGGATGGGAATTTCCATCACCTGCTTGCCCGCAAACTGGAAATCCGCCGGCAGCAGGATCTCATTCAGGCTGGCGGTGCCGCCGCCCAGGCTCAGCAGCTGGCGGATGTTGTCCGTCTCGATCTCCCGCTCCAGAATGTGGCTCAGGTTGTCGGTGCCGCAGACCACGGTGTCCACGCCCAGAGTGTGGAGCAGGCCCCGGTTTTTGGGGTTGGAGGCCCGGGCCACGGTGCGGTTCACGCCAAACTCCTGCTTGGCGATCTGGCAGGCCACCAGGTTGTCCTCGTCGGAGCCGGTCACGGCCACAAAGGCGTCGCAGCTGGCCACGTCGGCGGTGCGCAGGGTGTCGGTGCTGATGGAGTTCCCGCAGATGACCGAGATGTCCAGCGTATCGGCCAGCATCCGGCACTGAGCCTCCACCGGCTCAATGATGACCACCTTGTGGCGGTTGGCCAGCAGATTCTGGGCCAGATACCGCCCCACCCGGCCGCCGCCTGCAATACAAACTTTCATATCAATACCTCTTATTACAGAATGTAGTAAAACCCCTCAGCCGCCTGCGGCGACAGCCGTTCCCCTTTCGGCACTTCCGTGCCACCTCCCCCGGCCGGGGGAGTCTTT
>OIVA01000081.1_pt1 | contig 25264 bp, 18 predicted proteins | sample 1587121 | NCBI WGS metagenome assembly OIVA01 (sample SAMN02674970, study PRJEB24791) | human gut metagenome, SKBSTL043 | isolation source: stool | host: Homo sapiens | place: USA
AAACTTGTTCGTAAGAGTCTTAAACTCCAGTTCGTCGAAGAGTTTTGCCAATGTCTCCGCATCCGGCTCCTTACACTTCATCGCTTCGAGATCGAGACTGATAGGAACGTCTTGTCGAATGGTTGCCAAGAAATAGGATAGCTTGATGTCTTCGGTAGCATTCATTACCTTCTCCTTCATTTTCCCTTTCAGTTGGTCTGTGCTCTCAAGGAGGTTGGCAACGGAGCCAAACTGGTTGATAAGTTTGACAGCAGTCTTCTCGCCCACACCAGGACATCCGGGAAAGTTGTCTGCGCTATCACCCATTAGTGCCAACAGGTCGATTACCTGCGCGGGGGTAGCTATACCATATTTCTGTTGCACTTCCTCTTTGCCGATGATATCATAGCCTCCGCCATGGCGAGGCTTGTACATCTTCACGTTATCGGCTATCAATTGACCATAGTCCTTGTCGGGGGTGAGCATATAGGTTAAAATGCCCATTTCATCGGCTTTGTGCGCAAGCGTTCCTATCACGTCGTCGGCTTCGAAGCCATCCTTCTGTAGTACGGGAATACGTAGAGCGCCGAGGATATCTTGAATGATAGGTACGGAGCGCTTGATGTCCTCGGGAGTTTCTTGTCTCTGTGCCTTATAGGCGGAAAACTTTTCGTGACGGAAGGTCTTGCCGTGGTCGAAGGCCACGCCTATGTAGTCGGGTTGCTCTTTGGTCAATACCTCATGTAGTGTATTGCAAAAACCCATAATGGCCGACGTGTTGAGCCCCTTACTATTGATGCGCGGTGTGCGCAGAAGGGCATAGTAAGAGCGATAGATGATCGCATAGGCGTCGAGAAGAATCAGTTTTGTCATGCTAATGATATTTTTAAAGTGTAAAAGTACAAATTTTTTGTGATATTCTCCGATTAAATCCTTAATTTTGTATCAAATTTCGGACTTTCATGGATTACGTATCGCTCATCAAGGAGCCTATCTCGCACGAATTAGCCGATTTCATCGGGCTATTCAACAGCAGTCTTACCCATGACGACGGTATGCTGGGCTGTGCATTGGAGCACGTCAAGCAGCGCGCTGGGAAACGGATGCGTCCTATTTTGATATTGCTGATGGCCAAAAACTTTGGTGCTGTCTCGCAAGTAACGCTGCATTCCGCCGTAGGACTTGAGCTTTTGCACACTGCATCTCTTATTCACGACGATGTTGTGGACGAAGCAAAGGAACGTCGTGGACAAGCCAGCACCAACGCACTGTTTGACAACCGTGTAGCCGTGCTGGTAGGCGACTATGTGCTTTCTACCGCTTTGCTTCACATTGCTTATAGTGGGCGTGAGCGAATCGTTACCAATTTGGCAAAATTAGGCCAGACCTTGTCGAATGGTGAGATTCTCCAGCTCTCGAACATCCAGAACCGTGAAGTGTCGGAGGATGTGTATTACGAGATCATCAAGAATAAAACTGCCGCGCTCTTTAGTGCTTGCGCAGGAATCGGTGCTTTGTCTGTCGGTGCTACTGAGGATGAAGTGACTGCAGCGGAGGAGTTTGGCCATAACTTGGGAGTGATTTTCCAGATTCGAGACGATATTTTCGATTATTATGATGATGCCAATATTGGAAAGCCTACTGGCAATGATATGGCGGAAGGGAAACTTACACTCCCCGTGATATACGCATTGCATAAAGCGGGCAAGGCTGAGCACTGGAAATTGGTAGCAAAAGTGAAGGACGGAACCGTTACGAAGGAAGAAATAGCCCGTCTTGTAGCGTTTGCAAAGGACAATGGTGGTATAGAATATTCAGAGGGTAGGATGCGTTTCTACCACCAGTTGTGTCTTCAGTTCCTTGATGATTATTGTCACGACGAGAAGATTGCCGCCGCCCTTCGTGCTTATCTTGACTATGTCAGCGAACGCACTAAATAAAGGAGAAGGGTAGGGACAATAGTCTCTTTTAAAGATAATAAAGTAGCGTCAATGGCCAAATCACCAGGAGCTTCTGATGATTTGGCCATTGACGTTATAATTTCAACTTAGTTGCCGGTATGTTCCGGAAGCGTTTTCAGTCTTATAGGAAGACTTGGAGCAACTGAAACGAAGCTTTTAGAAGAACTTCACCTCTTCTCCTACAATCTCGCTCAGCAAGAGGTTGGCTAGGCGACTCGTTCCGAGGCGGAACCACTGGTTGGTAAGCCATTTCTCGCCAAGCACTTCCTTGACAATAGTGTAGTAGATGACGGCGTCCATCACAGTATTGATGCCTCCAGCAGGTTTTAAACCGATTTGAATGCCTGTTTTATCGTAGTACTCCTTGATGGCTTGACACATTACATAAACGGCCTCCGGTGTAGCAGAGACTTTTTCCTTGCCAGTGGAAGTTTTGATGTAGTCGGCACCTGCATACATGGAAAGAATGGAGGCCTTCTTGATGTTGGATGCAGTCACGAGGTCACCTGTTTCCAGAATCACTTTCATTGCAACTGCTTGTCCACAAGTCTCTTTCAGTTCTGCAATGTCGTCGCACATACTTTCATAGGCACCTGTGAGGAATTTGCCTACTGGCATGACAATATCGATCTCGTTGGCACCGTCTTTGATGGCAAGTGCCGTTTCGGCCACTTTTACTTCAATGAGAGCCTGTGATGAGGGGAAGGAGCCACTGACGCATGCTATATTAACACCTTCTACCTCCAAGGTGTCGTTGACGACCTCGGCAAAGCACGGGAAGACGCAAATGGTGGCTACGTGTGGTAGGTCGGGATAGACCTCGTCAAACCGGTTGACATTCTCCGTAAACTGCATCACGCTCACGTCTGAATCAGTAGTGTGAAGTGTGGTAAGTTCCACGCTCCCTAAGAGAAATTTCTTTACTTCTGGAGTATCGTTTTCATGTGCTTTTTCTGCAATGATTTTCTTTACTTCCTCGCGAACTTCCGCATCGTCCACATCAGTGTTATATTGTGCTAGTACTTGCTCGTATTTGTTCTCTGACTGGATATTTTCGGCACGCTCTATATCCTGTCTTACAGTGTCTTTGATTGAAGTCATATGCTTTCTGTTTATTTGTTTATTTCAGTTTTGAATTGTTTTTGTGACGCTCTGCGTCCCTTTTTGTTTTCTTTTCAATGCTTTTTTGTAATTCGATTTCGAGATTTATACCCGTTTGGTTGGCTAGGCAGAGAAGGACCCACAGTACGTCGGCCATTTCCTCCCCTAAATTGGATTTTTCGCCAGCCTTGAAGCTCTGTTCGCCATAGGTGCGGGCAATGACACGTGCCAGTTCGCCTACTTCCTCTGTGAGACATGCCAAATTGGTTAGCTCCGAGAAATAGCGTACGCCGTATTTTTTAATCCATTGATCTACTGCAAGTTGAGCTTCTGTGATGGTCATTGTTTTCGATTTTAATTGAAAGAGTTGTGACGCTTTTGTCTCCTATTATTATAGAAGAGGTTGCTATCTATTCTTTGTTTTTCGTGTCCATAATAATGGTAACAGGCCCATCGTTGATCAAGGCCACTTTCATGTCTGCTCCAAAGATACCGCGTGCAACCTTGCCTGCGCCCAGTTGTAGCTCCAGTTGGTCGCAGAAGTAATTGTAGAGTGGTTCAGAGTAGGCTTGTTTGGATGCGCGAAACCATGATGGGCGATTGTTCTTTTTGTAACTTGCGAAGAGCGTAAATTGGGATATCGCTAGTACAGAACCTTCTGTCTGACGAATGTCACGGTTCATTACGCCAGCTTCGTCGTCGAAAACGCGAAGTGAGGCAACCTTACGGGCTAACCATTCTGCATCTTCTTGAGTGTCAGCGTTTTCCACGCCAACAAGTATCATGTATCCTTTCTCTATTGCGCCGACAGTCTTTCCATTCACCGCTACGCTGGCTTCTGTAACACGTTGTATGACTATTCTCATAATGCAAAGATACGTTTTATTTCCTAAACAGCCAAATTTGCTCCTTCCTTTGTGTTTAATCTATAAGAAACAGTATCATTAGACATGTTCTTATTACCTTGTCTCTGTTTGGTCGCTCCAATAATTAATAATGGATTTCGCCTTGCTCTCACCTATGATCTCTTTTAGCTCTTCGAATGTTGCTTCTCTGATGCGCTTTACCGATTTGAAGTTTCTAAGCAGCAAATCTTTTGACTTCGGCCCGATACCATTTATTTCATCGAGTGCGCTATGAAGTTGATGTTTGGAGCGTTTGTCTCGGTGAAAACTGATGGCGTATCGGTGTACTTCATCTTGTATTTGTGTTAGAATCTTGAAGAGTTCGCTCTTTATGTCTACGGCGATTGTCATTGGAGGGAAACCAAATAGTAGTTCATTGGTGCGATGTCGATCGTCTTTAGCCAAACCTGCGATGGGAATGTGTATATGAAGTTCGTCCTCAATAACCGATCTGACAACCTCCATTTGGCCCTTTCCACCGTCTGTAATGATAAGGTCGGGTAGGGGAGCGCCTTCTTCCTTCATTCTCGTGTAGCGTCTTCGCACAACCTCTTGCATTGAGGCATAGTCGTCGGGTCCCTCTACCGTCTTGATGTCGTATTTTCGATAGTCTTTACGCGATGGTTTCATACCTTTATATACTATACAGCCTGCCACGGCATCACTTCCAGATATATTGGAATTGTCGAAGCATTCTATAGTGAAAGGCATTCTGTCGAGCTGCAAGAGGCGTTGTAGCTCCTTCATCAGTCTGGTCTGTCGTTGCTCTGGATTTAGTTTTTCGGTCTGTTTGAGTCTGTCAAACTTATATTGCTTTGCATTCATCTCAGATAGTTCTAATAGATGACGCTTATCTCCGCGCTGAGGTACGAAGAAATCGGCATTTTTAATCTTAAAATCTAATTCATAAGGTACGATGATCTCTTTTGCACTACTCTGAAATCTCTCTCTAATTTCCAAAATAGCTTCGTTGAGCAGTTCTTTGTCGGTTTCATCCAGTTTTCGCTTGTATTCGTAGGTGAAACTTTGGTTGATAGCTCCGTTCTTAACATGGATGTAATTTATGAATGCAGCGTGTTTTTCCTCATCGTCTATAATGGTAAATACATCTACGTCAGTGATCGTATGGCTTACTATTTCGCTCTTAGCTGCAAAGTTGTTGAGCGCAATCCATCGCTGTTTGAGTACTTCTGCTTCTTCAAATTCCATATTTTCTGCCCGTTTCATCATCTCTTCCTGCAGCATTTTCTGTATTTCTCTTGTGTTTCCCTTGAGGATTTCACGTGCTTCACGTATTGCCTCTTGGTATTCTTCGTAAGTTTGACGGTTGATACATGGTCCTTCGCATTTTTTGATGTGATACTCGAGACAGGGCTTGAATCTTCCTTTTTTTACGGATTCTTCGTCCAGCGGAAGACGACAAGTACGTGGCTTGTAGATTTTTTGTATAATGTCGAGTATGGCATACATGGAGCCGATGTGACTATACGGACCATAAAACGTGCCATATTTCTTATTTATGGTGCGGGTCTTGAATATTCTTGGGTATGGCTCCTTAGTTACGCAAATACTTGGATAAGTCTTGCCGTCTTTTAGCAGTACATTATATCTTGGCTTGTACTGCTTGATAAGTTGATTCTCTATCAATAAGGCATCTTCTTCCGTATTGACTACAGAATACGTGATGTTTTCAATCTTCGAAACAAGTACTTTGGTTTTGAAACGATCCACTTCTTTGTGAAAATATGAAGATACTCTACGCTTGAGATTTTTGGCCTTCCCAACGTAGATGATTGTTCCCTCTTTGTCGTAGTATTGATATGTGCCTGGCTTTTCTGGCATAGCAAATACAATAGCTTTGAGTCGTTGAAGGCGTGCTTCATTTTCTGCTTTAGTCATAATGCGTAAGTCCTTATAATTAAATAGTTATGGCTATTTTGTTTCACGTGGAACGCGAACACTCTCGTCACTGTGTCACGGAGGCGCGGTGTTAGATAGAAAGCCATTTTCTCAACATCGCGCCTCATACTCAATTAGTCGTTTTGATTAGAACGAAAGCAGCGAAGTCACCTCGATACCTTGTTCTTCAAATTGTTTGATGGCGTCTGGAAATTCGCTTTTTAGATCGATGATGAAGTTGCAGTAAATCTTCTTTGGGTGAAACTTCTTGACGAGCTTGCAGGCGGCAGCCATCGTGCCTCCTGTAGCCAACAAGTCGTCGTGAAGTAGCACGACATCTTTTTCGTTGATGGAATCAGCGTGAATCTCGATGGTGTCTATGCCGTATTCTTTGGCGTAGCTCTCCTGAATAGTGGCACATGGCAGTTTGCCGGGTTTTCGGCAAAGAACGACACCTGCGTTCAGTCGAATAGCGACAGCGGATGACATGACAAAGCCACGGCTCTCGATACCGACAATTTTCGTGATTCCTTTGTCCTTGTAGAGATCATACATGCTGTCGGCAATCTCTCGCAACGCGTCCTTGTCTTTGAAAAGGGTCGTCACGTCGCGAAAGTTAACGCCCTTAATGGGCCAGTCGGGGATACAACGTAGGTTGTCCAAAAGTAATTGTTTGTTCATGATCAATTGCTTGTTTTTATGATGATTTATTAATTGTTTCGCGTGAAACGATCCTATCGCCCCATGAGTACCAATAGTACGTTGATGTCGCTGGGACTAACGCCTGGGATTCGGCTTGCTTCTGCCAACGTCTCGGGCTGGATGCGCTCCAACTTTTGTCTGCACTCGGTACTGAGATCGTGCATTTCTGCATAATGGAAGTGTCCGGCGATGCGTATGTCCTCCAATCTCCGCATTTTGTCTGCAAAGATGCGTTCGCGTTCTATATATCCTTTATATTTCATCCTGACCTCAGCAGCCTCGGCAATTTCTTGCGTTCGGTTGGGCGATAAGGCAATGGCTTCTTTCAAGGAAGGCAGCTTCTCGGATAGGTTTTGGAAGTTGAGCTGTGGACGTGCCACCAACTCTGAGAGGCGTGTGGTGCCTCGGAGTGGGGAAGTGCCGACAGTTTCGAGTAGGTTGTTAATTTCTTCGGGTCTTACTGTAGTTTGCTCGCAGAAATTGATAATACGCTCGATGTGCTCTTTCTTCTGCAGCCACCAGTCGTAGCGGGCGCGACTGGCTAATCCGAGGTGGTAGCCTTGCTCGGTCAGTCGTGCGTCGGCATCATCCTGACGAAGCAGGATGCGGTATTCGGCACGAGAAGTGAACATCCGGTAGGGTTCGTCCACACCTTTGGTTGTGAGGTCGTCTATGAGCACTCCGATATAACTCTCGTCGCGCTTCATGACAAAGGGTTCGCTGTTGGCACAGAAATTGGCTGCATTGATGCCCGCAACAAGTCCCTGTCCTGCCGCCTCCTCGTATCCTGTGGTGCCATTGACTTGACCAGCAAAGAAGAGACCTTCGATCAGCTTTGACTCCAAAGAGTGTTTCAGTTGAGTGGGGTCGAAGAAGTCATACTCTATGGCATAACCTGGTCGGTATATTTTAGCATCTCGTAATGCAGGGATATGATGGAGTGCTTCCAACTGGATGTCCCATGGCATGGAAGAGGAAAATCCGTTTAGGTACATCTCGTTGGTGTTCGTTCCCTCTGGCTCTAAAAAGAGGGGGTGTGAGTCGCGGCCAGGAAATGTGACGAGCTTGGTCTCGATGGAGGGACAATAGCGTGGGCCGATACTGTTGATCTGTCCATTATATAAAGGAGAGTCAGCCAGACCCTGCTGCAATATCTCGTGTACCTTTGCGTTGGTGGCGCAGGTCCAGCAAGGAAGTTGTGGAAGGGTGCGTTGTTTCCCGAAGTATGAAAACTGATGATAGTCGTTCTCCCCGAGTTGCTCTTCCATCTCCTCGAAATGGACAGATCGCTTGTCAATGCGCACGGGGGTGCCTGTCTTCATGCGCGCCACACGGATGCCATGACGCGCTATGCTCTCAGAGAAATGATGAACTGCTGGCTCAGCAATGCGGCCACCCTCAACCATCTTGTGTCCGATATGCATCAGTCCGTTGAGAAAGGTACCTGCTGTGACAACAATCGCTTTGGCATGAATCTCTATTCCCCATAAAGTTTTGATACCTAATACTTTAGAGTCTTTTACCAGTAATTCTTCTGCTTGATCTTGAAGAATGTCGAGGAGCGGTATTTGGTCGAGAGTGGTGCGCCACTCTAAGATATATTTCTCGCGGTCGCATTGAGCGCGAGGACTCCACATGGCAGGGCCTTTGGATCGGTTGAGCATCCGAAACTGTATAGCCGTCGCGTCGGTGATGTGTCCCATCTCTCCGCCTAAGGCGTCTATCTCGCGCACGATTTGCCCCTTGGCGATACCGCCGACTGCTGGATTGCAGCTCATCTGTGCGATTTTGTTCATGTCCATTGTTATCAGACAGGTCTTGGCGCCAGTCTTGGCAGCCGCAGAAGCGGCCTCGCAGCCTGCATGCCCACCTCCGATGACGAGGACGTCGTATTCAAAAACCATTCTTGCTTTCCCTATTTTTTCCGCAAAAGTACTGATAATCTTTGAAATTTTGCCTTTTTCACTTTGTTTAATCATTAAAAAATAGTATTTTTGCACCGAAATTCCGTATGGAGCCTACCCAGAATTGGGGATGAAGCTTACGCGGAAGGCCATCGGTTGGATAAAAGCTGCGAATAAGTTAATACAAATTTATAATTCAAATAATTAAAAATCAATCGTTTATGTGGTTAATTAAATCATCCATCGGTAGAAAGGTGGTGATGTCTGTAACGGGCATTGCGCTTGTTCTATTCCTCACGTTCCACGCGTGCATGAACGTGGCTGCGTTCTTCTCAGGCGAGGCTTACAACACTATTTGCGAGCTCCTGGGTGCCAACTGGTATGCCGTAGCGGCTACCGTGGCTCTCACAGCCCTTGTCGCCATCCACTTCGTCTATGCCTTCATCCTTACGATGCAGAACCGGAGTGCACGTGGCAACAACCGTTATGCTGTCACCGACCGCCCTAAGAAGGTGGAGTGGGCAAGCCAGAACATGCTCGTGCTCGGCTTGATCGTTATCCTCGGTCTGTTGCTGCACTTGTTCAACTTCTGGTACAACATGATGTTTGCTGAGTTGACGGGCATCGCCGTGGCTCACGACCCTGCTGATGGTGTGGCTTACATTCAGGACACATTCTCCAATCCTGTGTACGTGGTGCTCTATCTCGTATGGCTTGCTGCCCTTTGGTTCCACCTGAGCCATGGTTTCTGGAGCGCTCTCCAGACCTTGGGCTGGAATGGTAAGGTGTGGTTCGAGCGTTGGAAGTGCATTGGCAACGTCTATACCACGCTGCTCATTCTTTGCTTCGCGTTTGTTGTGCTGACCTTCGCTTGCGGCATTGCGCCCCTCTGCGTCTAATTTTCATTTATTCATTCACAACATTCAAACACTTTTTATCAAGTAACGAAAGATTATGGCTAAGATATTAGATTCCAAAATTCCCGAGGGACCCGTCGCTGAGAAGTGGACCAACTATAAGGCACACCAGCGCTTGGTGAACCCGAAGAACAAGCTCAAGCTCGATGTCATCGTCGTAGGAACGGGACTTGCTGGTGCCAGTGCCGCTGCCTCTCTCGGCGAGATGGGCTTTAATGTGTACAACTTCTGCATCCAGGACTCTCCGCGTCGTGCTCACTCTATCGCCGCACAGGGTGGTATCAACGCTGCAAAGAACTATCAGAACGACGGCGACTCTGTCTATCGTTTGTTCTACGATACGGTAAAGGGTGGTGACTATCGTGCTCGTGAGGCCAATGTTTATCGTTTGGCTGAGGTGAGCAACGACATCATCGACCAGTGTGTGGCTCAGGGCGTGCCGTTCGCACGTGAGTATGGTGGCATGTTGGCCAACCGTTCCTTCGGTGGTGCACAGGTGAGCCGTACGTTCTATGCCAAGGGTCAGACTGGCCAGCAGCTCCTGCTTGGCGCGTACAGCTCTTTGAGCCGTATGGTCAATGAGGGCAAGGTGAAGCTCTACACGCGTTATGAGATGGAGGACGTCGTCATCGTTGACGGTCATGCACGCGGTATCATTGCCAAGGATCTCACTACGGGTAAACTCGAGCGCTTCTCGGCCAATGCCGTCGTCATCGCTACGGGTGGCTATGGCAATACCTACTTCCTTTCCACCAATGCCATGGGTTGCAACTGCACCGCTGCCGTACAGTGCTATCGCAAGGGTGCTTACTTTGCCAACCCCTGCTATGTGCAGATTCACCCGACCTGCATTCCTGTCCACGGCGACAAGCAGTCTAAGCTCACCCTGATGTCTGAGTCGTTGCGTAACGACGGTCGTATCTGGGTGCCGAAGAACATTGAGGATGCCAAGAAGTTGCAGAAGGGTGAGATCAAGGGTAGCGATATTCCTGAGGAGGATCGCGACTACTACTTGGAGCGCCGTTATCCCGCCTTCGGTAACCTCGTTCCCCGTGATGTGGCCTCTCGTGCCGCCAAGGAGCGCTGCGACAAGGGCTTTGGTGTCAACAATACGGGTCTTGCCGTCTTCCTCGATTTCTCTGAGTCTATCAACCGTCTCGGAATCGATCGCATCCTGCAGCGCTACGGCAACCTCTTTGATATGTATGAGGAAATCACCGATGTCAACCCAGGTGAGGTCGCACGCGAGATCAATGGCGTGAAGTACTATAATCCGATGATGATCTTCCCGGCTATCCACTACACGATGGGTGGTATCTGGGTCGACTATGAGCTGCAGACCACCATCCCTGGCCTCTTTGCCATCGGTGAGTGCAACTTCTCCGACCACGGTGCCAACCGTCTGGGTGCTTCCGCGCTCATGCAGGGTTTGGCCGACGGCTACTTTGTCCTGCCTTACACCATCCAGAATTATCTTGCTGACCAGGCTCTCTGGCCGAAGGTGCCGACGACGGCTCCCGAGTTTGACGAGGCTGAGAAGTCTGTCAACGCCGAGATCGATCGCCTGATGAACATCAAGGGTAAGCGTTCTGTCGATTCCATCCACAAGGAGCTCGGCCACATCATGTGGGAGCATGTTGGTATGGGTCGCACAAAGGCTGGACTTGAGGAGGGCTTGAAGCTCATCGCAAGCCTCCGCAAGGAGTTCAACACCAACCTCTTTATTCCTGGAGCGAAGCAGGGTCTCAATGTCGAGCTTGACAAGGCCATCCACCTTCGTGACTTCATCCTCATGGGTGAGCTCGTGGCTTACGACGCACTTCATCGTGAGGAGAGCTGCGGTGGCCACTTCCGTGAGGAGCATCAGACCGAGGAGGGTGAGGCTAAGCGCGACGACGAGAACTTCTTCTATGTAGGCTGCTGGGAGTACAAGGGTGAGACCACCGCTCCTGAGCTGATCAAGGAGAAGCTCGAGTATGAGGCTATCAAGGTTCAGACCAGAAATTACAAGAACTAATCTCTGGGAGATAAGTTGATTTAGTGGACTTAATAAAGAATTAGACCAAAAATGGCAAGAAATATATCATTCACAATTAAGTATTGGAAGCAGAACGGCCCGCAGGATCAGGGTCATTTCGATACGCACGAGATGAAGAACATCCCCGACGACACTTCGTTCCTGGAGATGCTCGACATCCTCAACGAGGAACTCATCGATGCTGGTGAGGAGCCTTTCGTGTTCGACCACGACTGCCGCGAGGGTATCTGCGGTATGTGCTCTCTTTACATCAACGGTACGCCGCACGGCAAGACAGAGCGCGGAGCTACGACCTGTCAGCTCTATATGCGCCGCTTCAACGACGGTGACGTTATCACCGTGGAGCCGTGGCGTTCAGCAGGCTTCCCCGTCATCAAGGACTGTATGGTTGACCGTACTGCCTTCGACAAGATTATCCAGGCTGGTGGCTACACCTCCATCCGTACCGGACAGGCTCAGGACGCCAATGCCATCTTGATCTCCAAGGAGGCTGCCGACGAGGCTATGGACTGCGCTACGTGCATCGGTTGCGGTGCTTGTGTCGCTGCTTGTAAGAACGGTTCTGCTATGCTCTTTGTCAGCTCGAAGGTTAGCCAGCTCGCTCTGCTTCCCCAAGGCCGTGTAGAGGCTGCTAAGCGTGCCAAGAACATGGTGGCCAAGATGGACGAGCTGGGCTTCGGCAACTGCACCAACACCCGTGCTTGCGAGGCTGTCTGCCCGAAGAGTGAGTCTATCGCCAATATTGCCCGCTTGAACCGCGAGTTTCTCAAGGCTAAGTTGGCTGACTAACGCATAACTGCTTTTCTGCCCTTTCAGAGCAGCAGGAGGCATAATATATTGCTTAAAAATCCCCGTGATGGTAGTTGCCGTTACGGGGATTTTTATCTTATACGTTTTCCATCGTTCTTTACTTTGTTTTCATATCGTTACGAATTCTCATGAACAATCCAGGTTAAATATATGGAAAAATGGAATTCAAATTTTGCATGTCGCAATAAAATGTCTAAATTTGCATATTTGAAACAGAATAATTCAGAGCAGAGATGTCAGCTATTACCATCAAGAAAGTGGCTACCCGCAGCGATTTGCGCCATTTTATAGACTTCCATCACGATTTGTACGAGGGCAATCCCTACGATGTGCCCACGCTTTTCAGCGACGATATGAACACGTTGTCGAAGGATAAGAATCCCGCTTTTGACTTTTGCGAGGCCGATTATTTCCTTGCTTATCGCGAGGGGCGTATTGTGGGCCGTGTGGCAGCGATCATCAACAGCCGTGCTAACACCCGCTGGCAGCGCAAAAGCGTGCGCTTCGGGTGGATAGACATGGTGGACGATGTTGACGTGGCACGTGCACTGCTTGATGCGGTCGCTCAGTTTGGTCGTGAGAGAGGCATGACGGAGGTTGTCGGTCCCCTCGGCTTCACAGACTTCGACCCCGAGGGTATGCTTACCGACGGCTTTGATCAACTCGGAACGATGGCCACCATCTATAACTATCCCTACTATCCCAAGCTCATGGAACAGCTTGGAGGTTGGGAGAAGGACAACGACTACGTGGAGTTTAAGCTCATCGTGCCCGATACCGTACCCGAGAAATACACCAAGGTAGCTCGATTGGTAGAGAAACGCTTCAACCTCCATGTCCGCATTCTTACTCGCCACGAGATTCTCAAGGAGGGCCATGGACGTAAGATCTTCCATCTCATCAATGAAACCTTCAAGGACATCTATGGCTTCTCCGAGTTGAGCGACAAGCAGGTTGACATGTATGTCAAGATGTATTTGCCCTTTGCCGACCTCCGTCTGATTCCCATTGTCGAAGACTGGTCCACGGAAGACCATAAGATGGTGGGAGTCGGTATCACGCTACCGTCCCTCTCCCGAGCAATGCAGAAGACGCGCCGTGGTCGCCTATTCCCCTTCGGATGGTGGCATCTGCTTCGAGCCCTGAAGTTTCATAAGACACGTATTGTCGATCTGGAGATGATTGGTGTCCTGCCCGAGTATCGACCCAAGGGAGCCAATGCCTTGATGTTTGCCCATCTCATCCCCATCTATCAGGAGTACGGTTTCGAATGGGGTGAAAGTCAGGTCGAGATGGAGACCAACGAGGGCGTGCAGAGTCAGTGGCAGTATCTGGAGACCGTGCAGCACAAGCGTCGCCGCTGTTACAAAAAGAACATCTAACGCATAGGCCGAGTACGCCTCATCCCCTTCTCCTCCATATTATCCCAATTATATCAAGCCTATGGCAACAGAAGAGATCCCCGTTGGCGCGCAGCCGACAGCAGAATATACCGACGACAACATTCGGCACCTGTCCGACATGGAGCACGTCCGCACCCGACCTGGTATGTATATCGGGCGTTTGGGCGATGGCAACTTGCCCGAGGACGGCATCTATGTGCTCCTCAAGGAAGTCGTTGACAATTCCATCGACGAGTTTAAGATGAATGCTGGCAACAGAATAGAGATCGACGTGGAAGATCACCTGCGCGTCTCCGTCCGCGACTATGGCCGTGGCATTCCTCAAGGCAAGCTCGTCGAGGCCGTTTCCGTTCTCAATACGGGCGGTAAATATGACAGCAAAGCGTTCAAAAAGAGCGTCGGACTCAATGGTGTGGGTGTGAAGGCAGTCAATGCGCTGAGCAGCCGTTTCGAAGTGAGAAGCTACCGTGAAGGCAAGGTGCGCTCCTTGGTTTTCGAGAAAGGACAACTACAAAGTGACCGCACCGAGGATACGCAGGATGAAAACGGCACATTCATCTTCTTCCAGCCCGATGACACACTCTTCAAAAACTACTCTTTCCACGACGACATCGTGGAAACGATGCTCCGCAATTACACCTACCTCAATACGGGGTTGGTTATCATGCACAATGGGCGGCGCATTCTCAGCCGTCATGGTCTGAAAGATTTGCTCTCAGACAATATGACAGGCGAGCCCCTTTATCCTATCGTCCACATGAAGGGAGAGGATATCGAGATCGCGTTTACCCACACCAACCAGTACGGTGAGGAGTACTACTCCTTTGTCAACGGCCAGCACACCACGCAGGGCGGCACACACCAGTCTGCTTTCAAGGAGCATATTGCTCGCACGATCAAAGAGCATTTTGGCAAATATGAGTATGCGGACATCCGTAATGGTCTTGTTGCAGCCATTGCTATCAATGTGGAGGAGCCCGTCTTCGAAAGTCAGACGAAGATCAAACTCGGTTCTACCGTCATGGCACCCGGAGCGGAAACCATCAATAAATATGTCGGCGACTTTATCAAACAGAATGTAGACAACTACCTCCATATCCACAAGGAGGACTGTGCGGACATTCTGGAGACAAAGATCAAGGAGAGCGAGCGTGAGCGCAAGGCTATGGCGGGTGTGACGAAGTTGGCCCGTGAGCGATCCAAGAAGGCCAACCTCCACAATAGGAAGCTTCGTGACTGCCGAATCCATTTCTGCGATGCGAAAAACGATCGTAAAGAAGATAGCTGCATCTTTATCACCGAGGGCGACTCGGCCAGCGGAAGCATCACCAAGAGTCGTGATGTCAATACGCAGGCTGTATTCTCGCTACGCGGGAAACCCCTCAACTCTTTTGGATTGACGAAGAAGGTCGTTTATGAGAACGAGGAGTTCAACCTCCTTCAAGCCGCTCTCGATATCGAGGATGGACTGGAGGCGTTGCGCTACAACAAGGTGATCGTTGCTACCGATGCCGATGTTGATGGTATGCATATCCGTCTGCTCATCATCACCTTTTTCCTTCAGTTCTTCCCCGAACTGATCAAGAAGGGGCATGTCTATGTGCTTCAGACCCCATTGTTTCGCGTCCGCAACCGCAAGACGAAGATCAAGAACAAGCAGGTTGTCAAAGAGGCAGAGGCACGCCGTACAAAAAATGAGAAAAAATCAGACTTCGTGACCATCTATTGCTATAGCGACGAGGAGCGACAGCAAGCTATCCGTGATCTTGGCCCTGATCCAGAGATCACTCGCTTCAAAGGTCTTGGCGAGATCTCTCCCGACGAGTTCTCCCATTTCATAGGACCTGATATGCGTTTGGAGCAGGTGACGCTCCATAAGAACGATCAGGTTCAGAAACTGCTGGAGTACTATATGGGCAAAAATACGATGGAAAGACAAAACTTCATCATCAACAACTTGGTGATAGAGGAGGATCTTCCTGATGCGGAAGAGGCGTGACCGTCGTGCATACCATATTTTTTGTAAACAGAAACAAACAGAGATGATGAAAAAGCACTTTCCATACAGGACGAGCCGACTGGCATGGCTCTTGTTTCTTGGGCTTTTCCCCTTCCTTTCGGCGTGTGCCCAGCTGCAAATCGATTTCGGTCCAGAGTCGGCTTTGCGTAAGTTACAGATGGCTGAGGTCGCTATCAACAACCATTATGTCGATTCTGTCGATGAGAGCAAACTCGTGGAGGATGCTATCCGTGGCATGTTGGAGAAGTTGGATCCCCATTCCAGTTACACCAATGCCAAGGAGACGAAATCGCTCAACGAACCATTGCAAGGCGATTTCGAGGGTATTGGTGTGCAGTTCAATATCGTTGATGACACATTGGTGGTCATGCAGCCCACCACGGGAGGCCCTTCTGAGAAAGTGGGCATCCTCGCTGGCGACCGTATTATTGCCGTCAATGACACCGCAATAGCAGGTGTGAAGATGGATCGGAGCGACATCGTGCGCCGACTTCGAGGCAAACGTGGCACGAAGGTGACGCTGACGGTTATCAGAAGGGGTGTCGACAAGCCACTCTCTTTTATAGTCAAGCGTGCGAAGATACCAGTCCTCTCGGTTGATGCGGCCTATATGATACGTCCTGGTATCGGGTTCGTCCGGCTCGAAAACTTTGGCGAGAAGACGCATGAGGAGATGATGTGTGCTATAGATTCGCTCAAAAAGCTCGGCATGACCGACTTGATACTCGACCTGCAGGATAATGGTGGAGGTTATCTGGAGGCTGCAGCCCGCATAGCAAACGAGTTTCTGTCCGATGGAGATATGATCGTCTATACGGAGGGTCTCCATGCCCCACGTCGCGAGTTCAAGGCTTTTGGCAATGGGCGCTTGCAGCAGGGCCGTGTAGTGGTCTTGGTCAATGAGTTTACAGCCTCCGCCGCCGAGATTGTCTCTGGCGCTATTCAGGACCACGACCGTGGCACGATAGTTGGCCGTCGCTCGTTCGGCAAAGGACTGGTGCAACGACCTTTCGGTCTCCCTGATGGATCAATGATCCGGCTTACCATCGCTCATTATTACACCCCCAGCGGCCGCTGCATACAGAAGCCATATAAGAAGGGCGACAAGAAAGATTACGAAATGGACATCGAATATCGTCTGAAGCATGGCGAATTGACCAATCCCGACTCCATCCACTTTGCCGACTCGCTACGCTACTACACGCTCAAGGAGCATCGTGCGGTCTATGGTGGAGGTGGCATCATGCCCGACGTGTTTGTACCACTTGATACATTGAAGTATACGCGCCTTCACAGACAGTTGGCAGCAAAGAGCATCGTCATCAACAACTACCTCAAATATGTTGACGCCAACCGCAAGCAACTACGCAAACAGTGGAAGACTTTTGAGGATTTTGCCGCTCGTTACGAGGTTCCGCAAGCCCTTTTGGATACTATTTTTGCCCAAGGAAACAAGGAGAAAATCGTGCCGAAGGACGACGAGGAGCAACAACGTACGATTCCTTATCTTCGATTACAACTGAAGGCTCTTGTCGCACGCGATTTGTGGACGATGAATGAGTACTTCCGTGTGTGGAATGAGGAAAATGATATTGTTCGTCGTGCACTGAGAGAACTGGGCGTGACAGACTAATTCAAAAACAAAAAGCGGAGAGGGCGTTACGCCTTCTCCGTTATCATTAATATACGTTCCTGACGACTTGTACTTGACGGCTGAAACGTTGTCGCAAAGAGGTAGGTATCTCCTCCGTCGCGCAGTTTGAGCCGCTTCCTCAGTTCGTTGGCCGATAGGGGAAAGTGCCGGACGGCTATGTTTGCCTGTTTGATGTTGCCAAGATTCCGGTTCAGTTCCTTTTTGTTGAATGAGGAGACGGCTTTGATTCGGAATCTACGACCAGGAAAGTCATCCATCATTATAGGCGAGGTGAAGAGATGGGAGTCGTGTCCCAGTGCGACAACCTTATACTTCTCGCAGAGCATGCCGAAGCATCCTCCCTTCATTACGGCCGCATTGGGCTCATAGAGAAAGTCCTCCATGTGGATTTCTTGACTTGTCTTTAGACCAGTGTTGGGAGTCGTTTTCATAGGAAAACAAAACCGTTGCCCGTTGTTCACGCAGCAGACGTTTCCATCGCCTATCTGTTCGGACGAGCAGACCAGTAGCAGTTCTTTGCATTCGTTGCCTGTTGCGACAATATGCACTTCCCGTACGCAGTCCAATTGGTGTACAGCTGCATGCCAGTCGAGCATTGGTGATAATTTCAGCAGTATGACCCGGGCTTTCCTCAGCAGCTTCTCGCGCAGTGAAAGCACGTCTGGCTGGCAGTCTTGGAGTTGAAATACTCTTCCGCCATGATGGTCGCGGCGTGCAGGGTCCATGAATATCAAGTCTTGTTGCGGCAGCATAGCCAGCACGTCTGCGCAATCCTCATTGCGTATCTCCACATGGTCCAGGCCCAGCACGGGACCATTGTGTGCCATCAGCGCACAGAGCGTCGGGTTGCGTTCCACATAGACCGCCTTGTCGAAGTCCTGCGCAAGTGTCGAAAAGTCGATACCCATGCCTCCTGTGAGGTCGGCCATCGCCTTTCGCACCATACACAACCGTTTGACCAGGTCTCGCTTATAGTCTGCCGTAGTCTCGCTGGAACATTGTTCCATGTTGAGGTGTGGTGGATAGACGATCTCCTCCTTGGCAGCCCATGTGGGGAGTTTCGTGCGTGCCGTCTGCCAACCCTGTATCTGCTGCAGGGCCAATGGCAGATCGACCTCACTCGTCTTTACTCCCATCAAGGCCAGTTGGCGCACGTCGTCCGTGCGGTGGTTGCGGATAAAGCGCCACGTCGCGTCGTTTGGAGTTATCATGCTTGCAAAGTTACGAAAATAATATGAGATTTTCATGCCATACATCACTTTGCAACCCAGTTGCACAGTATTCCTCTTACCTTTGCATGGTCTTTTAAATCAGATACGCCGCACTTGTCAATTAGAGCACACGCTCTTATTGCTCTCGCACATCTCTTGCAAGACTACTGGAAACCCGACACCAGCGAAACAGCATTCCGTTTCTGCCGAGTTTGACGATGCGGACGTGCATGACAAACGAAAAAACGATATAGAATATGAAATTGTTGAGAATCCTTCTGACCGTCTTGCTCCTTGTTGGAGCCTGGCTGATTGAGCAACACTACAGTTTGCCGCTATGGCAAATGCTCTTGGTTTATCTGGTGCCCTACCTCTTGATAGGTTACGACGTGCTATGGGAGGCTGTCGAAGGCATTATGGACGGCGATCCCTTTGACGAATGCTTCCTCATGAGCCTCGCCACGATTGGCGCCTTGTTCATCGGTTTTCTCCCAGGGGGCGAGCCCCAATTGCCTGAAGCCGTCTTTGTGATGCTTTTCTTTCAGGTAGGAGAACTCTTCGAACATTATGCCGAACACCGAAGTCGCAAATCTATTTCCAAAATGATGGACATACGTCCCGATGTAGCCTTTGTGGAGCGTGGTGGCGATGTGGTCGAGGTACACCCAGACGTGCTTCGGGTCGGTGAGACGATCGTCGTGCGTCCCGGCGAGAAAGTCCCGGTTGATGGAAGGGTACTCGATGGTACATCCAGTCTCAATACCGTTGCGCTGACAGGTGAGAGCCTTCCACGCGATGTGGCCCCTGGCGATGACGTCATCTCTGGTTGTGTCAACCTCTCTGGTGTTCTTCGTGTGCGGGTGGGCAAGTCCTATGGCGAGTCGACAGCCTCCAAGATTATCGCTCTCGTGGAAAACTCCACGGAGAACAAGTCGAAGAGTGAGTCGTTTATTCGTCGTTTTGCCCGCGTCTATACACCCTTCGTTGTCATAGCGGCCCTTGTGCTCGCCTTTGTTCCCCCGTGTTTCTATCCGAGCTACACCGATGCGTTTTCCACCTGGCTCTATCGTGCGTTGACCTTCCTCGTCGTGAGTTGTCCTTGTGCCCTGGTCGTCTCCGTTCCGTTGTCGTTCTTCGGTGGCATTGGTGGCGCAAGTCGCAAGGGCATCCTCATCAAGGGTGGCAATTATATGGATGCTTTGGCCCATATTGACACTGTAGTCCTCGACAAGACAGGCACATTGACCCAAGGGACTTTTGCTGTTGAGGCCATCCATCCTGACGAGTTGAGTGAGAAAGAGTTGCTCCACCTCGCTGCCCATGTGGAGCATTTTTCCCATCATCCCATAGCCGTTGCCCTTCAAGGCGCATATCAGCACGTGGGCGATGGTTGTACGACAAACCATGTCCACGAGGTAGTGGGCAAGGGCATTGTCGCCGATGTCAATGGCCACAGGGTAGCCGTGGGCAATGAGCGTATGATGGAGGCAGAGGGAGCGACTTTGCACCCCTGCAAACGATGTGAGGGCCATGCCGGGACAGTCGTACATGTAGCTATTGATGGTCGCTATGCTGGTCATGTCGTCATCTCGGATCAGGTCAAGGCCGATGCTTCCGAAGCTCTTCGTGCTTTGCGCCAGCTTGGCGTAAAGCAGACGGTGATGCTGACAGGAGACAAAGAGGCAGTCGCCAGACAGGTGGCGCAGCAGGTAGGTATAGATAGTTATGCCGCAGAGTTGCTTCCTGCTGACAAGGTGGATCGTGTGGAGCGATTGATCCAGCAGTCACAGGAAAAAGGCACCCTTGCTTTTGTCGGCGATGGTATCAACGATGCCCCAGTGTTGGCACGCGCAGATGTAGGAATTGCCATGGGCGCCATGGGCTCCGATGCTGCTATTGACGCTGCCGACGTCGTGCTGATGGACGATAAGCCCTCTAAGATAGCCGAGGCCATTCGTATTGCGCGTAGAACGATCGCCAATGCGCGTCAAAATGTGATCTTTGCCATTGTCGTCAAGGCGCTCGTCCTTCTCCTTGCCTCTGTAGGTGTTGCTACGATGGGTATGGCTGTCTTTGCCGACGTGGGCGTGATGGTGCTCTGTGTGCTCAATTCTATGCGTACGCTGCGTGTCTGATGTTTTTCCATTTAAACTATTAGGTGCGCTGTCAGTCTAAAGAAGCATGAAGAAACGTATTTATTTCTCCTTGTTGCTGTTTTTGGTCTGCGCGCATGTTGCGTGGGCACAGGGACAGATACGAGGACGCATCCTGGACAAAAAGTCCAATACTCCTTTGGAGTTTATCAATGTTGCTATAAGAAAGCAGGGAGACACCAAGATCTTCAAGGGGGCTATCAGCGACACCGAGGGCAGTTTCCTTATTACGGGTCTCCCCGACGGACAATACACGCTCACGACGAGCTTCACGGGCTACAAGGACGTGGTGCGTGCCTTCTCTGTTTCCAAGTCGAATGCCAACCATAACTATCCAGCCATCTACATGGCAGAGGATGCACAGGCCCTCGACGAGGTGACGGTGCTTGGTCAGCGGTCGGAGATGAAGTTGGAGGTGGATCGCAAGTCCTTCAATGTCGATCAGCAAATCAGCAATGCGGGTGCAACGGCCTCGGAGGTTCTGGAGAACATCCCGTCGGTGGAAGTGGACAATGAGGGCAATGTCTCGTTGCGGGGCAATACCAGTGTGGAGGTATGGATCAATGGCAAGTCATCGGGCCTTACCTCAGATAATCGTGGCGAAATACTCCAGCAGATGCCTGCTGAGAGCATTGAGCGTATCGAGGTGATAGACAATCCTTCGGCTAAGTTCTCGGCCGAAGGTTCGGCTGGTATCATCAATATCGTGCTCAAGAAAGAACGTCGTGCGGGCTACTATGGTTCGGCGCAGGTTGGTGCCAACTCCCGTGGCGGCGTCAACACCTCTTACAATATCAATTACAACTCGTCGTTGCTCGATGCCTATATCAACATCGGCTATCGTCATCGCCAGATGCGGGGTGGGGGATGTAGTCGCCAGACTTTTTTGGCCGACAATAGTTATCAGAACTATGATAATGAGAGTCGAGGCCATGGCAACAACCTCTTCTCCCGTGCAGGACTCACGCTCCATGCGTCGAAGAAAGATGATATTTCTTTCAACGGAATGCTGATGAGGGGTGGACACAACCGCTATGTGCCGACACCTTATCATTATGGTGTCGTTGGTGCATCCTACGATAGTCGGTTGATGATGCGCCAGACGGTGACGGACGCTAGTATGAGCATGCTGCATGGAGAATTGGGTTGGCGGCACAACTTCACCGAAAGACATTTTATCGACTTCTCGGCGAGCTATGACAATTGGAAGATGGACGAGGATAACGTCTATCAAGATTCCACCACGTTTTACCATCCTGATGGTACGGTCGATGATCGCGAGCATACAGAGAGCTATCAGTTGCGCCCCATGCGCGTAAATGATAAGACTTGGGAGCTGAAGCTCGATTATGAAAATCCCATCACCGAGCATTTCACGCTCCAAACGGGCTATCAAGGTAAGTTCTCCAGACAGGCAAATCCTCAGCGCAGCTATGTGGATGCCAACTCTTGGTCGGGCAAGGACCTTGTGGAGGACCTATCCAGCTACAATTATTTTTCTTACCGCAACGACATCCATGCCCTCTACGCCACGGCCACGACACAGTGGGGAAAATGGGGTGTGATGGGAGGATTGCGCGGGGAATACTGGCGTGTGAGGACAGAGAGCAGGTCCTGGGAGCAGGAGCGTGATCCGTCTTTGCGAGACGCACCTTACAAGAAAGACTTCTTCCAGCTATTCCCCTCTCTCTTCCTTAGCTATCAACTTTCGGAGAGCCAGCAGTTGCAAGTCAACTATACACGCAGGCTGCGCCGTCCATGGGGAGGCCAGCTCAATCCTTTCCGCAATACAAGCGACGCTACGATGGTCTCGTTCGGAAATCCCGAACTGACCCCAGAGTATTCCCATTCCTTCTCTCTCAATTATCTTCAAACGTGGACGGAACATTCGCTGCTGTTGAGTGCCTACTATCGTCCAACGAACGACGTGATAGAGCACATCACCTACAAGAGTGCCACGGATGGCATGATGTATCAGACCCATTTCAATGTGGCCAAGAGCCTTTCGACAGGTTTGGAAGTGACGTTGAAGGATAAGTTCTTCCGCATCCTCGACCTCAGTACGTCTGCCAATTTCTATTATTTCAAGCTCCATGGTTATCAATATTTTATCGACGGTCAGACGATAGACGATCCAGGCAATGATAATTTCACTTGGAATGTGCGCACCCAGGCCTCCCTCATGTTGCCATACGGCTTCTCTCTTCAGGCCACGGGCAACTACCGCAGCCGGCAGACTATCCCACAGGGCTACCGTCGCAGTAGCGGATCGATAGACCTTGGACTTCGTAAGAGTTTTCTCAACCGCAGTCTGGTGGTGTCGCTCAACTGTCGTGACCTGCTCAATTCGCGCAAATGGAGAACCTATACGGCCTCCGAGGCATTTGTTCGGAGCCAGGAGCGCTGGCATGGAGGGCGTACCGTACGTCTGACGGTGACTTGGAATTTTGGCAATATGAAGCAGAAGCGCACACAAACGCATGAGGGCTCGATGGACAATATGGAGCAGCAGTATAGTGGCACAGAAGAGTGATTGCCTACATGAAAGCGAAGCCGCTTGTCTGCTGTGAGGAAGCTGACAGCGCCTCCTGTACCCAGAAACAACAAGCAACGTCGGCTGTGTATTGGTAAAATTCCATACACAGCCGACGTTGTTTCAGATACTCCCCTCCATGACAGTAGGGTAGTGAGGAGCTTGGTGGCGCTTCCTTTTTAGTTTGTTTTGACCGTCACGCAGGCTGGGAAGGCATAGCTTGTGTCTTCTCTGTCGGTGATCGATCGCAGCAAGTTCTGGCGTGTGCGAGGCAGTTTTCCGTTGAAGAGCGTACGTCCCTTGCATACCACCTTGACATTCTTGTCGAGATCCACCAGCTCATCATTGAGCCACAACGTGACGCTGGAGTAGTCACAACGGTCAAGGACGATCGTGTTTCCCTCCACATGCAGCCGTACCTGCTTGTAGCGGGCAAGTTCCTTTTGTGGTGCGCTGACCCAATAGAATGAGGGACGGAGCACTTCCTCTTGCTGCCAAACGATCTTCTTCGGATATGGATTGCGCTGGTATTGCTCCATCCATGAGATGGCTGCCGTGTCCGCACGCATCATCCAGTGCCCCATGCCTGGCACTATCTGTCCACCGTGGATATATCCCTCTGGGTCTTCGCGCTGCAAAGAGTCCAGTTCTAGCAGTCTCGCCTCGTCGAGCGTGTTGCGCTGATAGGCTGCATCCTTCGCTCCGCACCATACCATAAACGGCGTGTTGCGCAGGTTCTCCAGTCGTACGTCGCCAGGATGGCCTGCCATCATCGATGCAGCGGCCCAGTTGTCGGCCATTCGTGGTCCCATGCGCCATACGCCATCGCCTCCAGCAGAGTAGCCAAGGATGTACACCTTGTCTGGGTTTACGCCCAGTTGCGCTACTGCCATGAGTACTATCTTGTGGTAAAACTCATCAGCGTCGGCCTGACACCACATGTTCCATGCATCGACGGGCGACAGCGGACACAGATAGATGCCCTCCTTGGGTTGGTACAGACGCCACTGATTCGTCCATTGCTGGATGTTGTCTTCTCTATACTCTACGCCTCCTCCTCCATGAAGTGAGATCCACAATGCCCGTCCGTCCGAAGGAGGCTCGCCAAAGGTACTCCAATGCAAGCGCATAGTCCTGTCACCCACGTGTACGGCATGCTCTTTCAAGATCTTCTTCGTCTCTGGCCCGATGGAAGCGAGGAAGTCCTGGCACACCTCAGCCTTGGCCTTCTCTGCCTCAGTGCGCGAGAGTGGCTTGTCGCTGATCGCGTTGCGTGCCTCTTGCATGGCTTGTGCAAAGGCGTTCCAGTGTGTCTCCGTCATTCCTGCGGGTGCATAGAGCTTTATGCCCGAGGCACCATTTGTGATACTGCCCACGATGGCGTCGCGCATCTGCGACGGTACCAGTCCTGCGTGGTCCAAGTCCGTCTCTGAGGTTTTGCGTTCCCAATCGCCACAGATCATCAAACTGCTATATACGGCTACGTCCTTTCCCTGCATGACTCGTGCCTCTTCGCGGGTGGCAAGTCCGATCCATGACGGCAGCTCGGCGTAGAAGTCATTATAGTTTAATGGATACACAGCGTCCACATTCCATTTCTCCCACTCTTGGCGTACCATCTGCTTGGCTTCGCCCATAGGTCCTGGATAGACATCGGCTCCGACCTTCTTGCCTTGTGCGTGGACGACGGTGCAGAGTTCGTTGACAAGGTCTGTCAAGGCGTCGCAGCGAAACTGTGCCCATGCCGCTATCTTTGATGGGTCAGCCACGGAGTTGATGTCTATTCCCGTTGCATCCTGAAAGATGCGTGTACAGTCGGCACAATAGCAATAGTCGGCTGGGGCAAACTCGCCGTTCATGGTCAGCCCATAATAGGTGGAAAGCCCCTGTGGAAGTACCACGTCTGCATAGCGTGCGTAGCCCAGCTGCACCCCATCCACGTCCTTGATGGAAGCTATCTGTCCCAAGGTGCGTACTAAATATTTGTGTACTTCGCGGTTTCGAGGGTCGAGCGTGGTATTTTCACCCCCATAAGATCGGAAGAGCACACGTCTGAACTCCAGTCACAACTTGA
>OIVA01000151.1_pt1 | contig 17926 bp, 14 predicted proteins | sample 1587121 | NCBI WGS metagenome assembly OIVA01 (sample SAMN02674970, study PRJEB24791) | human gut metagenome, SKBSTL043 | isolation source: stool | host: Homo sapiens | place: USA
TTTCCCTACACGACGCTCTTCCGATCTGCTCAACAACCAAGGAGGTGAGCGACGCCTCAATGTGGCCGTGAGCCGCGCGCGCTACGAGATGATTGTCTTCTCGACGTTGCAGCCCGAGATGATCGACCTGCGGAGAACGCAGGCCGCGGGCGTGGTGGGACTAAAACGCTTCCTGGAGTATGCGAAGACGGGACGCCTGGCCCTACAGGCCGAAGCGCTGGAGACGGGCAATGAGGAGACGGCCAATGACGCCGTCACCCAGAAAGTGGCCCGGATGCTGCAGGGTCGGGGCTACCAGGTCGATCTGTATGTGGGACGCTCGGCCTTCAAGGTCGATATCGCCGTGCGCAATCCGCACGACGAGGGAAGCTACCTCTGTGGCATTCTCTGCGACAACCCGAAATATTATGTCACGAAGACCGTGCGCGACCGCGAAATCTGTCGTCCCGAGGTGCTTCGCCATCTGGGCTGGAAGCTGCTTCGCCTTTGGAGCGTGGACTGGTTCCTCAACCCCGAGGCGACCTTCGAACGTCTGTGTCAGGCCCTGGAAGCGTTGTTGAAGGAGGCTGACGACGACGGCGACCTGTTCTCGCCCTATGAGACCAAGGAGCAGCCGCAAGAGCAAAAGCATTCCGCCACGTTTAACATCTCGGCGGAGGAGATCATCTACCCCGAGGACGAATCGCTGCTGGAGACTTACGAGGTGGCGGAGATAAACCATCTCGTCGGCGTGGGTGGCCTCGAGGTCTTGCTTCTCAATGGCCGACGCGCCACTATGGGCGTGAAGGAGATCGTGAGGGTGGAGCAGCCCATCCGTCTCAGCTACCTCGCCAAGCGCATCGCAAAGGAGTGGAAAATACCACGTGTCACGATCCGTCTCACCGACTGGGTGCGGCATGCGGCCTTGGGATGCTATTTCGATAAGGGAGACTCTGAGACCAATCCCACGGTCTGGACCTCTGAGGACCGGCTGAGAGGATGGAATAAATACCGCAAGGCCAGCGGGCGCGAGATAGAAGAGATACCACCCTGCGAGATCGGCAATTGTATCGCCTATCTTGTCCAACAGCAGGGTACCATCCCAAGCAGCGAACTGAAACGCGTGGTGGCTCACCAGTTTGGTTTCCCCCGCGTGGGACAGAAGGTGGACAAGTATTTGGAGGAGTGCATCCAACTGATGATCGCCAACGAGAAACTACGAGAGGACAACGGCATGGTCAGCTGCTAAGCAGATGGCCTTGCAGCTGTTCTGTGTTCCTCAAGATCATGTTCCACAAAAGTAAAAAATCAATAATAAATAATAAGATGAGAAGAAAGACAACCTTCCTGCTTAGCCTGTTGCTGACGATCGCCCTGGGCGTGTCGGCCCAGACTTCCGAGCCGCGCCACGAGATTCTCCTGGAGACCGACAGCGGCAATGTGCGCATCGCGCTCTACAACGAGACGCCGCAGCACCGTGACAATATCCTCAGACTGGTGGAGGCTCATGCTTACGACGGCGTGCTTTTCCATCGTGTCATCAGCAATTTCATGGTGCAGACGGGCGACCTCGGCAGCATCGGTGCGCCGCAGGGCAAGCTCCTCGGTGACACGCCGGAGAAATACTCCGTTCCGGCCGAGATCCGATTCCCGCAACTGATTCATAAGCGCGGGGCCGTGGCAGCAGCCCGCGAGGGCGACGATGTCAATCCGGAGCGCCGCTCTTCGGCCACACAGTTTTATATTGTCTGGGGACGCCAGTGGGACGATGCATCGCTCGACAAACTGCAGCAGCGCATAGACCAAATGACGCAGGGGACAGTGAAACTCACACCGGAGATCCGCGAGGTCTATAAGACGCTTGGCGGCACACCCCACCTCGACGGCTCTTATACGGTCTTTGGCGAGGTCGTGGAGGGACTGGAGGTCGTGGAACGTATCGAGAAGGCTGCCACCGATGACCACGATCGCCCGCTGAAGGATATCCGTGTAGTCCGTGCCACTGTAGTGAAATAGTCCGACGACCATCTCTCACCAAAGACGACATTCATGAAAACAAAGATCTTTTCTTTTCTGTTCCTCCTGATGGCGGCCACGCTGACGGTCCATGCGCAAAGCGACGTGGTGAGTCTGGCACAGGCCGTGCGTATCTTTCAGAATCCCAGGCAACAATCCGCCAACGACTTGCTCACGAAGCAGGGTTACCAGTACAAGGGCGTCTCGACGGCCTTTGGCAAGGAATACACCTGGGTGAAGAACATGGACCTGACCAAGGACGGCCTGCCCACGAAGTTTTCCAAAGGCAACTCCTCCCTCATCCTCCTCGACGCCAACGGCAAGTCCTTGTATCTCTGCATCTTCAACGCTGCTTGCTACAAGCAGTTTCAGCAGCAGGCCGTGCAGATGGGGTATAAGGCCGATAAGGCCGACGGCAAGAGCAGCACGCTCTTCTACATGAAGGACGATGCGCCGACTATCACCTTCATGCAGCTGGAGAAGCCCATGCCCTATTGCATCATCATCACGGAGTAGCTTCGGAATCTGCTGCCTCCGTTCCGCCCAAAGATCGTACGTAGTCGTAGAGTCGCTTGTAGAACGGATGGCGGCAGAGCGTGGCAGGGTCGCCCAGGATCATGAGTTTCATCCGCGCACGAGTGATGGCGACGTTCATTCGGCGCAGGTCGCGGAGGAAGCCGATCTGGCCTTCGGCATTGCTACGCACCAAGGAGATGAGGATCACGTCGCGCTCTTGGCCCTGAAAACCGTCCACTGTATTGACTGAGAGGAGGTGGCGGAAGGGTTTGAAGAAGGCGTCCTTCTTGATCAGCGCGCGGAGGTACTGTACCTGTGCACGATAAGGAGAGATGACGCCCACGTCGATCTGCTCGTCGAGCACGCGTCGCTTGCCGATCTTCACAAAATAGCGGCGCAGCACGTCGAGGGTGAGTTCTGCCTCGCGCTTGTTCACCCGCCCGAAACTGTTGCCGACAAACTCCTCGCCACCTTCTCCCGCCTCGCCCTCTACGGCTATCCAGTCTATTGGGATGTCATAGTCGAGAATGCCACGGTGGCTCACTTGTGGTGCACCCACCACTTCGCCGTGGTAGAACCAGTCGGAGGAGAAGCGCATGATCTCCTCGTTCATCCGGTACTGCACCTTCAGCAGCGTCACCACTGCGGGCTTCCGCTCTACGATGCGCTCCATGAGAGTCTTGCCTAGTCCGCCCTTGAGTGCGGCCATACTTTTCACGGTGGGTGGCAACTGGCAATGGTCACCAGCCAGTATCACCCGCGAGGCTCGTCGGATGGCAATCCAGCATGCGGCCTCCAAGGCTTGTGCTGCCTCGTCGATGAAGAGCGTGTTGAACTTTTGGCCTTGCATCAGCCGGTTGTTGGACCCCACCAGGGTCGAGGCGATGACACGTGCCTCGTTGAAGAGCTCACTATTGATGCGTAGTTCCAGTTCTGTGGCGCGGCTCTTCAGCCTTTCGAGTTTCTGATGGTAGTTTTCCGAACCGCCTCGCCGACGCTGTGCCCGCAGTTCGCGTATAGACTTGCGTATGGCCCAAAGCTGGGGATAGTCGGGGTGGGCCTCGAAGCGTCGCTCGTAGGTGAAACCCAGCATCTTGTCGTTGACGCGCGAGGGATTGCCAATGCGCAGTACGGGAATGCCCCTATCGACCAGTTTCTCCGAGATCCAGTCCACCGCCATGTTGCTCTGTGCGCACACCAGCACCTGACTCTCGCGCATCAGTGTCTCGTTGATGGCCTCGACGAGCGTCGTCGTCTTTCCTGTGCCCGGAGGGCCGTGGACGACCATCACGTCCTTGGCGCGCACCACCTCGCTGACGGCTTGCTCCTGGGCGCCGTTGAGCCACGGCAGGCGCACTGGACCGAAACCATAGGTCTGTGCTGGCTGGGGACCGTAGAAAAGGTCGCGCAGGTAGGCCAGGCGGTTGCCTTTTGCCGAGATCACGCGGTCGAGGGCGTCGAGCATCTCGCGATAGCTCGTCTCGTCAAACGAGAGTTGGCAACCGATCTTCTGTCCGCCGTCGGACTGAAGATCGAGTAGCGGAGCGCTATCGGGGACGACCACTACCATCCGCTCGCCATCGGCGTAGGAGACGGTACCCGTGAAGGAAAAGAAATGGAGTTTGCCCTCGGTGGTTTGGCGGAAGAAAACTACGGGTTTGCCAAACTCAAAATTGTGCTCTATGTCCAAGTCTTGCTCTCTGTACACCTCCACCACGCGTTGGTTGAGGCTATTATAGTAGTTTTTGCCCACACGCAGAGGAAACCATGCGTCGCCGCGTTTCACCTTGCGCTGCATTCCCACGACCTCCGTCTGTTTGCGGAAAGCTTCTTTCTCGGCGTAATATTCCATCTGCAGCAGCAGTTTCTGCCGCTGGAGGGCTTGTTGGGCGTTCTCGTTGATTGTCATTGCTCGTTCACTCTTATCCTTGGTCGTTAGTTCACTCTTATCCTGTGAGTATATGATTTTTCGGTTTGCAAATATCGTGAAAAATGGTGAGAGAACCAAATAAAATGCGTACTTTTGCGCCATGGACATCCGCTTGCACCATCTTTCCATCGGCTATCGCCGTGGTCCCGTCGTGGCCCGTGATATTAACATTACTATCCTCGGAGGTCGCCTGACTTGTCTCATCGGCGACAATGGCATTGGTAAATCAACACTCCTGCGCACCCTGTCGGGCTTTCAGCCGAAGGTGGGCGGAGAGATTTGGCTGGGTAGCCGCGAGGCTGATAGTCTCTCGCAGCGCGAGCGATCACGGATTATTTCCATCGTTCTCACCCAGCGGCCCGAAATGGGTGGACTCACCGTCCACGACCTCGTCGGCATGGGGCGCAGTCCTTATACGGGCTTTTGGGGCAACCTTGCTGCCCGCGACGAGCTGGCCGTGCGCCAAAGTCTTGTCGAGACGGGGGCTTGGCCGCTTCGTGACCGTAAGATCGACTCGCTGAGCGACGGTGAGTGTCAGAAGGTGATGATTGCTCGCGCCTTGGCTCAGGAGACCCCCATCATTCTTCTCGACGAGCCGACGGCCTTCCTCGACTTCCACAGTCGCATCGACACGCTCCGGCTGCTCTCGCGCTTGGCCCACACCATGGGCAAGACTATCCTCCTTTCCACCCACGACCTCCAGTTGGCTGCCGAGTTGGCTGACCTCCTTCTTCTTCTTTCTCCCGACGGCCTTCGTCCTGTCGATCCCGCTACGATCAGCCAGGATATCCGTCAGCGGATCCAAGATTAGGTGGCGGGCATCATCTCCTTGGTGAGCACGCTCTCCAGCTGCTCTGCCGAGAGGCGCAGCTGGAATTCTCCCTTGATAGCCACGCTGATACGTCCCGTCTCCTCGGAGACGACGATGGCGATGGCGTCGGAGTCCTGCGAGATACCCATGGCGGCACGGTGGCGCAGTCCCAGTTCCTTGGGAATGTCCTGGTTGTGACTCACGGGAAGAATGCAACCAGCGGCCCGGATGCGCTTCTTCGTAATCACCATCGCACCGTCGTGGAGGGGTGAGTTCTTAAAGAAGATGTTCTCGATGAGGCGCTGGTTGATGCGCGCGTCGATATAGTCGCCTGTATCGCAGATGTCGCTGAGCGAGATGCCCCGCTCGATGACGATCAGCGCGCCCACCTTGCCACGGCTCATGCTCATACAGGCCATCACGATGGGCATGATGGCCTCCTTGTCCGCCTTTTCTTCATCCTTGCTACTGAAAAAGATGCGCAGCACGCTCTGCACCTGGCGGCGTGCGCCGAGATTGTAGAGGAAGTGGCGTATTTCCTCTTGGAAGAGGACGATGATGCCGATGACACCGACGGAGACGAGCTTGTCCATGATGCTGCCCAGAAGACGCATCTCCAGCACCTGGCTCACGAAGAGCCAGACGAGGACAAAGACCATGATGCCGATGAACACATTGAGCGATCGCGATTCCTTCATCACCCGGTAGAGATAGTAGAGCATCAGGGCGACAAGGAGAATGTCGATTACGTCTTTGATTCCAAATTCAAAAAACATGACTGTGTCTGGGTTGTTGGTGGGGGATTGGCGAGAATTCTCTCTATTGCAGCCTCGGTACTATTTCTTCGATCCAGCCTGGTAGCAGCCGAAGAGGCGTACCGCCTCCGCTGCCGCCTTGACGTCGTGGACGCGGAGGATGGAGGCGCCGTTCATCAGGGCCAGCGTATTGACAACGGTCGTACCGTTGAGGCTGCCGTCGGGATTGGTGCCCAGCGGCTGGAATATCATCCGCTTGCGACTCATGCCAGCGAGGATGGGGAGGCCGAGAGTACTCAGACGGTTCATCTCGCGGAGCACGTCGTAGTTTTGCTCCTGCGTCTTGCCGAAACCGAACCCAGGATCGAGGATGATATCCTTTTGTCCTAGATCGCGGAGCTGCTGCACCTCGCGTGCCATAGCCAAGAGCATGTCGTGGATGGTGGGCTTCACCGACATGAGGATGTAGGGTACGCCCAAGTCTGCCACCGTGCGGAAAATGGCAGGATATTCGTCGGTCGTCTGCTCCAGCGGCGTATCGACCACGCCCGTGATGCCACCCTCGCTCACGTCGTTGATGATGTCGGCTCCCATCTCCTCTACTACCATTCGTGCCACGTTGGGACGGTAGGTATCGACCGAGAGAATGGCCTCGGGCTGCTCGCGGCGCACGATGGGCAGGGCGAAGCGCAAGCGGCGCATCTCCTCCTCCTCCGGCACCTCCACGCCGCCTGGGCGGGTGGAGAAGCCACCCACGTCGATCATGGTGCCGCCCTCCTCGATGATTTGGTTGGCACGGCGGGCGATGCTCTCCTCGGTCTGTACGCGCGACCCGGCGAAAAACGAGTCGGGCGTGCAGTTGAGAATTCCCATGACCTGCGGTTCACGAAGGCTGACGAGCCGCCCCTTCACTTGTATTGTATATTCCATGTGTCATTACTTTTTTGCAACAGCGGACAAAAGTAGATAATTAATTTGAATTTGCAAAATAATCGGTGATAATTTGCGGGTTTGAGCTTTTAGCATTACTTTTGCAGTGGGGCAGGATACAGGAGGATGGTGAACCCGTCGGGCGCAGCTATTGCCTGTGCCACCGCGCCCCGTATCGTTTTTATCATCTGCAAGATTATGGACATCAAAGAACTTTACGCACTATATTGTCGCTGCTCCTGCGTGACGACCGATAGCCGCCATTGCCCAGAGAACAGTCTCTTCATCGCGCTCAAGGGCGCATCCTTCGACGGCAATCGTTTTGCCGCCCAGGCTTTGGAGAAGGGCTGTAGCTATGCCGTGGTTGATAAACCGCAATATGCCGTGGCTGGCGACGCACGCTATATCGTCGTGACTGATGCGCTGACCACCTATAAGGAACTGGCCCGTGAGCATCGCCGCCAGTTTGACATTCCTGTCATCGGCATCACGGGTACGAATGGTAAGACCACAACCAAGGAACTGGTTTCCGCGGTCTTGGCCAAAAAATACCGTGTGCTCCACACCGAGGCCAACTACAACAACGATGTAGGCGTGCCGCGTACGCTGCTTCAGATCACGCCGGAACATGAGATAGCGGTTGTGGAGATGGGAGCCTCCCATCCGGGCGACATACAGCAGCTTGTGGATTATGTTGAGCCGACCTGTGGCATGATCACCAATGTAGGGCGTGCCCACTTGGAGGGCTTCGGATCTTTCGAGGGTGTAAAACGGACGAAAGGTGAACTCTATGATTTCATGCGGGCCCATGGCGCCCTCCTCTTTCTCAACGAGAGCGATGCCGATCTGATGGAGATGGCTGCCGAGCGCCAGTTTGACCGCGTCGTCACCTACGGCACGGATTCTACCGCTGACGTCCGTGGCACACTGATCTCCTGTGCCCCCTTCCTCCATTTCTCTTTCCAGGCCGCCGCGGCCCTCACACCGCAGCCATTGGAGGTGCGCTCTCGGCTCATCGGATCTTACAACATGAGCAATATGCTCGCCGCCATTGCCATTGGTCTCCATTTCGGCGTGTCGCCGCAGGATGCTGCCCAAGCCTTGGGAGACTACCAGCCGAGCAACAACCGATCGCAGCTGACCGTGACGGATCGCAACCGACTTATCGTTGATGCCTACAATGCCAATCCGTCGAGTATGGCGGCGGCTATAGAGAATTTCCGTCTCACCGAGGCTGACCACAAGATGGCAATCCTCGGTGATATGCGCGAGCTCGGCGAGGCCTCTTCCGAGGAACACCAGCGGGTTGTGGACCTTCTGGAGCGCGACGGTTTCCAAGAGGTGTGGCTCGTTGGCCCAGAGTTTGCAGCTACCAAGACTGCTTACCGCACCTTCCCTGATGTTGAGGCCGTGCGGCGTGCTATCGCCGAGGAGCAGCCATCGGGACACACCATTCTCATCAAAGGCAGCAACGGTATCCGTCTCTTCGAGTTGCCCGCACTGCTATAGAGGGTCAAGAGGCCGTGCCAACATCGTTAGCACGGCCTCTTGACTGTTTTTACTTTATGACAACCAACCCAAATCGATCAAACAGAGAAAATTTCCATTAACAATCCCGAGGCTTGTTTAAGGGTTGTTAATAAATGTCGGCGCAGTCATTTCTTGCTTTTGGTTATCCTATTATGAAGAAAGCAAAAGTGCTTTGATCCCAAATATGGATATAGAAGAGACTATCAAGCGAGTAAAGACTGGTGATACAACTGCTCTGAAAAAACTTATCGAAGCCTATTCTCCTATGTTGAGAAAGGTGTGCTTTAACATCACCCATGAGGACGAGGATGCATTGAATGACCTTGTCCAAGTGGCGTTTATCCGTGCTTACTATTCTCTTCATCAACTTAGAGATGCTTCAAAGTTTGGCGAATGGGTCTCTGCTATAGCAAAAAATGAGGCCTTGAAATTTCGGAAGTGCAAGCAGAAAAGAAGTGTCGTTCCATTTTCGTCTTTCTCGGACGAAGAATTGGATGTAGAGGGGAGTATTACGCCTGAGAATTACTTGGGAGAAAAGGAAATCATGGACATTGTCCGCCAATTACCTACAGGTTATAGCAAGGTCTTTCAGATGGCCGTGATCGAAGGATATTCCCATAAGGAAATAGCAGAAAGGATGGGAATCGAACCCCACAGTTCATCGTCGCAACTGGCAAGAGCCAAAGCAATGCTGAGGAAAATGATCAGCAAACGTATGCTGGCAGTCGTTACAATCATCTTCATTAGCATACCGATCTGTCGTGTTTTATGGAGAAAGGACAAGGCGAAGGAGAAAAATAATCATACGCACAGGTTAAGAACGAAGATAAAGGACAAACAAGTCTGGGTAACAGGCAAGTGGAGGAAAAGCAGGCCACAAAGGATCAGATCACAAAGGATCAAAGCCAAAAGGATAAGGAAGTGGATGTGGTAATAAGCAACATCTATCCTCGTGTAGTCCAAGCAATAGTTGACACAATACCTGCAACTGATACGCTTCAGTCTCCAAGTACTTTGGACAACATTCGTATTGCGGGAATAATAGACGACAGCATCTTTAGTGATACGATGAGAATACGCTGGCACGAGTACGACAAACCGTTGATAACAGAGGAAACGGTACTTCCTAAAAAGCACCATTGGCAGTTGCTTGCTGCTGGTTCTTTGGGGTCTGCTTTAGCGCAAAACGCTTACAGAATGCTTACTGGCAATTCGGGAGGTGGTCTGCCAGACGTTGACGGGCCTGATGGTCATGTGGCTCCCGACAAGTTCTCCACTTGGGACGAGTACTATCGTTATTTGCAGATCAAAGAGCACGAAGGCTTGTCGGAGGAGGAGAAAGCACTCATGGAAATAGCCTTCAACAATAAAAACAATATCAACAATAACATCAAGAACGATGGGAAAATCGTGGAGCATGAGCATCATGACAAACCGATTAGTTTTGGTATTTCGGTAACAAAGACATTGGGGAAAAAATGGAGTTTGATGTCTGGCCTGCAGTTTTCGCTCTTGAAGTCCAACTTCACGTTAGGAGAGGATGCTTATTATATCAAGCGAACCCAACATGTGCATTATTTGGGAATGCCTTTGCATGTGTCGTATAAGTGGCTTGATGTCAAGAATTGGACTATATATTCTTCGTTGGGCGGAAGTCTGCAAATACCGGTCTATGGTAAAACAGACGAAAAGTATGTTGTCGGACCTATCACGTCCTGTACAAATCACTGGCATTTCATACCTTCGCTGCAATGGAGTGTGAGTACTGGCATAGGAGTACAATACAAGCTTGCTACCAAGTGGAGCGTTTACATAGAACCTTCGCTCCACTGGTATGTGCCGAATGGTAGTTCCGTCCATACTATATGGACAGAACATCCGTTCACATTCACTGTTCCCTTCGGCCTAAGATTCACTTGGTAATGGTGTCCTCATGCAGTCTTTCTGTTTTTTGTTGTCTCTTACCTAATAGATGAACAAAAACTTTGGAAGACAATCATGTACAAAACAAGCGACTATTTACGCAATCGGGTGCTATACCTCAACAACATCATTCGCCCGCATCACAAGCGACTGAGCACTTTGATGATTTACTCTACCACCAAGTGTCAGTCGCGTTGCAAGCATTGCTCAATATGGCAGAAGCCAGAAGAGCATCTGTCCTTGAGAATGATAAAGATGATCATGGCGAGCCAGTGTGTCACAAAGCACACTGTTGTTGGTTTGGAGGGTGGAGAATTCTTGCTTCATCCTGAGGCTAATGCCATCATGGAGTGGTTCAAGGACAACCATCCCAACTATACGCTATTGTCGAATTGTCTCGCACCTCAAAAGGTAATAGAGGCAGTGAGACTGTATCATCCGAGCCATCTGTACGTCTCGCTCGATGGCAACAAGGAAACATACAAAGCCATGAGGGGTTGTAATGGCCATGACAAGGTGTTGGAAGTGATAGAGACTCTAAAGGACGAGGTTCCAGTCTCTCTGATGTTTTGCCTCTCGCCATGGAATACTTTTGAGGACATGGACTATGTGATAGGTCTCGCCAAGAGATACGATGTGGATGTGCGCATAGGCATCTATGGCACAATGGATTTTTTTGACACCACTGCCGACTTGCTTTCTGCCGATATGGCCCATTACATTCAGAATATCCCCAAGAGCATTCATGGCACAGAAGAAAATTTTGACTTTGTGGCATTGTATAAGGAATGGAGAAATGGTCGTCTGCGTTTACGTTGCCAAAGCATATTTAGCGAATTGGTCATTCATTCCAACGGTGATGTGCCGTTGTGCCAGAATCTGGGCGTAATGTTAGGTAACGTCTATGAGCATTCATTGGACGAAATTTTCAATTCGAGAGAAGCTACCAAGGTGCAGTGCCAGTATTCAAGAGAATGCAATGGTTGCTGGATCAACTTCCATCGCAAGTATGACATTATCCTGCTGCGTAATCTTGAAAAGGTTTTTCCTAAGAGCATCATCGAAGTTTTCTATGGTAAATACCAATGGACAGGCAATAGAGCAGAGACTTACAGAAAATATATCAAAAAGATTGGTCTTTAATGGAACACATCAAAAATGTCATAGAACGCTATAAGCATGTGCGGAACATGAAAATGTTGCAGCAAGCCTACCAAGGAAAGTACGCCTTTGTGGGTATAGGAAATCATAGTACAAACAACCTTTATCCTGTGCTCAACTATCTACATGTACCGTTAAAATACATCTGTTGTAAAACTCCTGGTAAGCTGCACTTGATAGAAGGAGTCTTTCCTCACGTCCGTGCAACTACGTCATTGGACGAAGTCTTAACGGATGAAGATATAAAGGGTGTATTTGTATCTGTTTCTTCAAAGGCGCATTTCTCTATCGCATCTAGGGTGTTAGCGCATAAAAAGGCTTTGTTCATAGAGAAACCTCCGTGTTTGAATGCCGAAGAATTGAGACGCTTAATAGAATTGCAGAAGCAAACTCAAGTTTTGGCGATGGTCGATTTGCAAAAGCGTTTCGCACCTGCCATGCAAATCTTGAAGAAGAAGTTGCAGGGGAGCAAGGGAACAAAGACTTATAATCTAAAATTTTTAACCGGCGCTTACCCCGAGGGAGACGCTCTGCTCGACCTATTCATTCATCCGATAGATTGTGTCGTCTATTTGTTTGGAAAGGCAGAGGTAAGGTGTGTGGAACCCATTGACGAACATACCGTGATGTTAGTACTCAAACATGCTGATGCTATAGGAGTTCTTGAGCTTTCCACCGACTATACATGGTCTGATGCAAAGGAGAGTATGACCATCAACACCAACAAGGGTATTTACTCATTGGAACAGATGGAAACGCTCACTTTCCAGCGGAAGCCACATCGTTTTTGTGGACTTCCCTTGGAAAAGGTTTTGATGCATGTGAATGTAACGGCCGAACTGTTTGGTAGAAATAATTTCCAACCGTTGATGCAAAACAACCAAGTATTTACGCAGGGATATTATACTGCTATAAAGAGCTTTGTGGATGCAGTTGAAGGGAAAAGAGCTTGCAATCCTCAATCATTAGAAGCATTTATGGATACTTATTCTTTATTGGATACGATTCGTTTACATATTTGCAGAAAAGTGTTCTAAAAAAGTATAGATAAAACTTAAAAAACGTAGTATTTTCTTTGTTATCCCATATATTATTCATATATTTGCAATGTCATAATGATATCATCAAGCAATCATGTGTAACCCTTTAAAAATATGATTATGGAGACAAAGGAATTTCAGTTCAAAGGTTTGACCCTCAGTGGTTTCGCCATGCTTTTCCTCAATATACTGTTGACAGTGTTGAGTGCTGTCATGGTGGTTGCGGGCTTTGTTTGGTGCCAGCACGAGTTGTTGGCAGGACTTCTTATCGGCGTGGGTTTTGCTTTGTTGGCAGTCACACTCTTCGTTTGGGGAGGCTTCGTGATGGTCGAACCAGGCGAGGCGCGAGTGATGATGTTTTTCGGGAAATATAAAGGCACCTACACCAACGTGGGCTACTCATGGGTTAACCCCTTTATTAACACCAAGAAACTGTCGCTTCGTGCTCGCAACCTTGACGCCCAGCCTATCAAGGTGAACGACAAGACGGGCAACCCGGTGATGATAGGCCTGGTACTCGTGTGGAAGCTAAAGGATACCTACAAGGCCATGTTTGAAATCGACTCACAGACCATGGCACAGAGCGGGGGCGCACAGCAGGTTGGTACAAGCGTGTCGAACGTGATGCTTGCCTTTGAGAATTTCGTCAAGACTCAGAGCGACGCAGCCCTTCGTCAGGTGGCAGGACTCTATGCCTACGACAATAACGATTCGGCCAGTAAGGAACTGACTCTTCGCGACGGTGCAGATGAGATCAACAAACAACTGGAGGAGAAACTCGACGAACGCCTAAGTATGGCGGGCATCGAGGTGGTGGAGGCGCGCATCAACTATTTGGCCTACGCTCCGGAGATTGCCGCCGTGATGCTTCGCCGCCAGCAGGCTGACGCGATCATCTCTGCGCGCGAGAAGATTGTGGAGGGTGCCGTCTCGATGGTGAAAATGGCGCTCGACAAACTAAGCAGTGAGGATATTGTGGAACTCGACGACGACAAGAAGGCTGCCATGGTGAGCAACTTGCTCGTTGTGCTCTGTGGTGACGACTCGGCACAGCCTGTTGTCAACACGGGCACGCTAAACCATTAAACTATATGGCCCCAAAGGAAACAGGTAACAAGAGTTTCGCTCTGTGCGTGGATGTCGAGACAATGGATGCCATTGAGGTGTAGGCTGCCGATAAATTTTACATCATACATGATATAATGGAGTAAATAGTTCAAAAGTCCCACAATGTTTTCTCTATGGCAATGGATTTATCTATTGATTACAAGTGCGTTTGTCAAGGATAGACTTTTCAAAAGCCCATCCTTGACAGACGCGATCAGACTTTCCTGATATAGTCGTCGAGAGACTGTCCTCTTAGCAGTCCAAATTTCTTGCGCAGCCTGTAGCGGTTGCTGTTGATGCTGTCAGGACTCACATTGAGCATCTCAGCAATCTGTTTGGCGCGCATGCCAATGCTGATATAAGCGCATAGGCGGAGGTCGTTCTCCGTCAGGTCAGGGCAGAGTTCCTTTAGTCGCACAAAGAAATGTGGGTGGACGCTATCAAAATGGAGTTTGAAACGCGACCACTCATCGTCATTGTCTAGGCTTCCAGCAATTATAGCGTTGACTTGTTTGACATATTCTCGGGGAACACTCCCCTCGTCGGAGAAGCGTCGAGTTAGATCGCTGATTTGTTGGAGCACCTCATTTTTATTGGCCAATAGCAGTGTGTTGCTGCTTATCTCGCAGGCTTTCTGTTGCAGATCATCCTCAAAGTTCTTGCGATTCATACTGTAGATGAGGGCTTCTTGTCGCAAGTTTTCACGCAACTGCTTGTTTTCAATGTCACGGATGCGATAACGTTGACGAAGGTAATAGATAATTGTTAGACCCACAAAGACAATCAGCGCAATGCTCAAAAGGGCCAAATAGAGATAGGTGGTCTTGATGCGTGCGTCTTTCTCCAGAATTCGTATACGGTCGTTCTGTCGCAGAATCTCTTCCCGTGCTCGTGCCTTGGGTATGTCGTGGGCCCGTATGGAGTCGGTGTTGCGTTCGTATTCGCTTTGAAATAAGCGGAGCATGGCATAGGCCTTTTCCTTTTGGCCGAGGTGAGCGTGGCAAAGCCATGAGTAGCGATAGACCTCCTGCATGAACAGTTCTTCTTTAATTTTGGGTCCGATAGTCTTCAGGCTTTCGATGACGGAGAGAGCCTCGGCGTATAATTCTTGTGCATAGAGAATCTTTACATGGGACAGGGAAAGTAGCGCCCCGAAGAATACGTTATCAGGGGCGAATTTTCTATCTCGGCCTTGCCCATGTTGTAGTAGGCCGCCGCTTTTTGCGTTTGTTCCTTATCCAGTGCGAGCTCGCTCAGATTGAGGTAGGCCTGCATGGTCATCGCCCAGTCTCGTCCACCAACGGCGACGCTTTTGGCCAAAAGTGCGGATTTCTCAGCATCGTCTTTTGTCAGCATCGCTTGGTAGAAGTAGATGCGGTTGAGGGGGTATCCTGCTGTCTCGTAGCTTTTTTTTGCCAGTAGGAGTTGTTCGCTGGCGTGTTCGTCATCGTTGATCTCATGGAAAAGTTGTACCAGTAGCAGTTGCGCATTTCCCATGAAATAATAGTCTTTTGCCTTTCTAAAAACAGCTATGGCCATTGAGACGTTGCGATAGCACTGCATATATTCGCTTATGCGGTCGTAGTTGCCAGCAAGCTGATAGCGAATGAGTGCCAAGTCGTAGTCGTAGCCAGGCTGGCAGAGCCGTTCCGCTTTTTTGAGTTGCTGGATGCATTCAGTTGGGCGTGCGTTGAACTGTGTCATACGCACCTGCCAATAGATGGATCGTGCTTGCAGCTGAGGATGCTTTCCCGCAAGTTGTGCCAACTGTTGCAGGTCTTTAGGATTGGCCTCGGCTCTTCGATTCTCAAAGTCAAGTTGATTGAGCCTCTCTGCAATTGCATCGAAGCGTCGGTCTATCTTCTTGAAGTGGTACTTGTAGTTGGAAGCTTGTGCGCTCCATACTGCAGCAAGCATGAAGGCCAGCACCCATGGCCGGCAAGCGTTGTGACGAAGCATTTTTATCATAACCTTTTCCCAAATGTTGAATTCGGTTGCAAATATAGTTGTTTTTTGGCAAATAAGCGAATGGTTGATCTAAAAACAACTTTTTGCGGATTCACAATGTCGCTTTGTAAAGAGCTGCAAAAATAAACCTTTGGTGCCTTTGCAAACTAAACACCCATGTCCGAGCTTATGGGATACATGTGGAATGGACGTCACAAAAAACAGGGGTGGAAGTCCAAATTACTCCACCCCTGTCACAATTGATGATTATATAAGGCGAACTACTTATTTCTTAATGCTCTTATAGATGTGTCCACCTTTCTTGACGATATATACGCCACGCGGGAGGTCATGATTGCTGATGCGTTGTCCTTTGATGTTGTAGAACTCGGCCTTGCTCTCGTCCTGTCTGCCCGTGATGGAACTGACTCCCGTAGCATCCACTTCGAAGTCGATAGTGCTCATAGTAGTTTTACCCGAGGTGTAGCTGGCAATCACACCTGCCGTATGCTTGCCCACCGTCAGTCCGTCAAAGTAGTATTGCGTGTCATCGGTGCTGGCCACCAATTCTCCGTCGAGATACACCTCGTAGGCACCGTCGAGCGACGGCATGCGTCTCACGTTATTCTTGGGCAAATAACGGGCTGCGTTTGGCAGTTTTGTACCGAAGGCCACGTCGTCGATATTTAGGATCTTTGGCGTGTACCCAGTCTCGTCTGCAGGTGTCACACGGCGCAAGGCGATGTAGTTGGCCTCGGCAGGGATACTGTCATACTGTTTCAGCACCCAAGAGCCGTATGCGCTGTTGATGGTGCAGCTATCTATGCGTATAAACTCTTCGACATCGGGGATCTCACTAGTCGTATAAAGCACCTCGATCTCTTCTGGAGCATTATTAGAGAAGTTGAGTGCGTAGAATCGGAAGCTGATGGGCTCTTGGAAGTGGAGGTGCGGCGTGATGAGCCAGTCGTCCTCTTTCTTACCTGCCGCTGGCCAGCTCTGCAGGCTTTTCTCTCCAGAGCGAGGAGCCAATGTGATATAGTCGCTAGCGAGCGTGCCTTCCTTCCCGTCGGAAACCTTTCCTGCATTCATAATGATGTAGGCCATTGCTTCGAAGGCATTAGGCCAGGGCTTACTACCGTCCTGAGAGAAAGTGAAGGCACCTGTCTCGCCCTCGTCGCCGTCGAAATACTGCCAGCCGATGCTGCCTGGAGAATTAAGCACAAAGTCTTCGTGCTCTTCAAAACTATCTTCGAAATACTCGGGATAATTCCAAATGAAAAGTTTCTGTGCGCCATACGATCCGTTCTCAATGATCAAGCCGTGTGGTTGCACCTTGTGCTCTATGAGCTCGTAGCTGAATGTGTAGCTGTTCTCTTTGTCTACAGTGATGGTTGTATCGATCGGATTGAATCCGTCGAGCGAGATGTGTACCTCGTAGGTTGCTTTCCATACGCTACCGCTCGTAGCCACACCAGCGTTGTCGGCTGTCATCTGATAGGTATGTGTGCCGCCTCCGTTTACCATGACGATGCTTGCGCCATAAGCCTCATTGTCCGTTGTGTTGGTGGTGAGGTTGAAAACGACGTTAGTGAGCATTTTGTTGCCAATACTGTCGGAGAGAGTTGCCACGGACTCTTTGTCTCCTGTATAGATGGCCTTCACGGCATAATAATAAGTGCCTTGTGGAAGCGTCTTCCAGTTGCTGTCAGTGTAACTACGCTCTTGAAGGTTGGTGGCCAGTTTCGTCCATGCCTCTTCATTGGCTGTGTTGGCAGGGGTAAGGCGATAGACGTTGTAGCGTACGCGATTCTGTACGGTTTTCAGTGGAGTTGTTGGCTCTGCTCCCTGCACCTTGTAGTTGTCCTTATAATTGTAGAGCGTGGGTTGTTCATTTTCGTTCTTCTCCATGTAGCAAGGCATGAAACGTCCCGTCTTTGTGATGTGGTCCTCGGACACACTGTACGGAGCGCTTACGGGGCGGATCATAAAGTTGCGATGCATGTTCTCGCTCTGCTGGTTGTCCAGATAATAATAGGTGCCTGATGTGAAATCGCCACTGAAGCAGTTGGTCATTGCTTGGAACGGATATTTTGCAGTGTCACCGCCACCGTCTATGCCAATCCCAAGCCAACTGGCTGTTGCCACGCAGAGGTAGTACCCGTTCGGTGCCTCGACAGGCGTGGGTAGGGTGTACTCATTCCATTGGTCATCCTTTACAGGTACACCTCAAATCCGCAACTAAGCCCTTCAACGTCCTTCTTGCGTGTACACGTCCTCT
>OIVA01000183.1_pt1 | contig 16221 bp, 15 predicted proteins | sample 1587121 | NCBI WGS metagenome assembly OIVA01 (sample SAMN02674970, study PRJEB24791) | human gut metagenome, SKBSTL043 | isolation source: stool | host: Homo sapiens | place: USA
ACACTCTTTCCCTACACGACGCTCTTCCGATCTCTCTCAGAAGGCATGGGATGAGGACGTGCTCTCCGGCAACGACAAGCTCGCGGCGTTCGGTGACCAGCTGAAGCACACCATGGCTCCGCCGGCGCTGTCCACCTGGGCGCAGGTGTCCTCCGCTGCCGACCGCATCCTCGAGCAGATAAACAAGGGACAGGTCTCCGTTGACGAGGGCTTGAAGAACCTGCAGTCCGAAGCCGACTCCATCGGAACGGGAAACTGATCCCATGAGCCTCGGGACAAGAAAGACGAAGACGGAGGGCTCGGGCAACGTCCTCCGCCGCCGCCGTACGATTCTCGCATGGGGATTTGCCTTGCCTTTCGCAGTCGTGTTCTGCGTATTCATGCTGATTCCCCTCCTGTCCTCGATGGCGATGTCCTTCACCGACATCACCTCCAAGGACCTTCGCACCCCGTTCAACGTCAACTTCGTCGGACTGGACCAGTACATCACCCTGTTCCACGACCACCGTTTCCTGCACGCGTTGGGCGTCACCGGAATCTTCGTGCTTGTCGGCCTGCCGATCACCATGGCGATCGCCCTCGCATTCGCGGTGGCCCTCAACAAGGGATCCAAGCACCTCAACGCGTTCTTCAGGGCCGTGTTCTACGCGCCGGTTGTCGCCAGCGTGGTCGCGGTCTCCGTCGTGTGGAGGTACATCCTCCAGAAGGACGGCCTGCTCAACTCGCTCCTGGCCGTCTTCGGTATCGCCGGACCGGACTGGCTGCACGACACCCGCTACGCCCTGCCCGCGCTGATGGCCATGACGATCTGGCGCAACATGGGAACGCTGATGATCATCTTCCTCGCCGGCCTGCAGGCCATCCCCGAGGAATTGAAGGAGGCTGCGGCCATCGACGGCGCAAGCAAATGGCGCACCTTTCGTAGCATCACGCTCCCGCTGCTCAAGCCCACGCTGCTGCTGGGTGCCGTGCTTCTTTCCGTCGCCTACCTGCAGTTCTTCGAGGAATCCTTCGTGATGACCCAGGGAGGACCGCTCGATTCGACGCTCTCCGCCGCGTACTACGTGTACCAGAAGTTCGGTTTCGGACAGTACGGCATCGCCTCCGCAGCCAGCTGGGTGCTGTTCATCATCATCGCGCTGGTCAGTGTGCTCCAGTTCCGCATTCTCAAGGAGGATTGAGATGACAGCCACGACAGTCGCGGCATCGAAGCCGCAAAGCAATAAGCAGCCGATCTGGCGCCGATTCGTCAAAGGACGTGGCCTCTCCTACTGCGTCCTCGCGGTGATCGGAGTCTTCTGGATCTTCCCATTCCTATGGATGGCGTTGGGCTCGTTGAAGACCCAGAGGGAGATCCTCGCCAAACCGCCGAAGCTCCTGCCCGAGCACGCCTCGCTCGCAAACTTCGCGAAATGGTTCGGGGAGCTGAACTTCGGCACCTACTTCACCAACAGCATGGTCGTCGCCGTGATCACCGTCCTCGGGAACATGGTGTTCTGCTCCATGGTCGGATACGCCCTGGCGAAGATGGACTTCGCCGGCAAGAACATCTTGTTCGGCGCCGTCATGGTGACGCTCATGGTTCCGAGCGTGGCCACGTTCGTCCCTCTGTTCGTGATCATCTCGAACATGGGACTCGCGAACTCCTACGCGGCGCTCATCCTGCCGTTCCTGTGCCAGCCCATCGGAGTCTTCCTGATGAGACAGTTCATCTCCGGAATCCCCGACGCGCTGATGGAGGCCGCGAGGGTCGACGGCGCCGGTGAGCTGCGCATATTCTTCCAGATCGTCCTGCCCCAGTGCGGGCCGCCGCTGGCGACGCTGTCCATCCTCACGTTCCTGTCCTCCTGGAACAACTTCCTGTGGCCGTTGGTTGCGGCCCAGACCGAGGAGAAGTACACGCTGCCCGTGGCACTGTCCCTCTACTCCACCGGCCAGAACGCCACGAACTACAGCGTCCTGCTCGCCGGAGCGGTACTGGTGGTCACCCCGATCCTCCTCCTGTTCGTATTCCTGCAGCGCTACTTCATCCAAGGTGTCGCCGGAACGGGCATCAAATAGAAAGACATGTCATGAAAGAACAATACGAGTTCCCGCCGGAATTCATCTGGGGCGCATCCACAGCCGCGCATCAGATCGAGGGGAACAACGTCGCGAGCGACTGGTGGGCCAGGGAGCATGCCGAACGCACGGACCTCAACGAACCGTCTGGAGACGCGGCCGACAGCTACCACCGCTACGGCGAGGACATCAGAATGCTCGCCGACGCCGGATTGCGCATGTACCGCTTCTCCATCGAATGGGCCCGCATCGAGCCTGCGGAGGGATGCTTCTCCAAAGCGCAGCTGCTGCACTACCGCCATATGATCGACGTGTGCCATCAGAACGGCGTCGAGCCCATGGTCACGCTGAACCACATGACACTGCCGCAGTGGCTTGCGGCCAAGGGCGGATGGCTCAACGCCGATGCCGTCGACTACTTCGCTAGGTACGTGCGGTACGTGATGACGATACTCCACGACGTCACCTGGGTATGCACCATCAACGAGCCGAACATGGTCGCGCTGACCCGTGGCGGAACCGAAGGCAGCGACTTCGTGGCCGCCTCGCTGCCCGCGCCCGATCCGGACATCTCCGTCACGCTCGTCGAGGCGCACAGGAAGGCTCGGGAAATACTGTCCGGGAACCCTCGGATCAAGTCCGGATGGACCATCGCCTGCCAGGCGTTCCATGCCATGCCGGGATGCGAACGGGAGATGGAGGAATACCAGTACCCGCGCGAGGACTACTTCACCGAAGCCGCGGCCGGGGACGACTTTATCGGCGTGCAGGCCTATCTGAGGACCTTCATCGGCAAGGATGGCCCCGTGCCGATCCCCGAGGACGCGGAACGCACCCTCACCGGCTGGGAGTACTTCCCGCCGGCGTTGGGCATCGCCATCCGGCACACATGGGACGTCGCCGGGCACACGCCGATAATCGTCACCGAGAACGGCATCGCCACCGCGGACGACCGCCAGAGGATCGACTACACCTTCGACGCCATAGCCGGCATGCACGACGCGATGGACGATGGCATCGACGTGAGGGGATACCTCCACTGGTCGTTGCTCGACAACTACGAGTGGGGGTCGTTCGCTCCGACGTTCGGTCTGGCTTCCTGGGACAAGGACACCTTCGAACGTCATCCGAAGCCATCCCTGGACTGGCTGGGGTCAATTGCGAGAACGGGGGTCATGTCCAGATAGAAGACCGTTGATTTCATTCTCCATTCCATTCCCATGAGAGGGCGCACGTCTTTGGAGCGTGCGCCCTCTCATGGGAATGGAATGGAGAAGCCCGACTGCAGTCGTAGCGATCACGGGTCCATCCCCTGTACCGTGGACGACGCACGATACCGTCATTCATGTCGATACTCCCCAAACAGTCTCTCCTTGCCGTCATTGAATCATCCGCCTCGGCTCCATACATTTCTCATCAAAGTCCCTGGAATTCCGATTGGGCTTCACACTCATGAGAAACCTGTTCCGCTGCTATTTCTGTTGTCTGTCATTGGAGCCGCCGTGCCAGTCTGGGAATCCGCTCGCACCTCGATTTAAGTTGGATATGGGTTTGCTTTCATTCATCTTTTTGGCTTTTGCTTCTAGGCTGCTGATTGGGTATTTGCGTTATTTACTTCGGTAGCGTCTGATCTGTCCGAGACCGTTTGTCTCGTTGGCGTTTATAAATCACGCTTATAGTTTCTCCATTAAAGATAAGATAGCGCGAAAGGCATTTTGGGTTCATTCCTCAGATAGCATGCTTCTCATCAGTTGGATAGTTATGCCAAGAGGAAGGGAAAATAAATGTCTAACAGCCTCATCAATAAGCGTATTGTAGCCGTGATCGCAGCGGCGGCATCCGTTTTCTCCTTGACGGCCTGCGGCTCTGGAACATCTAAGAATGATACAGAAGCATCGAAAGATGTTCAGGTTGTCAATATTGCCGGTGTGACAGGGAAAAAAACCGTATACATTCGTTGACGGCAATAACTACACTGGCTACGATTTCGAACTTCTGAAGAAGATTGATGAAAAACTGCCCCAGTACAAATTCAAGTATACCGCGCTGGCTCAGGATGCTTTGCTTACGGGATTGCAGAGTGGCAAGTATGATGCGGCAACGTGCTCTTTCTACGGTACTGCCGAGCGTTTTAAGACTTTTGATTATTCCGAAAATCCTACGGGTCTCAGTGATGCCAGACTGATTATCCGATCGGATGAGAAGAACATTAATTCTCTGGAGGATCTTGCGAAATCCGGTAAGAAACTTGCACCGATTCCGACGGATGATGCACGCTACACTCTTATTAATCAATACAATGAAAAGCATCCTAACAACAAAATTGAGTTCGAAGGTGCTACAGAAAAATCCGCCACGGTCGCTGATGTGCTTAAAGCCGTCGGTGCTGGCAAATATGACGCGGCGATCTACCCTTACACGTCTTTCCAAAGCATTAAAGATGAACTCGGCCTTGATCTGACTACGACGGATTCCATCGGATTGTTCCCAACGGTGTTCCTGTATCATAAGGGCGATAGCACTGCGAAGCTCCGCAAGGATGTGGACAAGGTTCTCGATGATTTCCGCAATAATGGCACTTTGTCCAAGCTGTCCGAGAAGTGGTATGGCGAAGACGTCTTTAAACTACCGGGCGCAGACAAGGTCGATAGCGTTATCTATTGGAAGTGATTGACGATTGAAGCCTCTGCCGTACGGTTTCCCCGTACGGCAGATTTATGTCTTTTAAAAATTCATTTTGTGGTTGGTGGTGTTATGGGGAAAATCGCTATTCTGTCTGCTGGAAACACCGGCATCGCGGCGGCTTTGCATGTAAGCTCTCTCGGATATAACCCGATGGTATATACACGTAATGCGGCGAAACTGGCGGCGTTGCAGGGCTCTGCAATATCTTCCACAGGCGTGATTGATGGATTATGGAAGATTCATGCGAGCGATAATCTGGCTGAAGTTTTGGATGGTGCCGACTTCATTATTATCTGCACATGGGCTAATAATCACAATGATGTTTTTAAGAACGTGCGAGACTGGGCAAAAAATAATCCCGGCTCGGCAATTCGTCTTATCGTGTTCAACGGGAATTGGGGCGCGTATGAGGCTTTCCAGATATTGGCTGGAGAAGATGGCATCCAGAAGGAACGGTTAACGATTGCTGAATCCACGGGAATGCCGTATGTCTCAAAGTTCATGTTCGATAACGAAAAACCGGAACAGAGTGCTTCGCTGCTCTTCAAAGGACTCAAATCATCTATCGAGATCGCCTATGCGATTAATTCGGACGCTCATGAGGAAACTAACCGTTTTTTGTCATCCGCTTATTCGAACGTGCTGAACTATGACACGGTGTTCGCCACCTCTTTGATGGCTCCGAATCCCATCATCCATGCTCCACTTTGCCTTCTGAATATGACTCGAATCGAAAGCGGATCTGAGTATTACATGCTGTCCGACGGATTCACAGAACGTACAGAGCAACTTGTCAGGCATATTGATGGGGAACGGCACAATCTTGCAAACGCATTAAAAAGCCCGTACATACCCATCACGGCGCAACTTAACGGGTTTTGGGGAAGCCATTACCTCACATTGACTGAATTATTTAAAAACAATCCGGTCTATTCCTCATTGATTGGTCCCAAAGATATACGGCATCGGTTCATTCAAGAAGACATCCCATATGGTATTGCCCCTCTTGTTGCATTGGGGAATCTATTGGGGGTTCCTACGCCAACCTGCGAAGCGCTGCTAACGATTTATAGAGATTATTTCGGTGATCCATTCGAAGGACCATCCTTCGACAAAGCTGTTATCGATCGACTGCAGTGATGGATGTGGCAATTTCGCAATCTTGCATAAACAAAAACAGAGGATGACATGTCAATAGGAATCAGGAATCTGGTTAAAGGCTTTAACGGCAATACAATTTTAAAATCAGTTTCATTCAGCCAAAATGAGGGACAGGTTGTTTCTATTATCGGACCGAGTGGCTCCGGCAAAACCACGCTTCTGAGGTGTCTGAATTTTCTTGAAACCGCCGATTCCGGAACACTCACTTTAGCTGGAAAGACTATAGACCTTGCTACCAGAGATCGTAAAGACATTGCTTTCGTACGTGGCGCGACTGCTATGGTTTTCCAGTCTTATAACCTTTTTGCGAATCTGACAGCCATCCAGAATGTCACTGAGGCTTTGATTTATGCAAAGAAAATGCCTCGAAAGGAAGCATATCAACTCGGCCTTGAACTCTTAGACAAAGTCGGCCTTGCTGATAAGGCTCAATCATATCCCAAGGATCTATCGGGAGGGCAGAAGCAACGCGTGGGCATAGCCCGAGCAATTGCGGTCAATCCTGATTTGCTTCTGCTTGATGAGCCGACAAGTGCCTTAGACCCGGAACTCGTTGGAGAAGTGGAGAAAGTGATTGAGCAGCTCGCCTCGGAGGGGCGTACCATGTTGGTGGTAACCCATGAGATGGCTTTGGCCAGACGTATCTCTTCTAACGTTATTTTCATGGAAAACGGTTCCATTGTGGAGCAGGGGACCCCGGAGAAGCTTTTCAACAGACCGGAACAACAGCGTACCGAGGAATTCCTGCGTCGCTATCACGGCGAGGAGTAAGTAGAATGAATACTTATTTCAACGCATCGGCATTCTTATCGGCATTCCCGCCGCTACTAACGCGTTTGCCTTATACGCTAGGCATAGTTCTGGAATCTGTGGTTCTAGGTATGTTCATCGGGATTCTGCTCACCTGTCTTGGGCGTTCCCGCAATCGACTCATAAAAATGATCGTCACAGGTTATGTGTGGTTGATGCGTGGCACGCCATTGCTTCTGCTGTTATTCATTTCCTACTACGCTCTTCCCGCGCTTCTTGCTTCCCTTGGTGTCGATGTCGATTCGGATGATCCCCTGGTATATGCCTTGATTGCCTTTGCCTTGAGCCTGTCGGCTTTCTTTGAAGAAATGATGAGAGCTGGCTTCGATGCTGTATCAGAAGGACAAGTGCAAGCGGCGAAATCCCTCTCTTTGTCGAGACTGACCTACTACAGGCGTATCGTCATTCCTCAGGCTCTAATTAATTGTCTTCCGAATTTCGCCAATCTGTTAATCACTGCGGTTAAGCAATCTTCGATTTTGTTCACTATCGGTATCACGGATATTTATGAGAAGGCGATCACGCTTTCCGCGGATGACTTTGGCCTATGGCAACTGGAAATCTACGTAGCTCTTATGCTGATTTACTGGGTAATTGCCGCGCTTATCGACAAGTTGATTTCGGTAGTCTATGACGCTTCATTGAAAAAGGTTGCTTGATATGTCATTCGATTCCCAATACGCTTTTAATCATTTCTATGAAATTCTTCAGGCGGCACCAGTCGCAGTGCTGGTCACAGTGGTTTCCGCTTTTTTGGGTTTGTTCGGCGGAATGCTTTTCTGTGTCGTTCGTCTGCGACGGATCCCGGTGCTGAATACGATCGTTGGCCTGCTTGTGTCTCTGATCCGTTCTACTCCGATTCTTGTGCAACTGTATGTGGTCTGTTATGGAATGCCCCGTATCGTGGCCTTCGTTCATCAAAATCCGAAGTTCGTCAGTAACGTGACCATCTATCCGAACACTGTAGCGATTGTCACGTTCACGCTCTATGCCAGTGCGTATTTTTGCGAGATTTTCAGAAGCGCTTACTTCACGGTTGGTGAGGGCCAGAGGGAGTCAATCAAATCACTGAACCTTCCTGCCGTACATGCAGTGTCTCGTATAATCATTCCTCAGGCTGCGATTAACGCTGTGCCGAACATTTCGAATTCGGTGATTGATATGCTGAAGAACACTTCATTGTTATATACGATCTCCGTGATGGACATCATGGCCCGGGCGACCATCATTGGATCAGAAAGCTTTAAGTACAGTGAGGTCTACGCCGACGCTCTTATCGTCTATCTTGGCATTGCAATCATATTGTTTGTGTTGTTCGCAATGCTCGAGAGAATGTTGAAAAGATTTATACCAGTTGAATCGTGATGGTCCGTACGTGTGGCCCGACATCACTTCATGGCTTAATTAGCAGGCAAGGAATTATCTCCGTGGTTCTCTTTCTGATAAGGGGCTGCGGACGTTTTCTTGGAGACTGAACGAAAGGATTATCGTATGTTCGGTCCTGAGGAACGGCGGCGCGCGGTGGACTTGTATTCCGCCACGCCGATGACCACGGCCCGGGTGGTGAGGCATCTGGGCTATCCGGCCAGGCAGTGCCTGGAACGCTGGCTGGCAAAGGATTCCAGGTATGCCGGCCATATGGCGAAACCCATCATCCCACTGGAGACGAGGACCAAGGCGATCGAACCGGTGCCGGACGGCTCGGAGCGGTCCGCAACTGGGTCAAGGCGTATCGCGAGGGCGGTATGGCCGCGTTGCGGCCCAAAAACAGGAACGCCGGCCAGACCAGCAAGCCAGCGATGCGACGGGATCGGGACGCCGGCGACGCCGAGGCCCTGCGCCGGCGGATCGAGGAGCCGGAACTGGGGAACGCGGTGATGCGGGAGGTGGTGGAGGCTCGCAGAAAAAGACCCGGACGCCGACCTGCGGCGCCTGTCGAACAGGGAGAGGACGCTTCCGGTCGACCGTCTGCGCCCGACGTGTTCACTCAGCTCGATGACATGCTTGCCCGGCATCGCACCGAGCGGCCACCTACTGCCACCATGCCAGGCCCGGGGTTGACAGATACGCCGGGCTGTGTGTCCTGGTGGCCGGGGCGTTCGCCGCTTCCAAGGGCGGGTACGGGTACCGCAGGGTCAAGGCCATGCTCAGGACCGGCGTCTCGGAGAAGGTGCTCCGCGGGATCATGGCCGAGGATGGTCTGACGGCGCATGTTCCCGAACGACGCGGGTACGGCTCATACGGGGGCGAGACGACGCCGGCTCCCGACAACTGTGTGTGATCGAATAAAGGTGTTCACTGTCGGCACTTGTTCCTGAACACCCTGAGCGTTCAATTTGGACGGTGTCGGCGGTGATGGCGCCGGTGGAATGAGAACACCGGCATCGTCCGGTTCCTTGGTAGATTCCCGAGTGCTTATCAACCAAACTGATGGTTCTCGGGAGGAAAGGAAATGACGACACCGGTGTGTGTTCAACAGCGTATCAGGCAGCTCGACCGCCAGGGCTTGAGCCACAGGGAGATATCGCGGAAACTCGGCGTATCGCGCACGACCGTGGTCAAGTACGCCAACCACGGGGATTACTCTCCCAAGCCCCTTGGCTCGGGGCATGCGGGCAGGTCGCTGGTCGACGCGGGGTATTCGGCCGTCGTGGACGGGTGGCTGACCGCGGATCTGCGCATGCCCGTCAAGCAGCGCCACACCGCGACGCGCGTGTACGAGCGGCTCGTGGCCGAGTGCGGGTTCACGGGCTCGTACTCGTTGGTGCAGCGTTGGATCAAGCGTTGGAGGCAGGAGCATCGAGCTCAGTCGGGCGGTTTCGCCGATCTGGAGTGGGCGCCGGGAAGCGCGCAGGTCGATTTCGGCCAGGCCCGGGCCGTGGTCGCTGGCGTGGAACGGGTCGTGCATTTCCTGGCGGTGTCGTTCCCGTACTCGAACAGGCGCTGGGTGGCGGCTTTGCCGGGCGGGACCGCGGAATGCGTGTGCCAGGGACTGCCGGAGGTGTTCGAGAGGACGGGCATGACGCCCAAGGTGGTGGTGTTCGACAACGCCACCGGCGTGGGCCATCGCAGGCCGGACGGCACGGTCACCCAGACCCGCTTGTTCTCCCTGTTCTGCGCGCATTACGGGTTCGAGCCGCGGTTCTGCAACCCGTATTCCGGTCATGAGAAGGGCAGTGTGGAGAACGCCGTCGGCTTCGTCAGGCGCAACCTGATGGTGCCGATGCCGTCGGCCGAGAGCTTCCAAACGCTGACGCGCGTGTGGCTCGACGCGTGCGAACGCATCGCCGGATCGGATCACTACCGGCATGATGTTCCGGTGATCGAACTGTTCGAGGCGGAGAAGGACCACATGCTTCCATTGCCCGGCGTGCGGTTCGACCCGTGCGACTGGAGGAGCGTGAAGGCCGACAAGACCGGCGCCGTCACGATCGACGCGAACCGGTATCTGGCCGGACCGAAATGGCGTTCCATGCGCCTGCAGGCCGGGGTGCGCGTCTTCGAGATCGAACTGCGGGGCCCCGACGGCGAAACGATCACCACGCTGGAGAGGATTTGGGGCCATTCGGCGGAAACCCAGGTGGATCCGCGAGCCTGCTCGCGATCATCGCGCGAAAGCCCCGCATATGGGGCGAAAGCCCGATCAGGAACGATTTCCCCGAAACCGTGCGAGTCCTGCTCGACCGCATGGACGCACGCACGCGCTCCAATCTGCTCGACGACATCCGAGCCGTTGCCGCCGACTGCGGGTTCGCCGCCACGGTCAAAGCGGTGGAGACCGTCATCGACGCGGGACGGACCGTCGACCGCGCGGCGATCGGCACATGTGCCAAACGCATCCTCGAGGGTGCGGGAACCGAAGGCGGGCAGGATTTGAAGCGTTACGACAAATACATGAAGGCGGCCGAATGAGCCAGCAAAAACCGCGGCAGCGCGGCGGCCGCGTTCTTGACAAGGCCACGCCGGAACAGGTCATGGGCCTCGCCCGCAACCTGCCGTTGACACACAGCGTGCTCGAGAAGGCCCTGGAGGACGCCACGCCCGGCCAGCTCGGCTTCCTGGCCAACCTGTTCGAGAAGGAGAACGCGAGCCGGGCCGAATCCAAACGGCGGCGGCTGCTCAAACAGGCCGGGTTCCCCCAGAGCAAGACCCTGGAGGGATACGACTGGAGCATGGCCTCGTTTCCCGCCGACTGGGGCCGCGAACAGCTGGAAAGCCTGGAATTCGTCGACCGGGCCGAGGACCTCGTGCTCTACGGCGACGTCGGCTGCGGCAAGACCCACCTCGCCATCGCGATCGGCATGCTCGCATGCCAACGCATGATACCCGTGAGGTTCTTCACCGCCTCCAGCCTGGTCATGCGGTTGAGGAAGGCCAAGGACGACAACAGATTGGACGCCGAGCTCAAGTCGATAGGCGGGGCCGGGCTGGTCATCATCGACGAGCTCGGCTACCTGCCCATCGACATCGACGGGGCCAGGCTTCTGTTCCAGGTTATCGCGGACAGCTACGAGACCCGCAGCGTCATCTTCACCTCGAACCTCGAGTTCAGCAGATGGGGCGACGTGTTCGGCGACGGGGACATGGCCGCCGCGGTCATCGACCGCATCGTCCACCACGGCAGGATCCTCCGCTTCCACGGCGAATCCTATCGGAACAGACACTCCCTCATGAAATAAACCAGACAAACAACAAAACAAGGAACCAACCGCCGACGGTGTTCAAGTTGAACGCCGACGGTGTTCAGATTAAGTGCCGAACACGTCCACCTCAATTTGACGAAATACACTATGGCGTCGGGGAACATTCCGACGTCCGCATCCGGGCCTCGGGACACGGCGGATCCGGCGGACACGCTGGTGTCCATGGAGGCCAGGCTCGCGCGCTTGCAGGCCCGTCTGGACGAACTGGACGCCGATGCCGAACGGCAGCGGCGGGAGAAGAAGGAGCTGGACATCGAGATCGCGATCCGGAAGGGCACGTTGGAGCTGTTGGGAAAAGAGCCGGGCGCAGACCCGGAAAAGCCCGGCCGGCCGCGAGAAGACGCTTCTCGTCAAGACCGCTGGCGAAACGCTGGGCGTGACGGCCAAAAGTCTGTTGCCCGTGGTGGACATCGCGCGCGGCACGTGCCACTACCAGCCCGACGCCATGAAACACCCCGACAAGGACTCCGGTCTACTGGAGCTCGTGCGCGAGGCGTTCGAGAACAGCAAGCGCAGGTACGGGTACAAGCGGATCCACCTAGAGCTGAAGGGCATGGGAATCGTGGCCAGCGCGAAGCGGATCATGAGGCTCATGACCAGGCACGGCCTGGTACCGTTGTTCAAAAGCGCGAAACGGTACAGCTCGTATAAGGGCGAGCTCACCAAAGCCCCGAAGAACCTGGTGGACAGGGATTTCCACGCCGAACGGCCGAACATGCTGTGGGTCACGGACCTCACGGAGTTTTCCATCCCCGCGGGCAAGGCGTACCTGTCGCCCGTGATCGACTGCTACGACGGCATGCCGGTCGCCTGGACGATCGGCACCGGCCCGGACTCGGCGTTGGCCAACGGCATGCTCGCCGACGCGTGCTCCACGCTCAAGGACGGGGAGAAACCAATCATCCATTCCGACCGTGGCTGCCACTACCGGTGGCCGGAATGGATCCGCATCTGCGAGGACAACAACCTGACGCGCTCCATGAGCGCGAAAGGCTGTTCTCCCGACAACGCGGCCGCGGAGGGGTTCTTCGGCCGTCCCAGGCAGGAGTTCTTCCACAGGCGCAGTTTCGCGGGTGTCTCAATGGACGGTTTCATCGGCATGCTGGACGAGTACATGGTCTGGTACCGGGACAGGAGGATCAAAACGGAGTCCGGACACGGGCATCATGGACCGTCGACGCGAGCTCGGTCTTGTGGCATGATTGGTGGTGATGGAATCAATGACGAGTCCAACAAAATGGCACCAGCCCCATCTAAATACACCTAACTTCTATTGAACAGACACGGCCGTGCAGGATACGCAGTGTCACACCGACGCACGCGAGCTCGCGGTGGACCCTGGTCCAGTCGGGTTGCCTATACACGCTTTCCCATTCGCCCCTGCCGGGGAACAGTATCGAATACACCTCGTCGTCCCCGAGTGTGGCGTACGTGGCTGGAAGTTTGCTGTTGGCCAAGAGTTGGTGTTCGGAGCTTTTTCTATGGCTTCCGTTATCTCTTACATTAACGCTTTTTTGACTTTGGTTCCCTCACTGAGTTGTTTGGCGGCCTGCTTCCTCCGGATGCTGTCGTTTAGTTGCCTTTTTTGTTCTCAACGGGATGAAGGCTTTGTCATAAGGCGGGCGCGCTGGAGAACGCCATCAGCCAGTGTTCCAGACATTACGTTTCAATTACCGTGTTCCAAACATTGCCTGGACAGATGCTTAGGATATCCAATCGTCTGGGCCATTACCATCGGTATGCCGAAGTGCAGCTCCATCGCATGTCGCTGTTTCTTAGGGATATGCATATTCCCCTCCATCTAGCTTTCGAGAAAACGTTTGCGGCCTGTTGTCACCAGATGATGAACGCATCCACAGCCATTTAGACAAGAAAACAGGTTGTCATAGCTTCATTAAGAAATTGCTGGTGTGAGAAGATGTGTGGATTCGAACTTTTGTTCGATTTGTGTTGTATGCTGTCAATTGCTTTTTAAATTTAAAGATTGTTACAAAGGAAGCGAATAGAGCATGAAGGGATTCACGATAAACAAAAAGGTTATTCAGAGGATGACGCGTGAGCTAGAGAAAGAATTCAGCAAGAATCCTATTAAAATCCCTGTCTGCGCATCGCGTTTGGGTCTATCGCAAGATGAGATGAACATTGGTGAGCAGAGACCTGTCGGTGTTGTCAATAATTTTACTATCAACGCGGCGCCACATAGTCAGCTTGCAGTCAATGCTCATGAAATTCATCAAGAAATGAACCTGTCTGGCTCTGACGAAAAAATCGAAGCGATGAAGAAGCTCCTGACTGAAATTTCTCAAAAGATGGATTCTTTAAATTTGTCCGATGAGGATGAACTTGAACTTTCTGAAACCGTTAGTAAGGCCTCGGCAGAAATTGGCAAACAGCATCCAGATAAAGAGAGATTGAAGGATTCTATCTGTTTGATGAAACGTATTCTGGCTCCACTGGCGCTGTCGTCATTATCTGGTGCATCTACTGCTGTTAACGACATTGCAGAACAGTGGGTGCGTCAATTGGCGTCGTTCCTTGCATGAATATTTTCATGATTTGTTTTTGAAAGACGGAATCGGAGGATTGATTTTTGAACGAAGGCAAGGTTTCTGGGGAAAATATTTCTAGAATGGGCATGCTTCATTTCAAAAATGATAAGCTTCCTGACACGAAAGCTCTTCTCCGGATTCATGACGGTCATATTGACATCACCATTGTTTGGAATCCTAGCGATAGCACGTTTGAACGCTGTTTCTTTTCGGAACATGTGTTCTATGCTGACGATCCAGATCGCAAAAAATATATTTATGATTTACCTAGGCAAATCTGGTTTCGTGATTCTCAAGGATCAGTGGATTTGCTCGGTTGCAAAGTCAGATCATGCAAGGAAAAATACGGGGCGGGTGCTAACGGAATCATTGACGCGGAGTATGCAGTGTTCGATGCATCGGTGGGGGAAGACTATTCAAGCGTCAATGCAGTACGTACTTCTCTAGATGGCTTGCGCGAATGGCTTGGTATCAGCAGTGTCCTTGTGTCGGCGCCAATTGTCGATGACAATAATCGTGTGAAAGAGAGGGAATATACGCTTAAGTGTCCGGCAGATAGCATCGGGGCAGGCATCCCCGCATTCAATTTTGTTCCTTATTGGACCGTCTCAGTTTCTGGAGATACGACCGAGCTTCATGATTTGGCTTATATGGAAAGCACTTCTCATGAAGTTAGGCGTTGGCAAGAGCATCTCGAAAATCATCGGGCCATGCGTGATCTCCTTCGTATTTCAAGTTGGACGGAGCATCTTCTTTCAATAGAAGCAGTCAGCAGGGAAGATGATCCCCTACGGGTGGAGAGTGGTATTCCATATCAGGAAAGATGGTGCAAGGTTGCCGAGTCGTATCCTAACGCCCACTCGTATGCAAGACGACTCAATTATCTAATTGAGTATTCTGATTTCTGCAACGGCGATTTAAGCTCGTGGTTCAGTCTTCGGGACGCTTATGCACGAGGAATCGACCCTATAGTTTCACTATTCTCCATGAGGGGAGCCTCGATAGAGGCTTGGGTAGTGCAACTTAGCATTGGATTTGAGGCGCTCGGATACCAGTTACTGCAGGAAAAGGGAATAAGTAAGAATAAAGCTGGGGCTAGCCCTTTCATCAGCAGACTTCGCGCTATTGCTTCCGAGCTTGGTGATGATTGGCCTTTCAACCTTGAACAGTGGGAGCTTGAGATGACTGAATCCTATAACTCGATTAAACATGCGAATCGAGCTCCCGTTGATCGGTTGCAAAGCCTTAATGCATGGAGGAAAGGCATCTTGGTATTTCGTAGTTGGGTTGCATTGCGTTTGGGCGTGTCCAAAGACCAGTTGCTTTTCAGGCTGCAGCTTGATCCGTTGATTCACCCGTATGTGCGTATAGAACAAATTTAGAGGACAGCGGAATGATTGCCTGCATATGAGCTGTGCCTATGAGGATAAGGCAACCCACTGCTATTTGTAAGTGTGCAATACCTTCGTTAGGCCTTGTAAGTTTAACAGTTCGTCGACGAATGCCTCGACGGGTGTGCGGTAGTTGAACATGCGCATGGGGCGGTTGCTGATCTCGTCGACGATTTTCCGCACGTCGCACGCCTGTCCATCCTGATTCTGCTGTGTTTGGGCGGGTGCCGGCGGATCATGCCGTTGTGGTTCTCGTTGTTATCCGCTGCTAGGAACTGTATGGGTCGGCGAAGTATATGTCCATGCCCAGCCCGTTGCGCAGTCGCGCGGATTCGATGCCGTTGCCGTGCATGATGATGAGTCTGGCACCTGCGGGCAGTGGGGCGAATATGGCCAGCTGCTGGACCCCGATGTTCTGCTCGGCGGTCTTGTTGGGGATGGCGCTGGCCATGAGAAACCTGGTCTTCTTCCCGACCTCGGTGTGCAGGTTGGCGCCGATTCCGATGACGTCGTCCGCCTCCCAATGGTCGAATGTGCTCCAGTCATCGTCTGCCTCCGGGCGTTCGGACATGGGGACGCGCCTGGGGGATCGGGAAGCGCGAGGTCTCGTGTCCCGCGCGTTTGCGCCGCCGCCGGCTGTCGATGCATATCTATCGGTGAGGGTCTCCGGGCGCACGCGCATGAGCTGGTTGTCCGGGGTCGCGGGACGTGCAGCCTGCCGCTGATCAGCGGCGGCCAGCCCAGCGGCCCAGCCATTCGGCCACTTGCTCCCACAGGAGGCCGAATGACAGACGATGCGGCTTGCGTGGTTTGGCGAGCCTACGGTCGGCCTTGCGCTGCGCGGGCCCGGCGACGTAGTGG
>OIVA01000198.1_pt1 | contig 15387 bp, 10 predicted proteins | sample 1587121 | NCBI WGS metagenome assembly OIVA01 (sample SAMN02674970, study PRJEB24791) | human gut metagenome, SKBSTL043 | isolation source: stool | host: Homo sapiens | place: USA
CAATAAGACAAAACTTGTTGACGCGATACAGAGGGTTGAAGGCGTACTGGACGTCGAACTTGGAGAATGTGCCGCAAAAGCGGCATCCGCTACGGAATATAACGTAATTAAAAATAATAACTATACGGCTGTAGCCGGGTGCTTCATCCTGAACAGCCTTGAAACCTCCCTGACTTATGTGGTATGATTTTGACATTATCAAATACGCGCAGTATGTGCTTCGTCCGTCATTGAGGAAAAGGAAGATATTTGCAATCATATCCATCTTCCTTCTCCCTTTAATCTTCATTTACACCCTGTTTAAAAGCTACCGTAAACAGGCTATCAACAAGCTGAATATAAACGGTCAGGTGATATATATCGAGAAAGTGCTGAACGACAGGTTTTTCTTGAAAAACAGGGAAATATACATCACTGATATTGCGGGAAAAGAATCGTACCTGTATCACCGCAGGGAAGAGCAAATCCCGTCCTACCTGTATAAACGGGGTGAAGGAGTGGGAAAGAAACACATCCAGCAGCGCGGTGAAGGGAACTATTCGGGAAATTACATGGTGAACATACCGTCGTTCCTGTCAACGTATGAGAATGAGATTAAAAACTTGATTGACTATTATAAACCAGCCGGACGAACCTACGTCCTTAAAATATACGAATATGAATAAACTGTTATTTAAAGAAGGCGGACAGCCATTTTATTTGGATGATTTGGAATTTATGCAAGAATCCACAGCAGACGTATTGAAAGCCATTTGTTCCGGGATGAAACTGGGAGAGAAACATATTCTGTTAAGCGATCCGGTCAGCACGGAAATCCTTGGTTCCAATACAGTGTATACTATTGTCGGAAATGGATATATCGTGATAGGTGATGAAGTTTATCCGATAAAACCGGATATTCTTACTGTGCCTACATCACAACCAGTATACTGGGTGGTTGTTCAGGAAAAATTTCAAAATGAAATATTTGCGGACAATTCCGAAGCGCAAGTATATGAGCGCAGGTATGTAAAACTGTCAACAACATATACAAAGTCAGATATGTATGTAGGCAGAAATGATGTAGTAACATTCAGGAACAAAATATTGGCTATTGTCACAGATTATTTGGACAAGACCATAATAGAAAAGGACATGAAAGCCCAGTTATCCCTAAGTGAAGTCGTTTCCGGAAAAGCAGAAATCATATACCGGGCAAAACAGACGGGCAATGAAACTGTCTATTTTAATATCTTGGCTGCTGCCAATACAGGAACTTCCATGATAGCTCCTGAAGTGAACGGCAAACGGAGATTATGTACATTTGATTCGTCTGTAAAGAATATTTCCGGAGTGTTCAGTCTATCGATGTCGTATGCAGATTCATGGGATAATCCACAATCAATGATTGTTCAACTCACATTCGATAACGGCAACTGTTATATAGCTTCAGCAGATGGCAGCCCACTTGTCCAAATGCCTGCAAGTACTATTTTAATCGAGGATACATTAAAGATTTAACTGATAATGGCAACAATATACGAATTAAAAAGACGGGCACAGGAACTTTCGGCAAAGAAAGATTCCTTATCCATATCACCTGAAGAAGTGGGCGGCTTGATTGATGAAACGCTGGATGTCATCAACGAAGCGGAGAAAAACCAGATCGGGTTGGGGATTCGTAACACATACACCACCGTCGCGGAGATGAACGCGGACAGTACTTCCCCGGTCGGTTCTGACGGAAAGCCGTTGAAATTCGGTCAGATCGTGACGGTGTATGACGAGAATACCCCCGATGCAGTCGACAATGGTAACATCTACGCCTTTCAAAATCCGGGGTGGAAACTTGTCTCAACGACAGGCAACCTTTCCGTATATGCAAAAAAAGAAGATGTAGAAACGGCAAAGAATACGGCTGATGCTGCACAAAAGAAAGCCAACGAAGCTGCGGAATCCGCTAAAAAAGCGAATGAAAATATCGGAAAGCTGTCCGATAATATCGGCACGGAATCGGAAAGCGAAGACGGGACAGTATGGGGTAAACTTAAAAGCCTTTCTGACGATGCCGACAGCACATCACAGGACGTGTCTTCATTAATGGTAGATTTCGTACATCACTCAACAGAACGCTTCGACGAAATAGTAACCGACTCTTCCATTGTGTTGGAGCAGTCCAATGCGCCTACTGAAGACGGTAAAATTGTATTTCTCGCCAGTCTGGGTAAATTTGCCTGCTTCGTTGACAACAAGTATTATCCAAGCTGGAAAGGTGTTGATGCCTATATGAATACCGACCGCACACACCCGCACGAGAATAAAATATACCTGTTCGGCAACAAGACCTACATCTACTTTGCCGGGGCTTTGCTTTCTGCCGACTCCGACGCGATACAGTTAGCCGCGTCTGCGGACTTGGCTGCAAAAGCGGCAAAGAAATCGGCTGAAGACGCACAGGCTACCGCGTCTTCAGCATTGTCGCTGGCTAACAAAGCCCTGTCCGTTATCAATGTCAACGAAATATGTGGCGGCTCTGTCTATTCCTTGTCCGCAGCCATTGCCGCAATTACGGAAAGGGAGAATGCGGATAATGTCACTTACCGCAAACCGGGTATCGTATTGACTTATAAAATTGCTGAAGGTGAATGGGAATCCAAACAGTTTGCCGGATCATCCCTTGAAGGCTTTGCCACAGAAGCGAACTGGACGGACTTCGGTGGTGCTGGTGGCGACATGACGGGCAAAGGCGCAGTGCTGCTGGTCGATGAAATTGCGCCATTATCAAACGGATACTATATTCTTCAAACGGCTATCGATGCCCTGACAGCTTACGAGACGGCAAATGAAACGGAATGCATCAAACCCGGTGTGGTTATCATCTACCGCACCGGAAAGGAAACATTCGAGTCCAAACAGTTGTGCGCGTCCCGTGCCGATTATAATGACTTGGCGGCATGGAACGACTTCGGTTCTGCCGCTGGGGGAACAGTCGAAACCGATTCCGAAATCATCAAGGACAGCGTGAACCCGGTAGCAGGTGGTGCGGTCTATGATGCCATGCCCGTCGACGTGGATGGCGAACAGGCGGAAGACGGAACGGTGCGTGTGTACATGAAGGACGCGGAAGGGTTTCCGCTGGGCGACGGTTTCACCTTTGCAGTCGGAACTGGTGGCGGTGGGGGCGTTGCCGGGACAATCGTGTATATCTATCCGCAAAAGACCTCCCTGTATGCCGCACTCGGAACTGACGACCTGACAATCAGGCTTGCGATCCTGTCACGTACCGGATCGGGTGAAATGGTTTCATACAACAATATCGAAACCCTGCAACTGAAAGACAAGTCAACGGGGGAAACGCTTGAAACGTTCAACGTGAACCGGGAAAGTTCCCCGTCAGATACGGACTACACTTTTGCGATTTCCGTTAAAAGCTATTTCAGCGAAGCGATGAACCGCAAGTTTGTGGTCGTTGCCACCGATGACGGGGGAAATACCGCGCAGAAGACAATCAGCGTCACGGCTGTAAACCTGAAACTTTCCCGTGTATGGGCTTTGTACAAAACATTGCAGGAAGGTTCGGGACTCATCACCATGACGGACGTGTTCAAACTGTCTTCCGCCAATAAGTCAACCGTTACGGCACATATCAAAATAGGCGACGAATGGAAGCTGATCTCACAAACCAGCGTGGCTTCCACACGCTCACAGGACTTGCAAATCAACGTTTCGTCTTTGGGACTGAAACATGGTGCATATACTGTCAGGATTGTCGCACAGGACGTGGAATCGGGCGTATGGTCGAACTACCAGTTCTTTGATGTGATGATTGTCAACCCGTCAAGTCTTATGCCTATCGTGGCGCTTGCGCATTCCGAAGAAACGGAAACGGCATGGTCAGTCAAGAAGTATGCAAACCTGAACATCGAAGTGGCGTGCTATGATCCCAGCCATGTCGCTACCGATGCCCATGTCGAAATACACAAGGTCGTGAAAGTTGCCAATACCTCTACCGGAGACAACAGTGAAACCGATACAGTGCTGACTACCGTATCAGTAGGACGTAACAGTACATTCAATCTGTCCACCCGTGTCGATGGCTTTACTATTGCGGACAATATCAGGAATACGTTGGGTATTTACGGGAAATGCGGTGCTGGGGAAAGCAATACGATTGAGTACTCCGTTAACAGTTCCGTCATTGACATCAATGGTGATTCCAGCTATATGATTTATTTCAATCCGGCAGACAAGGACAATTCGGATCAGGACAAGTCATGGCTGTACGGACTTTATGAAATGAAGCAGAACGGGTTCAACTATTCCACGAATGCCTTTGTCACCGACAAGAACGAAGGGAAGGCGTTCAAGGTTTCGGATGATGCCACCGCATTGTGTACTTATCGTCCCTATAACCGTACCAACATTGAGCAGACCGGATCGACTACCATCATCAAGATAAAGACGCAGAACGCTGCCGATCCTGACGCGAACGTCGTGTCATGCTGGGACGAAGCAAACCAAATCGGGTGGCGTATCACTTCAAAATGTGTGTACTTCAAAGCACTCGGAACTGAACTGATCGAACGGTATTTCAAGCCGGGCGACATCTACGAGTTTGCTTTCGTCATTGAAAAGGCAAATGCGGAAGAGGACGGCAAAGGCTATACCAAGCTATATTGTGACGGTGACCTGATTGGCGCATCCAAATATACGGCAGGACAAAGCGCGATCAAACAGTCCGAACAAATCAGCTTCTCCGGAACAGCCGGGGAACTGTATATGTACCGCTTGCTCTCCTGGGAAAAGGAAATGGCGGACGAACAGATTAACGATGAATTTGTGATCGGTAAATCTGATACGGACGAAATGATCGCTTTGAACAAAAAGAACGATATCCTAACCGACAATAAAATCGACCTGAACAAAGCACTTGAAATGTGCGACTGTCTGGTCGAAATGCCACACGGGGACTATAAACTTGAAACGCTTGACAACGTAACGGACACGTCCACCAAGATATATACAGACCTGTATCTGTTCTGCAAGGACAAAGGTATGAGTCTTATTTTCGAGAACGTGGAAACGACCAATCAGGGTACGACATCCGCCTTCTATCCAACCTATAAGAACAGGAAATACAAGCTGAAAAAGGCAATTATCCGTGCGATGTATCCGGAACGGGCTCCGCAGGCTTTGCTCGACGCGATTGTAAACAAGAAAATCATTTTGCGTGGTGAGACTATTCCATTCGACAAGGTTTGCCTGAAGGTCAACTATGCATCACCCGACAAGGTAAACACCCCGATTTCCCGTATCAATAACGATATGCAGAAGGCTTTGGGCGAGGAATATATGACCCCAGCGCAGAACGCGTACTATGCGGATGAAAACAACACGCTGGACTTGCGTACAAGTATTGACGGTAACAGTGTGCTTGTCTTCAAATCAGATACCGGAAATATCAATGACGCGTACTTTTGGTGTCGCGGTGACTGGAACATTGACAAGGGAAATCCACCGACTTTCGGCTTCAAGGATGTTCCCGGCTACAATGCCGACTGTTTGAGTTATGGCGACTTCACCGACCTTCCGGACGTGACGGAATCCTATTTCATGTCCCATGCTGACGACTACGATCAGGATACGATCTACATGCTTTCCAAATCGACGGACGCTTCGTACAAGTTCATGGAATACGTCGACGGGGCATGGAAAAACACTACCGGAACAATCTCTTTCAACGGCAGGAAAACGGTCGTTACCGGACGTGTCCTGAATCCGGTTGAATGTGTTGAAATGCTTGATTATGAAGGTATGTGCATCTTCGATGATATCGACAACTTCATGACTATGCAGTCGACGCACAGCAAGTGGGTGAAAGGCTTGTACGGTGCGGAACTGTCAACGGAAAGCCTTGTTCCCAAATGGACGATGTTCTTTGAATTCCGTACACCGGACGATGACGGCATGAACCTTGCCTATGCGCTTGGAAAGAAGACACCGTACCACTGGAAACAGTTCTGCGAATGGGTGTATTCATGTAACCCGAAGAACCGTATGGCAGGCGGCAAAATCAGTATCAACGGTGCACAGGTCAGCGATACGCTCGAAAACCGATACCGGAAGCTGGTTGAGGAAATGGACAAGTATTGCAGCGTGGCTTCTTTCCGCGCATACCTAGTCCGTATCCTGTATCATTCAGGCGTCGACCAGTTATCGAAAAACAGCATGTGGGCTTTGTACCTCTGCCCGGACGGTATTTACCGTTGGTACATGAACCACGATTATGATTCGGACAGTACGAACGGAAAGAATAATTCCGGTATCTTCAAACTTCCGTATAACGTGATGCTTGACAGCGTCATGGAGGGGGAAAACGTATTTGCCGGACGTATGAGCGTCGTTTGGCAAGGCATGTGGCGTTATGATCAGGTCGGACTTGCAGCGACCGCGGAGAAAATCCGCACATCGCGCCTTCCGGGTGGCGAGTCCGCTTTCTCCTACGAAGCCGTTCTGCGTGAATCGGAAGAAAAAGACCACCTCTTGATCCCTGCGATCGTCGCTTGCCGTGATTCCGTGGCGAAGTATATCACCAATCCGGGCGGTCAGGCGTTCAACGTGATCTCCGGTATGGGTATCCCTTACCGCCATTACTATGTGTCTGCCCGTTATGACTTCCTTGACGCTTATTTCGGTGTCAGCACGATCCTGAAGGCGGATAATATGTGCATGTTCCGCGCCATCGGTGAGGACATCAATATCGAAGTGACCGCAAGCGAGCAATGGAAATTGTGGGCGGGCTTCAATACGCCAGCCGCACAACAGGGGGCATGGGCGGAAGAAGACGGCTCAAAGGTGACATTCCATTTCGACGGTTCAAACTCATCGAGCGCGATCTATATCATCGGTGCATCGAAGATCAAGTCTTTGGGTGATTTGAGCACTGTCAACATCGACGGTACACAGGCAAAAGACTTCACTACGTTGATCCGTGTCGAGGAACTGGTGTTCGGCAGCAAACGCGAAGGATATGCCAACAATAGCGTCACAGACCTCCCGCTTGGTGAAAAACCGTACATGAGACTCCTGAACGTTGAGAACTTCAAAAAGCTGGTATCTCTTGACCTGACCGGGGCAACACGCCTTTTGCGCCTGTTGGCATACGGCAGTTCCCTGCAGATTATCAATTTTGTAGGCGGCTGTCCGGTTCAATATGCGGAACTGCCGACCACCATGACACAGTTCAAGTTGATGAACCTCGATAAGTTGAGCTATAAGGGGCTGAACGCGGACACAGGCATCGTTGTTGAATCCATGCCGAACATCACCACACTGCGCGTGGAAAACTGCCCGCTTATCGACGTTGTAAAGATGATCCGCGACATAATCGATTCGCAGGAAGGTAATGTCGTATTCCGCCATATCCGTATCACAAACCGTGATTTCATCGGGAACGGTTCGGAAGTGCTGGAAATCCTGCAACTCGGTATCGGGGGACTGGATGAAAACGGTAATCAGGTAGAGAAGCCCGTACTTACCGGGAACTATCTGCTGGATGAAGTCATCGAGAACTCGGATATAGAAGCGATCCGGAACGGCTTCGAAGGTCTGACCGTCAGCACCATAATCGACGCTTATATCAAGATCATCGACTGGTTTAATGCGGAAGCGTATGGCGGAGAACCCTATTATCCCGAAGTCACATTGGATAATGTGGGTGAAATCATGGACTATTATAATGGTGAAACCTATGAAGAATACCTTCAACGGTTTGCGGAAGAAAATATGGATATTAACGATATAGTAAACAGCAAATAACATGAGTACAAAAGAACAGAGCGCAACCCTGCTGCGTCTCAATAAACAGGAACAGGTAAAAGCCTTGCAGGCGGTAGGCTTTGCCGACATTACGGAAAACTCGCGTGCCAGCGAGTTCCCTAACCGGATAAAGTGGGCTACCGGGTTGCTGGACATGCGGGTGGCATGTAACCGGATTTCCGATAATTCCAAATGGTATTTTACCCGTGAGGAGTGGAACTCGTTGACTCCTGCCAACAAGTTGAAGTTTATCCGTCGTGGTTTGTGTATCCGGGCACATTCGCAGTCTTTTGTCATTGCGGCACAAGAGTGTTATGCAGCTGACTTGTCTTCCAGCTTCTATTGGGGCGGTCTTGGTAAAGCGATTGACGGGCTTTCCGCAAAGATGCTGGGCAAAATGTACACCTGCTTCACCGGGAAAGAAGATACACGCCTGATCCTTGATGCCCTGAAAGGGACAAATTCGAACGGTGTGGAAGGCGCACCCGCTGCGGAAGCTGCCGTAGCCTATAAAGCCTTCACACTCGATGGCGACGGTCTGGAGGATGATACTGAATGGTTCTTGCCTTCTTCCGGACAGATGATGATCATGTATCGATACCGTGACCAAATCAATGAAATGCTGCGTGCATTTTGGAGCAGTGACAGCATGTTCCTGACGGACAAATACTACTGGACGAGCACGTACTATGATACGACAAATGCATGGACGTGCAATTTGAATACCGGGCACATGAACGTACAGAATAAAAATACAAGCCTGTTGCATGTAAGGGCAACGGCAGAAGAGTAATCCATTAAAACAGTACATATTTATGACAGACAAGAATAATGAAAGCGCATTGCTTTTGCGCATGAATAAAGAAGAACAGGTATCTGTTTTGCAGGAGATCGGTTTTACCAACGTGAACGAAAATACGCCTGCCAGTGACATTGCAAAATATATCAGATGGGCTGGCGGGCTGCTTGACCTGTCCTTTGCCACAATCCGGATCGAAGACGGTGTCAACGTGTTCTTTACTGCTGAAGAATGGAATTCCCTTAGCGCAAATAACCGTTCAAAATACCTGCGTGTAGGTGTCCGTATCCGTGCGGATCGTCGCCAGTTCGTCATAGCGAAAAGCGACTGCACTGACGATATAGGCGGGCGTACTTTCAAATGGGGGGCATACGGTACGGACATCCGTGGCGTTAAGAATTACGGGAACGGTAATCAAGGGCTTTATGAAACGGCAGACGGAAAGCAAAATACTGATGCTATCATAGAAGCCACTGCAGGAGTCAAGGATAATTCCGGTGTCGTCGGTGCACCAGCCGCAGAAGCAGCAAAGAACTATAAGGCTTGTACGCTTGAACTGGACGGACTTGAAGACAAAACCGAGTGGTATCTTCCCAGCGAAGGAGAACTCATTACCATCGCCAAATATAAGACCGAAATCAATGAGTTATTATCCTCTGTATCAGGTAATCAAAATATAATTACAGCCGACTGGTATTGGAGCAGCACCGAATACGACCCCTCGAGCGCGTGGTGCGTGACCATGAGCAACGGCAGCGTGAGCACGCACCACAAGACTAGCGCAGGCAGGGTTCGTCCCGTTTCCGCAATAGATTCTTTATCTCTTTAACTCTTTATCTCTTAGATAGTTACGTTTAATTAGCCCCGGTAGGGGCTTTTTAAGTTTTAAAATTCTGAAAAAATGAGTGTTAATAGTTTGACAATCATTAACTTTGCGGAGCAAAAGAAAAATTTTAAAAATATCAAAAATTAACATGGGAAAAGCAGAGGACAGACCAGTCTATCAATTAATGTATCGGTTATTAATGTTGATACTTGATGCAAGAGACAAGTTTCCGAAGAATTACAGGTACGAATTCGGTACGGAACTTATGATGTCCGCCCTTCGTTGTTGCGAGTTGATCCGTTATGCAAATTCAAGCCTTCCGCGTCGAGTGGAATACCTGAACGAATTCCTTGTTAAGTTTGATACATTGAAACTCTTATTAAGGGTATGTCGAGACCGGAAACTGATCAATATTCAGACGACAGCAGACATCATTGAGATGATTACGTCGATTGAAAAGCAAATTATAGGGTGGCGTAATTTCACCGCTTCCCAGGAAAAGACAGCTTCCGTAAAGCCAGAGCCATAATCTTCACGGAGTTTATGGGAGAGCAATCTAATTTATCTATTGGGCATTCCCCCGGTGATGAACCGGGAAAGACTAAGACAGTGAATGCTGAATCCTCGAACGCGTGGTACGTGAACATGAACAACGGCAACGTGAACACGAACAACAAGACTAACGCAGGCAGGGTTCGTCCCGTTTCCGCAACAGATAAACCGATCTATGACATACCCTTATCTTCCATCGTGCATGCATTTGACGTCTGTTGCAAGAATAAACGCAATACAGATGACTGCATAGAGTTTTCGTTTGAATATGACACGGATTTGGTTGCCGTGTGGGATGCTATCAGATACGGTCGCTACGAACCTGATTATTCAAAATGCTTCATACGGAAAAAGCCCGTTCTTCGTGAAATTTTTGCTTCCGCTTATGTTGATCGTGTAATACAACATTGGGCTGATCTACGCCTTGATCCTATTTTGGAAGAGCGTTTTCAGGCACAGGGAAATGTTTCAAAAAATTGCCGTATTGGTGAAGGAGCACTTTCGGCTGTTATCTATCTGAATGGGATGATCATGGAAGTCAGTGAAAATTATACGAAAGACGCATACATTTTCAAGGGTGATTTCAAAAGCTTTTTTATGTCAATGTCCAAATCCCTGTTATGGGAAATGATCGACCTGTTTATCCGGGATAACTATAAAGGCGACGATATAGAGTGTTTATTATATATATTGCGCACTGTTATCTTTCACCAGCCACAGTATAAATGTTATAGGAAATCACCGTTACATTTATGGGATGAGTTGCCTCATGATAAAAGTTTGTTTCATGCTGATCCGGATCATGGTTTTGCCCCCGGCAGTCTTCATGCGCAGAAATTCGCAAATTTTATCGGTTCTTGTTTTGATTACTATGTTTCCGAAATACTGGGAATCAAGCATTATGTGCGTTTTGTGGATGATTTCGCCTTTGTAATGCGTAATAAAGAAGATATTCTAAATACTGTTCCTTTGCTTGACAGTTACCTGAAAGAGCAGCTGCTTCTTAAATTACATCCTAAAAAAATATATATACAGCATCATTCTAAGGGAGTTTTGTTTGTAGGGGCATTCATTTTGCCCGGTCGAATTTATATTTCAAACCGTGTTGTCGGTAATTTATACGATGTAATCAGCAAATATAATAAAATAGCGGAGGAAGGCTTTGCGGAAGCACACGCGGACAAATTTGTTGCCACCCTGAATTCCTACTATGGATTAATGAGGCATTTCAATACGTACAATCTAAGACGGAAAGTGGCGAAACGTATTAATCCTGCATGGTGGGAATATTTTTATGTTCAGGGACATTGGGAGGTTTTTGTGTTGAAGAACGAATATAATTTTAAGAAACAATTAAAAAAACAAATAAGAAAAGGCAATGCGAAAAAATATCTTACCCCGGAAATTGGCTAAGCCGATCGAACAATTATCCGATGGAACATGGATAATACGATATGCAATACAATCCATTGACAGAACCGATAACGAAGGAAACGAACTGGTGACATTTGCCAGTTCCATATTCCTTGAAAAACCAACGTTGGAAATGATAAAGAAAAGTATTCATAGATATGCAATGAGCGTTCTTGATGATGAGGATGTTCTTCCGCTTGTTGCCAATCCTGATTTATCAGTTTACATGATCATAGATTAAAATTAAAGCCTGTTTAAACGATGATTAAACAGGCTTTAATTTTGCACCAAAAATCACATTTTGTTTTATGTTAATATGTGTTTTAATGACACATTTTGTTTTTCGGTCGGGAATTTTTTGATTTGGCGATTGTAAACTATTGCATTTGGAAGTATCAATTACCGGTTTGAATATCGCATATTTGGATATAAACCCTAATACAGTACCTACGGGGCAGATCGTATTACAATAGGTTCGTCCGTTGCGCCACGCCAGAATGAAAAGAACAACAAGGGTAACAATGGCAATCAGCATCGTCGAAAGACTCTTTATCCATACATCTACCTCATAAAAAGCATAACTATCCATTCGTTCGGCGAAGTACGCCAACAGGTTGTTTCCCCATTGCCAGACCGGTGCAAAAAGACTGGAAGCTATCCGGCCATAAGCACTATACGGTGCCAGCAAGATAGCCAAAGAGTTCAATCCTGCAACCATCATAATAATGAATACTCCTAAAACGCCATACCGCAACCATTTCATTGCTGGTGAATAACGGAACCGGTTTTTCTTTTGTTTGCCGGATACCCACGAAACAATGTCCTGAAACACTCCCAACGGACAAATAACAGAGCAGTAGATACGTCCGAACAGGAATGTAAGTACAACTAAAAACAATACGACACCTATGTTCAAGGCTAATAAAGCCGGCAGAAATTGAATTTTCGCCAACCATCCGAACCATGTGTGCAATGTACCCGTGAAGTCGAGAAAGAGCAGGGTAATAAGTGTAAAGCACACAATGGCGGTTGTAAGTCTGATAGTACGTAGCATAAACTAATTAATTTTCAATTTATAGTAGTTATATCTAAATGTCTAAAACTGTCAGGATTGAACCATCTATATTTCAACTTTGCAAAGTTAATCAGGGAAATTTGTTTTTCAACTATACAAATTACAGAATGTTTTACCAATTTCACTGATAACAGACGGGAAAACCTTTAGCCGATTGGGTAAAGCACTATTTTTCTAATGCCACGACCTCTCCAATCTCCGGAATCAATACATTCAGAGAATCTTTATTCTTCATCTCTTCTGCATTTTTGAGAGGTTCATCCCAACGATGTTTGGCCAACGCATATTTAGAATGATGTACGGTCAGAACTCTTTTCGCTTTTAAATCTCTGGCCGTCTGTGCCATATATTGGGGCATCAGATGAATTAAGCTCCACTCTTCGTTGTATTGCCCGTTTTCAAGAATTGCGAGGTCGATGCCGGGGAACCGATTGCCTATTTCTGCATAATGCGTATCATATCCTCCGTCTCCGCCAATGTATATCTTTTGTGAAGGAGCTTCTAGCAGGAAAGAAGCCCAAAGTGACTGGTTGGCAGTAAGTCTGCGACCGGAGAAATGACGGGCAGGCAAACAATGTATCATAAAGCCCGGAGCGAGGTTTGCGTCTTCATTCCAGTCAAGTTCTATCAGACGCTCTTTATCAAATCCCCAATATTCGAAATGTTCGCCAACACCCAACGGACAAATCACTGCTCCAATCCGGTCTTTTAATTTTTTGACTGTGTTGTAATCCAAATGATCCCAATGATCGTGACTAATCACGAGATAATCAATGTCCGGCATATCATCCGGTGTATAAAGTTCCGTACCTTTGAATGGCTTGTTGACAAAAGATACGGGAGAAGCCATACAAAATACCGGGTCAACCAATATTCGCTTTCCTCCCGTTTGAATCAGGTAAGATGAATGTCCGAACCATACCAATATTTCTTCATTACGGCCAATCTTGCGTAAATCCGTTTTTATTGCTTTGACAGCCTGTTCGGGGCGCAAACCGTCTATCTTTCTGAAAATGAACTCCCAGATTCCGCTAAAACGTCCCCTGTCGGAAGTCATCAATAGAGTTTCATGCTGATTTTTAAATTCTCCGTTTCTGTAATTAGGAGATTTCATGACTCTTTCCAGCCGTTCCCCACGGGGAGTTCTGCCGAAACTGGCTTGATTGATAAAAACAATGACTGACACCGCCAGCAATGCTATTACAGCTAATATACATCCTACAATCATACGTGCTTTGAATTTCTTGAATATGATACGCATATAATTCATAACTAAATTATTTCACGCAGCAAATATACAGGTATTCAGAGAGCTTGTTAGTATATATATTACAGATTGTTATACCATAATTACTGAAAGCAGTTGCCTGTTGGGTGTCAGTCTATTGTGTGAACAAACCCTTTTCTTGTTCAGTTATTTAGAAATAAATTTTGTAGCTGATGTTCGGAATCAGACCCGCTCCGTCTTTTTCTTCTACTACACTCGTTCTTTCATTGTATTGATAGAAATGCATTCCGGTGCGCATACCCACATTCAGTATTTTCAGAGAAAACTCGTGGGATACTCTTTTCTTATTGATCCGGAAGCTGATCGAAACATCACCGTTTATAGATGGATTGAATCGTTTAGTATATGCTTTGCTCTCGTCAAAAACGATGTCTTTTTCTTCCTGACTTTTTTCTTCATCCACAGGTGTATAGCGTCCTCCTCCCTGAAAGAACAGACGGCCGTTTACACTTAATACATTCTGTTTGAGTCTGCCAACCATCCATTCTTTTCCGGCGAGCAGGTTCACTAAAAAACTTTTATCCAGTCTCGTATTTCGCCAGATACGGTCTCCTCCCCTATATTTCGATTTGAATAATGAAGCTGTAATCATATAGTAGAAGCCGTTTTTCATGTATTGTTCCAGTGTTATATCTATTCCATAGTTTTTGGCTATTCCGGTGTTTGTCAATATGCGGTCTAAATAGAATTCTTCATAATTGATAATCGAAAAGGAGGAGTTTTCCTCAACCGGTATGTGGAACAAGTATTGATAATAGGGTTCTATTTTCAGATGTAGGCTCTGATTGATATTCCAGTCATAAGTGAATCCGAAATGATGTGCCTTTGAGAAGTCCAGGTACCGGTTTGATTCCTTTTTACCATTGATTATCTGTTCAACAAAGTAATAGTCGAGCCTTTCCCGGCGGCTATGCAAGCCGTAAGCTGCTGCTAAAGAATGTGCAGGATTTATTTTCCATTTAAGGGCAACTCTCGGTTCTATCGACCAGTTCTTGTTTAAAGTAAAATATTGTCCGGTAACCCCTAAACTGGTTGTCAGATTGTTGCTCAAGTTTATTACGGAACTACTATATGCCGAGAAGACTGTACTTTCTCCACTGCCTTTCGATATTTGTTCCATAGGTTTGTTTAATCCCAAATAAGGGCTGACTTTGTAATCAAGATCATATTTAAGTTCCGTAATGGTAATCCCTGTTCTGTTGGTATGCCTCGGACTGAATTTCTTATTCAGATATGAATTGAATACTAAATTCCATCTGCTATTCTGAATATCTGCTACATTAATAATAGCGTCATCGGTATGTAAGTCCGCCAATGAACGGTCTTTGGAATAGGTAGCGGATAGAGAAGAACGGATATAAGTATTTTCATCCAGTACATATTTGTGCGCTAAGCCACCTGCCAGTTTATCCAGTTTATTATATCCCGACGACCGGTCTCCCATCGTTTCCCATTCGGAACGTTCCAAAGCATCCACTTTATTCCTGTCGGCCAATCCTAATCCCCAAATTGAAAAGGTACCGGCTTTACGTGTGGGAAAGTTCAGTTTAAAAGCTAGATCCTGATATTTCAGGTTGATGTCATTGCCCGATGCCAGTGAAGTAGTGGAAAAGCGATAATTCACCAGATAAGAGCTT
>OIVA01000202.1_pt1 | contig 15129 bp, 6 predicted proteins | sample 1587121 | NCBI WGS metagenome assembly OIVA01 (sample SAMN02674970, study PRJEB24791) | human gut metagenome, SKBSTL043 | isolation source: stool | host: Homo sapiens | place: USA
TAGTAACAGCCACCGTCATATAAAAGCTACCGTCCATACCTTGCCACCAAGAGAAAGATCCGTCGGCATTCTGCAACTTGCGCAGACTGCTGATGGTATTGGTGAGCGCATGGCTGATCTGGTTGTCGTTGAAATAAGCTGCAATAGCACGGCGTTGGGCGCTCTCCGACTGTGCGTCAGCTACCCACGGAGTCTCGGTAAGAACCAGAGCCTTGAGCGCCTCGTTTTTCTCCAACTGGCTTTGTAGCGTAGTCTCCGTGCCCGATTCTTGCTCCCACTGCTTGAAGATATTCTTCAAGATGGGATTCTCCTTAACGATCGTCCGTGCAAGGGTGTTGGCAAAGAGGGCGGCAGAGAGAGAGATTGCATTTTTTTCGTTGACGTCGCCGACATAGGGAAGGGCTTGCATCAGTAGCCATGCTGGATTGTTGGTATATTCTATCGTCAAACTCGGTCGCTCGATACCTTTGCCTTTGAACAACTGCTTGAGGTCGAGCTGCAGCGTCCCAGGCTCGTGTTGCGTGAAAGGCAGGGTAGTGGTGACATATTGCTTGTCGGTTAACACGGGAAGGTAGTGCTGCTCACCATCACTGAAACCATCGCCTTGTGCTATGATGCGCACGATCAAGAGTCCTTCTTGACCTTCAAGCAGGGAGGGAGCAATAGAGAAGGCCGCACGCACCGTTTGGTGGGGATCGGAAGAGAAAGGCTGTTCCTCCTCATAGACCACAGACTCGTCGGCAGGAAGAAGGAACTGGAGACGCACCACACCCTTACGGGCAACGTCAGATGTGTTGCTGATACGCGTGGCAATGACTGCATGGTCGCCCAAACGAAGGAAGCGAGGAAGGTTGGGTTGTACCATCACATCCTTTTGTGCCACAACGTCGGCCTCTATCAGTCCGTGGCGCATTTCCTTGTCGTGAGCAAGTCCCATGAAGCGCCACGTTGTTACGCTCTCAGGCAGACGGAACTGCAAACTCACCTGTCCGAGAGAGTCGGTGCGGAGTTGAGGATAAAAGAAAGCTGTCTCCTCCAGGTTTTCACGTAGTTGGACGGGAGCATTGCTATCTGTCTCTGTTGCGCTGCCCGCATCATTAGCTGCACTGCCCAGTGCAGGCTCTTCCAAGGTTGCCTCCATATCAGCCACCATCATCTGTTTCGACATCATACGCACAGAGGCAGAGCCAGGGGCAGCATCCATACACATCATGGGGAGCGATCTTCCATACAAGAATCGTTCATCGTAGTCGCGGAGTAATGAGGAGAAGTAGGTTTTATCCAGCTCGGAGAAAGACAAGGTCTTGAAAACGGGCCGAGAGGGATAAAGGATACTGTTCACCTGTGTACGACCATAATAGATGGACGTCCAGTCCGCAGTGGGCAAATAGAGATTCATTGCTACGTTATCGTCCCAACGGTGAAGGCTCAATTGGTCGAGACTCTTATCGTAAAGAGTGGCCATCAGCTGAGCGTTGGCTGGTGAGCCGTCAGGATTGCGGGCCTCCAGCGTCCATGTTTCCTGCTGTCCCGGTGTGAGTCGGTCGCGGAAGGTGCGCCAAGAGAGAGAGAGCTGCTTCTCGGGAAGGGGGCGTGCTATGGTCGTAGTATGGGTGTAAGCAACGCCGTCGTGTACCCAAGCGAAGCAGAGGCGCAGTCCGTCGCCATACTCCTTCTTATACTTAAACTTCATAAGTGTCAGCGCATCGCTTTGGTCGATGCGACCGTTCTCCAACACACGGTCTCCCGAGATGACGGAATAGAGAATGTGCTGGTCCGCATCTGAAGAACCCACTTGGATACAGACTGGCTTGCCATCGCGCGGGAAGGTCTCACTTGTCTGGTAGAACCAGTTGTGTGTCGTGACTACCGGGCGCTTATCGTCAAGGGAGAAAAGAACAAACGGATGCTGTAGCGTGTCGTTGCCACAGACAGTGAGCAACGTCCAGGCACCCGACTTCATTCGAGGCAGTTGGATAGGAGTATTGGTGGAGGCGGAATGGGTGAGTTGGGCCATACGCTCCGCCGTACTCAGTCCGTCATTCGTTGCAAAAAAGCCGTAGCGGACGGAGGCCTCCACTTCCTTGCCCGCGGCATTGCGATACTGAAGGGTGAAAGTCTTATTGTCGGTATCGACAAGCAACTTTTCTGGCAGGTCGGTGGAAAGGAGCGCATCCTTGTTGCCCAACGGGATGGAGAGGGTGCCACGATGGCTTTCTCCAGCAAGGTCGGTGACATCGGCTTGCAACTCAAAACGGTAGAAGCCCGTAGCGCCCTCAGGTATTGTCAACGGCAAGCGGACCTCAAAGAGGCCATCAGCATCTGTCGTAGCCTGAGCCTCGAGAATGGTCGCCTCAGAGAAGTCTCTCTCGAACCAACGCCACCACATCGAGGGACGACGCACGACGGTGTAGCTGACCTTGGCGCCATCTATCCCCACACCACTATAAGTACGGGCGGTTCCCTTTATGACAATCGTATCGCCTGGAGCGTAGCGATCTTGGTATGGGTCGAAAGTTACCTCAAATGTAGGCCGTTTGTATTCCTCTACACAAATAGCCTCGCGCTCATAACCAATACTTGAAACTATCGTGAAGTGACCTGTAAGTCCCGAAGAGGGCAGATGAAACTCGGTTGCAGCCGTACCGAAGGCATCTGTCTTGAGCGACTTCTCCGCCACATCACGACCGTTGGCATCACGAAGGGTAAGCGTGACGGGGCGGTCAGCGGTGGCCTTGGTCTCCGTGCCCATCATCGTCCAAGCCATCAGATTGACATACACCGTTTGTCCCGGACGGTAAATGGCACGATCGGTAAAGATACGGACATTCTGCTCCGGACCTTCCTGCATGTTATAGGTAAAGTTAGCCCATTCAGTATTGGCCGGCAGGGCCTTGTCCTGCGGCGTTTGGACCCAAAACTCTAATTCGGTATTTAAATAAGGTTCATTATTATCTATAGAGATAATCGCTTCGCCGTTTTTGTCTGTCACAACCTTCGACTTACTATGGTCGTTCTCCGGTTGGTAATAGTGCACTGAAGCGCCCGCCACGGGCTGTCCATTGTCGGCACGGACGACGGCGAGACGGATTTTTCCTTCGGGCTGCGTTTGCCATAACAGACGAAGATTGCTCACGGCTATCAGACGCCGCTCCACCTTCATCGACTTGTTGTCTGAATAAAACTCCAAGAGATAAAGTCCTGGGGAAAGGTGTGGCAATAAGAGACTGTCTGTATGCTGTTCATAGACTGGGTGGCCGTGGAATGAGACGCTGAAAGTCTGAGCGGAACCCTTGTCAATATAGGATTGGATGTTCTTGTATAGATGGCCATCGACAGATCTTTGGAATAGGACAAAAGACTGATGGTCGTTGGTCAAACGTACAGGCAGGACGCGCACATGAAGCTCTGAAAGGTTGCAAACATCATTGAATACGATCTTCACAGACTGATACGGATGAAAGAGCTGGTCCGACAAGTCTGCGGTAAAGCGTGGCCTGATGAGGTATTCAAGGCTATTGCGAAGTGCACCGATCTCCTTCCACTCACTCCAACGTCTAAGGGCCTTGAGTGCAAAATCATAGCAAGCCTTCCGTTCATCGTTGGTCGTTTGAGGCATTGCGTGGAAGCGAACGATGGCTGCATGTCCACAGACGAGCAAGTCTTGATACTCCGCGATAATGCGGTCGAGGGCTTGAAGGTCGTTTCCGGCAAGATCCGTGGCCAAGAGACAGGAGGCCTCACGATTGCCATGCGTGCGATACCAGTCTAGAAGCCATTCACGCTGGTTGGTCTCCAGTGCAACGACATGAAGCAGGTCATTGCCGAAGATTTGACTATCAACACCCTTTTTGAGGAAGGGAATGTAGGGATCCACTCTCTCCGCCGCAAGGGCATCCGAGTGGGAGAGGGCCTTGGCACGATAAGCGCTGGCCTTGGCTTTATGGTCATCGAGAGCAGGGTGGGCGTCGTAGATTTGGGAGAGAACTACGTCGTAGATTGACTGGAGTACCACGTTGGTAGCCTGGCTTTCCTTCTCCTCCAAATCCGTTACCCATTTGGAGAGGGAGTCGGGGGAAATGTCATATTCCAAGCTGGCTCTGCGGAGTGTGGAAGCCAAGAGGTGACCATAAGCGTTCTCTTGAGCAGCACGCTCCTGAATTTGAGTAAGTATGCTGATCTGTGTACGCGGCTGGTCGTCGCGTTCCGCGTTATTGACCTTTTTCCATAGGTTGTCATAACCTTGGGACCATAGATTTGAGAGAAATGACATAAGCAGTATAATGATAGAAATAGTTCGTTTCATGTTGATTCTATTTTGCAAGTGATTCACTATGTCGAATATAACTTTGCAAAATAAACCAATTTCCATGAAATAGCAAAGCGTTTTTGGAAGAAAAATGGTTTATATTGGGATTTTTAACGAATACGCCGTGCTTTGGAATACAGAAACATATATTCTATCGTGTCATAGGAGAAGAAAAAGTCATTACTTTTTCCTCACCACCGCTTTTCATCCTAGTCTTATTTTTCTTATTATCTCATTTTTCCCATTTACTCCTCTTTCTCTGCCTTCAATTCATAGATACCACTAGGGGATTTGCGTTTCAGTACATCGAGTTGGAAATCTTTGCCAGGGATGATACCGTGAGAACGCAGAATAGTCTCTACTGTGAGTCGAGCTAATTCGGGATGATTGTTTTCATCGCTAAGATGGCAGAGCCAAACATGGCGAAGAGCGGGAGACGCATTTTCGACGAGGGCCTGTGCACATTCGTTATTGCTCAAATGCCCATTAGGTCCGCAGATGCGCTCCTTCAAATGGCGAGGATAAGCACCCTGCGCAAGTTTCTCGGGCTCATAGTTGGCTTCCAAGACAAGGTACTGAGACTGCGCAATACACTGCTTGACCTCATCGGTGATGTGACCACAGTCAGTGATCAAGCCAAAGCGCACACCTTCGCATACGATACTATAACCCGTGCAGTCAGTACTATCATGAGGGACGGCGAAGGAGGTGACGGTAAACTCACCTATCTGCTGAGTTTCTCCTTTCTCCAAATAGAAGAGATTTTCCTTGTTGATCTTTCGGCGCACACACCAGTTGCTATGTACACCACGGTGTACGTCCGTCGTGGCAAAGACGGGAATGTGGCAATCACCACTCAGAGACCCTACCGACTTGACATGGTCGGCGTGGTCATGGGTGAGGATGATATGCTTGACATGGTCGAGTTTGAGGCCATACTGGTTGAAATGCTTTTTAAGCGTACGAATACCCACGCCACAGTCTATCATCAGACAGTCTGTGTCGGTGAATAAAAGATAGCAGTTGCCACTGCTGCCGCTTCCGAAAGATATAAACCTAAGCATATTATGTTTGATTTTATAAATGGAGGACAAGGAAAGTAGAAGATAAATCGCGGATAGGCCTACGGCTTGACGCACTAAAAGCGGGTCTCGTCGGGATTGTCGGGCAAACGCTTAAACTCATAACCCTGATCCTTTAGCCACTGTAAGGAACGAGGAAGGGCGGTCTTGAGTTTGTCGATACTCTTCAGAGAATCATGAAATGTGATGATAGAACCGTTGCGGGCATATCGCTTCACATTATTATATACGTCGTCACCATTGAGCCATTTGGAGTAGTCGCGGGTCACAAGGTCCCACATCACCACACGGTAGTGGTGCTTCACCCACCAATAGACCGAGTGGCGGAGCCAACCGTGAGGCGGACGGAAGTAGGGCGAAGGTATCAATGCCTGTGCTTTCGTGACATCGACGGCATAGGTGAGCGTCCAATGCTTGAAAGAGCCAAGATGGTGAAACGTGTGATTGCCCACTTGATGGCCTCTGCTAACGACTTCGTCAAACAATGCCGGGTACTTTCTCACGTTGTCACCCACCATAAAGAAAGTGGCCTTGGCATCAAACGCGTCGAGCGTATCCAGGATGAAAGGCGTTGCCTCGGGGATGGGACCATCGTCGAAAGTGAGATAAACAGCACGTTCCTCCGCACTCATCCGCCACAGGGCGTGGGGATAGAGTAAACGGAGGAACCGTGCAGGTTGCTCAATCAGCATTAGTTACCAAAGCCGCCTCCACGCAGCTGATAACTCTGGATGAGCGAGTTGAGTTCGTTCATGTGCTTCTGGCCCCATGCCTTGTCGTAGTGCTCAGCCATCTGCATGAGCGACATCAGAATCTGAATGTTGGTATAGCAGCTCTGACGAGACATGTTGAAGCCCTTGGAGTTGAGCGATACATAGTAGCGTACATACTGGGCATTGTCCTTCCACATCGCATCGAGGAGGCGCTCGCCATCCTTCTTCTGTCCTAGCATAAGGTAAGCTTGTGCCATCTGGCCGCTGCCACCGAGGTAGTAGGGCTTCAGATTGTAGTCAGGCAACTCCTTGTCGGCTTTGCGGAGGAGGTTGAGAGCCTTCACCTTGTCGCCGTCCTGGATAAACTGGAGTGCCAGCTCGGCAAGCATTCGGCGATGGGTGTAGCACATACGCTCCACGGTCTCGTCCATATAGAACCCCTTCATGCTGACATTGCCCCACTTGAAGCGAGTCATGATGTTATGATACATCTTCTCCTTGTCGAAGAGGATGTGGTCGTAGCTGATGTTAGACTCACGCTGGGTGTTGAACGGCGTGATACGATAGGCCAATCCCTCCTGTACGAAGTTATCGCTGAGGTTCATGAAGTTCTCCTTGCCCACGGTCGTGGCCACATAGAGCGGTCGCGTCCAGTTGCAGTTGGCAATCAGCTCGAGCATCATCAAGTCGCTCTTGGTGAGTCCGGTCTTGCCGGCAAGGGAAATAGCCATCCTGTCGGGGATGCTGTCGCCAGGGAGGATCATACCCGATCGGCGAACGGCCTGCTTGTCAATGGTGACATAGACCGTATCGGTCGGTATGACATGGGCCTGCTCGTCACGAGAGCGTACCCAGTACTTCATGATGTTCTTCAACTCAAACGGGTCGTCACCATACTGTGCGCGTGCCTCCTCGGGATGAGTTTTATAGTAATCAAGCACCTGCGACTTGAAGTCGGGGTTGATACGAATATATTCGTTGGTGCCGCTGACATAGTCGATACGCGGCCAAGAGATAGGCAGCGCGGGCGACGAGTAGGCTGGGCGCGTCATCTGGTCGATGTACCAGTCGGTGGAAAGGTAGCTGAGGTTGCAGACGCGCGCGTCGGTACGTATGCCCTCCACCTCCTGGTTGTACCAGAGCGGGAAGGTATCGTTGTCACCGTTGGTGAAGATCACCGGGTTGCCCTTGTCCTGCAGCGTCATCAGATAGTTCTGTCCAAAGTCGCGGCAAGTGTAGCGACCTGATCGATCGTGGTCATCCCAAGTCTGCGAAGCCATCTGGATGGGGACCACCAAACCTACGGCCGAGACCAAGGCGGCAGCGCCGACCGGACTGAGACGCAGTTTTTTGAGCCATTCGTACATGGCGGCTACACCCATACCACACCAGATAGCATAGGCATAGAAGGATCCCGCGTAGGCATAGTCGCGCTCACGAGGTTGTCCCGGCGTCTGGTTGAGGTAGATGACGATGGCCAATCCCGTCATGAAGAACAGGAAGAAGACCGTCCAGAACTGCTGGATACCTCGCTTGCCACGGAAGGCCTGCCAGAAGAGGCCCAGAAGACCAAGCAGCAAAGGCATACAGTAGAAGACATTGTGGCCCTTATTTTCCTTGAGCGAGTCGGGCATGAGATTCTGGTCGCCCAGACCGAGGACGTTGTTGTCGAACCAATTGAAGCCCGTGAGCCAGTTGCCATGCTCGCGCTCGTTGTGTCCCTGGATATCATTCTGACGTCCTGCGAAGTTCCACATGAAGTAGCGCCAGTACATGAAGTTGCACTGATAGGAGAGGAAGAATTTGATGTTCTCCCACTGAGTCGGCATCTTGACGCCATCGACGGAGCGACCCTGTATGCCTCCCATCCACGACTCATACATATCGGCGTGTCCCTCGTCCCACATTCGGGGGAAGAACATGTTCTGCTGGAACACCTGCGTGGCCTGACGGCGCACCAAGTAGTAGCTATCCTTCTCGTCAGCACTCTCCTTCTCCTTCGGCTCATAGATGGGTGCACCCTGCTTGAACTCATAGTGCATGCCATCCTCAGCAATAGCAGGCTCAGAAGTATAGGCCTGGCCGTAGAAGAGCGGGTACTGGCCGTACTGCTGACGGCCGAGATAGTTGCCCAAAGTGAAGATATCCTCTGGGGAGTTTTGGTCCATCGGGGGATTGGCTGTGGAGCGAATCACAATCAATGCGTAGCTGGAGAAGCCAATCAGAAGCATCAGCATACAGAGCAGCGCCGTGTTCTTGAGGCGTGTCGGTATCAAGGTGACACTGGACTTGCCCTTACCCTTCTTCATATTGAGGACGAAGAACAGCACGGCCAAGATGACCACACCCGTGAAGAAGGCTGACCAACCGTAGCCGACGAAGGGCACACCCAGAAGGGCGAAGGCGGTCAGGAAGGCGATGTTCTCGCGCTTGGTGTGGCTACTCTGATAAGTCTCCCAGAGCGCCCATACGAAGGAGGCAACGAGGAGGATGATATAGACTATGACACCCGTGTTGAACGGCATTCCCAGCGTATTGACGAAGAAGAGCTCAAACCAGCCACCCACGGTGATGATACCAGGGACGACACCGTAGAGTACAGCTCCGACGATAACGACGGAAAGCAGGAGAGCGAGAAGCGACCCCTTGGCATTGGCGTTGGGCACCTTGCGGTAATAATATACCAGCACGATGGCGGGAATGCACAACAAGTTGAGCAAGTGGACACCAATGGAAAGGCCGGTCATATAGAAGATGAGCACCAACCAACGGTCGCTATGAGGCTGGTCTGCACAGTTTTCCCACTTCAGGATCAGCCAGAACACGATGGCTGTGAAGGCCGAGGAGTAGGCATAGACCTCACCCTCGACAGCGGAGAACCAGAATGTGTCGGAGAATGTGTAAACCAAAGCGCCCACCAAGGCTGAGCCCTCTATGGCGATGGCCTCGGAGAGAGAGGGCATAGTGCCGTCCTTGACGATGAGGCGGCGCACCAGATGCGAGATGGTCCAGAAGAGGAACATGATACAAACCGCGGAGAGGAGCGCACTCATAATGTTGACCATACGCGCCACCTGCGTCACATCGCTGGCAAACTGGCTGAAAAGATTGGCCGTGAGGGCAAAGAATGGTGCCCCAGGTGGGTGGCCGATTTCGAGCTTGTAGCCCGTAGTGATAAACTCTGGACAGTCCCAGAAGCTGGCTGTCGGCTCAATGGTGGAGCAATAGACGAACGCGGCGATCGCAAAAACGACCCATCCGAGAACGATGTCCACCAGCTTAAACTGTTTCATGAGCGTTGTTGATTATACATTTAGTGACCAATCGGCGAAGCCTGTCGCCGCGGCCATGATGATTGAATTTACCCAATTAAGTTGCAAAGTTAGCAAAAAGGAATGAAAAGTCGCCATAAAGAGGGGAAAAAATTACAGGAAAGGTGCCAATAGATGGCCTGCCCAACCGACAAACTTCTTCCATGGCGTGCGCCATTGGTCCCATTTCTCCTCCGTGAGGAGGAAAGAATCCTGCTTCTGCTGCTCAAACAGTTGGTTCAACTGCCGTGTGACGTGCGGGTCGATGATAACGGCATTTTCCTCGCGGTCCCAACGCAACGAACGAGCATTGAGGTTGGCAGATCCGACGGTACAAAACTGTCCATCGACCATGATGATCTTCGTATGATGGAAACCCGGCTGGTAGAGCCAGATGTCGCAACCTTTCTTCATCAACTGATGAGCATTGTAGAAACCCACGTCGGGTGTGATGGGAATGTCGCTCCGCACGCTCAGCATGATTTCCACCTTCACCCCCCGCTTGACAGCTTTGGCCAAGGCACGCTTCAGCTTACAGTTAAGCGTGAAGTAGGGATTGATAAGCTTGATGCTTTCCTTCGCGTTGTTGATAGCATTGAGGTAGAAGAAGCGGATGATGTCCTTCGTCACATGAGGCTCACGGTTGATGATGCCCACCATCTGTTGGCCACAAGTCGGCGTAGTGTCAGGCTTGAGACCTTCCATGTAGTCGGCATTGGAGATTCCCCGGTAATATTTTGCACCATGAACGTCCTCTCCCGAGACCAGTTTCCACATTCTGAGGAAGATCTTCTGCAGCGTATTGACCTCATCGCCCTCGATACGGCAATGCATATCGTGCCAGCTGCCCACCTGCTTCGTTCCTTTGATATAATAGTCGGCAACATTCATCCCCCCCGTATAGGCCACCTTGCCGTCGATGACGACGATCTTTCGGTGGTCGCGGTTGAAGAAATCATGGATCCATGGGAAAGCCAAGGGCTTAAACTCATAGATCTCCACCCCTTTGGATCGGATGAGGCGGATGTCCGACTTGCGCATCGGCTGGTTGTTGCTGGAGTTGCCGAAACCATCGAAAATAGCTCTGACCTCTACGCCCTCGGCGGCTTTGCGCACAAGACGCGTCATCAACTCGCGATTGATAGAGTCGTTACGGAAGTTGAAATACTCAAGATGGATACTCGACCGGGCTTGTTCTACCGCCTTGAAAAGATCGTCAAACTTCTCTTGTCCAGTCATGAGCAAGGTGACGGAGTTGTTGTGGGAAAATGTCACCCCTTTGCTCCGCAGTTGCTCCACCATCAAGCTATCTGCCCTCTGTGCCCGCCCGAGAGCGGACACAAAGAGCAGCGAGATCAATATGACTATTTTTCTATTCAATATCAACGGGATAGGTGGGATATAAATGCGCGATAGAGAGGGTTAGAACATGCAACTGTAGTGATCCACCACACCCAGGAGACGATTTTCAGAGTCGGTCACGAGGACGGTGTGTATCTTGTACTGGTTCATCTTGCGCTGCACGTCGGCGATCTTCGTCTCGGGAGCTACCGTCTTAGGAGTTCTCGTCATGATGTCGCTGACGGTATGGTCGAAGAACTCTGCCTGCCAGCGCTCCATAGCACGACGAATGTCGCCGTCGGTGATCAGTCCAATGACCTTGCCGTCCTCCAGAGCCACACCCAGTCCGAGTTTGCCCTTGCTCACGTGGATGATAGCCTCGCCGAGGTGCATTTCCTTCGGGATGATAGGCAGGTCGTCGCTCCGCATCACGTCCTGCGCGGTGGTGAGGAGTCGCTTACCCAATTCACCACCCGGATGGAACTGTGCAAAGTCCTTGGGCTTGAAGTCGCGGACCTCCATCAATGCGATGGCAAGCGCGTCGCCCATGACGAGGGCAGCGGTCGTGGAACTGGTCGGCGCCAGGTTGAGCGGGCAAGCCTCCTTCTCGACCTTCACCAGCAGGTGGGCCGTAGCATACTTCGCCAACAGGGACTGAGGATTGCCACTCATGCCGATGATAGGCACGTTCATGTGGAGCACCATGGGGATGAAGCGCAGCAACTCGTCAGTCTGTCCCGAGTTGGACAAAGCGAGCACCACATCATCCTTGGTCATCACGCCGAGGTCGCCATGATAGACGTCGAGCGGATTGATAAAGAAGGCCGGCGTGCCCGTAGAGGAGAGCGTAGCGGCGATCTTGGCGCCAATGTTTCCACTCTTGCCTACACCCGTCACGATGATCTTACCCTTGCAATGGTACATCATCGACACGGCACGGTCGAAGTTGTCGTCCAACTGGTCGATGAGCTTCAACGTCGCGTCACACTCATCCTTGATACACTGCACAGCATATTGGCGGACATTCCGAAGTCTCTCCTCCGCCTGCGTATTATTTGTTTCCATTATATTATATATAATAAGGTATATAGGCTTACGCCAATAGTTTTCCGATCAGTTCATCGAGTTTATCGAGCTCCAGCATATTGGCTGCATCCGACTTGCCACGGTCCGGGTCGGGATGGACCTCAAAGAAATAACCCGTCGCACCAAAGGCCTTGGCCGCCATAGCCATAGCCGGAACAAAGCGGCGGTCGCCCGTAGTCTTGCCATCTCCCGCACTCGGACGCTGCACGCTGTGGGTGCAGTCCATGACTACCGTGGGACACAGTTCGAGCATATCGGGGATATTGCGGAAATCTACGACGAGGTTGTTGTAGCCGAAGCAACTTCCACGCTCGGTAAGCCACACCTCCGTAGCTCCACTCTCGACGCACTTCTGGAGCGGATAGCGCATGTCGCGGCCAGAGAGAAACTGTGCCTTCTTGATATTGACCACCTTGCCCGTCCGTGCCGCAGCCACCAGCAGGTCGGTCTGTCGGCACAGAAAAGCCGGGATCTGAATCACGTCGGCCACCTTGCCCACAGGATCAGCCTGCCAAGCCTCGTGGATGTCGGTGAGGATGCGCAGTCCGTAGCGCAACTTGATATCCGCGAGCATCTCCAGTCCTTTCTCCAGTCCAGGTCCGCGGAAGGACTTGAGGCTGGTACGGTTGGCCTTGTCGAAAGAGGCCTTGAAGATGATGTCAATGCCATACTTTTGGTTGATGCGCACCAACTCCTGGGCCACAGTGTCCAGGAGTTCGGCCGATTCTATGACGCAGGGGCCTGCGATGAATACAGGTTTATCCATATTTCGATGTGTTTTGATTTCCATTTTCTTCGATCGTATTGATGCTATCTCGTCTTGGAATCATCCTCGACTCGATACTTTTCCATCTAGACTCGTCTCTGTCTTCACTCAGCCGGCGGGGTAGGGGATTCCTGCCTCAACTCGGCGACATTCTTCAGCGTGATCTCACGCTGCGGGAACGGTATCTCGATGTTGTGCTCGTTCAACGTATCATAGATACACTCCATGATCTCGCCCTCTGCCGAGTAGCGGTCCAAGACGTTGACCCAGAAGAGCACCTTCAGCGTCACGCAACTATCGTCGAAACTCTTCAGGCGGACGGCTACGGGACGGTTGTGATAGATGCATTTGAGCTTCGTCACCGCCTCGGTCAACAAGCTGCAACACTCCTTGATATTGGTGCCATAGGCCACGCCGACCTCCAGCGTATCGAGCTCGTAGCCATGGTTTTTCGTAAGATTCTTATAGTTCTTGGTGAAGAGTTGTGAATTTTGGAAAGCGATGACCGATCCATCGACAGCCTCCAGCATCGTAGAAGTATAACTGATGCTTGTCACGCGGCCTCGGATGCCGTCGCAGACCACATAGTCGCCGATCTTGATGCGGCCCGCCATGAGCGAGATACCATAGTAGATGTTCTCCAGTATGTCCTTCATAGCGAATCCAATACCCGTGGAGAGACCGCCCGAGACTACCACCAGCCAGGTGTTGTTCACCTTGAAGACCGCCAGAGAGAGCAGCAACCAGGTACCCCAGACCACCGTCTGCGTGACATTGACAAACATCACCGAGCGAGTGGCAGCCGTAGTCGGGTCGCGCTGCTCCATGACAAAGTTGATCAAGTCCTTGCTTGTAAGGTTGATATAGCTGAAGACAAACCACATCGCCACGACCACTGCTATGCTAAAGATGCTGACCTTGATATTCTCCGTATTGATAAGATCGGTGCTGAAGAAGTTCCACGTCAGTTCGCTGAGATTGAAGACGTCCGTGGCCCAATAAACGGCAAAAAGGAATGACAACACCATGCACGACGGGAGGACGACGGAATAGACCAGCAGAAAGAACCACGTCTTGCTGATAGGCTTGCTCGCCAGCTTATGCTTCTCGCGGTAGCTGTTGAGGTAGTCGTGAGCACAGGCGATGGTCAGAATGCACGCCAGCTGCATCATCCACCAGATGATGATCTGCACCGAAAGCATCGTGTAGCCCATCCACGAAGTGGCAGTGGCCACGATAAATACCGTCAGTGTCGCGTAGCAAAGGTAGAGGTCATTGCGCATCACCAGCAGTCGGTATTTCTTGATGATATGGCCCTGCCATAGGGTGGCGATGAGCATGAGCGGCGGCAGCATTATGTTGACAAAGACAGCCGGGATCAAGATGATGCGGAAGGAAATGATGACTGCACCGACAAAGATGATGGGGTAGTAGCTGCGATAAGTGTTACGGATGAGTTCTCCATCCACACGGAGCATCAGTGAGGTGAAGATGACCACCAGCAGCCAGGTAAACTCCAGCAAGATGCCCGTCGCCATATAGACAAAGTTGGACGGCGAAATATAACGTATCAACAACAGTGCCAGGCCAAAAGTGATGACCGTGCCATTGATAATAATGCAAGTGCGCTTGGTCAGAAAGGCCTTGGCGTCGATATGCCAGCGGTTGCTCTTGATGAGGCGTGTGGCGAGGAAGCGAATACTGAGGAAATTGACCAGCACGGCACAGAGTCCATAGAAGGCTACCATCGCCAGCAAGAGGAGTAGCCAACTGGCGTCCCACTGCGACTTCACCTTATTGTCTGGCACATATTTGTCCTTGTAGGCCACCACCATGCGCAAAATGTAGTATTGCGGATGGAGAAGGATGGAGAAATAATTCTCGTTCGTGTTGCGAAGCAAACTGCCCTGTATGTCCTGGTAGCGCTTTTGGGCATAATCGTTGAGTTCCTTCAACTGCCTCCGCGTGTAGTTGTAATATTGGATGTAGTCCTGAAAGTTCTGGTTGTTCTCCGTCAGCATGCGGCGTATGCTCACCGCCAGCGTCAGACAGACGTTGCGGTCTATCTTCTCCCGCTCCGTCATTCCCTCCGTGTACATAGTGCTCAGCGAGTTGATGAGCGAGTCGTAGCGGGCAATGTCCTGCTTGCTTCGCTCCACGAGGATGCTGAACGGGCGCGTCTTGGTCTCAAACTCGTTGTAGAGCGTGGTAGCCTGGTGGCAGGCGTAGGTGACATCGAAGATATACTCGGAGTTTTGGGAATAGAGCATCAGCGACACCTGCGAGGAGCGCTGTGTGATATCTTTCAGCTGCTGTGTGACGCGGCTATTCAACTGTTTGGCACGTGTGGTCTGCTCGTTGAGCTGGTAGTGGCTCGTGATCAACTCGTGGCGCAAAACAGCGAGTGAGTTTTTGAGCGAGTCTTCCTGCAGGACGGCCTTGGAAGGGAGGGCGTTGAGCAGGAGCAAAGCCAACAGCAGACAAGTGTGGAAAAACTTCATTTTTGCCAGATCGGAAGAGC